>Ga0224508_10003504_pt1 | contig 12958 bp, 9 predicted proteins | sample SF_Jan12_sed_USG_4_FD_170157 | JGI IMG/M metagenome (GOLD analysis project Ga0224508, IMG submission 170157) | Sediment microbial communities from San Francisco Bay, California, United States - SF_Jan12_sed_USGS_21 | ecosystem: Environmental > Aquatic > Marine > Sediment | place: USA: California...
CACGGCTCTGGCTGAACGAGATGTAGGTATTCAGGGGGGTGTGCTTATTGCGAGCCGCCGTCTTTATCGCGGTGATGATCTGCCGCGTCACACACAGCTCCACGAAGGAACGGAACGAGGCCTCGCGCTCCGGGCGGTAGTCGCGCACTGCCTTGACGAGCCCGATCAGCCCCTCTTGAAACAAGTCCTCGCCCTCTCCGCCCACGAGGAAGTAGGAGCTGGCCTTCAGACGCACGAACGACCGGTATCGCTCGACGATCTTGTTCATTGCAGCGTCATCGCCGGCTCGAGCCCGTTCCACGAGGGCTCGATCTTCAATCTCAACTAGAGAATGAGCTCTGTTCGGCACCGCACCAGAGGCGCCGGTTTGCTGCGTGTTTGCAGTGCCACGGCCAGATCCTGGGAAAGCAATGGGTGCAGTACTCACTGTGACGGCTCCTACAGTGCGGCCCGAACTCAACCTTTACTCAAAGGTTGAGCCTTGAGATGGGGGCTTTATAGACCTCCCTTCGGACGTAAGTCAATGGACCTGGAGCCCTATTCGGCGCAATCCCTGTTGCAGAGCGATGAAACGCCGGCCACGGTGACGTGGACTCACGGGTGACGGCGGGCGATCTCGAACGCGAGCAGGGCTGCGGCTACGGAGACGTTCAACGAGGCGATCTTGCCGGCCATGGGAATGCTCACCGCGGCGCCGAGGGAGCGCTTGATGCGAGGGCGCAGGCCAGCCCCTTCGGCGCCGAGGACCACGACCGGGTCGGCGGGCCACTCGAGGTCCCGGTAGTCGACGCCGCTGTCCTGGTCCGCGCCCACGACAAGTCGTCCGCTCTCGGCGGCGTCGTGGACGAACGCGACGGGGTTGGCGACGCGGGCGATCTTCAGGTGCTCCACGGCGCCCGCGGACGCCTTGGCCACGGCAGGCGTGATTCCGGGCGAGCCGCGCGCAGGAAGCGCAATGCCCGAGAGCCCGGCAGCCTCGATCGAGCGGGCGATGGCGCCGATATTCCGCGGGTCCTGTGCGCCGTCCAGGCAAAAGACGGCTCCAGGAGAGCGCAGCAGGTCGGCCTCGGCGACATAGGGGTATGCATGGACCCGCGCGACCACACCCTGGTGATCGCCGGTCTGAGCGAGGCGGGACAATTCGTCCTTGCCGACGAACCGCACGGGCACATCACCGCCGAGCCAGTCCTCTCCCCGGAGGGACTCCAGGGCGTGCACCTCGTAGACCTTGCGGCGGCCGGCGGCCAGTAACTCCCGCACGGGATTGCGCCCGTAGACGAGCGCCGTCTGCCCGTTTCCGCTCATCGCGGGTAGACCTGCGGCCCCTCCGGGGTGTCACGCAACTCGAAGCCGAGCTCCAGGATCTGGTCGCGGGCGACGTCCGCCCGCTCGAAGTCACGGGCGTCTCGCGCGGCCTCACGCTCGGCCAGGAGATCTATGACCTCCGCGGGTACCGCGCCCTCACCCTTGGCGAGACCCGCGAGACCGAAGACGTCCAGCATCTCCACGAGCTCGCGCCTCACCTCCTGGAGTTGCCCGGCCGTGGGCCGGTCGCCCTCGACCGCTTGGTTGATGGCGCGAATGAGGTCGAAAAGCGCTGCAAATGCGCCAGGCGTGCCAAAATCGTCATCCAGCGCGGCATAGAAGTCGCGGCGCGCGGCCACCAGCGCACGAGCGAGCTGGGGGTTGGTCGCCTCGCCGGGCGAGCCCATGGCGCGATCTATCGCGCGCGCCCCGTTGCGGATGCGCTCGCACACCTCGGCGGCGTCTGCCAGATGCGCGTCCGAGAAGGGCAGCTTGCTGCGGTAGTGCGCCCTCAGGAAGTACGCGAGCACCACCTCGGCCGGCCACTCGTCGAGCACCTCGTGCAAAAGGGCGATGTTCCCGACGCTCTTGCTCATCTTGTCGCCCGAGAGCTCCAGCATCTCGTTGTGCATCCAGATCTGCGCCATCCGCTCGTCGGTGGCGCCCTCGCTTTGGGCGATCTCGTTCTCGTGATGAGGGAAGGCCAGATCGAGGCCGCCGCCGTGGATCTCGAAGTCGCGACCGAGCGCGGTCACGGACATCGCCGAGCACTCGATGTGCCACCCGGGGCGGCCGTCGCCCCACGGCGACTCCCACCAGGTGTCCTCGTCGGGCTTTCGGCCCTTCCAGAGCGCGAAGTCGAGAGGGTTCTCCTTGCCCTCGCCCGGCTCGTTGGAGACCATCTCGTCGAGGTCACGCCCCGACAGCGCTCCGTAGCGGGCAAACCGATCGACCCGGAAGTAGACGTCGCCGCCCGCCGCGTATGCGAGACCCTTGTCGACGAGGGTCTGGATGACGTCGATGATCTCGGGCATTGACTCGGTGACCCGGGGCTCGAGGTCGGGACGGCCGAGGCCGAGGCGGTCGGTGTCCTCGACGTACGCCTCGCTGCAATTCTCAGCGAGCTCGCTGCTTGAGATGCCTTGCTCACGAGCCGCGACGTAGATCTTGTCATTGACGTCGGTGAGGTTGGAGACGAACAGCGTGCGCATTCCACGCCGCTCCAAGAAGCGCTTGAGCACGCTGAACACGATGTAGGGGCGAGCGTTGCCGATGTGCACGCGCCCGTAGACGGTCGGCCCGCACGCGTAGATCCGCACGACGCCCTCAGGCCCCGGCGTCACCGGCTCCTTCTGCTTGCTGAGCGTCGAGTAGATCGCGACTGCCTCGCTCACGACCCCTCCACGAGCGCCACGGCCTGGCACATGATGCCCTCTTCCCGGCCGGTGAACCCGAGTCCTTCAGTGGTCGTTGCATGAACGCTCACCGGCGCGCCGACGATGGCGCCGAGCGTCTCCTGCATCGCGTCGCGATGGGGGCCGATCTTCGGCTGCTCGCACAGGACCACCAGATGAGCATTGATCACCGCAAGCGACTTCGCGGACAGCTCGTCCATCACCAGCGCCAGGAGGCGGGCGCCCGAGGCACCCTCCCACTCCGGCTCGCCCGGCGGGAAGTGGTGGCCGATGTCCGGCAGGCCCGCTGCAGCCAGCAGCGCGTCGCACAGCGCATGGGCCGCGACGTCCGCATCGGAGTGGCCGACCAGACCGGTGTGGTGCGGCACCTCCACCCCGGCGAGCACCAGCGGCCGATCGGCGCCGAATCGGTGAACGTCGACGCCCGAGCCGATCCTCATTCCCATCGCAGCGACACCTGGCTGGGCTCGCGAGCGGCGAACCGGGTGATCGTCTCGTAGCCCGCCCCGCGCAGCGCCGCGACCGTGGTGGGGTAGTCGCTGCCGACGTCCTCGGGCCGGTGCGCATCGCTTGCCAGGGTGACCGGCACGCCCGCCGCCCGGAACTCGGCGAGTAAGCCTGGCTCGGGGTAGAGCTCGCGCGGCTTCTTGCGCAGACCAGCCGAGGAGCACTCGACGGCGATGCCGGTCGCCGCGATGGCCGCCACGGCGTCCATGACCGCGGCGCCGACCTCATCAGGCAGGTTATGGCCGAAGACCTTGGGGAGGTCAGGATGGGCCAGCACGTCGAAGAGCCCGGACTCGGCGGCGGCAACCAACTCCTTCAAGTATGCCTGCCATACCTCAACACCATCGTGGTGGTCCCACATGGGGTAGTCGGGATGGTCGATCGCCAGCTCGCCGACCCAGTGCACCGAGCCCAGGACGATGTCGAAAGGCCGCCGCTCGAGGAAGCGGGCGATCTCCTCGGTGCGATCCGGCAACCAGTCCATCTCGACGCCGACGATCACCGGCAGGCCGGCCCGTTTCGCGGCCCCGAGCGCCTCGCAGTAGGCGTCGATGTCCTCGGTCGCCTCTTCTCGCCACCACGCGTTCGCATGCCAGTCACGCGCCTCGGCGAAGCGGTGGACGTGCTCGGTGAAGGCGATCTCCTGGACCGCGCGCGAGCGGGCATGCTCTACATAGCGCTCGATCCAGCCGGGGGACAGGTAGCCCCCGTACTGATCCCAGCGATGGGCCCCACCGCGGCGAGCCTCCTCGCCGTCGGGCTGAAGATGCATGTGGTAGTCGGTCAGCACCGGGCGGGACCCTAGCGTCACGCGCGCAAGTTGCGGGCCTCCAGTAGCTGCGCGACGATCTCCAGATCGCTCGGCGTCGTGACCTTCTGGTTGGGCAACACCGACGGCACCACCCGAACCGCGCCACCCATGGCCTCGACCATCGCCGCGCAGTCCGTACATGTGTCGATGTAGTCGCCCTCGAGCGCCACCTCGATCGCACGCGCGAATGACTCGGTGCGGAAGGCCTGCGGCGTCTGGGCGAGCCAGTGCACCGAACGATCGATGGTCTCGACGATGTGCAGGTCGTCATCGGTGCGCTTGATCGTGTCCGCCGCAGGTGCGGCGATGATCGCACCGTCGGCATCCTCGATTCCGGCGAGCACCATCGAGATGTGATCGGGGCTCAGCAGGGGACGAGCCGCATCATGGACCAGGATCCGATCAGCGCCCTCGGGCACCTCCCCGAGCCCTGCCGCCACCGAGCGACCTCGAGACGAGCCGCCCGTCGTCATTGCGAGTAGCTCGGCCGTCTCGCCGAGAGCCATCCCCATGGGCCGCTCGTGTCCGGGAGGCGCGACCACCACGATGCCATCCACGCGGTCCGAGGCGTTGAGAGCCCAGATCGACCACGCGACGAGCGGGCGGCCGGCCAGCGGAATCAACGCCTTCGGCATGTCGGCGCCCATTCGCGTACCCGAGCCGGCCGCAACCACGATGGCGACCGTCGTCATATGCTCACGCCGAAACAATCGATCAGCGAGATCCTAGGGACGTGGCGGCACATATCGGCACATCGGGCTGGGCCTACAAGGAGTGGAAGCCCGACTTCTATCCCCAAGATCTCCCGCAACGGCTCTTCCTGCAGCACTACTCGTCGGTGCTGACCGGTTGCGAGATCAACGCGACCTTCTACCGCCTGCAGGCCGAGTCCACGGTCTCCCGCTGGGCGGAGGAGACGCCGGAGGATTTCCGGTTCGCCGCCAAGATGCACCGCCGCCTGACTCATGGCCGCGATCTCGCCGAGGACGAGTCGTGGTTCGCGTTCCTCGATCAGTTCATGGCGCAACTCGAGCCGCTCGAGGATCGCCTTGGTGCCCTGCTGGTCCAGTTCCCACCGACCCGCCAGCGCGATGACGCGGCCCTCGCCAGGTTGCTCAACGCGCTGCCGGATGGAATGCCGCACGCCGTCGAGTTTCGGCACGAGAGTTGGTTCGACCCCGCGGTGACCGAGCGCGTCACCAAAGCCGGGACGGTCTGCTTTGCCGACACCACCGGAGCGGTCCCCGCGTCGCTGCCACCGGGTCCACTCGCCTACGTCCGCCTGCGGGGCGAGCACTACGACGATGACCAGCGCGAGGGCTGGCACCGGTTGATCGGTCGCGAGGCCGAGTCGCGGCCTGTCCTGGTCTTTGCCAAGCACGAGGGCGTGCCCGCCGGCGACCCGCGATGCGGCGTAGGTCTCGCGCAGTGGCTGCTTTCACCCTCCCCGTAGAGCCAACGCATCGGCGCTCGATGCGCCGATGTCGGTAGCGGGAGAGTCGCCTCCAGCCCGCCGGACATCCGCGGGTGGGGGTGGAGATTTCTCGCCGGAAGCACCACCCCGTAGAGATCGCTCTAAAAAGAGCGGCCTTCACGCACAAAATGCCTGCAGAAACGCCCCTCCGGGCGTCAAGCTCGCGGACGCGGCAGGACAACTACCGGCTCGTCCAGTGATCCGATCGACCATCGGGGAAAGGATTCTCCCCGTCGCGACCCGCACGAATCGCGACGGAAGGAAGTGACAGGGACGTCAGTCCAGTGGACGGCACGGACGCCGTCCCGGACCCCCCAAATCAGAGCGCGACCGCTACCCCCTTGCGTTCGCGCTCTGAGTCCCACGACATCAGGTATGGCCCATGCTTTCACGCACCTCGCGCATCAGGCGCACCCCCCTGCTCGCCGCTCTCGGAATCGGAGCGCTCACCCTCATGGCGCCCGCGCAATCGCTTGCCGGACCGCTCCACTCCATCGCCACCGGTCCCACGGGACTCTCTCTCCAGTCCGGCAACTTGGTCGCGAGCCTCGGTGACAATTCGATCCGCACGACCGGACCCTTGAGTGCGGGCAACCGAGCCGGCTTCCGCTACTGCCCACCGTGGGCCAACTCCACGGTGCGAACCCTGAAAACGCGCTCGACGCGTTGGCACAGCACACCGCACGTGGGCTATCTGCGCGTGCTCGGCGCCGGCGGCGAGGTCGGCAGGATCACCGATGCCCAGCAGGCGTACCTGGACCCCGTTCGCACCGACTCGTGGAACGTCGACAGCCGCTGCGCCACGCTCGAGTTCTATGCGTCCGGCGCTCGAAGCCACGCCGGGATCTGGACGGCCCAAATCGTGGGCGCCGCCGTCGAGGACCAGCAGGGGCCGAGCGTCACCGGCGTCAGCGCGGCGCAGGGCTGGATCATGGGAAGCTCCACGCCCATCACCCTCGACACCGCCGACAACGGCCTGGGCCAGCAGCCGGTGTCCGTCTCGATCGGCTCGGTGCTCACAAACGCGGGAAACCTCGCCAGCGGCCGACGCACCGTCAACGCCGGCCTCGGCTCACTACCCGACGGCCAGCACGCGGTGACGGTCACCCGCACCGGCTTCGGCTGGCCAGCCCAATCGCGCTCCACTCAGATCAAGATCGACCGCACTCCCCCAGGCGCTCCGTATCTTTCTGCGACCACGACCGCATGGACCTACGTGCCCGTAGACATCTCGGCGCCACAGACCGCCGATGGCACCGGCAGTGGCTGGAAGGAGAATCAGTTCTCCATCGACGGTGGACCCTGGGCCGCGAGCAGCGGCCCGAGGCTCACGGAGAACGGAATCCACGCCGTCGCAGCGCGAGCCGTCGACCACGCGGGCAATGCCTCGGCCGCGAGGTCCCTCACGGTCAAGATCGACCGCGACAATCCCTCCGGCAGCCTTACCAAGGCGAGGCGGGTCGCAACCGGAGCCGCCGTCGCAACCGTCGCGGTCTCGGATTCGCTGTCCGGAGTGCGCGCGTGGACTCTGCTCGGCGGCGACGGCGCGATCCTCGCGACGGGGACCGGCCCTGGTCGGGAGGTCGTGATCACGGGCCTGCTCGGCGTTCACAAGCTGCGCCTGGTGGCTGAGGACATCGCGGGCAATAGTGCTGAGGTCGCGAGCGCGAACGTCGACTTCGGCCAGGGCGCAATGCGGCCGGCGCCGCCGCCCACTCTCCCGGCTGACCTCGGACCCGCGCCGCAGCCAACCAGGCTTGGAGTGCCGGTCACGGGCTTGGCAGGTGCCCGTGTCCAGAAGGGCACACCCCTTCCATTCTGGGTCCGCTCGATCCGTGGCGTCGGCCCCCGGCGTGCGTACGCCCTTGGCGGCAACGCCATCCGGCTGAGGCTCGCCGGCGTGAGCCGCCGCGCCCGGATAGGGAGGCGTTACGTCCCGCTGGTTCGTGTGACCGGCAACACGGGTCGTCGGGTCGTCACCGGGCGATTCACGACGACCTCCGGCTCGCGGCTCCCCTATCCGTATGTGGTCGTCCGGAACCCGAGTGGCGACATCGTCCAGACCCGCCGGGGTGGCAAGCGCGGAAGCTTCCGCCTCACCGTCGACAAGGCGAAGCCGGGGAAATGGACCGTCGCGCTCTGGGGACGTCCCGAGCGGCGCTTCACCATCCTCGTTCGGCCAGCGGCGCGATTGAAGACGTCGCTCAGGAAGACGACGCTCAACCGCCACGCGGTCCTCAAACTCACGGGACGCGTTACACCCGCCAAGGACAGCCGTGGCCGCGTGGTGCAGCTCCAATGGCTTGACGAGGGTCTCGACACGCCGAAGTGGAAGCCGATCGTCAACGCGCGGATCAACCGCCAGGGCAGGCTGCTGCTGCGCTACCGGTTCCGTCGTGCCGGCGGCTACTCGGTGAGAATGCGGGTCGTGGTGCTCGGGTCCCCCGGCAGCCCGACCCTCCGCACCGCTCCGCACGCCATCACCGTACTTCCCTAAGGCGACCCCTCGCCGACTCGGCGCGGGCGACCACAAGGAGCGCCAACGGAGCACCGGCTACCTCTCTGCGCCCGAGCCCGGATGACACATGCCGAGCATCTCTGTTAGAGATGCTCGGCATGTGTGAGGCAAAAACCGCCAGGTCGCGACCGAGGGCTGCTTTTGCAGTGGGTTCAGCTGCAGCGGACGGTCGACAAGCGGCGGCGGTCGCGCGCGCGTGGCCGAGCGACCTGTGGTGAGCTCCCGGGGTAGTAACGGGCAGGACGATCGCGAGGGGTCGATCCGCCGAGGCCGATGGGACGTCCGCAATACGTCCGTGGCAACGCGATTGGCGCTGTCGGTGCTGCTCGTGAGCGTCACCTCGCTCATCATTACGGCCGTGGTCGGGATCACCCTCGTACAGGGCTCGGCCGAGGACGAGAGGCAGGGACGTCTGCCTGCGGCGCGCTCGGCGACCGCCGCCGAGATCGAGGGCTTCTTCGCGTTCAACCAAAACCAGGTGGCCCGGCTGTCCAGCAGCGAGATGTTCGTCGATGCCGTGCAGGAGTTCTCTGCCGCTTTCGACGAGCTGCCCGACCCGGCCAGCGCTGCGGAGCAGCGCGAGCAGAGAAAGAGGCTCGCCGCGTACTACCTCGACGACTTTCTGCCCGTGCTCGAAGAGCGACGGGGCGAAGGGGTGCCGCCCCTGACCTTCTGGGTGCGCAGGGATGCCGGCGTCGCCTTGCAGGACACCTACATCGCCTCCAATCCCTTCCCCTTCGGCGAGAAGGACCTGCTTACCGACGGCGAGGACGGCAGCGAATGGACCGACGTGCACCGGGAGTTCCACCCCACGTTCCGGGATATCGTCAACCGGTTCGGATTCGTCGATCTCCTCCTGATCGAGCCGGAGACCGACACGGTCGTGTACTCCACGGCGAAGGAGCCCGACTTCGCGACGAGCCTGGACGCCGGGCCCCATAGCGGATCCGCGTTGGCCCGGCTGGTGGACGGCATCGAGGGCCAGGGTCGTCCCGGCGATGTCTTCGTGACCGACTACGAGATCTACGCCCCCTCTCTCGACGCCCCGGCGAGATTCATGGCCGCGCCGCTGTTCAACGGCGACGAGCTGGTCGGCGTGCTCGCCGTGCAGATGAGTACCGAGGCCATCAACGCGATCATGACCCGGAGCTGGCGTGAGCCCGGGCTTGGAGGGGTCTTGGGCGAGACCGGCGAGATCTATCTCGTCGGTCCCGACGAACGCATGCGCTCCGACTCGCGCCTGTTCCTGGAGGACCAGGCCGCCTATCTCGAGCGCATCGACGCACTGGAGCAGACCGAGGCCGGCGACCGCAAGCAGATCGAGTCCCAAGACACGACGATTCTCTTTCAAGAGGTGGACAATGACGCCGTCGATGCGGCGTTCGGGACGGACGATGGGCTGCTCGAGACCTCCAGCTACCTGGGGCGCGACGTCTTCACCGCCTACGAGCCCCTGAACGTCGAGGGTCTCGACTGGGTCATCCTCGCCGAGCAAGAGCGAAGCGAGGTGACAGCGCCCGTCGACGACTTCCGCACCGAGGCGTTGATCCTCACCGCGGCCTTCGTCGTGGCACTGACGTTCCTCGCGGTAATCTGGGCCAACGCGCTCATCAGTCCGGTACGCGCCATCAGCTCGGCCCTGCGTCGGGTGCGCCAGGGGGACCTCGACGTCGAGGTCCCCGCCCGGGGGGCGCGAGAGTTCCACGAGCTTGCGGACGGATTCAACGAGATGGTCTCCGATCTGCGCATGCGCCACTCGCAGGTGACCACGGCGACCGAGGAGAAACGGGCCCTGCTTCAGAGCCTGCTACCGAGCGCCGTAGCTCGCGCCGTGGCCGCGGGCGATCGCACGCTTCTTGACACCGTCCCGCAGGCCGCGGTGGCCGTGATCGTGATCGACGGACTCGGCGAGCTCGTCCAAGGTCGGTCAGTCGAGGAGAGTCGCGAGGTGGTCAATGCGTTGGTCAACGAGCTCGATGACCTCGCGGGCGTCAACGGCCTCGAGCGGGTCAAGGTGGTCGGCGACACCTACTACGCAGCCTGCGGCCTGGCCGCGGCCCACCTGGATCATGCCCCGCGCGCCGTGAGCTTCGCCCTCGAGGCCCGCGCCGCGGTCGGTCCGATCGGAGAGGCCGCCGGGCTGAAGCTGGATCTGTCCGCCGGGATCCACAGCGGCACCGTCACCGTGGGCCTCACCGGAGGATCGCGCCTGGTCTACGACCTATGGGGAGAGACAGTGAGCACAGCGCACCATCTCTCGCGCGTGGCGCGCCCGGGAGAGATCCTCGTCTCGGGTGAGACGCGAGAGCGCCTGCCGGCGCACCTGGTCACCGTGGAGCGAGATGAATTGGTGGGAGACCACACCGTGTGGGGGGTCGAGGTGGCGCACGTCACCGATACCGGCGGCGCAGAGCAATGAGCGAGATCCTCGACAGCTCCAGCGCAGTGTGGGCGATCGTCATCATCATCTTCCTGCCCGCGCTGATCATCGCGTTCGGCGAAATCAGCGAGCGGCTCCGCCAGCGCCAGTCCCCGTTCCAGCAGGCTGTCGCGACGGTGCGAACCTCGGTACTGCCGATACTCGCGGTATGGCTCCTGGTCGTGTTCGGCTTCGATGCCGACCCCGAGAACGCCGCCGTGCGATGGCTCGCGACGGCGCTGCTGGTCGCAGGAATCGTTGCCGGCGCCCAGCTCGCGCGCGCACTTTCCCGCGTCTCCCGCAGCCGCTCTCGCGACTCGGGCGCCCGCCCCCTGCCCGAGCTGCTGCTCTTCCTACCGCGTCTGGCGATTGTGCTGGTGGGAGCGTGGCTGGTCTTCGTCGAGGTCTGGGGCTTCGACCTCAGCGGGCTGGCCGCCGCCCTCGGCGTCAGCGCGCTGGTGGTCTCTCTCGCCCTCCAAAGCACCCTCAGCGGGCTGGCGTCCGGGGTGCTGTTGGTGAGCGACCGGCCCTTCAGTCCGGGCGACTGGATCAAGGTCGGCGACATCGAGGGTCGGGTGATCGACGTCAGCTGGCGAAGCACCCGAATCCACGATCGCAACGGCGACCTGCTCGTCGTGGAGAACAGCAAGCTCGCGGGCGACACCATCGTGAACTACGACGAGCCGACCCGGGTGCACCGGGTGGTCGTTCCGGTCCAGGTCGCTTACTCCAATGCCCCGACCCGAGCGAAAGAGATGCTGCTCGCCGCTGCCGCCGGCACTCCGGGCGTGCTCGCAGATCCCCCGCCCGACATCCGGGTAGTACAGATCGACGATCCGCTGATGGGCTACGAGGCCCATCTCTGGGTCGATGACTTCACCATCGCCCCGCAGGTCTCAAGCGACTTCGGCTCGCTGGTCTGGTACCAGTCCCACCGCCTCGGCGTCCCGCTCCCGAGCCCGGCCTTCGACCTCTACCAACACGACCCGATTCAGGAGGCTGCCGACGCCGAGCTGACGAGCGAGGATCTGGCGCAGCGGATCCGGCGCGCGCCGATCCTCGCGGAGCTCAGCGACGAGGACATCGAGCGCCTTGCGAGCGACAGTCGGGCGGTCACCTATGCTCGCGGCGAGACGATCCTCGCCGACGAGGCCGAAACGCGGGACCTCTTCGCCGTGTGGCAGGGTCTCGCTCGAATGACCGTGCCGGGTTCGGACGGCGAGGGCCTTGGCATCGTCGACCTCGGGGCCGGCGACGTCTTCGGCCTGACGGGGCGTTCGCCCCAGTACACGACCCCGGCCATCGTGGCGGCGAGCGACTGCGAGATCATCGTGATCAGCGCCGAGACCGCCGGTGCGGTCACCAGTCGCAACCCCGAGCTCGCCAAGGCCATCAACCAGCTCGCAGTCGCCCGCCAGCGCCGTCTCGAGCGCGTCCACGCCGGTCCGGCCGGCGCCTCGGCCTCCGCGTTTCCAGGTCGTCACTCCGGCGAATCTGGTCGGGGCGATTTGGACAGGGGCGGGCCGACGTGAGCATGGGCGGCACTGAGGGCGCCGCGGCGCCAGGGAGCTCACTTCCGCGCGTGCGCGCGCGAACGATCGTGGCTGCCGTGCTCATCGGCGCCTCGCTGATATCGGTTGCCGTGCTCCTTGCTTTCACTCTCGTATCGGCCGAGGAGCTTTTGAACGACACTGCTCGCGACGAGTTGATCGACATCGGCGACTCGCGCGTCACCCGGATCGAGGACGGCGTCGCCAGGCTGAAGGCCGAGGCGGTTACGCTCGCCGCCGACCGCGGTGTGACTAGGGCCCTGAAGGATCTGACCAAGGGCTTCAACCAGCTCGATGATCCACTCTCGCCGAAGCAACGCGAGGAGCTCATCGAGACCTATCGCACCGGAATCCGTCGGGTCACGCCACCAGGTGTGCAAGCGCCCTCGCTGGAGAGCCTGGTCCCCGGCGACCAGCGCTCCCAGTACCTCCAGTACCACTACCTGACGAAGAACCCGCTCCCGCCCGAGCGCCGCTCCGAGCTCGATAAGGCGCCAGACGGCTCCACATACAGCACGGCGCACGCGCGCCATCACCCCACGCTGCGTGCACTCAGGGAGGCGGGCCTACCCGGGGACCTGCTGCTGATCGACGCCGAGAGCGAGCACGTCGTCTACTCGACCGATAAGCAGGCCGACTTCGGCACCGGGCTGCGAATGGGACCGCACCGCGAATCGGGCCTGGCGCGGGCCGTGCTCGACGAGCTGCAGAACGCCGGCGCCGACCAGGCGGTGTTCGTGGACTTCGACGCGTATGCCCCCGCGGGATTCACCCCGACCGCGTTTGCCGCCGCGACGATCCGAGAGGACGGCCGCGTAGTTGGCGCCGTCGCGGTCGAGGTGCCCGTCGGCGCGCTCACGGAGATCACGACCGCCGACGGCCAATGGGAGGACACCGGACTGGGCGACACGGGTGAGATCTACATCGTCGGGCCAGATCGGTTGATGCGCAGCGACTCG
>Ga0224508_10003505_pt1 | contig 12957 bp, 9 predicted proteins | sample SF_Jan12_sed_USG_4_FD_170157 | JGI IMG/M metagenome (GOLD analysis project Ga0224508, IMG submission 170157) | Sediment microbial communities from San Francisco Bay, California, United States - SF_Jan12_sed_USGS_21 | ecosystem: Environmental > Aquatic > Marine > Sediment | place: USA: California...
CGTCTTCAGGGGAGATGCCCCCTCCGGATGAGCTCGGCGAACCGCGGGTCGTCGCGAATCGGGTCGAACCACGGGCCGGCGTCCATGTAGAACAGCAGGCTCCGAAACAGCACGAACATGCTCCACGACGTGTCCGCGAACTCGGCGTCCAGCAGGGCGAACACGTCGTCCGGCTCCACGAGCGTCGCGTGGACCCAGGCGCTCAGCGTCTCGTCCTCGGCCACCGCGCGGACCCGCTCCATCGTCTCCCGGGCGAGCGCCTCTTCCCCGCCCTTCGCGTGGACGTTCGCTATGAAGATCTCGAACTCCGGCACGTCGGGCCGTAGCTCCATTAGCCGCCCGGACGACGCGAGGGCGTCTTCGTACCGGCCCATCTCGCTGTAGGTCATCATCTCCCACACGACGGCCGAGAAGTACTCGGGGTCGAGCTCGAGGGTGCCGCGCAGCTGCTCGATCGCGGCCTCGTAGTCTCCGTTCACGTGGAGAACCACGGCGGTCGCCACGCTCACCGCGAGAGACGCCGGGTCGAGCGCTTCGGCGCGCCGGATCTCGCGCACCGCTTCCTCCGGACGGCCCAGAGCCGCCAGAAGCGTGGCGTACCACTGGTGCGCCGTCGCGTAGTTGGGGTTCAGCTCGATAGCCCTGAGGTAAGCGGCCTCCTCGCCGTCCCAGTCGCGTTCCGACCTGAGGATCTGTCCATGTGAGGCCCATGCTTCGGCCAGCTGTGGATCCAGGGCGAGCGCCTGCTCGGCGGCCGCCTTCGCAGCCCCGATCGCTTCCACCTCGGCCATGTACCCGTACGACCCGAGAAGCAGATAGGCGTCCGCCAGACCGGCGTGAGCCAGGCCGTAGGCGGAATCGCGCTCGATCGCCTGCCCGAAGTAGCTGACCGCGCTCTCCAGCCCCGCGCGCGTGCGCCGGTTCCAGAGATACCTCCCGCGGAGATAGAGCTGGTGCGCCTCGACGTCCTCGGTCGGTCGCCGCTCGATCATCGACCGCTCGGCCGGCGAAACCGTCGCCCGGAGGGCTCCCGCGATCTGCTGTGCGACATCCGCCTGGATCGCGAACACGTCCGTGAGCTCGCGATCGTAGGTCTCGCTCCAGAGGCTCGCGTCCGTGCGTGTGTCGATCAGCTGGCTCACGATCCGGACCCGGTTTCCGTCCCGCCGAACACTTCCGTCGAGGACGGCGACCACGTTCAGCTCTTCGGCAATCTCCCGCAGCGACCGGTCGCTGTCTTTGTAGTGCATGGTCGAGTTGCGCGAGATGACGTCGAGCTCGGCGATTCTCGACAACTGCGCGATGATGTCCTCGGTGATGCCATCGCTGAAGTACTCTGTCTCATCGTCACCGTTCAGGTTCTCGAGCGGCAGCACGGCGATCGAACGCCCGATGCCCTCGAAACCGATCTCGGCACCCGGCCCATCCGGCGTAAGGATGATCCAGACCGAGGCGACGACAGCCACCGCCAGTAGCGTCATCGCCACGATGACCCGAGCCGGGCGAGCCGTGTCCACACCCTCTCTGAGCGCCCGGCGGAATTCGTCAGCGCTCGCCCAGCGCTCCGTCGGCACCGCGGCGAGAGCCCTCATGATCACCGCCCGAAGCTTCGGCGGAACGTCGGACCAGTCCGCGTCTTCCTTGTCGGTGACGGAAGACCACCGCCGACCCGTGAGCGCTTCGTAGAGGACCGCCCCGACGGCGTAGAGATCGCTTGCGGGGCTGACCTCGCCGACGAGCTGTTCAGGAGCCATGTAGCCGGGGCTCCCGATCTGCCAGCCGGCCGCGGTGATCTGATCCTCGGTGGGCGTGAGCGCCTTCGCGATCCCGAAGTCGGCGATCACGGCGTGCCGGTCGCTGAGGAGCACGTTGTCGGGCTTCACGTCGCGGTGGACCACCCCCCGTGCATGCGCGTGACTGAGGGCGCTGAGCACCTCGCCGCCGATGCGCGCCGTCTCCTCGACCGTCAGCGTACCCTTCCGGTCGATGAGCGCCCTGAGCGACTCACCCTCCACGTAGGGCATGACATAGAAGAGCGTGTCGCCCGCGGTGCCCGAGTCCAGAAGCGCGAGGATGTGGGGGTGCTGCAGCTGGGCCGTGATCTGGATCTCGCGCAGGAACCGCTGTGTGCCCGCCCCCGTGAGGTCTCCCCGGATCGTCTTGATCGCGACCCGTCGTCCGTGCTTCCGGTCGCGCGCGAGATAGACCGTCCCCATCCCGCCCTTCCCGATCACATCTTCGAGCTCGTAGCGGTGGCTCAGTTCGGCGTGTAACGCCTCGTGGGGATCGATCTTCGAGTCTCCTCGTGGACGCGGGCCCGTGTCCTTGTGGTGTCGGGCGCGAACGGCAGACGCCAAGCTGCGCGGACCGCGCGGTCCGCTGCAATGGGGCGGGAGATCGCTTGCCCCTGTCCGCTCACGAGATCAGCTTCAGCAGACACGAAGGGCGAGGTGTTGACCTACCAGAGCCCGCTCCCGAAGTGACGTAGCCGCCTTGCCAGGAGACCCCGATGTCCCGTTCCGGAAGCTCGCTGTTCGCCGCCGCTGTCTCGCTCGCCATCGCGATGCCGATGTCCGCCCAGGAGACCATTCGCTCCGCCTATCATGACTACCAAATCGTCACGGTCGTGGACGGCCTGGTAAACCCCTGGTCGATGGCCTTCCTGCCGGGTGGAGACATCCTCGTCACGGAGCGCCCGGGGCGCCTTCGCGTTGTGAGAGGCGGCGAGCTGCTCGCCGACCCCGTGGCCGGTGTGCCGGAGGTCGTGGCCATGGGTCAGGGCGGGCTCCTCGACGTCGTCCCCCACCCGGACTTCGCGTCGAATCGGCTCCTGTACATCAGCTACAGCAAGCCGAAGCCCGACCAGGAACGGGGGACGACGGCTGTCATCCGAGCCCGATTCGAGAACAACGCACTCAACGATGTCGAAGAGGTGTTCGAGGCCGTGAGCGACGGGAACGGCCACTACGGCTCTCGGCTCGCGTTCGATCCCGACGGGTTCCTGTTCATCACGGTGGGCGACCGACAGGCCCCCTCGAGAGGCGACCTCGAGGCGCACCCGGCGCAGGACATCTCGAATCATCACGGCACGGTCAACCGGATCCACGACGACGGACGCGTCCCCGCGGACAATCCGTTCGTCGGCGACCCGAATGCCCAGCCGGAGATCTACAGCTATGGGCATCGGAACCCCCAGGGTCTCACGATCGATCCCGAGACCGGCGACGTCTGGATCACCGAGCACGGCCCGCAGGGCGGCGACGAGCTCAACCTCGTGCTGAGCGGCGTGAACTTCGGATGGCCCGTCGTCGGGTATGGCGTGAACTACCGGAGCGGCACCGCGATCCACGAGGGCACGATGCGCGAGGGGATGCAGCACCCGACGCACTTCTGGGTGCCGTCGATCGCGACGTCCGGCCTGATGATGTACTCCGGGGACGCGTTCCCCGAGTGGCGCGGCGACATCTTCGCCGGGGGGATGGCCGGCGAGCAACTCGCGCGGCTCACGATGGATGGGCAGGCGGTCGTGGCCGAGGAGACCCTCGTGCAGGGACTCGGGCGGATCCGGGACGTCCGCCAGGGACCGGACGGCTTCATCTACCTCGCGGTCGACGATCGGCGGGGAGAGCCGACCGCCGTCGTGCGACTGGAGCCGGTGACGAGCAGGTAAGGCGGCTCCTCGAACGGTCAGTCAGCGACTATTCGGTCCGCTGCCGCCCGGTACGCGTCGGAGAGCAGGCGCGTAATCGGGCCGGGCGAGCCCGAGCCGACCGGTTCGCCATCGAGCACCACGGTCGGCCGCACCTCCGTCGTAGTCCCGGTAAAAAAGATCTCGTCGGCCGCGCGGAACTCGGACTCGGCGACGTCGCGCTCCGCCGTCGGCAGCCCCAGGTCGCTCGCGAGCTCCAGGACGAACTGACGGGTCACCCCGTGGAGGATTCGGCGATCGGCGAGTGCCGTGGTCACGACCCCGTCGATCACGGAAAACACGTTGTTGTGCGTCCCCTCCGTCACCATTCCGTCGCGGATGAACGCCGCATCGGCGACGCCCGCTTCCACCGCTGCTTGCTGAGCGAGGACGTTCGGTAGCAGGGCCGTGCACTTGATGTCGGCTCGACCCCATCGCTGATCGGGGAGTGTGATGGCGGCCGTTCCGAGGTCCCACTGCTCCGGAGTGGCCCGGGCCAGCGGCCCCACGAAGGCGTATACGGTCGGCTCGACGGAGGTCGTCGGGAAGGCGTGGGTTCTTGGGGCCACCCCGCGCGTGACCTGTACGTAGAACACGACGAACTCCTCGCCCACCAGATCGTTCTGCGCGAGCAGTCGCTCGCACACGACGGAGAGTCCCGCCACGTCGAAATCGATCGACACCTCGCCGAGCCCTCGCGATAGCCGTGCGTAGTGGCGGTCGGGCAGAAAGCTCGTGCCGCTGTAGACCGGTATCGCCTCATAGACCGCATCGGCGAACAGGAATGCCCGGTCGTTCACGGAGATCTTCGCATCCTCGATCGGGACATACGCCCCGTTCAGGTAGATGATGCCGATGACGTCCTCCTCTGCCTTGCTCTACCCGGTTCCGAGTTCGTGCCGGCCGGCCCGGTCAGCCCAACGGCGGAGGGGCCATCGTCATCAGAAAGACCAGGCGGTCCGCCGTGTCGTTCGTGACCCCGTGGTCGACGCCGGCCGGCGCACAGATCGCGTGGCCAGGGCCGCAGGACCGTACTTCGTCCCCGACCGTGAACACGCCTTCGCCCTCGAGCACGAAGTAGAACTTGTCCTGGTTCGCGTGCATGTGGACCGGCTGTCCCTGTCCCGGCGCGAGGCAGTTCACCCCCAGGAGCAGCTGGTCGCCACGGAACAGCGTCGCCTTGAACGGCTTGCCCTCGCGGATACCTAGGTGGTCGCGGTAGTCGACGAAGTACACGACTAGAACCCGCTGCCCGTGATTCGCCGGAACTCGGGGTGGTCGTGGACGCTCTCCAAGTCATCGTCGTTCGGAAGCGTGTGCCGTCGGCCGGGGTTGAGCTCGACAGCCTGCTCGAGGGCCACGAAGGCATCGGCTTCGCGACCCATGTCGATGTAGATCTCCGCCAGGGCCACCCACGCGTTGTCGTTTTCCGGCGACTTGTCCCGCGCCGCCGTCGCGATCTGGAGGGCTTCGCGGAGGTCGCCGTCCGATCGCTTCTGGCTGGCGTCCCGCAGCATCATGCCCGAGCGGTACATGTCGAGGACACGCCGCATCTCGACCAGCGGCTGGTCGTGATCGTCCACGCGTATGTCCACCACTCGGTCGCTGTACCCGCCGCCGGCCCGCTCTTTCACGACGAGGATGGCCCCCGACTGCATGCCGCGGACGTCGCCCCCGGCGGCCTGGGCGGCGTCGAGGGCATCCATCAGCCGTTCGGCGAGTGGGCCCTTCGAGCGCTCGAACGACGCGGCCATCGCGTCGACCACCTGCGGCCCGGCAATGATGTTGCCTTGCGCGCAGTAGTCGACCCCACACCTGTGGCCGGCCCAGTCGTTCGTGCCCTCCCCCGTCCACGCCGCCGTGCGACCCTGGATGTCGAGGATCGACACCTGTCGACGATCCCGCCCCTCGTCGCTCGCGACCATCATGTCGAGCGCCTCCTGGGGCGAGTATCCCGCCTGAAGCAACTCGATCCCGATCCCGCCGTACATGGGGTTCGCGGCAGCCTGGTGGGCGACGATCACGAGCCCGCCCTTCGCGTGCATCGCCCGATTCCCCGCGCCGAACGCCTTCGACTGGACGCCCATCCCGAGCTCGCCCGTCTGCGGGTCGCGACCAATGATCGAGAACGTGGCCAGATAGTTCGGATCGTACTCGACCTCCTGTGCCGCGAGCGGGTCCAGCGGCGCGGGGGCGAGGGCGAGCAGCGCGGCGGCGGCGCAGACCCGCGGCGTACTGCCGCGACCCACCGCCGAGTGCACTCGTTTCCTCATCGCAGGTGCTCGTTGAAGAAGGCCATCGTGCGCTCCTGCGCCAGCATGGCAGCCTCTTCGTCGTATCTCGGCGTCGTGTCGTTGTGGAACCCGTGATTGGCACCCTCGTACATGTGCATCGTGTACGCTTTGCCGTTGGCGTCGAGCGCGGCCTTGAAGTCCGGCCAGCCCGCGTTCACCCGCTCATCCAGCCCTCCGTAGTGGATGAGCAGGGGCGCCTGGATCTTCGGCACATCCTCGGCAGCCGCGGCGCGACCATAGAACGGGGACCCGGCGGCCAGGTCGGGGAGCCGGACAGCCAGCGTGTTCACCATACCCCCGCCGAAGCAGAAGCCGACGGCCCCGACCTTCCCCGTCGACTCCTCGTGCTCCATGAGGAACTCGGCCGCGGCGACGAAGTCTTCGGTGATCTTGTCCCGGTCCAGCTCGCGCTGCATCGCTCGCCCCTCGTCGTCATTGCCGGGATAGCCGCCGAGAGGTGTGAGCGCATCCGGTCCGAACGAGAGGAAGTCGGCAGCGCCGAATCGGCGGACGACGTCCTCGACGTAGGGGTTGAGCCCCCGGTTCTCATGGATGACGAGCACCGCGCCCTTCGGCGGACCGTCGGCAGGGCTCGCCATGTACCCGCGCATCGTCCCGTGACCGTTCGGGGACTCGTACTCCACGTAGCGAGCCTGGATTCGCGGGTCGTCGGGCTCGACTTGCCGTGCCCAGGTGTAGCGAGGGCTGAGGGCGTCCAGGAAGCCGGCCGCCGTCATCCCGGCTACGGCGAATTTCGCGGCGCCCTCCAGAAAGCTCCGGCGATCGATGAACCCGTGGACGTATTTGTCGAAGAGACTCAGCACCTCCGGCGGAAACTCGTTGGCGCTCATGCGGTCGTCGGGCATCGGGCATCTCCTGCGGTAGTGGGCGGTTTCCGACGGTATCGGAGTGCGGGTGGCGCGTCCAGAGATCGAAGACGAGGTTTCTCCGCTCGACAACGCACGATACCGGAGGACTCATGAGCATCACCCGGACGATCCGCCGTGCCGCGCTGGCCGGCTTTGCGACCCTGCTCCTGGCCAGCCAGGCCTGGGCCCAGATGGAAGAGACGACGCCCCGCGGGGCCGGCGAGGGCGATGGGCCCTACGATCGGCTGATCCTGCGCGGCGTGACCATCATCGACGGCACGGGCGCTCCGCCGATGGGGCCGGTCGACATCGTGATCGAGGGCGACCGGATCGCTTCGGTCCAGACCGTCGGGTTCCCCGGTCTCGACGTCAACGAGGACCGGCGCCCGGACCTCGAGGACGAGGACAACCCGGATGCGACGACGCATGAGATCGACCTGACGGGACACTTCGTCATGCCGGGCTTCGTCGACATGCACGCCCACACGGGTGGCGGTGGAAAAGCCCCACAGCCGGAATACACCTACAAGCTGTGGCTCGGCCACGGAATCACGACGTCCCGCGGCGTCGGCCACGGGCCGATGATGTGGGCGCTCGAGGAAAAGGCGAAAGCCGCTCGAAACGAGATCGTGGCACCGCGGATGTACACCTACGCGCGACCGGGTGAGGCGTGGGACGGGGGGGCGATCGATTCGCCCGAGCAGGCCCGAGCGTGGGTACAATGGGCCGTCCAGCAGGACGTCGATGGCCAGCGGATCGACGGATTGAAGCTGGGCTCCTACGACCCGCCGATCATGGAGGCCGTGATCGACGAGGCCCACCAACACGGGCTCGGCACGGTCGCCCACCTCGGCCAGATGGGGGTCGGCCGCATGACCGCGCTCGACGCCGCCGAGGCGGGTCTCGACATGATGACGCACTACTACGGGCTGTTCGAGTCGATGCTGTCGAGCTATTCGATCCAGGACTGGCCGCTGGACTATAACTATCAAAACGAGCAGCACCGGTTCGGTAACGTCGCGCGTCTCTGGGATCAGGTCGATGGGCCGGGATCAGAGAGCTGGGACGCGTTGATCGACCGGTTCCTGGAGCTCGGGTTCGGGATCGACCCGACCATGACGATCTACGAAGCGAGCCGCGATCTCATGCGGGCACGCAACGCGGATTGGCACGACGAGTATACGCTCCCGAGCCAGTGGGACTTCTACACGCCGAGCCGGGCGGCCCACGGGTCCTACTGGTTCTACTGGAGCTCCGAGGATGAGACCGCGTGGAAGAACTTCTACAAGGTCTGGATGCAGTTTCTGAACGAGTACAAGAACCGCGGCGGAATCGTCACCACGGGATCGGATTCAGGGTTCATCTACAAGCTGTATGGGTTCGATTACATCCGGGAGTTCGAGCTGCTCCGCGAGGCGGGATTCCACCCGATCGAAGTGATCCGCTCAGCGACGATGTACGGAGCGCAGGAGCTGAGCGACCCGAGCGGGAGTGAGCCCGACTTCGGAGTGATCCGGACAGGGATGAAGGCCGACTTCGTCGTGGTCGAGGAGAACCCGCTCGAGAACCTCAAGGTTCTGTACGGCACCGGCGCCGTGAAGCTCAACGACGAGACGGGCGACGTCGAACGTGTCGGCGGGATCAAGTACACGATCAAGGACGGGATCGTCTACGACGCGAAGCAGTTGCTCGCCGACGTCCGCGAGATGGTCCGCGAGGCCAAGGCGGAACGCGCGACTACGACGTCGGAGGATCCGCAGAACTAGCAAGCCCGACCGTCCGGCCTCGAGCCCATGGGGGCCCGTCACCACGTTTTGAGAGGTGGGACGGGCCCCAGGCCGTTAGGCGCCGGTCGCCTGCAATAGATTGATGGTGACGGTCGCGAGTTCCGAATCCGGGAAGCGGCCCGAATATCCCTCCGTCACGAAGAGTCCCGCTTCCGCGGCGACTTTCTCGAAGACATCGATTTCGACGATGTACTGATCCGAATAGCCGTGCGTGGCGTCGTAGGCGGTCACGGGCGTACGCCCGAGGTTGGCCGCCGCGACCTCCGGGGGCAGGGTGTGAAGCTCGATCACGAGTAACCCGAAACGTCGCAGGTAGGGCGCCCAACGATCGAAGTGTTCCCGAAGCGACTCTTCGACGGCCGCGTTCTCGACCCGTGCCCCGCGATAGGCGAACGCGCCCGTGGACGTGCTGGCGCGACCCTCGGTCGCCTGCTCCGGCGGCTTCCAGGGGCGGTTGTGATCGAGAAACGTCCTGACGTTCAACAGGTCCTCGAGGTCGATGCCGTAGTCTTCCCTCAGATCGTGCGCCAGCTGTTCAGGCCGACCGATATCGCCCCAAATGACCTTCGCCCAGATGTCCGCGCGGGCGAGGTTCCCCCGGGTCACCCGAAGCGCCGTCTCGTTGAAGTCGACCCCGACGAGAAAGAGCGGATGATCCTCGAGGACCTCTCCGCGAGTCGTGCGGTTCTCGATCACATCGAACAGATGCTCCAGGAAGGCTCCATTCCCACACCCCATGTCGACGATCCCACGCGGCTGCTCCTCGATCGGTCGGTTGAACAACTCGACGATCACCGAGTCGATGGCCTTGAAATAGGCCGCATGGGCACCGCCACTGCCCCAGACGTTCGTCTCGCGGTCCACGTGGAGCTCGGGCATCCCGACGTCCGATCGGAGCGCATCGGGGTCACCGAACAACAGCTCGTCCAGCCGGCGCAGCGTCGGCATGTAGGAAACCGTGACACCGTATGCGCTCGCGCGCCGGGCGAAGAACAGCCCTTCGTCGGTGAATCGGAAAGTGCCCTTTCGCTCGGCGAACCAGCCGAGGTCGGAGAACATCGACAGAAGCCGGCCGAAGCTCTCGGCGTCCTCGTGAAACTCCTCGGGTCTGAAGGAGGCCTCCATGAAGTACTTGTGGAACATCCCGCTCATCCCGAGGCGGACGATCGTCGGACCGAACAGGGCTCCCTCGATGTGCGCGAAGATCTGTCCCCGCACACCCGCGACGACCTCATCGTCGGACGCCGAGGATCCGGGCCGCTCACGATACCCGCGGTAGACCGCCTCCATACGGCGGAAAGGCTCGATCTCGAATCTCCGGGGGTGGAACTCACCCGAATAGCGCATGAAGTCGACCACGTCGCCGTAGAGCCCCACGTTCTCGAACGCGACACGGCCCCTGTCGGTCGGGTGGTACGTGACGTCGCCAGGCGGGGATTCGATTTGCTGCTCGAGCCAGCCCTGCGAGGCGAGCAGTCGAAGCGCGACGTTGAGGTAGCCCTCGTTCGCGTCGAAGCGGGCGGTCATCTCGGACAAGAGAGCGGTCTCGCGCCCGACGAGGTGCGCGATGACACCGCGCTCGCTGAGAGCGTGTGCGGTAGGCGCGGTCACGATCCCGTCGAGGTGACGAAAGATCGTCTCACGCAACTCGCGCTGCTTATCACGCGTGAGCATTCGAGATCCTGCCTGTCGAAGTCTGGTAGACAGCACGAAGGCCCGCCGATCGGCGGGCCTTCATGTTCGAACTGCGAGGGGCCGCTGGCCTTACGACCACCCCCACCACCGAGGGACTCCTAGAAGTCGCTTCCGCGAATCGTCTTCCGACCGTTCGCGGTGCAGCGGGTCTGCGCATCCTTCACGAGCGCGTAGACCTTGCCGTTGAGGGCGTCCAGGGCGTCCCCGGACACGTTCAGCCCAGACGACTTCAGTGCATCCTTCGTCTTCGACCCGACCAGCAGCATTTCCTTCGCCACGTAAGACCCCCCAACTTCGAGTAGAACGGCTACCACAACCGTGAGACGATAGGTATCTAACACCTGCTCCCGGAGGTCGCACCCATTGCACCGACCGGAGGTCGTGACAAAGACTCTCGTATGGTAGCCACGACTCGAACCGAGAGATCGCTCTCCGCCGCGGCCGAAGATGCCGTGGGGCGGTTTGCGGCCGCGAACCCGAGGAGCCACGAGGCCTTCGAGGCGGGAACCGCTCACATGCCCGGGGCGGATACGCGCTCGGTTCTCCATTACGCCCCGTTCCCGGTCACGATCGTCGGCGGTGACGGCGCGACACTCGAGGATCTCGACGGACACACCTACACGGACTTCCTCGGCGACTACACGGCGGGGCTTCACGGTCATTCCAACCCGAGGATCCGCGCGGCTCTCCACGAAACGATCGACAACGGCCTGCGGCTCGGCGGGCCCCACCCGAGCATGCACGAGCTGGCGAGTCTGATGTGCGAGCGATTCCCGGCCGTCGAGCGCGTCCGCTTCACCAACTCGGGCACGGAAGCCAACCTGATGGCGCTCAGCCTCGCCCGCGTGGCGACTGGCCGAGACGCCGTGCTGGTCTGCGACGGTGGATATCACGGCGGCGTCCTGGATTTCGCGAGCGTCGATCGCCGTCTGAACGTCCCGTTCCCGTGGGTCACCACGCCCTACAACGATCCATATGCCGCCCGTGACTGCATCACCGAGAATGCCTCCAGGCTGGCGGCGGTGCTCGTCGAGCCGATGCTCGGCGGCGGCGGCGCGATCCCCGGGGACCCTCAATTCCTCGCGGCGCTGCGGGACGAAACGGCCCGCTACGAGATCCCGCTCGTGTTCGACGAAGTCATCACGTCCCGGCTCGCACCCGGAGGCCTCCACGGAGAGCTCGGCATCGCCCCCGACCTCGTCACGTTCGGTAAATACCTCGGTGGCGGAGCATCTTTCGGCGCCTTCGGGGGGCGGGCGGATCTGATGGCGTTGTTCGATCCACGCCTCCCCGGCGCACTCCACCACGCCGGGACGAGCAACAACAACGTTCTCTCCATGTCCGCTGGACTGGCCGGCCTTCGGGACGTCTACACGGGCCCGGCCGTGTTGGAGCTGAACAATCGGGGGGATCGCTTCCAGTCGCATCTGCAGGGTGTCGCGGACGAGAGGGGAGCCCCGGTCCGGGTCACGGGACGCGGGTCGGTGCTGAACGTCCACTTTCAGCGGCAGGAGATCGTCTGTGCCTCGGACACGGCGGCCACCTCGCCCGAAGCCCGCACCCTGTTCCATATGGAGATGATGCTGGCCGGGTTCTATCTCGCGCCGCGCGGCCTGATGAGTCTCTCCCTCGCCATCGACGACTCCGACTGCGAGCGCTTCGCCACGGAGTTCGGGCGTTTTCTCGACCGGCATGGCCGGTGGCTCGAGGACACGTAGCCGTCACGGCGTATCGCTCCTCGTGTAAATGACTCGCCCCCTCGGTTGTACAGAGGGATATTGCGGGGTTCGGCACCAGCGCCCGCACGGGACCTGCCGGCGCACCGGCGTGGCCTGTTTCCACAGAGGCGGAAATGAAGAAGATCGGCCTGTTATCGATTTTGACGATCCTGCTCGCGGCAAGCGTGTGGGTGATCGTCGATGGCCGTACGGTGCGAACCGCCGACGCGGGGGCCCCGGCCGCGCGTCAGACGGCCGCCGCGGAGCTGCGGACCATCGGTTCGACGGTGCTCGCCACCGGGGTCGTCCGGCCGCAGGTCGGTGCCGAGGTCGCAGTCGGTTCGCGGGTGTCTGGCGTCCTCAGGCGTCTCTACGTCACGGTCGGCGATCGGGTGCGTCAGGGCGACCTGCTCGCTGAGCTGGATCCCACCGAGTTCGAGGCCCGACGTGAGCAGGCCGCGGCGTCTCTCGAAACGGCTCGGATCGAACACGGCTTCGCCCGGCAGCAGTTCGAACGGGCCCAGGGGCTGCTCGAAGGACAGGTCATCGCGCAGACCGAGTACGACGAGGCCGAGCGCGCGTTCAAGACGGCCGGAGCCCGGGTGCGGGAGGCCGAGGCCTCGCTTCGCAGCTCCGAGATCCAGGTCGACTTCACGAAGATCCGGGCCCCGATCGCCGGCGTGGTCGCGTCCGTCACGACCCAGGTCGGGGAGACGGTGGCGGCGAGCTTCGCCGCCCCGACGTTCGTCACGATCATCGATCTCGATCGTCTGGAGGTCTGGGCGTATGTGGACGAGACCGACATCGGCCGGATCGAGGTCGGACAGGACGCCACGTTCACGGTCGACACCTACTTGGGGACCGACTTCGAGGGCGTCGTGACGGCGATCCAGCCGCAGGCCGAGA
>Ga0224508_10003506_pt1 | contig 12957 bp, 12 predicted proteins | sample SF_Jan12_sed_USG_4_FD_170157 | JGI IMG/M metagenome (GOLD analysis project Ga0224508, IMG submission 170157) | Sediment microbial communities from San Francisco Bay, California, United States - SF_Jan12_sed_USGS_21 | ecosystem: Environmental > Aquatic > Marine > Sediment | place: USA...
CGATCTGGAGTGCTGGTGGACTACCCGGGATTCAACATGAAGCTCGCTCACTGCGCAAAATCTCTAGGGATACCAGTACTTTATTATATTAGTCCGCAGATCTGGGCGTGGCGGCCGCAGCGCATACACGAGATCGGCAGCGTGGTGGACATGATGGCAGTTTTGTTCCCGTTCGAGGTCGATATCTACCGCGCCGCCGGAATTCCGGTACGCTTCGTGGGGCATCCGTTAATCGATACGGTGACCGTCGGTACCGAACGCGGCGCGCTGCACCAGAAGCTTGGATTGCGGCCGGGACGGCCCACATTAGGCTTCCTGCCGGGCAGCCGCAGCGGGGAAATAAGCCTGATCCTGCCCATCCTGGCCCGCGCTGCCAGGCTGGTGCGCGAGCAGTTGGGCCCGATCAATTGCCTGGTACCGGTAGCCCACACGTTGGATCCGGCCAAAGTGCAGGCCATGGCAGGGGCGTTGCACGCTGATCTTATCACCGTGCAGGGACACACCTACGATGTCGTCAATGCCTGCGACGTAATCGCCACGTCCTCGGGCACGGCAACGCTGGAAACCGCGATTCTGGGCGTGCCCATGACGATCGTGTACCGGATCGGGCGACTGAATTATTACTTGCTGAAGCGGCTCGTGACAGTGGACGATATCGGCCTCGTGAACATCGTTGCCGGCCGCCGGATAGTGCGGGAATTCGTCCAACGCCAGGCGCAGCCGGCCGACATCGCTGTGGAACTGGTGCGCTTGCTGCAGGACAAGGACTATGCCGAGTGCATGCGCAGCGATCTGGCAGACGTCAAACAGCGCCTCGGATCAGGCGGAGCCAATCGGCGAGTTGCGGAACTGGTGGCGGAATTACTTGCCGCCTGACGGTGCGGAACGGTGTGCCGCAAACGCTCAGCGCACGATGCCGCGCTCACTTTGCACGATGAAATCCGTGAATCGCTGTACTTCGGGAAACTCAGCGCACAGCGTTTGCACCTCCTCGAGCGCCGCATCCCGCGGACCGCGACGGTGTACGAGCACTTTGTACGCTTTGTACAATGCCGCGATGACGTCCTCGCCGAAACCACGCCGGCGCAAGCCGTTTTTATTGATCCCGTAGGCCTTCCCCTGGCTGCCGGCAACGCTTACATAAGGTGGAACATCCCGGGTTACCACAGTCGATATGCCGGTAAAACAGTGCTCACCGAGGTGCGTGAACTGATGCACTTTGGTGAATCCGCCGAGGATTGCGAAATCCAGCACCTCTACGTGCCCGGCAATTTGTGCGGCGTTGGAGAATATTACACTGTTGGCGATCACACAATCGTGGGCCACGTGGGTGTATCCCATGAACAGGTTATCGTTGCCGATGCGAGTGACCCCGCCACCCCCGACCGTGCCGCGATTTACCGTCGAGTATTCGCGAAAGGTATTGCCGCTGCCGATTTCAAGTAGCGTCGGTTCATCGGCATATTTCAGATCCTGCGGGGCCTCGCCTATCGAGCAGAACTGGAACACCCGGTTGTTCGCGCCCATAGTCATGGGACCGTTCAACACCACGTGCGGACCGACTCTGCAGCCACCGCCGAGCTTTACACCCTCGCCAATCACCGTATAAGGCCCGATCTCGACGTCTCCGGCCAACTCTGCATCGGCATGCACGATCGCGGTTTTATGGATCACACTCATTCGACATGACGATGTGCGCTCATCAGCTCCCCTTTACACACGCTGTCACCGTCCACGTCAGCCCGGGCATCAAATTTCCAGATGCCACGCTTGTTGTTGACGACATTGACAACGATGCGCAACTGATCACCCGGCGTCACCGGCCGCCGAAACCGTACTTTGTCCACGCCCACCAGCAGATACAGGGAGTCCGAATCGGATGTGTCGCCCATCGTCAGTGCACCCAACAACCCGGTCGCCTGCGCCATGGCTTCGATTATCAGCACACCGGGGAATATCGGGAGCCCGGGGAAATGGCCGGTAAAACAAGGTTCGTCGTAAGTGACGTTTTTGATGGCGGTCAGTGTGCGGGCAGGTTCGTACGACAACACGCGATCCACCAGCAGGAACGGATAGCGATGTGGCAAGCGCGCCATTATCTCCCGGATATCCAATTCGCCCAGCGTATTATCGTTATCAGTCATCGAGGTCCACCCGTTTTTCGATGTTTTTCATGCGTTGTGCCAACGCGTCAAGCTGCTTGATCCGTACTTGGGTTTTACGCCAGTTCGCGATTGGCTCCAGCGGCGCTCCCGCGTATGTACCCGGTTCCGTAATGGACTTCATCACCAGAGACCATGCCGCCACGCGCACGTGGTCGACAATCTGCAAGTGTCCAAGGATACCAACGCCTCCAGCGATCCGGCAGTATTTCCCGATGTCAGTACTGCCGGATATTCCCACGCACCCCGCGATTGCCGTGTGGGCACCGATACGCACATTGTGAGCAACTTGAATCTGGTTATCCAGTATCACTCCTTGCTCCAGAACCGTATCTTCCAAAGCACCTCGGTCAATTGTGGTCCCTGCACCGATCTCGCAATCGTCGCCGATGCGCACGCCACCGACGTGCGGGATCTTTACCCAACGTCCGGCATCATTGGCGAAACCGAATCCATCACTCCCGATCACGCTGCCGGCTTGCACCACCACTCTGTCACCCAGTACGCACCCATTGTGCACTGTTACGTTGGGTTGCAGCAGACAATCGCTTCCCAGCCGTGATCCCGCACCGACAAAACAACCGGCACTCACCGTGGTTCCGGCACCGATTATCACCCCGGTTTCCACCACCGCATGCGGTCCGATCGCAACGTCGCGGCCAAGCTGCACATCCGGGGCAAGGATCACGCTCGCATGCACGCCGCCAGGCGGGCGTTGGCGCGGATGCAGGAGTTGCGCGATCTGCGCGTAAGCGAGATAAGGGTCGTTTACCACGATTGCCGCTGCCGGGCAATGTTCAGCCATCTCCGGGGTCACCAGGACCGCGCCCGCACCGGTGTCGGTCAGGTGCCGACGAAAACGCGGATTGGAAACGAAAGTAATTGTGTTGGGAGCCGCCGCATGAATCGGCGCGACGCTGTCGATCAATCGCGCCCCATCGCCATGGAACTCGGCCGCCAGATGCGCGGCGATCTCACTTACCGAAAGCGTCATGCCGCGGCTCTTGGTGATCGAAATTCCCGAACGGAAAATGCAACGCGATGGATGAGCTGAAGCAGACGAATGCCCGCAATTCGAGTCTCAGTTGCCGGCAGGCTGCTGCTCGCTACTGCGCTGCATCTGCTCAAGGATGTTTTCCGTCAGATCAAATCGCTTGGAGGAAAACAGCACGCCATCACTGAGAATCAGGTCAAACTCTTCCTCTTTGGCCAGTTGGTTGATCGCTTCCATAACCGACAACCGCACCTTCTTGAATTCGTTATTCTTTTGGATATTCAATTCTTCGCGAAAGTCCTGTTCCTCGCCGCGTAGTTTGCGCTCAATCGCGCGAATCTCGCGTTCCAGCTCAATGCGCTGATCGGCGGTCATGATCAGGCCGTCTTTCTCCAGCTGCTCTCGTTTGCTCTTCAGGTCCGCGCGTTTCTCACGAATCGCCTGTTGCCTGGGCGCAAATTCCTTCTCCAGCCGGGCACTTGCCGCTTTCGCCGAGGGCGCTCGATCGATGATAAAGGGAATATCCACAAAGCCGATTTTCGGCCCCTGCGCGGCCGCCGCGCCGGTCAGTGTGGTGACAACCAGCAGTGTAGCAATAGCGGAAAAGGTGGAGGTTCTGGCCATTATTCTTTCGTTAATCCGGGCCGTTCAGCGGCCGAATATAACACGAAATCATGGTTACTCCGCAACATCTGGACACGTCGGCCGGCAACGTATCAGAACAGCGTCCCGATCGCGAATTGGAACGATTCAGTCTCATCTCCTGGCTGATCATTTAACGCCTCGGCCAGACTAAATGTCAATGGTCCAATAGGGGAGAACCAGTTGAATGAAACGCCTGCCGAGGCACGCAGCTCGTCCTTGTCAAATGACCCTACATCCTCATAGACGTTGCCCATGTCGATGAACAAACTGAAGCGCGTGCTGGCAACGTCTTCGGCCCAGGGGGGCGGGAAAATCACCTCGGTGGTGAAAATCGACCTGAAATCGCCGCCCTTGGTGTTGCCGTTGGAATCGCGCGGACCGAGCGAAAATGCGGCATAGCCTCGCAGCGAGCGTATACCACCGGTGAAGTACTTCTCGAAGAACGGCAATTCGTCGAGATCGCCGTAGCCGTTACCTCCGTCCAGATCGGTTCGGAAGGAGAACACTAACCGTCGCGCGTTCAGCGGATAGAAGAATTCATAGTCGTAGCCAAGTTTGTAGTACTCCAAGTCACTGCCTGGCAGGGTGGCTTCCAGGCTCACTAGATGTTTGTTGCCGCGCTCGGGGAACGTAGTACGGTTGCGTGTATCGCGGACAACACTCGAGGTGATGTTCAGCAAGTCGTAGATGTCGCCGTATTTGTCAATGAATTCCTCAATGTGCAACGGCGTCGATTCGGTTTCAAACACCTGCGTATTCTCGAACCCGCCGCCCAGGCGCACGGTGGTGAACTCACTCAGCGGTATCCCGAAACTCATGCTGCCTCCGTACGAATCGGTGAGATAATCGGACGTCGTCGATATCTCGGTAGCATCGGTTTCCCTCGCAAAAACATTGAAGCTGCGGCTCACACCGTTCTCAGTGAAATACGGATTCGTATGCGAAAAACTGAGCTGGCGCCGCGTTGCACTGTTGTCCAGCGAAAGGGCAATTCGATTGCCGGTGCCGAACAGGTTCTCCTGCGACACCCCGATATTGAACAACAATCCCTGAGAAGACGAAAACCCCAAGCCCAGGCTCAGCGAACCGGCGGGCCTCTCCTTGATCGTGAACTGCAAATCGATCTGATCCTCGGTTCCCGGCACACGCACGGTATCTACCGATACGCTTTCGATAAAACGTAAGCGCTGGATACGTACCCGCGAACGACTAACCCGCTTTGGCGAATACCAGCCACCCTCGAACTGCCGCAACTCACGTCGGAACACAATGTCTCTGGTTTTCGAATTACCTAGGAACTCTATGCGCCTGACGTAGGCACGTTTTCCGGGTTCGACGACAAATGTCAAATGAACAAGACGCTTCTCGTCATCGATTTTCGGCACTACGTTTACGTTGGCGAATGCGTAGCCCTGCTCTTCGATCACGCTCGCCATATTCGATGCGCTTTCGCTCATTCGCTTACGTGAGAAAATATCTCCCTGTTTTATCAGTATCCGTTCGCGCAATTCCTCCTCGGACACGGGGTACTGTCCGCTCAAGCGAATATTCTCCACCGAATAGACTTCACCCTCATCGATATTGATCGTTATGTAAATATCGCGTTTATCGGCGGAAATCGACACCTGGGTCGAGACAATCTCAAAACGTACAAAACCGCGATCCTGGTAAAATGATCGAAGTGTCTCCAGATCACCGGAAAGCTTGGCCCGCGAATACTCGTGGGCACTGCTGAGAAATTGAAACATCCCCGCTACCCCAGACTCGAGAAGATCGAGCAGTTCGTCGTCTGGAAATTGATTGTTGCCGATAATTTTGATGTGCCGGATGCGCGCGTTTTCTCCTTCGAATATCTCTATGTTGATAGCGACCCGATTGCGCTCCAGCTCTTCCAGCGAAGTCTTCAGCGTCATGGCGTAATAGCCCTGACTGAAATACAGGCGTTGTAACTCCTGCTGTATTTTCTCCAGCACAGATGCATTGAACACACGGCCGCGTTCTATGCCGAGCTGTGAAAGTGAGTCGTCCAGTTGCTCATCTTCCAGCAGGGTGTTGCCTTCGACTTCGACCGCCGCGATCGCCGGTCGCTCCTTCACCGTGACGATAAACGAATCACCACGACGCCCAACCGTTACATCGTGGAACAAGCCTGTTTCGTAGAGTGCGCGGATTGCCGCACTGACGTCACGCGGCGTCACGGTATCACCGACCCGCACCGGCAGGTAATTGAGCACGGTGCCGACAGAGATACGGTCTGTGCCGCGAATATCTATCTCGCCGACAGTGAATTCAGTTTGTGCGTACGCGCAGGTTCCCAGAAGCAGGGAAAAACATATGATTGTGGTTGTGATCCATTCCCGGCCCTTCCCCATAGGTCATCCCATGAGGCGCGCTATGTCATTATAGAATGCCAATCCCATCAAACCGAAAAGGATCACCAATCCGATTTGCTGTCCGTACATCTGCACGCGCTCCGAAATCGGCCTGCGAGTTACTGCCTCCATTAGAAAGTACAGCAGGTGGCCGCCGTCCAGAACCGGTATTGGCAGCAGGTTCAGCACACCCAGACTGATGCTGATCAGGGCCAGGAAATTCAGGTAGTGGTCGATGCCGATGCTGGCCGATTGACCGGCGTATTGCGCGATCGTTATGGGACCGCTGATATTGCGCAAAGCCGCTTCCCCGGTAATCAGTTTCCCAAGTACGCGCAGCGTCAAGCTGGTCATGCCCCAGGTACGTCCCAGGGCTTCGCCCACAGCCTGCAGCGGACTGTAGCGTACCGTCGTGCGCATCCTCGCCAACAATGCACGGGATTCGACTTCGTACGCGCCGATGTAGCCGATTTGTTCCGGCCCCGTGTCTTTGAGATCCGGACGCAACAGCAATTGCACCTCGCTGTCACCGCGCTGCACTACTAGATCGATGTCCTGCAGCGGTCGCGCGCGCACGAACGTGACCCATTCGCGCCAGGTGTCGATCGATACGCCGTCGGCGCGCAAAACCAGATCGCCTACCAGAATGCCGGCACGCTCAGCGGCATGTTCATCGAGCAGGCCGCCGATACGTGGTGCGACATCGGGAAACCACTGCACGAAGCCGAGTTCCGCGACGAAATCACCCTCGTCCTGCAACAGCGAGCGTTGTGGCAGTGCCAGTGATCTGCTTACGGTGTTGCCTTGCGCATCGTGTACCTGGATCAACAAAGGATCGTTACTATCCAGCGCCTGTTCGAGAATCACTATGCGCACACGCGACCAGGTCGGTGTTGCTTCACCATTGACGGAGAGTACGCGGTCTTCCAGCTGGAAACCCGCTCTGCCGGCGGCCGATTCGGGGTCGACCTCACCAAGCAGCGGCGTGATGCCATTGATACCAATCACGAACGTAAACCAATACGCCACGATCGCCAGGATGAAATTGAATAAAGGTCCAGCGACGACGATTGCCGTACGCCGCGATAGAGATTGCGTGTTGAATGCCCGTGCTCGTTCTTCCGGCGCGACCGGTCCCTCACGCTCGTCGAGCATTTTCACGTAACCGCCCAGCGGAATCGCGGCGATCACGTACTCAGTATTATCGGCACCCGCAGTACGCTGCCACAACGGCCGACCGAAGCCGATGGAAAACCGCAGCACTTTCACGTTCAGGCGACGTGCGACCCAGTAGTGACCATATTCGTGAAAGGTGACCAGCGCGCCCAGCGCTACAATGAATGCCGCCGCACTGAAAATTATTTCGCTCATGCCGCATCGACCTCCGCGTACCGCGCCACGTGCTCGCTCGCGTGGCGCCTGGCCTCCCGATCCGCATCGAGCACCGTATCCAGAGTAGTGCCAGTCACTATGTTAGAATCCGCCAAAGTGCGCTCGATGATTTCGTGGATTCTGTCAAAACGCAACTTACGATCAAGAAATGCTTGCACGGCGACTTCGTTGGCCGCATTGACAACCACCGCGGCGGTGCCACCCCGGGCAAGTGCCTCGAAAGCAATTCGCAGGCACGGGAAACGGGTCATGTCCACCGGCTCGAAAGTGAGTCCACCCAGGGCTGCCAGGTCCAACGGCGCCACACCGGCGTCGATGCGCTGCGGCCAACCCAGGGCGTTCGCAATCGGTGTGCGCATATCGGGATTACCCATCTGCGCCAGCATTGAACCGTCTTTGAAGCGCACCAGCGAATGCACGATGCTCTCGCGATGCATCACTACCGAGAGTTGCTCGGCACGCGCCGCAAACAGCCAGCGCGCCTCGATCACTTCCAGCCCCTTGTTCATCATGGTGGCGGAATCAACGGAGATTTTACGGCCCATCTGCCAATTAGGGTGGGCGCATGCCTGCTCGGGCGTGACGCTGGACAGTTCTCCCGGTGCATGGTCGCGAAATGGGCCGCCCGAGGCCGTCAGAACTATTTCCGTTACACCAACCTGCTCGAGACCACGGCCGAAATCGCTCGGTAAACACTGGAAGATGGCATTGTGCTCGCTATCGACCGGCAGCAGCACGGCGCCGTGTTCGCGCACCGCGCCAAGCAACAACTCACCGGCCATCACCAGGGCTTCTTTGTTCGCCAGCAGAATACGTTTCCCGTGGCGCGCCGCATGCAATGTCGGTGTGAGGCCGGCTGCGCCGACGATGCCGGCGACAACGCATTCCACCTCGGGCAAGGCCACCACCCGCTTCAGGCCGGCCTCGCCAATCAACAACTCGGTGGGCAGGTCCTGGGCGGCCAATTGTTTCGCCAGCTGTTCGCCAGCCTGCGCGTCGCTCAGAACCGCGAAACGAGGACGAAAGCGACGGCATTGCTCCAGCAGCACATCGGCGCTGCGTGCTGCGGTCAGCGCAATTATCTCGAAGCGATCGCTGTTGCGCGCCAGCACGTCCAGCGTATGCTCACCGATGCTACCGGTAGAGCCGAGTACGCTGACGCCGATCACGCCAATGTCCGCTTGGCGCTTCATATGACTGGCAGCACCAGTGAGCCAGACGCAAACACCGGCATCGCCGCCGTGAGGCTGTCGATGCGATCCAGTACTCCGCCGTGTCCCGGCAACAGCGTGCCACTATCCTTACGTTGCGCGGCACGTTTCAGCAAGCTCTCGAACAGATCGCCGATAATGGACACCAAGCCAGCCGCCATCGCCACGATCACCAGCAACGCGGCGGCGGTAGGAGTCGCGCTGAACCACCAGCCACCCACTACACCGTAGGCAGTGACCAGCGCCAGGGCACCCGCCGCCCCTTCCCACGATTTACCCGGACTGATCGCAGGTGCCAGCTTGCGCATGCCCCAGCGACGTCCTGTGAAGTAAGCACCGATATCCGCCACCCACACGATACTCATCGCATACAGCAGAAAAACCGCACCGAACGAATCGCTTCGATGCAGGTAAAGGATCGCGGAGTATGCCGGTAACAGGGTCATCGGACCGGCCGCCAACCATGCCCGGCTGACCCGGCCCTGTAACGGCACCGCCGCCTGGCCGACCAGAATTCGTGCCGTCACCAGCAACCACCACAGGCAGCCCACCGCCGGCAACGCCGCATCCGGCAAATAGCTCACCGTCGCCAGAGCCAGCACGGCCATGCCGGCCACATAAGCGATCTTGGCACCCGGACTCCGCAGTCCCGACAACGCGCCCCATTCCCAGGCACCCGTAAGAATGATCACGCCCAGAGCCAGTCCCAGCCATTGCGTGTCGAGCCACACGACGGCGGAAACAATGGCCGCGAACATCGCCAGCGCGGTCATGACACGCAGTCTAAGCATGCTCGCCGTCCCCCACCTGGGCGCCCGTTTGCCCGAAGCGACGCTGCTTTGCGCCGTAATGTTCCAGCGCCGCGTCCAGCGCCTCGGCGTCGAAATCGGGCCACAGCCGATCGGTGAAATACAACTCCGTGTAAGCGAGTTGCCACAGCAGATAATTGCTCAGCCGCCGCTCGCCGCCAGTGCGAATGAATAAATCCGGTTCCGGCACATCGCCACCACACAAGTGCTGCGACAACATCGTCTCATCAATGCTCTCAACGCTTATGCGCGCCTCCGCCACTGCACCTGCGATGTTACGCACAGCCTGTGTCAGGTCCCAGCGCCCACCGTAGTTCACTGCTATCATCAGCACCATTCCACCGTTTCTTGCGGTGAGATCTTCGGCCCAGGCAATGCGCTTTTGCAGCGCCGGGCTGAACCGCTGGCGATCACCGATGAAGCGCACCCGTATTGCGTTTTCGTGCAGACGCGTCACTTCGCGCTGCAAAGTACGTAGGAACAAATCCATCAACAGATCGACTTCCGAGCGGGGACGCCGCCAGTTCTCGCTGCTGAACGCGAATATGGTGAGTACCTCGATACCGCGCTGCGCGCAGGCCTCGACGAGCCGCCGGGTCGCGTCCACGCCGGCTCGATGGCCCGCCGAGCGAGGCAAGCCACGCGCCGTCGCCCAACGCCCGTTACCGTCCATGATTACCGCTATGTGCCTTGGTATCGCGCCGCGCGCCATTTCTGACACCGTCAATTCCGGATTCGCGCCGGTCTAACCTGCATGCTGCGGCACGCAGATCAGACCTCCAGCAGTTCCTGCTCTTTGACTTGCAGAAGATTATCCATTTCCGCAACAAATTGATCGGTCAGTTTCTGCACTGAGTCTTCCGCCCGGCGATCGTCGTCCTCGGAAATTTCCTTTTCCTTCAGTAATTCCTTCAGATGGTGATTTGCGTCGCGGCGGATATTGCGGATCGCCACGCGTCCGTTTTCGGTTTCGTGCCGCACCACCTTGACTAGGTCTTTGCGACGCTCTTCGGTGAGCGGCGGCATGGGTATGCGGATTACCTCACCCGCGGTGGAAGGATTCAATCCCAGGTCGGAGTTCATGATGGCCTTCTCCACCACCTGCACCATCGGTTTCTCCCAGGGCGTCACCGTTAACGTGCGTGAGTCTTCAACACTTACTTTGGCGGTCTGGCTCAACGGCACTTGCGTACCATAATATTCGACGGTTATGTGATCGAGGAGACTAGTGTGTGCACGTCCCGTACGTATTTTGGCCAGTTCCTGCTTCAGCGCCTCCACGCTTTTGCCCATGCGGATCCGTGCGTCTTTGATGATGTCATCGATCATAGCTATTTTCTCTCCACCACAGTGCCCACGTGTTCACCGCTCGCGGCGCGCACCAGATCGCCCGGGTTGTTGAGATTGAACACCTGCAACCGTAAGTCGTGGTCGCGACACATTACTATTGCAGTGGTATCCATTACCGAGAGCTTGTTGGACAATACTTCGTCGTAAGTAATACGGCTGTACTTCTTCGCATCCGGGAATCGCTCCGGATCTTTGTCGTAAACGCCGTCTACCTTGGTTGCTTTGAGCATTACGTCGGCACCAACCTCGATGGCCCGCTGGCTGGCAGCGGAATCGGTGGTCACGAAGGGATTACCGGTACCGGCGGCAAAAACCACGACGCGCCCCTTCTGTAAATGCCGCACTGCACGCCGGCGAATGTAGTCCTCGCAAACCTGATTCATGCGGATCGCCGACATCACCCGGCAATTGAGCCCAAGGTGCTCCAGGGCGTCCTGCATGGCCAGCGAGTTGAGCACGGTTGCCAGCATGCCCATATGGTCTCCGGTCACACGGTCCATACCCGCTGCCGCCAGGCCCGCTCCGCGGAAGATGTTGCCACCTCCGATGACCATGGCCACTTCGACCTGCATCCGGCTGAGTTCCACGATCTCCGCGCCAATGCGCTTGATGTACTGCGGATCGATACCGTAGTCACAATCCCCGAGCAGCGCCTCACCGCTCAGTTTCAACACGATTCGTTTATATTTTCCTGCCATCGGCGCAGTTTACCCGAATCTGCCCTCAACACAGCCACTCACGAGCGTGGGCAGCGCGCAATTCCATTCTGAAGTAGCACTGACACGAAAAAGCCGGGAAGGGACCCGGCTTTCTCATTACCACCGTCTGCGGGATCTGCTCAGTTGCCCTTCACCTGAGCCATCACCTCGTCGGCGAAGTTTTCCTGCTTCTTTTCGATACCTTCACCCACTTCGAAGCGTTGAAAATAGGTTACGCTCGCGCCGGCCGCCTGCAATAACTTGCCAACGCTCTGATCGGGGTCTTTGACAAACGGCTGCCCGAGCAGCGTGATTTCCCCGAGGAATTTCTTGATCCGTCCCTGCACCATTTTGTCGACGATTTCCGGCGGCTTACCACTCTCCGCCGCTTGTGCTGCGAAAATCTCGCGCTCCTTTTCGAGCACCGCCTGCGGTACCTGATCCTCGCCCACGCATACCGGTCGACTGGCGGCAATGTGCATGGCGACGTCCTTCGCCAGGTTCGTATTTCCGCCCTCGAGTTCCACCAGCACACCGATTCTGGTGCCGTGGCGATAGATGCCGAACTGCCCGCCTTGCGAGCCATGCACCTCGAATCGGCGAATCTGGATGTTCTCGCCGACTTTGGCCACCAGTGCCTGGCGCATTTCTTCGACGCTGCCGCCGGCTGTTTCGAGTCGTGCCAGCGCGGCCATGTCGCTCGGCCGTTTGGTGAGCACCAGATGTGCAATCTGCCGTGCAAACTCGTCGAAATTCCCGTCCTTGGCGACAAAATCCGTCTCGCTGTTTATTTCCAGCAGCGCCGCGTGCTCTCCGGTGTCGTCGACCTCCACCAGCACAGTGCCTTCCGCCGCAATGCGGCCGGCTTTCTTGTCAGCCTTGGTGATTCCCGTTTTACGCAAATGCTCAGCGGCACCGTCCATATCGCCGTCAGTCTCCACCAGTGCTTTCTTGCACTCCATCATGCCGGCACCGGTGCGCTCTCTCAGTTCCTTCACCATGCTCGCTGTAATCTGCATCGTCATTGTGTCCTCGAAGTCGTCACTCCACCGCGAACCTGCTGGCTGTGTAAATCAGTCGGTGCTCTTGGCCGCGGTTTTCTTGGCCGCGGTTTTCTTCGCAGTAGTTTTTTTCGCCGCGGTTTTCTTCGCAGTAGTTTTTTTCGCCGCGGTTTTCTTGGTCGCGGTTTTCTTGGTCGTTACCTTTTTCCGCGCCGGCGCTTCTTCCGCGACAGGTATCGCCACGGGCTCTGCTGCTGCCACGGGCTCTGCTGCTGCCACGGGTTCTGCTGCTGCCACGGGTTCTGCTGCTGCCACGGGTTCTG
>Ga0224508_10003507_pt1 | contig 12955 bp, 8 predicted proteins | sample SF_Jan12_sed_USG_4_FD_170157 | JGI IMG/M metagenome (GOLD analysis project Ga0224508, IMG submission 170157) | Sediment microbial communities from San Francisco Bay, California, United States - SF_Jan12_sed_USGS_21 | ecosystem: Environmental > Aquatic > Marine > Sediment | place: USA: California...
GGCACGACGATCCGGTTGGCGACCTTGATCCCGGATGGTTCGATCTGGGACAAGGCTCTGAAGCAAATGGGAGACAGCTGGCGCAAAGCGTCCGAGGGGCGGGTCTCGCTTCGCGTTTACCCCGGGGGTGTCCAGGGTGACGAGACGGATGTGCTGCGCAAGATGCGGATCGGCTCGCTGCAGGCGGGCACGCTGACGATTGCCGGTCTGGCGGAGATCGACCCCGCTTTCAACGTGCTCGCCATCCCGCTTTTTTTCGAGTCCTATGACGAGCTCTTTCATGTGCTCGGAGAGCTGCGCCCCGAGCTTGAGAAGCGGCTCGAGGACAAGGGGTATGTGCTCGTGCAGTGGGGGTACGCCGGTTGGGTCCATTTCTTTTCCAAGAGACCGATCCATACACCGGACGATCTCAAGCAGGCGAAGATCTTTGTCTGGCACGGCGAGGACCAGTGGATCGGCTGGTGGAGAAGTCTCGGTTACCAGCCGGTGCCGCTCGCGGCCACCGACATCCTGACGGGGCTCAAGACCGGGATGGTGGACACCATCCGCACGACGCCGCTTGCGGCTCTGTCGCTCCAGTGGTTCCGCGAAACTCCGCATATGCACGATCTAGGGTTGGGGCCGCTTACGGGAGCGACGATCGTGTCGGCGAAAACCTGGAGCAAGATAGACGAAAGTGATCAGGTGAAGCTCCTCGAAGCCGCGCGCGAGATGGAACTCGAGCTCCAGGCGGAGATCCCGGGAGAAGACAAGAAGGCGGTCGATCTGATGAACGAGAGAGGGCTCGAGGTCACCGTTACCGAGAACCCCGAGGGATGGCGTAGGCTGGCCGAAGACTTCGTCCAGAAGATGCGTGGCGACTCCGTACCGGAGAATATATTCGATCGCGCGATCGCGATCCGCGACGCCTACCGCCGTGATCTGGGGAAGCAGGCGGCGGCCGGGGGCTCCTCCTGAAGCGCTTCCTGCGCAGCCTCGAAGAGTCGATCCCGACAGCCGCTCTGGCGGTGATGGTTCTGTTACCGCTAGCCGAGGCGATCGCGCGCAAGCTCTTCTCGAGCGCCATCCCGGGAGCCGGACCTTTTGTTCAGCATCTGACCCTCGTGGTCGCGTTTCTCGGTGCTGCTCTGGCAGCGCGCGAAGGCAAGATGCTGGCGCTGGCGACCGGTGAGCTGCTCCCAAAAGGCGTGGTCGGTCGCTTGGCGAAGAAGCTCGCGGGCACCGTCGGGGCGCTCGCGTCCGTGCTGCTGTGCCGCGCCTCTCTCGATCTGACGTTGAGCGAGCGCGAATTCGGATCGACGCTGCCTCTTGGAGTTCCGGTCTGGCTCGTGCAAATGGTTCTGCCGGTCGCTTTTCTCATCATTGCCGTGCGGTTGGTGGGGAAGTCGGGAGACGACTGGAGGGCGCGGTTGCCGGCCCTTGGTGGGTTTGGACTGGGTCTTCTTCTGGGACAGTTTCCGCTTTGGCTCGAGGGGTTCCCGACCTGGCTTCTCGTTGTCGTCGTGGTTGCCGCGACGGTTGCCGGGATGCCGATCTTCGCCGCTCTCGGCGGCGCCGCCGTACTGCTGTTTCTGGCCGATGGTCTGCCGGCAGCTGCGGTGCCGGCGGAGACCTACCGGTTGACGGTCTCATCGACCCTTCCGGCGATCCCGCTTTTTACGCTGGCCGGTTTTCTGCTGGCCCAGGGCAAGGCGGCACATCGCCTGCTCGATGTGTTCCGAGCGCTCTTCGGCTGGATCCCCGGGGGCACCGCGGTGGTAACGGCTCTTCTGTGCGCCTTCTTCACAGTGTTTACCGGTGGGTCGGGTGTGACCATCCTGGCGCTCGGGGGGCTGCTTTTTACCGCGCTTCAGGCCGACCGCTACCGCGAGCAGTTCTCGCTCGGTCTCTTGACCGCTTCGGGATCTTTAGGGCTGCTTTTCCCGCCCGCGCTGCCCTTGATCCTCTATGGCATCGTGGCCGCGGTTCCGATCCGCGATCTTTTCATCGGCGGAATGGTCCCGGGCATTCTTCTTGTTGGGTTGATTGCCGCCTGGGGTGTGCGTGAGGGGATCGTTCGCGGCTCGGGCCGCGAGCCCTTTGTCGCGCGCAAGGCGCTCGAAGCGATTTGGCACGCCAAGTGGGAGCTGCTCCTGCCTATGGTGATTCTGGTGTCGATCTTTGGAGGCTTTGCCACCCTGGTCGAGTCGGCGGCGCTGGCCGCCCTCTACGCGCTCGTCACGCAGCGCTTTGTCCACCGCGACATCCCGTCGTCCAAAGAGCTCAGGAGGGTGTTCACCGAATGCGTTGTGTTGATCGGTGGCGTCCTGATCATCCTGGGTGTGGCAATGGGCTTCACCTCCTACCTGGTCGACGCCCAGGTCGCCTCGAGCATTGTCGAATGGGCACAAGCGTCGATCTCGTCGAAGCTCGTCTTTCTGCTGGCGCTCAATGTCTTTCTCTTGCTCGTCGGCTGCTTGATGGACATCTTTTCGGCGATCGTTGTGGTGGTGCCGCTCATCGTCCCGCTCGGCGTGGCTTTCGGCGTCGACCCGATCCATCTGGGGATCATCTTTGTGGCCAATCTGGAACTGGGGTATCTCACTCCGCCGGTCGGTCTGAACCTGTTTCTCGCCGCCTACCGTTTTGAGAAGCCGCTCCTCGAAGTGTGGCGCTCTGCCTTGGTGCCGCTTGCCCTCCTGGGTGTCGGCGTGCTCCTGATCACCTACTGGCCCGATCTGACGCTTGGTCTCCTCGAGTGGGTGGGTCGGGAGTAGGAAAGATCTCAGGACAGTTCCCGCCGACAAACCAAAGACGGTCGAGACAGAGCTCGACCGCTACACGGGATGAACGCCGATGGCGGCTTTCTCGATGTAGCGGTCGATCACTGTGTCGACCATGTCAGTTTCTGAACCTCACCCACGTGGCGCCCCAGCCGCCGGCCTGGAGCGGGGCGTCTCCATACGCCTCGACCCGAGGGTCGCGCTCGAGCAGCGTACGCACGGTCTTGCGCTGGGTGCCGGTGCCACGGCCGTGGATGATGCGTAGGTCGCGAAGACCCTTGTCGTGTGAAGCGTCGAGGTACTCTCGCACCACGCTTGGTACGTCGCGCGGCTGGAAGGGATGGAGATCCAAAACATCGGTGATCGGAATCTCGATCGGCAGATGGGGGTCGTCCATAGCGTGGGATTCTCGCACGGTGGACTCTGAACGCCGGGCCGATCTCCCGCGATCGAGAAGTTCGCTCAGGGAACGTAGGCGCTCACGATCTGGCCCCCGCCGGCACCCAAGGAGGATGCCACCACCAGGTATCCGTTCTCGAGGGCGAGAGAACAGTTCTCAGGTCGGCCCTTACTGGCTCCGAATCCTCGGGACCAGAGACGTTTCGCAGAACCGCCTTTCAATGCTTGAATAAAGGTGAAGCCGTTGAAAACGTCGCCGGCGGCGTAGACACGATTGGTGCCAACGGCCAGATCGCGAACCACGCTCCTGGTTCTTCGACTGCGCCACAGCGAACGGCCCGTGTCACGCCGGTAGGCGCGGACCTCGGACTTCCGGTCCTCTCGACGGCCGCCGACGACGAGCTTCTTGCCGAGGATCGCGATCGATTGCATCCAGGCGTCGGGGACGTGCCGCTGCCAAAGAAGGGCACCGGTTCTCAACTCATAGGCTCGAACATGGGAGCCGTCCGCAAGGCTGAAGCCGGCAAGCCCGGTGACGTAGATGCGGCCGCCGCGGATAACCAGGGCGCTGGCCTCTCTCCCGCCGACGCTGTTGTGCCACAGGAGTGTGCCACTGAGGGCCGAATAGACCCGTACATGAAAAAGGTCGATGGACTCTCGGGTGATTCTGCCGCCGACCGCTACGACGCCGCCGCCCACGGCGACGGCCTCGGCGCGATCCCAACTCCGCGAAACGTCAAAGACATCAGTCCACCGGGGCGCTCCCGTCGTCGTGTCATAGGTGGCGACGAAGAAATCGAAGACATTGCCGGGATCGCCCGCCGTTCTCCGACCGCCCACGACCGCCGTGACCTTGGAGTCGAAAGCGATGGCTGTCGATTCGTAGCGAAAGTGACCCGGGCCAAGGCTCTGGCTCCAGAGAAGATCACCGGTGGCCGCGTCCCGGGCTCGAGTGAAGACCGTTCCCACCGAAGTGCCTGCGAGAGCTGGGCTGTAGGTGGTTGACAGGACCATGCCGTCCCCCGCGGTCAGGTCACTGGCGACCTCACCGGGACCTCCGGTGGCTTGCCACCGCAGCGCGCCGGTGGCGACATCGAAACCCCGCACCAACTCTGTCCCCTCGGACCAGTACTGAGTGAAGGCCGTGCCACGGTCGGTGGACACCTTGGAGCACACGCCGGGTGACTCCAGGTCGACGAAGTTCCAGATCAAGTCGCCACCCGCGCCAGCCACCACGGCCGGCAGGTGAAACAGGCCGAGTCCTAGGAGCGTCCAGCGAGTGAGCCGAAGCATCACGTACTACTTTAGCGGTTTCAAGACCGCCAGGAACGCCGTGAACCCATCGTCGGGTCCTGTCACTGCCACCCCCAGGTCGGCCGTGATCACCGTGCTCCAGGGACCGATAAACGTGCCGCCGACGCCAGCACCCGCCAGTAGCTCCCCGTCGAAGCCGGCCTGCTCGTCGGTCACCCATGCGGCGTCGCCGGCCAGGTCGACCCGGAACACCTCACCGATTCCGAGACCGTAGGTCAGGTGCGCGGCGTAGGCCTCTTCGGCCCGCACCTTGTCGCTTTGATATCCGCGAACCCGGATATCGCTGAAGTAGCCGAACTCGTACTTCGAGAAGCGGTCGAGGTGTGAGCCATTGACGTACTCGACCTGGGTGCCGAACTTGAAGAACTTCGGCAGGTGCCAGATCTTCCCAGCCGAGACGCCCCAACGCGTGTAGACATCGTCTTCCGGGTCGAAGTCGTCGTTGCCCGGCAGACCCCAGGGGTCCCACTCACCGCGCTGTGTGCGACTTACATTGCCTTGTAGCCGATAGCCCTTGCGGTTGTAGCGGGTCGTCAGCGACAACGTATGGTTGAGATGGTCCGACGGCAGGACAAAATCTTCGGCGGTATCCGAAGCACGGCTGAAATTTGCGAACCCCAGTTGGTATCGGAGATCGAACTTGCCGAACTGTCCCAATTGGCGGCCGAGCTTGAGATCCAGGTTGGGGTTGATCCGCTCGACGTCTTCGGCATCTATTTCGACACCGTTGCGAAAGACCCGGTCGGTGCCGGCCACCGCCAGCGCGAAGACGTCGAGCCCGAGGTCGAACTTCGAGCCCCGGAAACCGGGTTTGGTTGCCGCTATCGTGATGAGCGGGCCGGCAAAAAAGATGTTGGCCTGCGTTCCGGTACCGCGCCAGTCGAACCACAGCCAGTTGTAGCCGCCGAGGGGAAGAGGGAAGTCGAGCGCTTCGTCGTGGAAGACACCGCCAACGATGAAGCGACGCGAAGTATCGATCCCTTCCTTGACGACGCGCTCGCCGGATTCTTCGTCCTTGACCAGGTAGCGGAGTCCTTCGTCGGTGTCCCGCACCATCGTGTACTCCGAGGCAAGGGCGGTCTCACGTCGCTTGTCGAAGTCCGGGGTGTTGATCGCGATCTCGGTGAGCAAGACCTCGCGCTCGACCACGGTGGTTGCAGACAGGATGGTCCAGAGTTGCTGCCCGACCAGCCTGAGTGGCAGGAAGTAACCGTCAGCCGTCCAGTCGACGGGCTGACCGTCGGCATCGACCGGCCCAAACGTGATCGTCTCGTCGTTCGAGAGCACGTCCCCTTCCAGACCCAACTGGACGGCGCGGGTCTGCACCCTGGCGAAGATCTCGCGATCTACCCACACCGTGCCGCGATACAGGCTGCTTCCCGGCTCGACCGCCTGGAGGGGCTCGAAGTCGACTACCCAGCAGTCGCGTTCTCCGACGGTCTCGGTGCCCTGCAATTCATAGCGGTACTCGCGCGTGAAACTGATGTCGATCGGCGCGACGGTGGCCTTCTCGGGCTGGATCAGCGGGATCTCGGGAATTTTGTTGGAGCGCCATCGGACACCGTTGATCAAGAACTCCTGCCAGACCCAGTCGAAGCCGCCGTCCTGAAGAAAGAAGAACGGGCCCTTGAAGGAAGTCTCGATCGACTGACCTCCGGTGCCGATCTGGTACCGCAGGTGCGTTGTATTGATGGCCCGGTAGGTGCGCAGGCGCCGGGTCTGCGCGTCCTCGAAGGCTTGCAACCGGCGGAGAATCTCTTCGACCGGCAGCTGCCGCTCGGTGGTGACGAGGACCTTCTCCTCGAGACCCGCTATTCCCTCGATCTCCGAAGCAGTGAGTCGCTCCAGATGCAGCACTGCCGTGGCCCCCGGGTCGGCGACCCGCACCTCCAAGCCGTCGGACGTCTGTTGCACTCCGTAGAGACGAACGGCCTCGCCAGTCGCCGGGTCGACTCGCGACGGGTTGCGCAAACCCGAGTCCGAAAAGGTGGCCACCAGTTCGTCGGTTTTCGTGGTCGGTTTGATAATGACGCGGAGCCCGAGATCCTCACCGCGCACAAAGGCCCATCCTTCGAGATCGCCGGTGGGCTCCGAGTAGGGGTCGAGCGCCAAATCCCCCTTGAACTCGCGCGCCAGCAGTTTGAGAGGCGCGATCGCTTCCGGTCCCGGGTCCGCCAGATCGAAGAGGGTGACCGAGAAGCCCGCCGCGGTCCAGCGCGCGGCTTCGGCCAGGGTCTCCATGGGTTCTGCGGGGTAGGCAAGACCGCCGAGCGCCAAGGGACGGCCCGGGTCGAGAATCGCCAGAGTCTCCACGGTTGGAGCGACATCAGCGGCTCCGGTCGCGGGATCTGAGGAGACCGCGGACACCGCCCAGCCTTCGATATAGGCGCCGATGTCGTCGGCCATCAGGGCCTCGAGCCAGCCTGGATCGGTTGAAGGCGGCGCCGCGATGACTCTAGCCTCGGGCTGAGCACCCTTGATCGTGACCGAAGCGCGCTTCAGCAGAAATGCGTACTCCGGCACTTCGAGAGCCGGCGTTTCGCCTGCCGGTTGCCAGACCACTTCGAAGTGTGAGCTTGGCGTGGCGGCGCGTGCCAGCCGCGCCACGTCTGCCAGTTCGCTTTCGATGTCGACGTTCCCGATGAGTGGTGGGGCCGCGCGAAAGACCAACCGCTGCCAGGGCGTCGCGCCGGCTGCGGCCAGGGCGGTGGGCTGCCCGGGGTCCGCGGATCCGTCGAGTTCCGTCGAAAACGCGATATAGAGCTGCTCTCCGCTCTCCAAAACCGGCTCGGCATCCAGGAGATCGAGCAGGGAGGCTGGATCGGCCAGGTGAATCCCGGCGCACGGCTGGCAGGGAGGCGAGGCGGCTGCGGCTGGATACGGAGGCAGGAGAAGGCCGGCCGCCAACAATAGGGCGCTTGCCAATGCGAGACTTCTCGTCGATCTGCTGGACATGGGTATCTGCATCTGGTTCTTCTTCGTTGCTCGGGGGCCGATGGTTTCAGCCGGATAAGAAAGGGCCGCCGCTTGGGCCTCGACAAAGACACAACGCATGCCACGGGTATGGGCGGGCGTTACCGAGCGGCGGCGGGCGGAGTGTATCGCAGGTCAGGCTCTAGCCTGCCCAGTCGCTTCTCTTGCCACGCCATCGCACGAAGCCGATGATGACGGCGGAGCCGACGAGGATCGCGATCCAGGGACTCATGCCATAGGCGGTCGGGAGATCTCCCACCAGAACTCCGAGGAATCCGGCTGCCAGAGCGTAGGGCATCTGGGTCCTCACGTGTGCGATGTGATCGCAGCCCGAGGCCATCGAGGACAGGATCGTGGTGTCCGAGATGGGGGAGCAATGATCGCCCCAGACGCTGCCGGCTAGAACCGAAGAGATGGTCCCAAGCAGGAGCACGTAGAAAGCGCGACCGTCCATCGCGAACCCCGCGTCGAGGGCCAGACCGTGCGAGATCGGGATGACCAGGGGCATCAGGATTCCCATGGTTCCCCAGGAGGTCCCGGTCGCGAAAGCGGTGGCGGCGGAGAGAAAGAAGACGAGCGCCGGAAGGAGTTGTGGCGAGAGGATTCCCCGAGTGAGTCCCACCACGTAGTCGGCGGTGTGGAGCTGGCCGCAAACCTCGCCGATCGACCAGGCGAGAATCAGAACCACGAGAGCCATGAGCATCGACTTGAACCCGTTGACCATCGCACCGGTGGCGACACGGACGGTCAAGATCTTCTGCAGGACTGCCAGGAGGAGCGCCACAATCACGCCCGAGAGGCTCGCCCAGAGCAGGGCGCTGTAGCTGTCGGCGTTCGAGAAGACATCGCGTAGCCAGGCAAGTCCCGAGGTGTAGTCGGCTCGGTCGATGCCCTCTCTGCCGGAAGCGAAAAGACCGCCGATGGTGATGATGATCACCGTGAGGATCGGCAGCAACGCGTTGCGGGCGCGACGCGGTGCACCTTCCGGGGGTTCCGCGATCTCGTTGTCATAATCGGCCAATGGGACATCACCCTCGGCGATCACCTTGCCGGTGTCGCTCGCCCGCCGCTCGGCTTTGAGCATCGGTCCGAAGTCTCGGCAGGTGTAGGCGATGGTGAATCCGAGAACCAGCGCAAAGATGGGGTAGAAGCGATAGGCGATCGAGGCGATAAAGGTCGTATAGGCGTTGTACTCGAGACCGAGCTGCGAAAAAGACGCCTCGATCAAGCCGACCTCGAAGCCGATCCAGGTCGAGATCGGGATGATGCTGGCGATCGGAGCGGCGGTCGAGTCGACGATGTAGGCGAGCTTCTCGCGGCTGATCCGCAACCGGTCGGTGATCGGCCGCATGGTCGGGCCCACGATCAGTGTATTGGCGTAGTCGTCGAAAAAGACCAGCACACCCATGATCCAGGTAGCGAGCTGGCCGCGACGCGCGTTGGTGGCGATTTTGGCCACCCGGTTGACGATGCCTTGGGTGCCGGCGCTCTTGGTGATCAGTCCGACCATGCCGCCGAGGAGGGTAGTGAAGATCAGGATCCGGGCGCGATCGAAGTCGGTCATGGTCGGGGCGATCAGGGTGTCGATCGTCCGCGCAAGAGCGGTCCACGGCGCCCAGCCAAAAAGCAGAAAAGCGCCGCTTAGGATGCCCAGGAAGAGCGAGATCAAAACGTCTTTGAAGACCAAAGCCAGGCAGATCGCGATCAAAGGCGGCAGGACGGACGTCCACCCGGGGAGGACCGAAACTGAAGTCTCCGCTTTCTCGGCGCCGGTGGCATGAGCTTCGACCACGTGGTGGCCGTACGTCGTCTCGGCCTCGACCTTGACCGAGTGCGAGCCCGCACCGAGCTCGAGGGTTTCGACCGGTTGGCCGTCGACACGGATCTCGACCGGGGTCTCGATCCCCTCGGCAACTCCGGTGACACCGATCTGGAGGTGCAATGGAGCGCCGGTGATGGCCGCCCCTTCGAGGGAGACCTCGAGCACCGGCGGGCTCTGGGCTTCCACGGCTCGGCCGAGGACCCCGATGATCAGGAACGACAGACCGACTGCGGCGACGGATCTGAGTCGCGAACGCATTTGACGATCCGCCGTATCCGCTTTAACGATTGCTCGGGAGTGCTGGCCTAGTTTTCGACCGCGGCGGCTTTGGCGGCGTCGGCGACATCGCCGGCAGGGGTGGCATCGGCAACCGGTTCCGGCACGGTCTCGATCTCGAGTGGCGGCAACCCGATCTTTTCGCGAATGCCGTTCTCGATCTCGTCGGCCAGCCGTGGGTTGTCGCGCAAGAACTGTTTGGCGTTCTCGCGGCCCTGACCGAGCCGGACGTCGCCGTAGTTGTACCAGGCGCCGCTTTTGCCGACAGTCTTGTGCTCGACACCCATGTCCACGAGCTCGCCTACGCGGGAAATCCCCTCCCCGTAATCGATGTCAAACTCGGCGAGGCGAAAGGGTGCGGCGATCTTGTTCTTGACGATCTTGATTTTGACCCTGCTGCCAACGACCTCATCACCGTCTTTGAGCGCCGCGATGCGCCGGATGTCGACTCGCACCGACGAGTAGAACTTGAGCGCCCGCCCGCCGCTTGTGGTTTCCGGGCTGCCGAACATGACGCCGATCTTCTCGCGGATCTGGTTGATGAAGACGAGGCAGGTCTTGGACTTGGCGACGATCGCGGTCAGCTTTCTGAGCGCCTGCGACATCAGCCTAGCCTGTAGACCGACATGGGAGTCGCCCATCTCACCCTCGATCTCTGCTCGGGGAACGAGCGCGGCCACTGAGTCGATGACGACGATGTCGACCGAGTTGCTGCGAACCAGCATCTCGGCGATCTCCAGCGCCTGCTCACCGAAATCGGGTTGCGACACCAGCAGGTTGTCGATATCGACACCCAGTTTCCCGGCATAGATCGGGTCGAGCGCGTGCTCGGCGTCGATAAAGGCCGCGACACCACCCAGTTTCTGGGCCTGCGCCGCCACCGAGAGCGCGAGGGTCGTCTTTCCGGACGACTCCGGACCGTAAACCTCGACGACGCGGCCGCGGGGAAAACCGCCGGCACCGATCGCCGCATCTACCGCCAGAGAGCCGGTGGGAATGGTGTCGATCGCGAGGTGGTGCTGCTGGCCGAGGCGCATGATCGCGCCCTTGCCGAATTGCCTTTCGATCTGGCTCAGCGCTCCCTCGATCGCCTTGCCGCGGTCTGCTTTCGGGTCTGCCATGGACTCTTTCTCCTTTGCTTGCGAGGGCCTATTCCGCCGGATAGCGAGGCTATACTATCGGTGGCCTCTACTCTATAGACGAAACTCGAGCGTGCAACCTTACAGCCGGTATCCCAGGAAGTAGAGGCATGATGAGGCCGGCGGAAGACCTTCTGGAACGTCTCGGAAGGATTCCGGAACTCGACATCGGAACCGATGTCGATCTCTCTCGGCTCAACACGTTTCGCATCGGCGGACCGGCGGATATCTTGGTCGAGGTCCCGACCGAAGCGGCCCTTTCGACGCTGTTGTTCGAGATCGACCGGTCGAGAGCACCTTTTCAGCTCCTGGGCCTGGGTTCGAACGTCCTGGTGCCGGACGACGGGTTGCGCGGCGTGGTGGCGCGATTGGTGGCCGGTTTCAAGGAAGTCCGGACTGAGGACCGGCGAGTGTGGGCGGGCGGCGCCGTCACCCTGGCGCAGATCGCCCGTCGGACAGCCGCCCAGGGCCTTTCGGGCCTCGAGCCACTATCCGGTTTTCCATCGACCGTCGGTGGTGCCGTCTTCATGAACGCCGGCTGCTATGGCACCGAGATCAAGGATCTTCTGGTCGAGGCCAGGGTGGTGGGCGCCGATGGCGAGGTCACCGTGTGGACCCCGGAGGATCTGGAGCCCCGCTATCGCTCGACCCGGCTGCAGCAGGTCGGTGGGATTGTCGTCTCGGCTCTTTTCGAGCTCGTTCCCGGCGATGCGAAGGGGTGCCTCGAGCGGATCGACGAGCTCAACCGGAAGCGGTGGGAGAGCCTGCCGTCTGGCCACCCCAACGTAGGCTCGATCTTCCGCAACCCTCCGGGCGACTATGCGGGCCGCATGATCGACGAGTGCGGTCTCAAGGGTCTGAGAAAAGGTGGCGCCGAGATCAGTTCCAAGCACGGCAATGTCATCGTCAATCTGGGCGACGCCAAGGCCGCCGATGTGCTCGGGCTGATGCTCGCTGCTCGGGCGGCGGTAAAGAAGAGGTTCGATGTCCGTCTCGAGCCGGAGGTGGTGCTTACGGGGGAACTCGAGGCGCAGTGGGAAAAGACCGTAGAGAGAGCTCCACAGGCCGGCAAAGCCCGCCTGTGACCCTCTTGACAGCCGAGCGCGACGATTTCGGCTAGTTTTTTCCGGGCACTGGGGAGACCTCCGCTAGAATCAACACTGATCGATTCTAATCAAGAGAACGGAGGAAGCCACCGTGCGCCAAGCCTGGAAGAGAACGTCCACAGTGTGTCTGTGTCTTGTGACCCTCGCAGGGTTGGTGGGCTGCCGCCAGCTCAGCCCCGAGGAGAAGGTAGAGGAGTTGCGATCGCGCTACACGGCCCGCATCAACGAGGGGGGGTTTTTTCTGCGAGACGTTCCAGTCGAGCCGGTTGACCCTGTCGACTCTGAGGAGTCCCAGGGCACGATAAGTGGTGGGGCCGAGACGGAAGGGTCCGAGTTCGGCGACGTTCCGGTCGAGCCGGTAACTCGGCAGGAGCTACTTCTGGACATCATTGTTCAGCACGACTCGGACGAGACACTTCCGGGGATCACCGTCGATCTGGAGATGAGCGATGCCTCGGGCAACGTAAAGAAGCGATGGCGCAAATGGGTGGAGACCGAGGGGCTGCCCAAGGCGAATCAGAAGCAGGTGACCGAGACATTGATAGACGTCGGTTATGAGGAGGGCGACCGCTTCAACGCCGAGATTCGCTCGCCGATCCCTCCTGAAGAGAGAAGCGATTACCGGGAGTTTGCCGGCTCGGGCGGTTAGAAAATTGCCCAGAATCAAACCCTGAGTGAGGTCCATACGTAAGCCACAGTGAGATGGTGAGATGACGAGTCCGATAGCGACAGCGAGAGTAGCCGGGGCGCCTGAGGGCGGCGGAGACGTGATCACGCGTCTCGAGTCCCAGGTGGCGCGGGTGGTCAAAGGAAAGCCCAAGGTCATCCGCGAGGCAGTGGTCTGCATTCTGGCGCGCGGGCACATGCTGATCGAAGACGTTCCGGGGGTCGGCAAGACGACTCTGGCGCGGACGCTGGCCCGCTCATTGGGTGTTGATTTTCAGCGCATCCAGTTCACCAGCGACTTGCTGCCATCGGACATCATCGGCGTTACTGTCTTTCGCCAGAGCGAGCAAGCCTTCGAGTTCGTGCCCGGGCCGATCTTTGCGAACGTCGTACTGGCCGACGAGATCAACCGTGCCAGTCCAAAGACCCAGTCGGCGCTTCTCGAGGCGATGAGCGAACGGCAGGTGACGGTCGACCGGGTTCGCCACGAGCTGCCAG
>Ga0224508_10003508_pt1 | contig 12953 bp, 11 predicted proteins | sample SF_Jan12_sed_USG_4_FD_170157 | JGI IMG/M metagenome (GOLD analysis project Ga0224508, IMG submission 170157) | Sediment microbial communities from San Francisco Bay, California, United States - SF_Jan12_sed_USGS_21 | ecosystem: Environmental > Aquatic > Marine > Sediment | place: USA...
ATTTGTTGTTTGTAAACGATATTAAAGGATCAAAATCGAACCCGGTAAATCGCAGTATAGCAGTGCAATACACCGTAAAACCTTATCCATATGGATGAGGTTTGGTCTCAAAAGCCACAAAAAAACCCGTGCTATGGGGTTTTCAGTTCCGCTGTAGCCGTAAATCTGCTCATCTCGGTTCAATGGGTGGCATATCGTTCTTACCCAATATGCAGTAAGGGGTGAAGCACGAACCGTAGCGTTATTCTCCCCCCCCTGTTCCCTGATCTTTACGCAACAGGGGAAGGTAATGTTTTGATCCCCCTTTTCCTAATCTTCATACAACAAGGAAGGCGTATGTTTTATCTCTTGCCCTGCCAAGTCCATACACCAGTGTAAGGTACATTTTATTACCCCATCGAGGGAAGGCATATTCATTACCCCTAACGTTGCAGGAAAAAGGATGATTTTTATTTTTTGCTTTGGGAAATAGTAAAAAATGTGCCATTTCATTAGTCGAAAGAGAATGGGTGAGTGCGGAAGAGAAAATTTGACAATTGAAATTAAGGGCGCTTGGAATTAAGCGAGGTTGGTCTGATTTAAACAGTTTCTGGACGTTTCTGACTATAATCTCGTATTCGTAACGTTACTCCCTGAAAACTAGATTTTTTTGCAAATGACAGTTGATACGCTTTGTGTAATTGGTTTGGGCTATATTGGTCTGCCGACAGCGGCATTGTTTGCCAGCCGGAAGATTAATGTTATCGGTGTGGATACGAATAGTTCAGTCGTCAATACCATTAATAGCGGCAAAGCGCATTTTATAGAACCGGAACTTGATACCGCGGTGCATGATACGGTTAGTCGAGGTTATCTTCGAGCGACGACTGAAATTGAGTTAGCAGATGCATATATTATTGCCGTACCCACACCGGTCAAAGACAATCATGCGGCAGATTTAAGTTTCGTGAAAGATGCGGTCATGACGCTGGCACCCGTATTGCGAGTCGGTAATCTGGTTATCCTGGAGTCTACCTGCCCCGTGGGCACGACGCTTGAAGTTGCACTTTGGTTAGCGCAGGCCCGCCCTGATTTACGCTTCCCGAGTGACGACGACGATGCTGAAGAATTCGATGTTTTTATTGCGCACTGCCCCGAACGAGTATTGCCGGGGCGGGCAATGCGGGAGTTGGTGTCCAATGACCGGGTGGTCGGTGGGATTTCAAAATCCTGTGCACGCAATGCCAAAGAGCTTTATGAACATATCATTGAAGGTGAATGTGTTCTCACAGACGCACGCACGGCGGAAATGGCCAAGCTCACGGAAAACGCATTTCGCGATGTTAATATTGCATTTGCGAACGAGTTATCAATGATATGCAACCATCTGGATATTAATGTTTGGGAACTCATTCGACTCGCTAACCGCCATCCCAGAGTGGATATCCTCAAACCTGGCCCCGGAGTGGGGGGTCACTGTATAGCGGTTGACCCTTGGTATATTGTTCACAGCGCACCACATCTGTCCAATCTCATAAGCACGGCAAGAACGGTTAATAACGATAAGCCCAACCATATCATTAGTGATATAAAAAGGGCGGCAGCGAAACATCAGGATGCCGTGATTGCTTGTCTTGGCCTGAGCTTTAAGGCCAATGTCGATGATCTACGTGAAAGTCCTGCGCTAAAAATAGTTTCGGAACTGTTAGAAACAACGGAAAACACCGTTGTTGTTTGCGAACCCAATCTAACCGGCATTCCAGTCAGCTTGTCTCGGTATAAAAATCTCAAATGGGTTACCCAGCCTATGGATGCGGTAAGACAAGCAGATGTGGTAGCCGCCCTCGTTAAACATAAACAATTTGAAGATGTGAAGTTAACATCCATCTCCAACAAAAATGTTATTGATGCGTGCGGCTTGTGGGGTGATAAAAATTAGTCACAGTAGTTTTTCATGGGGTCAGCTCGAATTGCATTTTGGCTACCGTTTAACGTTTGCTAAACAGTGAGCGATTCTAAAAAACACGATATTATCCATGCCGCACTCGCCGAGGAGGTTCGCCGACTCAAATCGGAGCGTGATGTGTTGCAACGCAGGGTAGATGACCCGAGAGATGAAGTAGAAGAACTAAAACAAAGTGTCCGTTACCAAATTGGAGACGAAGTCGTTCAAGCTCTGGCTGCAAAGAAGGATATATTCAAGTTACCTCAGCGATTGCACGCGCTGTACAAAGAAGGCAAGCGAAATGAACACTCGCGTGTAGAGAGTGAATGTGACAACGATGAATCGACAGTTTTCACCCGACCATATACTCCTAACCCACATCCTGACTGGTTGAAGTCCCTTGAACCGCTTCACGAACTGGAGGGTCAATTTACGCGGATTCCCATCGAACAAGTCACAAGGCCAAACGTAAAAGTCGCGGCGATACTGGATGAATTCTCTTGGCGCTGTTGGCAATACGAAGCGGATTTTTACACCTTTACTCCAGACAAATGGGAAGAAGCTGTCGGTGCGAACAGACCCGACTTCCTGTTCGTGGAATCGACCTGGTTGGGACTCGATGGATCATGGAGTGCTCAAATTGACTCCCTAGGCGAGCGGCCTGATTTGGTGGGAGAGCATTTTGTTTTGCCTGACCTTGTTGATTGGTGTAAAGGCCACGATATACCTACCATATTTTACAACAAAGAAGATCCACCAAATTTTGACCGATTTATTCAAGCTGCGAAATTATTCGACTTTGTCTTCACCTCAGACTCAAACTGTATTCCAAAATATAAGGATGTGTTACATCATAATCGCGTTTTTGCATTGCCTTTTGCGGCGCAACCTAGAATTCATAATTCATCACCGGTTGGAGAGAGGAATGGCAGTGTTTGTTTTGCGGGTGCCTGGTATGCGCAACGCCATTCTCAGCGTCAACTTGGGGCCGATATCGTACTTTCCCCAGCGATGGATTTTGATTTAATCATATTAGATAGAATGTCCAGGAACCCTTCCCCGGAACATGAGTGGCCTGAGAAATATCGCCCCGCTGTTTATAATGCCCTACCTTATTCCATCATGGTACAAGCCTATAAAAAGTTCAAAGTGTTCTTAAATATCAATAGTGTTACGGATTCACCCACCATGTTTTCGCGTCGGGTGTTCGAACTGCTGGCATCGGGGACACCCGTCATTAGCGCTCCGAACAAAGGTATTCAAACTCTACTAGGCGATGCAGTCACAATAGTTAAAACCGAACAAGAAACGACTAAAGCAATCTGCCGACTACTAACCGACCTGGGTTATTGGTCGGCTGTATCGAACGAAGGCATTAGTAAAATTCAGGATGCACACACTTATTCGGATCGATTTGATTACATTTTGAGAATGGTTGTAAATTAACATAACGCCGTATTTAGTATTAAACTAGACAATCATTACCGTGACATGATGAGAGACTATGATATCTAACGTAGGGTGATTCTAGTATAAATGGCATATAAAATTACAAGATTGATAAAGCGGGCAGTACCTCGAATTGCCGTAAAAATGTTCCCAGTTCGATGGAAGGAACACCATGAGCTTCTTTACTGGAAAGAAAGAAAAGAGGCCGAAGGAAGTTTATCGAATGGTTATTACGCGCATTTTTACACTAAACATTTCGATATAGATGACTTTTTCTATAGTAACAAGACAATTTTAGATATCGGATGCGGACCAAGAGGTAGTCTCGAATGGGCAACCATGGCAAAACGCCGCTTCGGTCTTGATCCGCTCGCGAAAGAGTATCTTAAACTCGGCGCAAACTATCACAATATGGAGTACCTTGATTCTCCCGCCGAGAGCATCCCGTTAATGGATGCTGAATGTGATGTAGTTTTTTCTTTTAATTCACTCGACCATGTGCGTGATATCGGTTCAACGGTCGAGGAAATCAAACGAATTACAAAACCGGGCGGACTCTTTCTGCTCTTAGTAGAAATTAATCACGAACCCACCTTTTGTGAACCACATAAACTATCGCCAAATACACTGATTCAATCACTAGAACCCGAATTCATTTGTGAAGGTGTCGAAGTATACAGACGAACCAACAGGGGAATGTACGGATCAATTCGCGCGGGGGAGTCGATATCAAATCCTATGGACACGAATGAAGTTGGATATATGTCAGCACGATTTAGCCGCATATTTCCTAACTAGCATGCACAGCTCCCAATCGTTGTGCTATTAAAGATATAGTGAAAAACGGTCGATACGTTTGATCATATGAAATCTGGGTCAAATACGAAAAAGGTATTTAGTAAGTGCTTAGAATTAACTATCTCATCTCGATGTCGCGAATTGATAATCTAAGTGGAGATCGGAAATCTGGATATTCAGATACAAAATACTAATCCACGGAATACAATTCAAATCAGTTTATATAAATAATAGAAAACTATAAATTTATGCTGGACACGATTTCTGAGAATAAAAACTACGACACGAGTGACACAATCGTTGTCTGTGGCGCACCACGAACGGGTACCACCTGGTTAGCGGAAGTATTAAATTGTATACCTGATTCAACGATCTTGTGGGAACCACTACATGTACTACAAGTGCCAGAGGTCTCGGAGACCGGTTTATCTTGGCGCACAGAGATCCAGCAGAATTCATCCTGGCCAGAGGCGGAAGAGCTATTTAGAAAGATACTTTCCGGTGAGCTACAAAACAAATGGACAATGTCGAGAAGCCGACATCGAAAAGATGAATATACGAAACATTGGATTGTGAAATTTGTAAGAGCTAATAGATTATTAAGATGGTTGTGTGACAATTTTTCGACACGCCCGCCTATTCTGCTAGTGCGGCATCCCTGTGCCGTTGTTGCATCTACATTGAGAACCACCTGGGCGAAACAACAGAACTTTAGAGGAATAACGGAAAATTGGTGCGAAGATTACGCTAGATTACTTGGGTTAGATATTCCTCATCCCTGGAAACTGGTTTGTTATGAACATCTCGCTAAACAACCGCAAAAACAATTTGAAAATATTTTTAAAGCCATAGGGGTCGAAATTCCGAATAGTTACATGGACTTCGTTAACAACCCCAGCTCCACTGTATTCAAAAACACCGCTTTAGCGAACGATCTCGATCCATTGTCCCAGTGGCAAAGTGATCTTAGTGTAGCGGAGATTAGTGAGATATTGCATATAACTCGATCATATGGAATAACCTTATATAACAAGTCCGTTGAGCCTGATTTATCGGTTTTTCAGGCCTTGATTGGGCGGAACAACTGATGATAACAACAGAACCAACTTCCAAAAGTACATCAACCCCACATCGTCTCGCGACGGGATAATTTTCGCTGTCAGAAACATGAGACGCTAAACCAGTTCAGATTAGCATGGCGTATTGGAGAAAACATATATACAAATTGATCGCATCGGAGATTTCGAAAATTTCCCGATATTCAGATTCACTTTATCAATGGCGACCACGACCGGACGATAAACAAATTTTGTTAGAGTTGATTGACTGTGAAAATAAATCAACTATCCAATCAGACAATTTTCCTAATATTGTTGAAGAACAAGATTCAAAACGCTCGCTTGTTCTCCTTAATGGTAATCTGAACTATTCAACGGATATTCAATCTCTATTTTCTCATCTTCATGGCAAATTGTCTCGGCATGATCGGGTGGTCGCGGTCGTTTACAATTCCTATTTTAGTTTTTTATACAAATGGATGAGTCTGGTCGGGTTGCGCACGGCCCCGGTGCCAACGACATTCTTAACTGTTAATACACTTAAACATCTGGCAATTCTGTCTGATTTTGAACTTGTACGGCGACGCGGTGCTGTATTCTTTCCTATAAGTTTATTTGGGATTGGAAAGCTATTAGACGTTTTAGTGTCTGGAATACCTATAATTCGAAAGTTTTCAGCCGTGGAGATTATCACGTTACGACCGATACAAAATACATCACACAACCCGTTGCTGAGTATTGTCATTCCAGCCAGAAATGAACGGGGCAACATCGAACCCGCTATTCAGAGATTGAAACCATTATTTAAGCGTAACTTCCAAATAATTTTTGTTGAAGGTCATTCGAAGGATGGTACCTGGGAAGAGATTCTTCGCGTACAGGACAAGTACAAATCTGAAATTAAAATAGAAGTTGCCCAGCAATCAGGCCGTGGGAAGGTCGATGCCGTTAGATTGGGATTTAGCATGTCGACGGGAGAGATCTTAACGATTCTCGATGCTGACCTGACAATGCCACCGGAAATGCTGCCGAGGTTTTACGACGCACTTTTAGTCGGGCATGGCGATTTCATCAACGGTTCACGGTTAGTATATCCAATGGAATCAGAGGCAATGCGCTTTCTGAACCTTCTAGGTAATGTTTTTTTCACAAAAGCACTGAGTATCTGTCTTGGGCAGGCTTTAACCGATACGCTGTGCGGAACTAAAATGATGTGGCGACACGATTACCTCCGCATGGTTCGCTGGCGCGAGGACTTTGGTGATTTTGACCCTTTCGGTGACTACGAATTAATCTTCCCTGCAGCAGTTCTTGCGCTAGGTGTAGTTGATATCCCAATTCGTTACCGTGACCGCACATACGGCTCGACTAACATTAATCGTTTTCGCCATGGCTTAATTCTTTTGAAAATGACATTGATCGGATTTCGTCGTATTTTTCTGTCACAACAAACTTAATTGAAATGAGTTGGCCCCTGTACGTAAAGCCAATCTAATAATCGTCATGGATCGGCGCCCTACCAACGCCTGGATCGGTATTCTGTTCGCAACACTGGTTGCAGTCACTACATGTTTAACGGCCGCAGCAGTCATTCCATACCACGGCGATGAGCTTAGTCAAGTCCGTACATATGAACGCAGCGTTCCCTATATTGTTCGAGAAAGCACCCGGCACGCACAACCACCGCTTGATTACTTTATCAATAGTATTGCCCAAAAAGCATTTGGTATTGGCGATATCCGACAACGTCTCCTGTCCATCATTTGGAGCTGCGGGAGTTTGATTATCCTAGGACTGATATGTATTAGGCTTGGGTTCGGTATCTATTCCGCCAGTGGATTATTTGTACTAGCTTTGTCTCCAGTCTGGGTTGAATATAGTGCATATGCACGGCCGTACGCACTGCCAGTTTTCCTCATTTTGCTATACATACTCTTAGTCGACTGCTTATTGGAAGGAAAACGATTATTCTATGGATTGGTGTTATTCGTTGTAACACCAATTCTCGCTTTCTCTAGATTAGTGGAACCTGCTATTACAATCGGCCTAGTCACGGCTTTGATTGTTCTTGGAAGACTAAGAAATACACGGTCCATTGACTATATGCGTTTATCAGTGGTGGGGATTACCGCTATCGGTTCAATATTTTTCGTAACATTACCGGTGTTTGTACAAATACAGGACTCCGTTATCCGATCATTGACCGGCGACACCCAATTTGACCTGTTCAAACTGCAACGGCTCGTGGAATTACCCGGTATTCTGGCGTCGTCCGTTCCTTTTTGGCCGGCGGCAGTATGTTTAATTCTTATAGGCCTTTGCCTACGCCACGCACGATGTGAATTGACGCGCCACCGGGTATTTTGGGTTCTATTGGGAGTGCCATTGGCCACTGCAGTAATATTCTTTGTTGCAGCCAAACCAGATCAAATGTATTACGAACGATACACATATTTTTGGTTTCCTTTTTTAGCCTTTACGATTAGTGGGACTTTTTCTTCGATTGCAAAATCCCAGCACACCTTTGCCAGCACGTCGATTAGAGTTGGCTCTACTATTTTGCTGTTGACTCTGTTAACAGGAGGGGTATGGGAGCTTGCGAGTAGTTTAAGCAAAATAGAACGCGCAAACTACGCAAAAGCAAGCGTTTATATCAAAACCAACGTAGAACGTGATAGTGCAATTTTGTTTGACGCAATTCGGCCAGTTTCTAGTTGGAGACCCTGGTTCTACGGTAGACCTCGTTACATTTCAGATGACTGGCTTATACGAGGCCCCATGTTTTTCGTCTATGAACCTGGATTATTAAAAAGAGATATGAAAATTTTCGTGTTGTTACTTAACGCTACTCCTAGTGTACAAAATTGGAAATCACATTCAGTTGATTCGTATTTCACTTTCTATGAAAACGACTCAATACCAACTGGCCCAATTGGTGCCGCAGAAACATTCCTAGAATTTGCGTCCTCACTACCATTCCTTGAATCTGTTCCAATGCGATTAGCATCCGCTCGACTTTATCAATACAATGGTAGAAATATGAAAGCTAAGCGCATTGTTGATGAGCTATGCGAAAAAGCCAATTCAGTGACAAAAAATGATATCAGAAAGCTTTTGGTTAGAAGAATAAAAGATGTACAAACCACGGATTGGTTGGCTTGTTCGGATTCAAATATTTAGATTCGAATTGAAGGTGGAATTACTTTTTGGCGTGCAGTCCTGATCTACGGAAGTTTAAGACATCAATCATAATATGTTGATTTAGTCCGATTAAATAATGAACATGTGTAGAGTTTGCATAGCAAGTTGAAGATTTTGTTAATTCGACACATTAATAGACCAATTGGATTTGTAGCGAGTACCCAACCGTGAATTTAAAACAACGAATAGAGCGAGAAAAAGACCACGCACGAAATATCATTAATTCGGACGAGAGCAACTGGGGCTGGAAAACACCCGCAGGAAGTATTCGTTGGAGGCGCCGATTGGAGTTCTTGACACAAGTTCCTGATATACCGCCAAACAAAGTCCTTGAATTGGGCTGTGGAACCGGAACGTTCACATCCGATCTGTCGCACGTTTTTACAAACCTGACTTCGATTGATATTTCCAATGATCTACTGGAAATTGCAAGGCAAAAAGCACCAGCTGTCGAGTTTAGGTGTATGGATGCTCACGACCTTAAGTTCGCCGACAACTCGTTCGATGCGGTGATCGGGTGCTCGGTTCTACATCATCTTGACTGGACTCGGGCGCTAAGGGAAGCGCACAGAGTACTTCGTGTAGGCGGATGCATTAGATTTTCAGAACCAAATCTAGTTAATCCACAAATATTCTTGCAAAAAACTATTCCGGCTTTTAAAAAGCGAATGGGTGACAGTCCAGACGAGTATGCATTCACAAAATGGGAAATTGCACGGTCACTAAAGACGGTGGGATTTCAGTGTATCAAAGCGACACCGTACGAATTCTTGCATCCGTCGACACCATCAAAATGGATAAAATACATTATAAACCTAGAGGATGTTATATCGCGCACCCCTCTTAGGCATATAGCTGGCTCACTAAATATAACCGCCATCAAATAACTGGTGTCCCTCGATAGTTAAATAAAATCTGAGTAATTCGCTCATACTCGGATTTCAACTTTTAGCGTCAATAAAAATGAATAAGCACGTATTAATGATGCGATTATTCGCAAGGTTTAACTCTTTATATAAAAGTAACTTCAAACTATATCAAAAACTGTACTATTTTTATAAAAATGTATCTGACCGTACTTTGATAGGAATACTAAAAGAGTATATACAACCTGGAATGTATATAGTGGATATTGGAGCGAACATTGGGTTTTATACAGAAATACTAGCAAAACTGACAGGCCAATCTGGCCATGTTTTCGCATTCGAACCACATCCGGATAATTTCGAAAAACTTGCCGCTAAGTTGCAAGTTCTGAAAAACGTCACTTTGATTCAAGGCGCTGTTGGAGAATCCAACGATAAAATACAGTTGTATGTATCTGATGATCTAAATGTTGACCATCGAGTTTATGATACAGGGAGTAGGCGGTCGCAATTGACAGTAGATACGTACTCGTTGGACAGTTATCTAGGAGAGATCACAAAGATTGACTTTATAAAAATGGATATTCAGGGTTATGAATACTTCGCGATAAAAGGCATGCGAAATCTTATTGCTTCGAATGCAAGTATTCGGCTCCTGTTCGAGTACTTTCCCGCAGGCATGGAGCTTGCTGGAACTTCACCAAAGGAATTAGTCAGCGAATTGCATTCAAGTGGATTTACGTTAGAAGTAGTTGGCGGCAAAGTAGATATTCAAACTGTATTAAACACTCAAACAGGCCCTGAGCAATATTACGACTTACTGGCATATAGAATCTGAATCGTGCGAATTTCCGTGATCAATACGATAGTGTTTGATTGTCATCGTGTACGATGCTGAGGACCGATAGTATTAGAATTATTTAAGGAAGGTATTATGATCCATGATAAATGGCTCGCGAACCGAGCCGATTAGTTTGTCTAACGGTGGGGGGTATGTGGTCGAGAGAAATCATTGAAAGATACGACCTTGGGATCGTCAGTTTCAATCGTGGATAAATGAAGCCAAAGCACGAGACTGGCAAATGAACTGGAAGTTGCACAAATGTATACATCTGAGCGTCGTTTCGCCATGTTTGCATTTCGAAAAACGGAATAATTTATATACAACAATATGATGACATTTAGATTTTTTGCTAAGATCTGTAGTTCCTTCATTAAAGATTGTTCGCGATTAATGCTGTGTCAACGTTAGCCAATAAAAATGTAAAGTCACTCGTTCTACAATGTTCTGAGTTATTTAATGTAAAGTCTTTCGTTGAAACGGGTACGTTGTATGGAGAAACGACTCGATGGGCTGCGAAAACTTTTGAATATGTACATACAATTGAACTGTCAGAAAAACTTTATCAGGACGCATTGGAAAAACACAAGAAATTCAAAAATATACATCACTATTTAGGTAATTCATTAGATACCCTGCCAAGAATCGTAAACACATTAGATAATTCCACGTTGTTCTGGCTCGATGCTCATTGGTCGGGTGGTGTGACCGCAAAATCCGAAGTTGAATGCCCATTGATTGCTGAGTAATCGATAATCCGAGACGCAAAGTGTTCTGTTTCCCTCTTTATAGATTACGCACGACTATTTATGTCACCGCCGCCATTACCTCATGACCCGCATCAATGGCCTACCATTGATGCGGTGTGTCAAAGCCTTCTAAACGTGAGGCCCGATTTTTATATCACTATAGTGGACGATGTTATTATTGCTGTGCCTGAGATTTCGAGACAAGTCGTCGTGTCTTATTGCCAGGAAACCACAATGAATTAGCAGCTGCTCTATTCGACAGGATGACCCTGACGATAAATATTTGTTAGAAAGCAGATCAGGACGGCGTGCGATAGGGTAACTGGCGTTACGATAAATCATCGATAGTTACGAAGCAGACCCATCTCGAGTATTGTTGCTACATAATTAACGGCGGCTTTTGGAAGCACATGCCGTGAGGGAAAAATAGTATGCTTGATTTTTATTTGCTGGGATTGGCAAGATCGGGGACAACCGCATTGTGTAACGCGCTCAACCTCCATCCAAATATTTACTGCGGGATGGAAAGGTTCTCTATACCACACGGTCCTTCTTCAATCATCTTCCCAAACTCTTTCTTAGATAAGAAAATTAGGGGAAATCCATTAGGTCATGAACATGCTCGTAAGAATCTTGAAGCGCACGAAAATCTCAACACTTTTAAAGTTATTGGTGACAAACTTCCGAGAAAAATCTACTGCCCATCTCATATAACTAAAACTAAAAGTAATATATTTATATATCGATCATACGTAAATGTAACACAATCATGGGACGCGAGAGCTAAGAACCCAATAGATGGTTGGAGCAAAGCTAGAACAGGTTTGTTTCTTTTTTTTGACTTATTACTGTATTTTGAAGTTCTTCGTTGTCAGGAAAATACTACAATTGTGAATTTCGATGAGCTGTTCTTTGGAAATTTCGGTAGCGAATTACAGAATATATTTGAATGTTTAAATTTAAACTCAGACGACTATCCACTTAAACTATTTGAAACAGGATTTTTTTCTCGGAAAACAAATTACTTAAGAAGTAGCGATGATAATCGTTATAACACTATCGCCGACCACATAGGACTTAGGGAATTCGAGAACGAGTTCTTTAATGCTGACAATTCACAAAGACTCCGACTTGTGAAGGAATATGGTGATTTTATCAACGAAAATAGTACCCAGTTTTTAGACTATCTAACCATGTTAGTTCAACCACGAGAACATGAAGAACTATTTCATTTGACAAATCTGATTGAAAGAAACTTCACAATAAAAGATCGCGACAAATATTTTTCAAATACGGATTCAAAATTTGACTTAATTCGCTCTATCCATAGAACAAACTCAGACGATAAACTACTAAAAGTTATTGGGTTGTTTCCAGAATTCGCAACTCCTTATGCAGCGCTAAGTAGGGGATACGGGCAACGAAACGATTTAGATCAAGCATTAGACAAAATCCGTAAAGCTATAGACCTAAATGGGGACAATCCGCACTACCATTTCCATCATGGTAACATTCTTATGCGAAAAGGTGATCTCGAGGGTGCGGAAAAAGCACAAAACAACGCCATTAAGCTCAACCCTACGATTCCTGCCCCCCGTTTTCAGTTAAGTCGTGTGTATGCAAAAAGGAACGAGCTAAATCGAGCGATAGACGAAGTCCGTAAAGCGATAGAATTGGGCGATGACAATCCGAGCTTTCACTCCCATCTTGAAAACCTTATTATGCGAAAGCGTAATCTCAATGGTGCATAAGATGAAATTACTTGCATTTTAGGTTGGCACGGGATATCCAAATGACACCGGGTTACTATTACCTGGTGGCGGGGAGTGCGAAGAATTGCGCGAATGATTTACATAAATTCAGATTTGGTCATACAGTCACCTGATTTGAACCAGCGACTGTCAGGAGAAGTTTAGTTCGCACACTAGTCCCGCCACATTAGTTTTCCATCGTGCGGAGATTCATTTGGTGTCCGCCGCGGGACATCTTACTCTGAAACATACATTGAGTATTGAATCAAGACCACTTCAAATGGGATTCGTATATATGGGGCGATCCTAAAATCGT
>Ga0224508_10003509_pt1 | contig 12951 bp, 13 predicted proteins | sample SF_Jan12_sed_USG_4_FD_170157 | JGI IMG/M metagenome (GOLD analysis project Ga0224508, IMG submission 170157) | Sediment microbial communities from San Francisco Bay, California, United States - SF_Jan12_sed_USGS_21 | ecosystem: Environmental > Aquatic > Marine > Sediment | place: USA...
GCGCCGCTGGTTCGGAAGCGGAGTACACTGCGGCCATCAACCGGCAGACGATTGACGATGCTGCCAGTGGAGAGAACGCGTAGTGACGCAAGTGTGTAAGAAGGGCATCGTACTCGCCGGCGGGACAGGGTCGCGCCTGCATCCGCTAACCGTGTCCGTCAGTAAACAGCTGATGCCGGTGTACGACAAACCGATGGTCTACTACCCGATCGCTTCTCTGATGCTCGCGGGCATCAGGGATATACAGATCATCACAACGCCAGCCGATCAGATGCTTTTCCGGGACCTCCTTGGCGATGGCTCGCAATGGGGCGTGAGTATCAGCTACGCAATCCAGCCGGAGCCGGCGGGCATTGCTCAGGCCTTTCTTATCGCCGAAGACTTTATCGGCAGTGATCCGGTCGCCCTGGTTCTCGGCGACAACATATTCTTTGGTCATGGATTGCCGGATCAGCTGCGAGCCGCGGCGTCGCGACCGATCGGCGCTACCGTGTTTGCCTACCATGTTAATGATCCGGAGCGCTATGGCGTCGTCTCCTTCGATGAGGATGGCACGGCGCTGGGTATTGAGGAGAAACCTGCCGCACCGAAGTCAAACTATGCCGTTACGGGTATCTATTTCTACGACCATTACGTCGTGGAATTCGCAAAATCGCTTCAACCTTCAGAGCGCGGCGAACTCGAGATTACGGATCTCAACAGGATGTACCTCGCCCGGGGGACGCTGAATGTCGAGGTGATCGGGCGCGGCTCGGCATGGCTCGACACAGGAACGCATGAATCGCTGCTCGCGGCGGCGAAGTTCATCGAGATCGTCGAGCAGCGGCAGGGCCTGAAGATCTGCTGCCCCGAGGAGATCGCATACCATTCCGGTTTCATCGACGCGGACCAGGTCAGGAAACTTGCAGCCGAGCTTGATCAGAACGAGTACGGCCGTTACCTGTTGCGCGTACTCGACGAAACGGTATTCACGTGAAGGTCGAAGCAACCTCTTTGCCGGGCGTCCTGCTCGTCAGAGCGAACGTATTGAAGGATGCCCGTGGCGCGTTTCTCGAAACCTGGAATGCTCGAGACTATGTTGCTGCCGGCATCGACGCGGCCTTCGTCCAGGACAACCTCAGTCTGTCGACACAACACACATTGCGGGGCCTTCACTACCAGGTCGAACAGGCGCAGGGAAAACTGGTGCGCGTTGCCCAGGGTGAAGTGTTCGACGTTGCGGTCGACCTGCGCCGGTCATCGCCGACCTTTGGCCAGTCCCTCGGCATGGTGCTCGACGCAAACACCAGGGACGCGCTCTGGATTCCGCCCGGGTTCGCGCACGGCTTTCTCGTACTGAGTGAGACGGCGGCGTTCGAGTACAAGTGCACCGACTATTACGCGCCTGAGCACGAACGCGCTATTCGCTGGGACGATCCGGACCTGGGCATCGACTGGCCGCTGCCGGAAGGCGTCGAGCCGGTGCTCTCGGACAAGGACGCGAACGCCACCGCATTTCAGGACGCAGATACGTATTCATGAAAGTTCTGGTTACGGGCGCGCGGGGTCAGTTGGGGCGAACGCTTCTGGCAAACTCGCCGCCGGGTTGGACGCTGCTTGGCGTCGATCGGTCGCAACTGGACATCACGGACAGTGACCGCGTGCGCGCTCATGTGAATCGAGAGAAGCCGGACGTCATCGTCAATACAGCAGCGTATTCCGCTGTCGATCTTGCAGAAACCAACGAAGCCGACGCGCGGCAGGCGAATGCGGACGGCCCGCGCCATCTTGCACGTGCTGCATCGGAAACAGGTGCTCGTCTCATACATCTGTCTACAGACTTTGTTTTCGACGGCCACGCGACCAGCCCTTACGATCCCAAAGCTGACACCAATCCTCTGAGTGCGTACGGGCGTTCCAAGCGCGATGGAGAACAACAGGTCCGGGACGCTCTGCCGACCAGTTCCGTCATTCTCCGGACTGCGTGGTTGTACAGCGAATACGGCGGCAACTTCGTGAGCACGATGTTGCGGCTCATGCATGAACGGGATGAACTTTCGATCGTCAGTGACCAGGTTGGATCGCCGACGTGGGCGCGCTCAGTGGCCGATGTTATATTCGCGCTTGTTGCACGTCCGGAACTTGCCGGAAACTATCATTGGACGGATGCCGGGCAAGTCAGTTGGTACGACTTCGCCTGCGCCATCCAGGAAGAGGCTGTCGAATTGGGGCTCATCAGTAAATCTATCGATATTCGGCCGATTGCGTCGGCAGACTACCAGGCTGCGGCGACCAGGCCGACGTACAGTGTGCTCGATTGTTCGGCTACGGCTCGGGACCTGGGACTCGAGCAGGCGCCCTGGCGGCAGAACCTGAGGGCGATGCTTGAAGTGAGTGCGAGGCAATGAGCAATGTACTGGTAACGGGCGGGGCCGGGTTCATCGGTGCGAATTTTGTGCACTACTGGTTGAACCAGTATCCGGATGACCGCGTCGTCGTGCTGGATGCGTTGACCTACGCCGGCAATCTCGCAAGTCTTGCGCCTGCCATGGAAAACACTCGCTATCGCTTCGTGCAGGGCGATATTCTCGATGCTGAGTTGGTCGGCGGCCTGCTCAAGGAAGAGGGCATCGACACGATTGTGCATTTTGCTGCCGAGTCGCATGTGGACAGATCGATTAGTGGACCCGACGCATTTATCCAGACCAACATGGTTGGCACGTACACGCTGCTTGAGGCGGCGCGCGCGCATTGGCTGAGTAGAAATGCTGCGGTCGAACACCGTTTTCACCATGTGTCGACTGACGAGGTGTATGGGTCGCTCGGCGTCGACGACCCGGCGTTTACCGAGGATACGGCCTATGCACCGAATTCACCGTATTCGGCGAGCAAGGCGGGTTCCGACCATCTTGTGCGTGCGTATCACCATACCTACGGTCTCCAGGTGACGACGAGTAACTGCTCGAACAACTATGGGCCCTACCAGTTTCCCGAGAAGCTGATCCCGCTCATGATCGTCAATGCGCTCGACGGGAAGCCCCTACCGGTCTACGGGGATGGAAGCAACATCCGGGACTGGCTCTACGTTGAGGACCACGTGCGCGGCATCGACCTCGTGATCAATCAAGGCGCCATCGGCGAGACTTACAACATCGGTGGTAATGAAGAACACGCCAACCTGGATATCGTCAATCGGTTGTGTGCGAGTATCGATGGAGTTTTCGCGGCAGACGAGGCCCTTGCCGAGCGTTTTCCCAACGCGCCTGCGGCATCGGGAACAGCGACGTCGTCCCTGATCAGCATGGTCAAGGACCGCCCGGGACACGACTGGCGCTACGCGGTCGACGCGAGCCGGATTCAAGCGGAGCTCGGATACACGCCCGCGCATGATTTTGACGGAGGTCTTCGCAGCACCGTGGCGTGGATGCTGGCGCATGAAGACTGGTGGCGTGCAATCCTCGATGACAGCTACCGCAGCTGGATCGAAGATCAGTACGAGAAGAGATAAACAGGCTCAGAATTGGCGTCTTTCAAACGCATCGTGCAGAAGACCTGGCTTGCCGTATTCCTCGTGATGTCGGTTGTCTTTATCTTCGCGTATTTCAAAGACGATCGGGACAAGATTGCCCGGATTCTCGACGCAGACCTGCGACTGCTCGGCCTGGCCGCGATTGCGCAGGCCGCGTATTTTCTCGCGACGATTGTGACGTGGCAAAAGGCACTGCTTTATTCGTCCGGCAAGACCGTGGCGCTGCGGGAAAGCTTGTCGCAGATCCTCATGGTCAATTTCGGCAAGTACATCCCGGGCAAGGTCTGGGGCATGGCTGCGCGTGGGAAGCGCCTGGCCGAGGCCGGTTACAAGCTCGAAGAGATTACGCGGGCGAGTTATCTCGAACAGGTCCTCTTGCTTCTGACAGGCTTCGCACTAGGGTTCCTTGCCGCTGCCCTGGTATTCGCCAATCCACTCTACTGGTTCGGTTTCGCGGTAGCAGTAGCCGGCATCGTCCTCTTCCGGTACGACGACAGGATAATCGGCAAGATCGCGCAGGTGATACCACCGGTGAGCAGGCTCTTACCTTACTTCGAGGCTCGCATCGGTGGTGTCGAAGTTCTGAAACTCACCGTTGGGTATCTGCTGGTCTGGCTGTTTCTTTCCTGCGCGTTCATGTTCGTTTGTCGGAGCGTCATCAGCGTCGAGCTGACGTTTACGACGGGCCTGGTCTTCCTGCTCAGCCTGACAGCCGGATTCCTGGCTGGATTCCTGGCGTTGTTCGCACCTGGCGGCGCCGGCGTGCGCGAAGGTGTTGGCGCGGCTTTCCTGACGGCGATCGTCTCGCTTGAAGAAGCTGTACTGTTGATGCTGTTGTTCAGGGTCTGGGTTGTCGCCGCAGAGTTGCTGGCGGGCGCGGTCGTGCTGGTGCTACCCGGTTCGCGAAAAGTCTCCGGCGGGACTGCGAAGAATGGCTGACAGAATCATCAAGGTCTGCCATGTCGTTTCGTATCGCGACCCGAATTACATTCGCACCCGCAACCTGAGGGCGGCAATCGAACACCTTGAAGACACCGAGCTCCTGGATGCCACAAACACGCATCGTGGGTTGCTGCGTTACTTCGAGACGCTGTGGAAGACGCTGCGAATTCGCTTCCGTCACAATCCGGATGTCTACGTGCTGGGCTTCCGTGGACACGAGATCTTCTGGCTCATTCGCCTGGTTACGATCGGCAAGCCATTGATTTTCGACGAGTTCATGTCGCCGAGTGATGCGCTGATTTCAGAAGGAAAGGGCGGTCTGCCGGGGCGCTTTATCGGCGTATTGATCTTCCCGCTGGAGTGGCTATGCCTGAAATTCTCGGCGCGCTGCCTGACCGATACGGTCCTGCATCGGCAGTTCATTGCTGATCGCTTCGCCGTTGCCGAGGAGAACATCGACGTCGTTTACGTCGGTGCGGTTCCTGCCGAAACCGCGCCAGCAGTTCATGAAAGCGGTGCTGAGCGCCCCCTTGCAGTGCTGTTCTATGGGACGTTTCTTCCCTTGCACGGGATGGATGTCCTACTGCATGCCTGCAAACTCGTCGAAGACAAGCCGATCGAGTTTCGAATCATCGGGGGCACGGGAAAAACGCTTGCGAGATTTCGGCAGCTGCTGGACGAGCTAAACCCGGGCAATGTCGTGCATGATACGTGGGTGGATTTCGACGAATTGCATTCGCAGGTGATACCGAAAGCCGACCTGTGCCTGGGCGGCCCGTTCGGTGGCACGCCGCAGGCGAGTCGTGTCATCACGGGCAAGGCGTTCCAGTTTCTGGCGCAGTCCAAGGCAACAGTCATTGGTCGGGTGGACGAGCCGGTTGCATTTGTGGATCGCAGGAATTGCCTGCTGGTCGAGCAGGGCAGTCCCGAGAGCCTGGCGAAGGCGTTTGAGTGGGCACTGGCAAACCGCCAGGAATTGCCGGCGATCGGCAATAACGGTCGCCGCCTGTTCGAGCAGCAGTTCTCGGTGGAGGCCCTGGCAAAGCAACTGGGTCCGGCATTGAGGGCGGTCTTGTGAAGTACCGGGCACCCCGATTCCTGTTTCGGCGTCACGAGATTCTGCGGCGCATTCGGCCGGGTGAAGCATTCATGGAAATCGGTGCAGCCGACCTGACCCTGACCCGCGAGCTGCTGACACGGTTCCGGCGTGGATTGGCGCTCGACTTCACCGACGATCTCCCGGAGTCGTATGAAAACCTGCCGCCCGACGAGAAAGAACGGCTCGATATTTCGAACATCAACGTCATGACCGAGTCGGTCCCGGGCGATTTCGACTGCGTCGTGGCTTGTGAGGTCATGGAGCACATCGAGGATGACGCAGGCTTTGTGCGGAGAATTTTCGAGAGGCTGAAGCCGGGCGGGCAGGTCCTCATCTCTGTGCCCGCCAAGGCGCAATACTGGACCGTCCACGATGAACTGGTGGGTCATCTCCGCCGATACGAGAGCGCCGGCCTGGTCACGATGTTCGCCGAGGCCGGCTTCATCGATTCCGATGTGGTCGCTTACGGATTTCCCTGGATCAACTGGCTGAGCCATCTACGCGTCTGGTTGGCCCGCCGTACGCTGGGCAATCGGGCGGACTGGGACCAGGAAAAGCAGACCAGCATGAGCAATCATCGCCAGATTCCCGGGTGGCTCTCGGGTAGCCTCGCGCCACTGCTGGTCAATCGGCTTACAGTCTGGCCGTTCGCGGTTTTCTCCCGTCTTTTCAACAGCCTGGACCTGTCCGACGGCTATGTGCTGACCGCTCGGCGCCCGCCGAGCCGCTAGGCAAAACACACCGGAGACTGCGGCCGCCACAGGTGTTTCGGCCAGTCAGGGCAGACTACGTACAAATACGAATGAGAATGATTGTCATTTGCAATACTATCCCTTATGCTAATCACGGTGATATAGCCAAGTAACGAGTACAAGGGACTTGCAAGACCATGAATATTCTAAAGATCGCCCCATTCTGGCTGGCGATTTTGCTTGCCGCTCCACTGGTCGCGGCCCAGGAAACCCCAGTCACGATTGAAGACGTGATGGAGATCGTCCAGCGACAGCAGGCCGAAATTGACGCCCTGCGGGCGGAGCTGGAAGCGACCAAACGCGGTGCCGACGCCACGGCTGAGAAGGTCGCCGAATCCGAAGAACGGATCGAGGCAACCGGCGACTTTGTCGAATCGCTCGCGGCTGCCGATCCGGGACGAAGCAAGACATCGATCGGGGGCTACGGCGAGCTCCACTACAACCAGGTCAGTTCCGACGCCGGCGACAGCGAGGAGATCGATTTCCATCGCTTCGTCCTGTTCTTCGGCCACGAGTTTACCGACCGGGTGCGGTTTTTCTCAGAGTTCGAGCTGGAACATTCGTTGGCGGGCGATGGCAAACCGGGCGAGGTGGAACTCGAGCAGGCCTATGCCGAGTTCGATCTGACTGACAATGTTGCGGCGCGGGCAGGCCTGTTCCTGCTGCCGGTTGGCATCATGAATGAGACCCACGAGCCGCCGACCTTCTACGGCGTCGAACGCAATAACGTCGAGAACATCATCCTGCCATCTACGTGGTGGGAGGCCGGTGCCGGCGCGCGCGGCAATCTTGCCAATGGCCTGAGTTGGGATGCTGCGGTGCACTCCGGCCTGGCAATGCCTACCACCGGCGGCAGCGCATTCCGGGTACGCAGCGGGCGGCAGAAGGTCGCCGAGGCTGATGCCAGCAACCTGGCCGGCACAATCCGGCTGAAGTACACCGGTATGCCCGGTCTCGAACTTGCGGCGAGCTACCAATACCAGTCGGACCCGAGCCAGGTCGCGGGTGACGGCCTCGACTCGGGCCAGTTGTTTACAGCGCATGCTGTCTACCAGCGTGAGCGCTTCGGTTTGAGAGCACTCTACGGTTCGTGGAGCTTTGACGGGGCAGCGGTTGAGGCTGCTGATGCCGATTCTCAGTCGGGCTGGTACATCGAGCCGAGTTTCCGCGTCTCCAGCAAGTGGGGCGTGTATGCGCGTTACGAGGACCTGGATGCGGCGCGTCAGCAAGACCAGTTCACACAAAGCGAATTCGGATTCAACTACTGGCCAACGGATGGCGTGGTCCTGAAGATGGACTATCGGACCCGCGAATTCGATCTGCCGGCACTCAGCAGCTCTGATTTCGATGCTGTTGACGTTGGCTTTGGCTACAACTTCTAGGAGCACCTCCTGACGATGCTGCATCGCATAGCGCTATCGCTGTTATTTGTCACGGGCCTGGCATTTGCCGGGCCCGCTGGCGAGGCGGGCCGCTATGTTGAAACCGACGAGTATCTGCGCAGTGCGTTCCCGGCCGGCGTGCCCACAGCGAAGACCCTGTGGGTGAAGGGCGATTTGCGTGCAGACGTGGAGCGCCTGCTGGGCCATCGTTTTGCGGCGTTGCGTGTGCGGTACTGGTCTGATGAAGCCCGCAGTGCCTGGATTCTGGACGAAGTGGGCAAGGAGCTGCCCATTACGATCGGCGTATCCGTAGCGGACGGCGCCATTGCCGATGTTCGCGTGCTCGAGTTCCGGGAGAGTCGCGGCTGGGAGGTACGTTACCCGTTTTTCACCGACCAGTTTGTCGACGCGCGCCTGGGTCCGGACGAGCACCTCGACCGTCGCATTGATGGCATCACGGGGGCAACAATGTCGGTGGGCGCCGTAACCCGGATTGCGCGAGTCGCGCTGCTGCTGCATGAACACGTCGCAAATGACGAGTAACGGTAACGGCAATGGTAACGGCAATGGTAACGGCCGTGGGCGTCGCTGGTTTCGGCGTGGCCATCGTTGGGTCGGACTGTCGCTCGTTGTCTTCGTCGTCTATTTGTCGCTATCCGGAATCGCGCTGAATCACTCCGGGGATCTCGAACTCGATCGCCGTTACATCGGCTGGTCGTGGTTACTGGATGCCTACGGACTGGAAGTGCCTGAGGCAAGCATGAGTTTTTCGGATGCGGGGCATCGCGCGACGCTTCTGGGCGGGCGACTGTTCCTCGATGGTCGGGACGTTGGGCAAAGGGAGACGACGCTTACCGGGATTGCCGCACTTGGCCCGGTAACCCTGGTCGGCGGGGAGCAAGACGTCTATCTGTTCACGTCTGAGGGCGAGTTCATCGAGGCCATCGAACTTGGCTCGATGCTCACAGGTCCTGTTGAGCAGGTTGGGCGTGCCGGTGACCGTGTGATCTTGCGGAGCGCGGGCAAGCTCTACCAGAGTGATCCGGATGTTGCTGCTTTTGAAGTTACAGACGAAGTGACCGCCGAGTACTGGTCTGCTGGCACGCCGCCCGACGCGGAAGAAACAGCAGCACTTGAGGCGGCCTGGCGCGGTCAGGGCCTGACGGTCGAGCGAGTTCTGCTCGATCTGCATAGTGGCCGCATCCTCAGCAAGACGGGCCCTGTGTTGATGGACCTGGTCGCGGTCTTTCTAATTGTGCTGAGTGTGTCGGGCCTCATAATGTCGAATGTCCGGAACCGCCGGAAGTAGAGACGCCGCCATGTCGCAGCAGCGGGTGTGACCTGGCTACTGCAATCCGTTGATCGTTCGTGGCAACATGCAGGACATGACTGAACAAGCGCGCAAACTCCTGATCGTCGAGGATGATCCCGGTCTCCTCAAGCAGCTCAAATGGTGCTTCGAAGGGTATGACATCTGTACGGCGGAGAATCGCGAAGACGCGATCGCCGAACTGCGTCGCCACGAGCCAGCGGTTATTCTCCAGGATCTTGGTCTGCCTCCCAATCCCGAAGGTGTGGAAGAGGGGCTCGCCGCGCTTTCCGAGGCACTCAGGCTGGCACCCCACACGAAAGTCATTGTCGTGACAGGGCATGGCGACCAAGAGAAACCACTGCCCGCAGTCGCGCGCGGCGCCTACGACTTCTATGAAAAGCCCATCGACACGGACACGCTCAAGTTGCTCGTCGATCGTGCCTTCAATATCTCTGAACTCGAACGCGAGAACAGGCGCCTGCAAAGCGAGGTCAACGCGTCGCCGCTCGACGGTATCGTTGCAGCCAGCGAAGGCATGCTCGCTGTGTGCCGCATGATCGAGAAGGTCGCGCCGACGGATGTCACCACTCTGCTCCTTGGTGAAAGTGGCACAGGCAAGGAATTGCTGGCGCGAGCGTTGCATCGACTGAGCCCGCGCTCGGAGGGCAATTTCGTGGCGATCAACTGTGCGGCGATCCCGGAGAACCTGCTGGAATCGGAGCTATTTGGCCATGAGAAAGGGGCGTTCACCGGCGCGCACAAGCAGACAGTCGGCAAAGTCGAACTGGCCAGCGGCGGTACGCTGTTCCTCGATGAGATCGGTGATATGCCGATTGCGCTGCAGGCGAAGATGCTGCGTTTCCTGCAGGAACGAGTCGTTGAGCGAGTTGGTGGCCGCAAGGAAATTTCGGTTGACGTGCGCGTCGTCTGCGCGACCAATCAGAATCCCGAGAACCTGATAAAAGAAGGCCTGTTCCGCGAAGACCTGTATTACAGGGTCAGCGAGATCACGATCAATATTCCACCGTATCGTGAACGCGAGGAGGGTCGCCTGATACTCGCGCGCACGCTGTTGCAGCGATACGCGAAACTGCAAAAGCGGGCGATCAACGGATTTTCCGATGATGCCGTGCAGGCTATCGAAGCGTATCCCTGGCCGGGCAACGTTCGCGAGCTCGAAAACAAGATCAAGGGCGCCGTCATCATGGCGGACGGGAAACAGGTCACGGCCATGGACCTCGGCCTGCAGGGCAGCGCTGCGGAGGACGAGTCGCTTAACCTCCGTGAGGTGCGCCAGGTCGCCGAGTCGAAAGCGATTCGCGTGGCGTTGACCAGGAGCTACGGCAACATCTCGAAAGCGTCCGAGCTGCTCGGCATCACACGCCCAACCCTGTACGATCTCCTGAATAAATATGGTCTTAGCGCCGATTCTTATTCCAAAAAGGCCGCGTCCTGACGATCCAGGGTCCGGCTATCAGGACCTCATGTAGGTTTTTTTTACCATTTGGATCGCGCATTTGGGTGGCAGGCCGTTGAGGTTGGCGGCTTGCATCGAAAAACTAGCAGTTTGCTCAATTTTTCATGCTGCTCCGTTTTTCAAAATGCTGCCGGACAAACTTAAGAAATCGCTTTAAGTTCAGGCACATCCGCCGCCCGGCAATTCACAAATCACTCATCTTTCCTGACCATAATTTCCTTGTGAGCGTCGCAGGGCGCGCCATAGAGCGAGAAGCAGGGACGATGAACTATGTAACAACCCGTCACCCGGATCGGGAAATAAAACAGTCCTTTCCAATTCGCAGCCGGGTTCGTGGCTGGTTCTTTCGGGTCGACGAGCTGCCGACAGGGTACTGGCAGGTCAAGGGCCGGGACCGGTTCGGCCACACCATCAACTGTGTTGGCGAAACTCCCGACGATGTGCTGGCGACCGCGGAATCGGAAGCCAGGCTGCAATCCGCTAGCGAGATTTAAACGTATCCGGATTCAGGTCGTGACGAGCGAGTAGCTTGTAGAAGTCCGTGCGATTGCGTTTTGCCAATCGTGCCGCCTGGCTGACGTTACCCATCGTGATCTGCAGAATCTGTGACAGGTAGTTGCGCGTAAATTCATCCCGCGCATCGGAGAACGAAGCCAGTTTTCCGGCGTGCTCACCCAGTGATTGTTGAACCAGTTCCCCGCTGATAACCGGCGAGCGCGACAGCGCCACATTCTGGCGGACAACGTTGTAGAGCTGGCGAATATTGCCCGGCCATTCGGCCGTAACGAGCATCTCGACGGCCTCCGGTGCGTACACCTTTCTTTCCTGGTCGGCTTCTGCGGCGATCTGCTGCAGGAAGTGTGCAACGAGCAGGGGGATGTCCTCGCGTCGCTGGTCGAGTGTCGGCAGCCTGATGTTCACGACGTTCAGGCGATAGTAGAGATCTTCACGGAACCGTCCCTGGGTCATGAATTCCTGGAGATCGCGGTGCGTCGCCGAGATAACGCGCACGTCAATCTGTTTCGCTTCGGTACTGCCAACAGGCCGTACCTGGTTTTCCTGTAATACGCGCAACAATTTGACCTGCAGGCGCATCGGCATGTCGCCGATTTCGTCGAGCAGCAGGGTCCCGCCTGCGGCGCCCTGGAACAAGCCCTCATGCGACCGCGTGGCGCCTGTGAATGCCCCTTTCTCGTGACCGAACAACTCGGACTCGAGCAGGTTTTCGGCCATGGCTGAGCAGTTTATTGCTGTAAACGGTTTGCCGCGGCGGTCGCTGGCGCTGTGGATCGCCTGCGCCAGCAGTTCCTTGCCCGTGCCGCTCTCGCCTGTAATCAGCACGCGCGCGTCGGTTGCGGCCACCATTTTCGCCTGCTGCATGACTTCTTTCATGGCGGCATTGCGCGTGATGATTTCGCTGGCCCAGTCGTCCTCGACCTCGACCGTGCCCGATACCTTCAGCGCACGCTCGACCAGCGACATAAGTTCTTCCTTGTCGATCGGCTTGGTCAGGAAGCCGAAAGCACCGTGTTGCGTCGCGGTGACAGCGTCCGGGATGGTGCCGTGGGCAGTAATGATGACGACGCGCAGTCCGGGCGATCGTGTCTGTAGTTCCTTGAGCAGCCCGATGCCGTCCATCTTGTCCATCCGCAGGTCGGTGATGACCAGGTCCGGCGTGAATTGGCGCAGCGTCCCGAGCGCCTTGTGGGCGGACTCGACGGCCTCGACTTCATAGCCTTCGGCGCGCAGACGAATACTCAACAGGCGCAGCAGTCCTGGGTCATCGTCGACGAGCAGGATCTTGCCTTCGCGTTGCGGTTGTTTGGTAGGCATGTAGGAAGGTTAGAGGGTTATGTCTGGTCCGGCAAGCGGCCAGTGTCCTGTTTGCTTAGTTCGCTGACTTTCAGAAAGCCAGCGAACTAAGCAAACAGGACACTAACTACTCCTGTTCCCTAATTGAGCGTTCGATCGAAGTAATAGCCTCGAGTTTCTGCTCCGCATCGGCCAGCTCGCTGCGCAGGCGCCGATTCTCCTCTTCGACGGCGGCAATTCGCTGGCTGGTAGCCTGTTGCTCGTTGCGCGCCGCCCTGGATGTGGATTCGTACAGGCTGCGCGCCTCGGAGCTGACGTAATTCAGGTGCTCCACGGCGTGCAGGTATATCGTCGCCAGCGAAATCTCCGCGGCGGTCAGGAGCTCGCTCTGTGCCAGCACGCCGGACAGGAGGCCCTGGGCTCGCTGAGGGTCGGTTCCCGCGTGGCCCGGTGTGGCAAGGACGAGGCCGAAGCGCAGGTTGGTGCTCGGACCGGGTGTCAGTTTCGCGGCTGCGTCCGCATCCGCGAAAATATCAGCCTGTTTGTCGGGGTCGCTCGACGAAAGTTCGTAGAGTTCTTCCAGGTAGTCGTCGGCGTCCGGCGCACCGAGAATGACGGCCTCGTCTGTTGGCGCCTGGTCACGGCCACGCAGCCAGTCGGCGGCTTT
>Ga0224508_10003510_pt1 | contig 12950 bp, 9 predicted proteins | sample SF_Jan12_sed_USG_4_FD_170157 | JGI IMG/M metagenome (GOLD analysis project Ga0224508, IMG submission 170157) | Sediment microbial communities from San Francisco Bay, California, United States - SF_Jan12_sed_USGS_21 | ecosystem: Environmental > Aquatic > Marine > Sediment | place: USA: California...
TCGGAGAGGTCGTAGCTGTCGGGGTCGAGCGTTGGAGTCGGCATGGTTCCTCCCTCGTCGTTCAGGTTCAGCCTCCCCGATCTGACCGACCTGTTCCAGGGATTGTCACCACCTCGCAGCTTCCCCAGGCCGAGCCCGCTCTATTCGACCAGGCTGACGGGGTCGCCGACGACGGTCACCCCCCAGGTCGTGGTCTCGTTGGCGTTGGAGTTGTTGTCCTCGTACTCGACCTTCCACCAGCAGTCCTCCGGCTCCCCGGCCGGCTGGGCGCAGGCGTAGGACGGGTCGAGGGGGATCGTGATCCTGATCGTCCGGTTCTGGAACGAGATGCCGGTGTCCTGCTTGAGGCAGCTCACCCCTCCGCCGCAGGTCTGGGAGATGGGTGCCGCCGGTGAACCGAGATCGCCCCGGGCGCAGTCGTAGCCGTAGACGAGACAGTCGATGGTGTGCCAGGAGAAGGTCACCGGGTTGCCGTTGGGATCGATCATCCGGACGATGTCGATGCCGTCGGCAGGGTCGAACAGCTCGACCTGCATCGTCTTGCCGGCGTGGATCGAGTCGATCTCGGCGAGGTAGAGCCGAGCTTGGCCGATGGTGCCCCCGGGGAACATCTGGGCGTGGGTGTAGGCGGTCAGGAAGTCCTTGGCGAAGATGTTGGGGCAGCCGCTCGTCCCCGTCGGTCCGACCCGTGAGCACGAGTAGCTCCCGACGAAGCCGAGGGGAACCACTCGGAGGGAGTACAGGCTGCGGATGTTGGCGTTGTAGTCGGGGTTCTTGGCCTGGAGCACGTAGCGTCCGGCGGTGCTCACGTTCCCGATCGTGATCCAGGGCGCCGGCTCGAATGCCGGCGTCCAGCCGGAGCCGTCGGCGGGGCAGATCGCTGTCGGCGGCCGGGGCACCGTGACCTCGCTGAGCGGGGGAACGAGGACGTTGTCGTTGTCGTCGAACGGCGTGTTGTCGGCATCGAAGAACCTGAAGCGCATGGAGGCGTTGGCCTGCTGACCACCGAACTCGGCGCACGTCGTACGGGCCTGGATCTCATAGGCGGTGTCGGTCGGGACGTCGACGATGAAGGTGTGGCCTTCGTCGCGGTGGTTCGGGTTCGTGTTCGTCGGGCAGCCACCCCCGGCACCGATGAAGTCGCCGGTCTGGCGGGACTCGCACTCGGTCATCGCTCGGAGCCAGAAGTTGGAGACGAGCCCTCCCGCAGTCGGCTCGGTTCCCATCCCGAGCGCAGAGGTCGGGTTCCCCATCGGGACCGGCAGCACGTACTCGGACACCGCGTTTCGCTGGATCTCGATCGGGCCCGGCTGGACGACCGAACCGAAGTACACCTCGGCCTCGGTGAAGATGTCTACCCGCAGCTGCTGGTTGCTCACCCTGGTCGCTACTACTTGTGGATAGGTCGCCGCCGTACACGTCGGGACCGGATTGTCACAGCCCGGCTGATCGACGAACCCGTTGCGGGCGGCGATGTCGACCGCAGCGGCCGTGGCGGTCGGCAGATCCGGCATCCACACCACGCCCCCGAGGGCGGCCGCATCGGCCGCTGCCTGGGCCTGCTGGGCCCGGATGTACCAGGCCCCGATGTCGACCGCCAGTGCGGCGAAGATCATCAGCGGGATCAACAGCAGGGCCGTCAACGGCATGACGTAGCCCGCTTCGTCTTCAGCAGCTCGACTGAGTTCCGTACTCACCACGGTGCTCCGTCGGCAGCGGCCGGGCGGTCTTGATTCGTTCCGGCTCTCAGTAGGGTCTCAGCGGGGGATGACGGGCAGGACCACCGCCGATGGCCGCTCGGTCTCGTGATAGACGGTCTGGTTGGCCACGACTGCGCTCGCACCCTGACCGAATGGCTGACCGGTGTTCAGGTTCCGATCGAAGCGGGGGAAGTTCGACGAGCTGATTTCGAGCCGGATCCGATGACCGGGGAGGAAGACAGTCGAGGTGGCCCACAGATCGATTCTGAACCGGTACGGCGTGCCCGGCTCGAGCAACACCGGATCGCTGGCCGACTCCCGGTAGCGAGCTCGGATCATGCCGTCGAGGAGGTTCATCGCGTAGCCGTCGGGGTGGACGTCGACGAGCTTGGCGGTGAAGTCGGTGTCGGCCGCGCTCGACGACGCCCACAGCTCCACGATGACCGGCCCGGTGATCTCTAGCGGTTGATCGACCGGGTCGGAGGTGAATACCAGCACGTCACGGCGCTCTTCGACCGGTCGCTGATCCCGGACCCCCATGTCGATGATCAGGTTGTTCCCGCCTAGTGTCGGCACCGGATCGGCGGGGTCGTAGGTGAACGTGTCGGGGGGCTCGCTGCCGGGTGGAACCATCGACAGCACGCCGTCGCCGTTGACCGAGTTGGCTCCCGACTGGCTGTGCAGGAACCAGCGAACCTCCCGCATCGTCGGCGGCGGCCAGTCGGCCAGCGACTGCCAGCGGTTCTCGCCGAGAGTGAACACCGTCACCGGGGGCTCGTCCATGATCCCGTTGTCGACATCCTTGAGCCAGTGGTCGAACCAGCGGAGCAGGGTCTCGTTCAGATCGATGAGGGCGTCCGGACCGAAGTCGATGTCGCCGGCCCCACGCGAGCTCGGCACGCTGTAGGGCAGCAGGTGGGCCCACGGCCCGATGATCAACCGTTGCCCGTTGCGGGCGACCGGGTGGCGGCTGGCCGAACTGATGCTCCGGTAGGCGCTCGGCCCACCCTCGGCGAAGATGTCGTACCACGAGGTGACGTGCAGCATCGGCACGGTCACCGTCTCGGCGTGGTGGTTCACGTTGGCCCGGTACCAGTACTCCCCGTCGTCGGCGTTGGCGACGTGCTCGGCGAAGTACGGGGCGGTCTCGGCCAAGAGGTCCCCCCAGTCGGCGATCGGGAGGTGACGGTACCAGTCGTCGGCGAGGGGGGTGGCGAAGTTCAGACCTGATGGCGTCTTTCGGATCTGGGCGTGCTCACCGTCGAGGTAACCGAGCACCTTCTGGACGAGGTCGTCCCGGTTCTGGCGGCCCAGGGTGTCGCGGCCCTTGAAAATGGCGTAGGGCACCAGCCATCCCCACAGCGAGGCACCACCGGTGTGGAAGATCCAGCTCTGGTGGTAGTCAGACGACGCCGACACCGGCGCCATGGCGTGCAGCGACGGCGGCATCGGGTCGTTGCACGCGATCAGGTACTGGGTGAGGCCCAGATACGACTGGCCGGTGGTCCCGACCCGACCGTTCGACCATGGCAGCCGAGCGGCCCACTCCACGGCGTCGTAGCCGTCCTCCGCCTCCTGGAAGATCGTGTCGTAGTCGCCCTCGGACGCGAACCGCCCTCGGCAGTCCTGGGTGACCGAAACGTAGCCGTATCGGGCGAAGAACGTGTTTGGCCCGTTCGGGTCGGTTGAGCCGTCCTTGCCGTATGGGGTTCGACTCAGCAGTACGGGAAAGCGCCCGTCGACATCGGGGCGGACGATGTCGGCGTAGAGCGTGACACCGTCGCGCGTTCGCATCGGCACGTCGGTCTCGGCGACGACCCGGTACCGGCGACGGGCAGGAACGATGAACGACACGACGAGCTCCCTTGCTTGGCTTCCCCGTAGCGAAGCATCGTAGGACGCGGACCGGGTGTCGCTCGAACGACGCTCGTTGACGGCGGCGCGGTCTCCGCCTAGCGTCGGCCGCGATCGCGAAGGAGGTCGGGGTGCAGGTCGGGGTGTTCTTGCTCGGAGCCGTGCCGATGCCTGACGCCGGGCCCGGAGATCCCCAACCCACGGAGCGGCGAGCGCCGAACGAGCTGGTCTGGGAGACGACCGAGCGGCTGGTCGACGTCGGCTGCTTGGCCGATCGGCTCGGCTACGACTACTTCTTCCTGACCGAGCACCACTTCCAGCACGAGGGCTATGAGGTCATCCCCAACGCCATCCTGACCGGCATGGTGGTGGCCGAGCGCACCAGTCGGATCAAGATCGGTGCTCTCGTCCACGTTCTGCCCCAGTGGCACCCGCTGCGGTTTGCCGAAGACTTCGCCACCCTGCACAACTTCTCGGGTGGCCGAGCGGTGTTGGCGATCGGGCGGGGCACGGTGCCGCGGGAGGCGATGCCGCTCGGCGCCGTCATCGGCAGCACTGACGACCCGGCCCGGCGGGCGGAGCAGGACGAGCTGAACCGGGAGGTGTTCGCCGAGGCCATCGAGGTCGTCGACCTGGCTCTGAACAACGAGCGCTTCGCCTTTCACGGCAAGCATCTCGACTTCCCACCCCCCGGGATCCCCGACCGAGGCGGTGTCGTCGAAGCCTTGACGCTCACCCCGCGTCCGCTCACTCCCTACGAGGAGTGGCAGACGATCTCGTCGCCGCCGACGCTCGACGCCGTCGCTCGTCGCGGTGTCGGTGGCGTCTGGTGGAACCTCCACCCGGACTTCCTCGCCCCGCAGTGGGACGAGTTCGCCCGGATCTGGGAGGCAGAGCACGGCGAGTCGCTGGCGCCCGGCGAGCGCCGCATGGTGGTGCTCAACACCCGGATCGCCGACACCCGGGAAGCAGCGATGGCGGCGGCCCGGCCCGGGTTCGATGAGCACTGGAAGTTCCTCGGCCCCTACGGGCGAACGAGAGGGTTCAAGGGACCCGACGGCAACCCTGCTCCGCAGGGCTGGATACCGACCCTCGAGGATGCCATCGACCAGCGGATGGCGCTCGTTGGTACCGCCGACGACGTTGCCGAGCAAGTCGCCGACCGCGCCGCTCGCCTCGGGGCCACGAACCTCACGGTCTACCCTCTGTGCCTCGGCGACCCCTACGAGGCCTATGAGGAGCAGCTCACACGGTTCGCCAGCGACGTCCTCCCACTGCTCTGACCGGCTCCGCCATCGGGTGCTGTCACCGCCCGAAGTCGAAGGTCTTGACCTCCGCCATCGCCTCGGCCAGCGTCTCGACCGCGTGGTCGAACAACTGCTTGCCCAGCTCCGGGTTGGCTCCCGTCGGATCGCCGATGTAGCCCTCGGCATCGAAGTCGTTCGACAGCCAACCGAACGACACGGACCCTCCGAACTTCACGTGTTCGTTCTCGGCCAGGCCTTCGGGTACCTTGCGGGCGGCCGAGGTCAGATCGACCTGATCCGGGCGCAGGTGCATGAAAACCGACGTCTCGTTCAGCCCGCCGTGAATGCCCATGCCGAGCTCCTCGGCGGTGGAGACCCCGCCATAGGCCGGCGGCAGCGATGGGTGCATCAGAAACGTCTTGAGCCCGAACGCGAGGCGGAGCTCCCGCAGCGCGGTGCCGAGGTGGGTGGTGTTGCCACCGTGACCGTTGAGCAACACCAGCCGCTCCGCCTTGGTCGTGGCCACCGAGCGGCCGATGTCGCGCAGCACGGCGAGCATCGTCTCGGGCGAGAAATAGAGCGTCCCCGGGCTCCAGGCATGCTCGTTCGACTTGGAGATCGCCATGGTCGGAAGCTGCCACACGTCCAGTTCGTCGCCGCACTCGGCCACCACCGCGCTCGCCGTCTCGTGGGCGATGACGGCGTCGACCGACATCGGTAGGTGCGGACCGTGCTGCTCGATCGCACCGATCGGCAGCAGCAAGACCGAAGACGGCGAGATGGCGTGCTCGATCTCGGGCCCCGTCAGGTCCTCGTAGCGTCGGCTCATGGCGCTCACGGTACTCGGCCGGCTCGCGGTCGTTGCTTGGTCGCTCGCAGCGGTGATCCCGACGACCTTCCTGGGTTGGCCGTCGTACTTCGCTCGCCTCCGGCGGCCGTTGGTACGATCGGCTGGCTTGCCCCCACCATGGAGGGCGACGCGAACGATCAAGAGGGACACGACCATGGCACTCGATCCGGCCGCCCAGGGCTTTCTCGATCAGATGGACGAGGCCGGGATGCCGCCGCTCAACGAAATGACGCCAGCGGAAGCCCGTGAGGCGGCCATGGCGTTCGCCGACCTCGGCGGTGAGGGCGATCCGGTCGCCGATCAGAGCGACCGCACCATCCCCGGACCAGCGGGCGAGATCCCGATGCGGGTCTACACGCCGGAGGGCGACGGGCCGTTCCCGGCTCTGGTGTACTTCCACGGCGGGGGTTGGGTGCTCGGCGACCTCGACGGTGTCAACGCCATCTGCCGCACCGTGGCGGCTCGCGCCGAGTGTGTTGTCGCGTCGGTCGACTACCGTCTCGCGCCGGAGCACAAGTACCCGGCACCGCTCGACGACTGCTTCGCCGCCGCGCAGTGGGTGGCCGAGCAGGGCACAGAGCTCGGCGTCGACACGAGCCGTATCGCGGTTGGCGGCGACAGTGCAGGGGGCAATCTGGCCGCCGCCGTCGCGCTGAGGGCGCGAGAGTCAGGCGGTCCAGAGCTCGCCATGCAGCTACTCGTGTACCCGGTGACCGACCTCAGCTTCGGGACCGGCTCCTACGACGAGAACGGCGACGGCTACCTCCTCACGACCGACATGATGAAATGGTTCTGGGACCTCTACCTCAACGACGCGTCGGAGGGCGAGAGCCATCTGGTCAGCCCGCTCAGGGCCGACGACCTGTCAGGGTTGCCGCCGGCGGTGGTGCTCACCGCAGAGTACGACCCGCTGCGCGACGAGGGCGAGGCCTACGCCGACCGGCTACGTGAGGCCGGCGTAGCCGTCACCCATGAGCGCTTCGACAGCCAGATCCACGCCTTCTGGCAGATGATGGCCGTGTTCCCTGCGGCTAGCGAGGCGGCCGATCTGGCGGCGGCCGAGCTCCGGTCGGCCTTCGCCCAGCGGTGAGGATCAGACCAGCTTGAACCCCTCGTAGCCAGCGGCCGCCACCTCGTCGCACTTCTCCCGGTAGGGGCCGACGCCTCCGATGTAGGGCAGGAACACTCGCGGCTTGCCCGGGACGTTGGCCCCCATGTACCAGCTGTCGGCCAGCGGGTACAACGTCTGGTTGCCGAGCTCGGTGGAATGCTCGACCCACGCGTTCACCGCCTCGGGCGTCGCTTCCATCGTCTCGTAGCCGTTGTCGCGCAGGTACTCGATCGCGTCGGCGATCCACTCGACGTGCTGCTCGATCGACACCATCATGTTCGACAGCACCGACGGGCTCTGGGGGCCGGTCACCAGGTGGAAGTTGGGGAAGCCGGCGGCGGCGAGGCCGAGATAGGTGGTGGGGCCGTCGGCCCACGCCTCCTTCAGGGTCGCCCCGCCGCGGCCCTCCACGTCGACGCTCACCAGCGACCCGGTCAGGGCGTCGAAACCCGTTGCGTAGACGATGGCGTCGAACTCGAAGCGCTCCTCGGTCGTGTCGAGCCCGGTTGGCGTGATGCAGACGATCGGCGTGCGTCGCACGTTGACGAGCCGCACGTTGTCCTTGTTGAAGGTCGCGAAGTAGTCGGTGTCGAGGCACGGCCGCTTCGTGCCGACCGGATAGTCGTCGGGGCAGAGGTCCTCCGCGACCTGGGGATCGTCGACGATCGAGCGGATCTTGGTGCGGACGAACTCGGCGGCGGTGTCGTTGGCCTCCTTCGAGAAGAGGATGTCGCCGAAGGCACCGACCAGCCCGACCAGACTGCCGGCATCCCAGCCAGCCTGATAGGCCGCGTTGCGCTCCTCCTCGGTCACGTCGAGCGCCATCTTGGGCTCGCCCGCGATCGGGACCCCGAAGAACGACTCCCGGGCCGCCTGCCGGTAGGCCGGGTAGCCGGCCTTGCGCTCGGCCACCTCCTCGGCGTCGAGCGGACGGTTCCCAGCTGGCATCGAGTAGTTGGGGGTGCGCTGGAACACGGTCGTGGTGGCAGCCTGGGCTGCGATGTTGGGGATCGCCTGGATACCCGATGATCCGGTGCCGATCACGGCCACCCGCTTGCCGGAGAGGTCGACGCCGTCGTGAGGCCACCGCTGGGTCTGGTAGGTCTCCCCCTCGTAGCTGTCGATGCCGTCGATCTCCGGCAGCTTCGGCGTCGACAACGTGCCGACCGCCATCACGATGTGCTGGGCCGACACCACGTCACCGGCCGAGGTGCGGACCGTCCACCGGCCGGCCTCCTCGTCGAACGAGGAGCGCTCGATCCTGGTGTCGAACTGAATGTCGGGCCGCAGGTCGTAGCGGTCGGCAACGTGGTTGGCGTAGGAGAGGATCTCAGGCTGGGTGGCGTACTTCTCGGTCCACTCCCACTCCTGCTCCAGCTCGGGATCGAACGAGTACGAGTAATCGAGGCTCATCACATCGCAGCGAGCCCCCGGGTACCGGTTCCAGTACCACGTCCCCCCGACTCCCTTCGCCGCGTCGTACACACGGGCCGACAGGCCCAGCTGCCGGACCTTGTGGAGCATGTACATGCCGGCGAAGCCGGCACCGACGATGACGACGTCGTAGGTCGCGGTGAGCTCTTCCGACCCGACACGGGACGAGCGCACATCGGTCATCTTGTCATTCCCCCTTCGGGCTGACGCCCTGATGCTGAACGGCGGACGACGAGCGGCGGGCAAGCCGCTGGCCTGGGCCGCGACGGACCGCCGCCGGTCTCGTGCTCATCCTACGCAACGCTGTCCCACAGCCAGAAAACGACCGAGTCGGGCGGGGACGGTCGTCGCCGCGGATCACCAGGCGCCGAGCGGTCCGACCGTGTGTCGGATGAGGGGCACGCCCGGGCGGTAGGCGAGATGGTGGTGGCTCGGCGCGTCGAGGATGACGGCGTGGCCGGCCGAGCCAGGCGTGAGACGGCCGAGGTCGGGCCGGTCGAGCGCTGCCGCACCCCCGATCGTGACGGCCTGGATGGCTTCGTCGATGGTGAGACCCATGTCCCGCACGGCGAGGGCGACGCAGAACGAGATCGACGTGGTGTAGCTGGACCCCGGATTGCAGTTGGAGGCGACGGCGATCGTGACGCCGGCATCGACGGCCCGGCGGGCGTCGGGATAGGGCTGGCGGGTCGAGAAGTCGGTCGCTGGCAGGAACGTTGCCACCGTGTCGCTGCCGGCCAGGGCGTCGATGTCGTCGTCGGTCAGGTAGGTGCAGTGATCGACCGACGCACAGTCGCAGTCGACGGCGAGCTGTACGCCAGGGCCGGGCCCGAGCTGGTTGCCGTGCAGCCGTAGACCGAGTCCAGCCCGTTGCCCGGCTTCGAGCACCGCTCGGCACTGCTCGGCGTCGAACGCTCCGGTCTCGCAGAAAGCATCGATCCAGCGGGCGTGACCGGCGGCCCCGGCGAGCATGTCACCGCACACGAGGTCGATGTAGTCGTCCGGCCGACCTTCGAACTCGGGCGGGAGCAGGTGGGCGCCGAGGAACGTCGTCTCGGTGGTATAGGTCTCGGCGATCTCGAGCGCTCTGATCTCGTCGGAGACGTTGAGCCCGTAGCCGGACTTGATCTCGATCGTCGTGGTGCCGGCCCGGTGGGCCTCGGCGAGGCGCCGTTTGACGAGCCGATGTAGCTGGCTGGTGGTGGCCGCTCTCGTGGCCTCCGTAGTGAGCCGGATGCCGCCGCCGTCATAGGGACGACCGGCCATCCGAGCCGTGAACTCCGCGGCCCGGTCGCCGGCGAACACGAGGTGGGTGTGGGAGTCGACGAACCCCGGAACGACGCAGGCGCCGTCCGCGTCGAGGCGCTGATCGGCGACGGCCCCGGCCGGCCCGACCGCCTCGACGAGGTCGTCGGTGATGACGACCGAGGCGTGCTCGACGATGCCCAGCGGGCCCCGACCGAGCGAAGGGTCGTTCGTGATAAGCGAGCCGATGTTGTCGATCACGAGCGACGGCGCCGCGGCGGTCGACGGCGACGTCATCGCTCGGTGATGGCGGCGACGGCGGCCGCCAGCTCGGCCGCGACGTCGATCGTGAGGTGGCGACCGTCGGCCACGATCGGTCGACCCTCGACGACCACGTCGGTGACATCGGCCGCGGTGGCGGCGAACACGACGGCTTCCTTGGCGGTCTCGGTGGTGGCGCCGGCGGTGCGGACCGAGTCGAGGCGGACGGCGACGAGGTCGGCGCGGTTCCCTGGCGCGATCGCTCCTGCATCGGGCCACCCGAGGCTGGCGTGGCCGTTGCTCGTCGCCATCGTCAGCAGCTCGGTTGGGGAGTGGGCGCCCCTCCGCTCGGCCTGGAGCCGCTCGTCCAGCTCGACGGCCCTGGCCTCTTCGAACAGGTCGATGACGGCGTGGGAGTCGCTGCCGACCGTCATCGGTACCCCGGCGTCGGCCAGGAGCGCTGTCGGACCGATCCCGTCGCCGAGATCCCGTTCGGTGGTCGGGCAGAGGCACACGACCGATCCGGTCGATGCCAGGGCCTTGGCGTCGCGGTCGGTGGCGTGGGTGGCGTGGACGGCGCTGAACCGCGGGCCGAGCGCTCCGGCCTCGCCGAGCAACGCGGTCGGACTCGACTCGTGGTGGGCCAGGCACCGCTCGTTCTCGGATCGTTGTTCCGAGACGTGGGCGTGCACGGGGGCCGACACGAGATCGGCCCATTCGACCACGACTCGCATCGATGCGGGGTCGACCGCCCGGACCGAGTGAATGGCGGCCCCGATCCGCCCGCCCGGTGCTGCCCCCAGCCGGTCGACCCGCTCGGCCCAACTGACTGCGCTGCGGTCGCCGAACCGGGCTTGGACCCCCTCGAGGGGGACATAGCCCGATCCCTCGAGGCCGCCGTGCAGGTACAGCGCGTCGAGCAGGGTGATCCGGATGCCGGCCTCGGCGGCGGCCATGAGGAGCGCCTCGCCCATGGCGTTCGGGTCGTCGTAGGGTGTGCCGTCTGGCTGGTGATGGAGGTAGTGGAACTCGCCGACGGCGGCGATGCCGGCCAGCGCCATCTCGGCGAAGGTCGCTCGGGCCAGGCGGTGATACGAGTCGGGGCCGAGCCGATGGGCGGCGGTGTACATCTCGTTGCGCCAGGTCCAGAACGTGCCGCTCCTCGCCTGGGTCCGGGACCGAAGGGCCCGGTGGAAGGCGTGGCTGTGGGCGTTGGCCAAGCCGGGGATCACCACACCGCGAAGGCGGGTCGAGCCCGGTGGTGCTGGCTGTCCTGCGGCGACGGAGGTGAAGCGCCCGTCGGCGACGGCAACGGTCACCGATTCGTGAACGTCACCGTCGACCAGGGCCCGTTCGCACCAGTACGTGGAGACGGTCACGAGCAGAGGAACGGGGTGGTCACAGCCGTCAGCTCTCGTCGGCTCCGAGGAGCGGGATGGTCACGCCGCGTTCGGAGGCCACCTCGGCCGCCCGCTCGTAGCCGGCATCGACGTGACGCATGACGCCGGTGGCGGGATCGTTGGTCAGCACCCGTTCGAGCTTGTCGGCTCCGAGGTCGGTGCCGTCGGCCACGGTGACTTGGCCGGCGTGGATCGAGCGGCCGATCCCGACCCCGCCACCGTGGTGAATGCTGACCCACGTCGCTCCCGACGACGTGTTGACCAGCCCGTTGAGCAGCGGCCAGTCGGCGATGGCGTCGGAGCCGTCGAGCATGTCCTCGGTTTCGCGATAGGGCGACGCGACCGACCCGGAGTCGAGATGGTCGCGACCGATGACGATCGGCGCCTTCAACTCGCCGGTTCGGACCATGTCGTTGAAGCGGAGGCCGAGTCGGTGGCGTTCGCCGTAGCCCAACCAGCAGATCCGGGCCGGCAGGCCCTGGAACGCCACCCGCTCGCCGGCGAGGCGGATCCATCGCCCGAGCAACTCGTCCTCCCCGAACTCGTCCAGGACGGCCCGGTCGGTGGCGGCGATGTCGGCCGGATCCCCCGACAGGGCGACCCACCGGAACGGGCCACGGCCCTCGCAGAAGAGTGGACGAATGTAGGCGGGCAGGAAGCCTGGGTAATCGAATGCCCGATCGAACCCACCGAGCTCGGCCTCGGCTCGGAGGCTGTTGCCGTAGTCGAAGACCTCGGCTCCGGCGTCCATGAAGCCGACCATCGCCTCGCAGTGGGTCGCCATCGCCCCCCGGGCCCGCCGGATGTACTCGTCGGGTTGGTTCCGCCTCAGCTCTTCGGCCGCCTCGAGCGAGAGGTCGTTGGGCACGTAGGTCAGCGGATCGTGGGCGCTGGTCTGGTCGGTGACGATGTCGGCATCGACACCGTCGGCCAGGAGGCGGGGGAGGACGTCGGCTGCGTTGCCGACCAGCCCGACCGAGAGGGGAGTGCCTGCGGCCTTGGCCTCCGTCACGCGGGCGACCGCGGTCGGGTAGTCCGGGGCGATCTCGTCGAGGTAGCGGTGGTCGACCCGTCGCTGCAGCATGTGCCGGTCGACGTCGGCGATCAACACGACGCCGTCGTTCATCGTGACGGCCAGTGGCTGGGCCCCTCCCATCCCCCCGGCGCCGGCGGTGATGGTGAGCGTGCCGGCGAGCGAGCCGCCGAATCGCTTGCGAGCGATGGCGGCGAAGCACTCGAACGTGCCCTGCAGGATCCCCTGTGTTCCGATGTAGATCCACGATCCGGCGGTCATCTGCCCGTACATGGTGAGCCCGAGGTGCTCGAGGCGCCGGAACTCGTCCCAGCTGGCCCAGTCGGGCACGAGGTTCGAGTTGGCGATCAGCACTCGTGGCGCCCACTCGTGGGTCCGGACGACACCGACTGGCTTGCCCGACTGCACCAGCATCGTCTCGTCGCCAGCCAGGGTCCGCAACGTCTCGAGCATGGCCCGGTAGGCCGGCCACGAGCGAGCTGCCCTGCCGGTGCCGCCATAGACGACGAGCTCGTTCGGATTCTCCGCCACCTCGGGATCGAGGTTGTTCTGCAGCATGCGGAACGCCGCTTCCTGCGGCCAACCCCGGCACGACACCGCGGTTCCCCGAGGGGCTGAGATGCCGGTGACCGGTGATCCGATCGATGTCGTTGCCATGGCGTGGGGTCCAATCGATCTCGGCCGCTCGGTCGGTCCTTGCAGTCTGCGCTCGAAGATCCTAGATTGTCAACACTCAACATGTGTTGTCAGTACATGACATTCGATGCATGACATTCGATGCATGATTCGATGCATGATTCGATGCATGATTCGAT
>Ga0224508_10003511_pt1 | contig 12949 bp, 15 predicted proteins | sample SF_Jan12_sed_USG_4_FD_170157 | JGI IMG/M metagenome (GOLD analysis project Ga0224508, IMG submission 170157) | Sediment microbial communities from San Francisco Bay, California, United States - SF_Jan12_sed_USGS_21 | ecosystem: Environmental > Aquatic > Marine > Sediment | place: USA...
GAGGGGCGCTCCAACCAATGGAATTAGTCAATGTCACAAATGACCCCCAGAGAAATCGTCCAGGAACTGGACAAGCACATCGTCGGCCAGGACGAGGCAAAGCGCGCCGTCGCCATCGCGCTGCGCAATCGCTGGCGCCGCGTGCAGGTCGATGAACCGCTGCGCAGCGAGATCACGCCGAAGAACATCCTGATGATCGGCCCGACCGGTGTTGGCAAGACCGAGATCTCGCGGCGCCTCGCGCGCCTCGCCAAAGCGCCGTTTATCAAGGTCGAGGCAACCAAGTTTACCGAAGTCGGATACGTCGGGCGCGAGGTCGACAGCATTGTTCGTGATCTCATGGACGTTGCCGTGAAGCTGATTCGCGAGGAAGCGATGTCCAAGGTTCGACATCGCGCCGAAGACGCGGCCGAAGAGCGCGTGCTCGATGCGCTGCTACCGCCACCAAAGCATGCCGTCGGCTTCGCCGCTGAAGCGGAGCCCGCCGCAGACAGCGATACCCGGCAGAAGTTTCGCAAGATGCTCCGTGAAGGCAAGCTCGACGAGAAAGAGATCGAGATCGAGATCCAGGCCATGCCGATCGGAGTCGAAATCATGGCGCCGCCGGGCATGGAGGACATGACGAGCCAGCTGCAGGGAATGTTTCAGAACCTGGGCGGCAGTCGCCGCAAGACGCGCAAGCTCAAGGTTCCGGAGGCGCTGAAGCTGCTGACCGACGAGGAAGCCGCGCGAATGGTCGACGAGGAGGAACTCAAGGCGCAGGCTCTCGAAGCCGTAGAGCAACACGGCATCGTGTTCCTGGACGAACTCGACAAGGTAGCGCGCCGCACCGAAACTCACGGCGCCGATGTCTCTCGCGAGGGCGTGCAGCGCGACCTGCTGCCGCTGGTCGAAGGCTCGACGGTCAATACGAAATACGGCATGGTGCGGACCGATCACATTCTGTTCATCGCTTCCGGCGCATTCCATGTGTCCAAGCCGTCGGACCTGATTCCCGAACTGCAGGGTCGCTTCCCTATCCGCGTGGAGCTGAAATCGCTGACCACCGACGACTTCGTCAGAATTCTCACCGAACCGGACGCATCGCTGACCTCGCAGTACCGTGCGCTGCTGGCGACCGAGGAGGTCAATGTCGAGTTCACGGAAAGTGGCGTGCGCCGCATCGCCGAGGTTGCTTACCACGTCAACGAGAACACCGAAAATATCGGCGCCCGGCGGCTGCATACCGTCTTGGAGCGCCTGCTCGAGACGATCTCCTTCGAAGCGTCGGACAAGAGTGGCACCCAGCTGCAGATCAATGCAGGCTACGTTGACGATCACCTGGCCGAACTATCGAAGAACGAGGACCTGAGCCGGTATATTTTGTAGGCGAACCTGTGAGGGCGGCTGCCCAACCGCCACTCTGCTGCAGAAATCTGCCCAGGCGGCGAATCGCGGCTGCAAGCCGCTCCCACGTGGAATTATGAGGCTATGACAACGACACCCACTGAAATCCGGCTACGCCAGAAGTCCAGGGAACTCGTTGTCATTTTCGACGACGGCAGCGAGTTTCATTTCACCTTCGAGTACTTGCGGGTGCACTCGCCGAGCGCCGAAGTGAAAGGGCATGGGCCCGGCCAGGAGACGCTGCAGACCGGCAAGGAAAACGTCACGATTACGCGCATTGATCGCGTTGGCCATTACGCGGTGCGGCTGGTGTTTGACGATGGCCACGATACCGGCCTGTACTCATGGAGCTACCTGCACGAACTCGGCGTAAACATGGAAGCCAACTGGCTGAGCTACCTCGACCGGCTGAAAGCGGCAGGGTATGCTCGCAAAAAGCCCGCATAAAAACCCGCCATGGCCAAACCCCATACATCTGCCGAAACGACCCACTTCGGTTACAAGGAAGTGCCCCGCGACGAGAAAGCCGATCACGTAAAAGACGTTTTCGACTCTGTAGCTACGCGTTATGACATCATGAACGACCTGATGTCCGCTGGCCTGCACCGCCTGTGGAAACGCTTTACCGTCGACCAGGCGGGCGTCCGGCCGGGCCACCGCGTGCTCGATCTCGCGGGCGGTACGGGCGACCTTGCGCTCAAGTTCGCCAGGCGCGTCGGAGTTGAGGGGCATGTCGTCCTTGCCGACGTCAATGCGGCCATGCTTAACGAAGGCCGTAAGCGGCTCGTCGACGGCGGCGCTGGCGGCAATACCTCGATCGTACAGGTGGACGCCGAGAGCCTGCCCTTTGAAGACGGCAGCTTTGATCGCATCACGATCGCGTTCGGGCTGCGCAATGTTACCGACAAGGAAGCTGCGCTACGTTCGATGTTGCGAGTGCTGAAACCTGCCGGCAAGCTGCTGATATTGGAATTCTCACAGCCGGCCGACATGCTCAAGCCAGCGTACGATTTCTATTCGTTTAATGTATTGCCGCTGATCGGCAAACTGGTCGCAAAAGACGAGGACAGCTATCAATACCTCGCGGAGTCGATCCGCATGCATCCGGACCAGGAAACGCTGCTTGACATGATGCAGACCGCGGGCTTCGAACGCTGTCGCTACGAGAACCTGGCCGGCGGTATTGTGGCATTGCATAGCGGCTATCGCGTTTAGGATCCAGGATGGCTGATCCCTTAGAAGCCCTGCTGCGCCCGGTCGCCAGTCTTCTGAATCGAAATATCGGCGAAGTTACGCCGGCGCGGGAGTTATCCGACCGACTCGACGGTACGATCGTCGCCATACGCGTACGCAATACCGCGCTCGCGATGTATTTCATTATTGAAGATCAGTGCATCGTACTCACTGCCAACGCTGCAAGGGAGCCCGATGTCGTGATCACAGGATCACTCCTGACGCTTGCGGGAATGCTGCGAGCGGGCGGCGAGGAAGCGATTCGTAGCGGTGCGGTGGACCTAACGGGTGACGCGCGGACCGCGATGCTGTTTCAGGAGCTGCTGGCGCACGCCCGGCCGGACATCGAAGAAGAGCTGTCGACGCTCGTGGGTGACGTGGCAGCGCATCGTCTCGGCGAGATGGCGCGCGGCGTTCGTAAATGGGCGCAGGGTGCACGTTCGACGATGCAGGCGAATATCCGCGAGTATCTGCAGGAAGAGAGCCGTGATGTGCCGACTCGCTATGAAGTCGAGCGCTTTACACGCGAACTCGGCGTCCTGCGCGATGACGTCGAGAGGCTGGCCGCGCGCATGAGTCGTCTCGAAAACGGATCCTGATGAGACAGCGACTGCGGACAATAGCCAGGATCGTCAGTATCCAGCGCGTACTCGTCAGGTACGGCCTCGATGACATCATCAAGGAGACGCATCTGCTGCGGCCGCTGCGATTCTTGTTTTACGTGCTGCCGCGGCAGCGTGACACGTCCGCGCCGATCGGTGAACGCATACGGCTCGCTCTCGAGGAACTCGGGCCGATCTTCGTCAAGTTCGGCCAGGCCATATCGACGCGTCGTGACCTGCTACCGACGGACATCGCCGATGAGCTCGCGAAACTGCAGGACACGGTGCCGCCGTTTCCTGCCGAGCAGGCCATCGAAATTCTGGAGGGGGCGTATGGCAAATCGCTCGACGAGGTATTCCAGCGCTTCGACAGGCAGCCGTTCGCCGCTGCGTCGATCGCGCAGGTGCACACGGCGCAGCTGCCGGACGGCAAGGAGGTCATCGTCAAGCTGCTGCGCCCGGGCGTGCAGGAGCAGATCGAGCGCGATCTCGAAGTCCTCAAGCTGATCGCAGGCCTCGCGAATCGTTACTGGCGGCATAGCAAACGCCTGAAACCGCTGGAAATCGTCGCCGAGTACGAGCGCACGATCATCGACGAACTCGACCTCTTGCGCGAAGCCGCCAATACCTCGCAGCTCAAGCGCAATTTCGAGGCCTCGGACATGCTGTACGTGCCCGAGATCTACTGGGACTTTTGTCGACCCGAAGTCATGGTCCAGGAACGCATTTACGGCATTCCGATCAGTGACATGCAGGGCCTGCGGGAGTCGGGCGCCAACATCCAGCGGCTGGCCGAAAACGGCGTCGAGATCTTTTTCACGCAGGTGTTTCGCCACAACTTCTTCCACGCGGACATGCATCCCGGCAATATTTTCGTCATCGTTACCGATCCCGAGCGGCCGAAGTACGCGGCGGTGGATTTCGGCATTATCGGCACGTTGAGCCCGACCGATCAGCGCTACCTGGCCGAGAACTTTCTTGCCTTTTTCGATCGCGACTACCATCGCATCGCCAAGCTGCATCTCGATTCGGGCTGGGTGCCCGAGGGTACGCGCATCGACCAGCTCGAGATGGCCGTGCGCACGGTGTGCGAGCCGATCTTCAACAAGCCGCTCAATGAAATTTCATTCTCGCAGGTGTTGATGCAGCTGTTTCGCGTCGCGCAGCGCTTCGACGTTGAAATCCAGCCGCAGATGATTCTGCTGCACAAGACCTTGTTCAACATCGAGGGGCTCGGCCGCGAACTTTATCCGCAGCTCGACCTGTGGAAAACGGCGCACCCGGTCCTCAAGCGCTGGATGAGCGAACAGGTTGGGCCACAGGCCGTGATCGATGACCTGCGCGAAAACCTGCCGCAGCTGCGGCACGCGCTGCGCGAACTGCCGGCGATCATCCATTACCTCGCGGAGCAGGCCGAAGCGCCGCCAGGCGGCGACGAACGACGGAAAAAAGAGCTGCGGGCGATGCAGAGCGATCTCGACGCGCTCAGAAAACAGCGTAACTGGCTGCTTGTTGCCGTTGCTGCCATTGCCGCCATCGCTGTCATTGGCGGCGGATCGCTGGTCGCCGCGATCCTGGTGTTGGCCGGGGGCAGCTGAGTGTTCTGGCCGCGCGTTGCCAGGCTATTGCTGCGGCTCGGCGGGTGGACCGCCGTCGGTGGCGTGCCGGATATTCACAAGGCCGTTATCATCGGTGCGCCACACACTTCTAACTGGGACGGTTTCTGGGCGCTGGTCTACAAGGTCGCCTTCGGCCTGGACATCAAGTTCTTCATCAAGAAGTCCCTGTTCTGGTTTCCGCTGAGCGTGCTGCTGCACGGCATGGGCGCCGTGCCTCTGGATCGCAGCAAAGCGACCAATGCGGTGCAGCAGGCCGTGGACCTGCTGAATTCCAGCGACCGGTTTTTCTTCGGGCTCGCACCGGAAGGGACGCGCAGCAAGAAACGGGGCTGGAAGTCCGGCTTCTATCGCATCGCCGAAGACGCGGGTGTGCCTGTTGTGCTCGCTTTCTTCGATTACGGCAGCAAACGGCTCGGTATGGGTCCGACCATGACGCTGACGGGCGACCAACAGGCCGACATGAATATTATTCGTTCCTTCTACTCGTCCGTCGAGGGCCGCCGGCCAGATAAGACCAGCCCGATCGAGTTTATTGAGAGGAACAGGCGATCCTGACAAAAAATGCTGCATAAGGTGTGCGGCCTTTCTCGCTAGTCTGGATCAAATACCCGGTATTCAGAAATTGATGCCCGCCTGCACCGTCGACGTGCTTCCCGGGTCATAGAACGCGTAATTGGTTCTCGAGATGCGTAATTCATGGCAATTCCCCCGCTTTGCTGCACGCCCACATCGACATGCAATGTTGCCTGTAGTAATTGTAGCCACTGGCCTTACCGATTCGAGCCGATTATGCGAATGGTTGAGCAATATCTGAGCACTGCATTTGCCTGTTTGAGGGTCGCGACTGCCGACACAAGATGACATGAGCACGGCGCGCCGGATACGCAGTTACGTACGCCGCGCCGGCCGCCTGACGCCATCGCAACGGCGAGCGCTTGATGAACTCTGGCCAAGCTACGGTATCGAGTTCAGCCGCGAGATCTTGCAGTTCGACAGGGTGTTCGGCCGCGTGGCGCCGCGGGTGCTCGAAATCGGCTTCGGCAACGGTGAATCGCTCGTCGAGCAGGCTGCCGCCGACCCCGGAAGAGACTATCTCGGCATCGAGGTTCACGAGCCGGGCATCGGCCATTGCCTGCTTGCTGCACGCCGGGCCGAAATCACCAATCTGCGCCTGATCGCTCATGATGCGGTCGAGGTTCTCGAAGCACAGATCCCTCACGATGCGCTGCAGCGCATCAATCTATACTTCCCCGATCCGTGGCCGAAAAAACGGCATCACAAGCGGCGCATCATACAGCCGGCTTTTGTAAGGTTATGCGCCGATCGGCTTGAATCCAATGGATCGCTGCACATCGCGACGGATTGGGCGAACTATGCCGAGCACATCGATGAAATATTTGCCGATTACCCCGACTTCAGTTGCACGGAACGGCGTGAACATGACGGGGATCGGCCGCTGGACCGGCCTCGAACCAAGTTCGAGCGACGCGGGCTTGCCATAGGCCATCGCATCTGGGACTGGCGCTTCGATCGCAGCCGCTGATGCGGCGCTTGCTTGCGCATCGCCAGCTTTGTTCTATAACTATAAGAACAGAGTTCAATCGCGTCGCAAAAGGGCAAATCTAATGGCTGTCGAATATCCGGTAATAGGCAAGTGGTTTCGTCGTCCCAACGGCGCGCTATTCGAGGTGGTCGCCGTCGATGAGGACGACGGGACGATCGGCATTCAGTATTTCGATGGCACGATCGACGAAGTCGAACGCGAAGCCTGGCCGGGCCTGTTGCTGATCGAGATCAGCGCGCCTGACGACTGGTCGGGTTCGGTCGATATGGACCCGGACGACTACGTCGGTACGAGTTCCAGCGAGATGCCGGCGGGCTTCCACGATCCCTGGGAGTTCCTCGAAAAGGAGCATTAGGGACATTCTGTATAAATGCGGAATGTCCCCATTTATGGCGTCACATGCTGGTCGGGCCCGTCACGTAGATCATCCCTTCCCGCACGGCGATATCCACCTGGCGTAACGACTTGCCCACGCAGGGTCCGGCAACGCAGCGGCCGCTGTCGATTTCGTACATCGCTCCGTGGGACGCGCAGATGATGGCCTTGCGGTCTTTCGTCAGGAAACCGTCCGGCATCCAGTTCAGCGGATGGCCGACATGCACGCAGAAATTCTGGTACGCGTAAACGTCATCTCCCTGCCGCACGACGAACCCCCTGAACGGCCAGTCGCCATCGCCAATCTCGAACTCACGGCAGCCGGGATCGTCGAGTTCCGCGAGCGCGCCGACCGCTATTTCGGCTAATTGCGTCATCGCGGGCCGATAAGCGCGTCATGCCGCCGCGCAACGACGACTGCCAACAGTATCGCCGGCACACCAAGCGCCGCGGCGTAAAGAAAGAAGCCCAGCCAGCCTATGGACTCCTGCACATTTCCCGAATATCCGGCCGTCAACTTACCCAGTAGCGACATGAATGAACTCAGCAGCGCGTACTGCGTTGCCGTAAACGACATGTTGGTCAGGCTGGACAGGTAAGCAATCAACACCGTACCAGAGACGCCTTGCGCGAGATTGTCCGCGCTGATGGTTACGATGAGCATCCATGGCTCGGGACCGACCAGGACCATCGCCGCGAAAAACAGGTTGGTGCTCGCGATTAGAATCGTTGCGATGACGAGGCAACGAGCGACGCCGAACCGGACGACGGCCCACCCCCCGGCGCCGACACCGAAGAGCGTTATCCACAGGCCGTAGACCTTGGCGATACCGGCGACCTGCAGCTTCGAGTAGCCGATGTCGAGATAAAACGGATTCGCGAGTATGCCGAGCACATAGTCGCTGATGCGATACAACGAAATGAATGCGAGCAAAACGAGCGCGTACTTGCCAAAGCGTTGGTAAAAGTCGGCGAATGGATCCGCGACCGCATGCGTAAACCACTTGCCAAGTTTCTCCACCCACGTCAAACCGGTGTATAGCGTTTGCGTTATCGCTACATCCGGCTCCTTGCAGTACAGCGTAGTCAGAATGCCGATGACCATGCAGCCTGCCATTGCCATGTACGCGACGGACCAGGGCGCGAATTCGGCCAGCGCCAGCGCACCGGCCATGCTGATGAGCATCGCTACGCGATAGCCATACTGGTAAGCGGCCGCGAGTACGCCCTGCATCCTGCTTTCCGCACATTCGATGCGATACGCATCGATGACAATGTCCTGCGTCGCCGATGAAAAAGCGACCGCGAGCGCGATCAGCGCGAACGCCTCGATGTTTTCTTGCGGATCGACGCCGGACATGACAAACAGGCTCGCACCGATCGACAGCTGGGCGAGGAACATCCAGCCGCGGCGGCGGCCGAGCAGCCGTGTCAACACGGGCAGCCGCAGCGAGTCGACGAGCGGCGCCCAGACGAACTTGAAACTGTAGGCGAAACCCAGCCAGGCGAAGGTGCTGATCGTACTGCGCTGCAAGCCCGCCTCCTCGAGCCAGGCGCTCAGTGTGGAGTAAACCAGCGGAAACGGCAGACCGGCCGAAAAACCGAGAAAAAACAGTACAAGGACTTTTTCCTGAAGATAGTAGCGCCAGCCGCGTGACTCGTCGGCAACCTCAGGATCATCGGCTATGGTGTCAGCCACCATGACTCCAGTCGTAATCCATGATCAGGGGTGCGTGATCGGAAAACCGCTCCTGCTTGTAGATATCGGCCGCGAGGACCCTTTTCTCCAGCCCTTTCGTGACGACCTGGTAGTCGATGCGCCAGCCAACGTTCTTGTCCCAGGCGCGGCCGCGATTCGACCACCACGTGTAGTGGTCGGGTCCGGGCTCGACCACGCGAAAGGCGTCCACGTAGCGGTACTCGCCGAACACGTTGTCCATCCACGCCCGCTCTTCGGGCGTAAATCCCGAGTTGTTGCGATTGGCCTTCCAGTTCCTGAGATCGATTTCCTTGTGCGCAATATTCCAGTCGCCGCAAAGAATCGTTTCCGAGCGCCGCCGCCGCAACTTGTGCAAATGCTCGGTGAACGTCTCCAGGCAACGAAACTTGGCCGCCTGCCGCTCGTCGCTCGATGAGCCCGACGGCAAATACAGAGACACGACCGAAAGTCCCTGCAGCTGCACTTCGAGGTAGCGGCCTTCATCGTCGAACTCGGGATCGCCATAGCCGCGAATGACTTTCTTCGGCTCGTGCCTGGAGTAGATCGCCACGCCGCTGTAGCCCTTTTTGGTCGCGTCTTCGTAGTAACAATGGTAGCCGTGCGGTGAGAAACACTGATCGGCAAGCTGATCGACCTGCGCTTTGGTCTCCTGGATACAGATCACGTCGGCGTCCTGGTGCTGCAACCATTCGAAAAACCCTTTGCGAGCCGCTGCCCTGATGCCGTTCGCGTTCAGGCTGATCACTCGAAACAATCAAATCTCCTCGGGGCGTGTGTCATACTTATGAGCAATACGAAGGCGGCCATCATACAGAAGCCGCGCTACTGACCTAAAGCATGCAGGCCTACAAGAAAGAGTTTATCGACCTCGCCCTGGAGCTCGGCGTACTGCGCTTCGGCCAGTTCACGCTGAAATCCGGTCGCGTCAGCCCGTACTTTTTCAATGCGGGCCTGTTCAACACGGGCTACGCGGCGGCAAAGCTGGGACGCTATTACGCGGCCGCCATCGCCGCGGCCGGTGTCAAGTTCGATATGTTATTCGGCCCGGCCTACAAGGGAATCCCGCTCGCGACACTGGCGGCGGCCGCGCTGGCCGAGCATCAGGACATCGACGTGCCGTTCGCTTTCAACCGCAAGGAGGCGAAGGCGCACGGTGAGGGCGGTAGTATTGTCGGCGCTCCACTGCAGGGCCGCGTGCTGATCGTTGACGACGTGATTACGGCCGGTACGGCGGTGCGCGAGGCTTACCAACTGATAACGGCGGCGGGCGCTGAAGTAGCCGGCCTCGTGATCTCGCTCGATCGCCAGGAACGCGGCCAGGGGACGCTGTCGGCCGTCCAGGAGCTTCATCAGTCCCTGGGCATCCCGGTCTTCAGCATCATTTCGCTCGCCGATTTGATCGAAAGCCTCGAGGAATCAAGCGAGTATGAACGGCACCTAGGGTCGGTGATAGAGTATCGCAGTAACTACGGCATCATGGCATAAGCCACTGATTTCGTGTACTTTTATGTCAGCATTTGGAGAACGCTTTGGCAGATGTAAGGTATGATTTTGAGATGCAGTCCCGTTTTTGCGTTACCGCAGATGGCATAGTGTTGATATGCGAGTAAAAATTTTATGTGTAGCTGTTGCGCTTTTCCTGCCGCTCGCAGCGGGCGCGCAGCAGGGCGTCTATAAATGGACCGATGAGCAAGGCAACGTTTTTTACGGCGACCATCCGCCGCCCGAAGCTCGCGACCTGCCGAAAGAAGTCAAAAACGAGCGTGGCGTTACGATCGGTACGATTCAGGGCAAGAAGACCGAAGAGGAGCTGCAGGCGGAACGCGAGGCTGAAGAGCTCCGGCAACGGCGGGAGCTACAGCTACGCGCAGACCGGGCGCTGCTTGCGACGTACCTGAGTGTCGACGAGATTCTTCTGCATCGGGACCGGCGCGTAGAGCTGTTCCAGGCGCAGTCACGGGTCACGGAACTCTACCTGCGCAACCTGCGGCGTGCGCTGGATGACCTGGAGTCTCGCGCCGCGCAGTTCAAACCCTACAGCTCGGATCCCAGCGCACCGACGGTCGACCCGGAACTTGTTACGGATATCGAAACGACCAAAGAGACGATCGCGAGACACGAACACAACCTGATGCGGTATCAGTCCGAAGAACAGCAGATCATCGCGAGCTTCGAAGGCGACATCAATCGCTTCAAGGTGCTCAAAGGAATCGACTGACGGCCGTTCAGGCCGTGCCTGAATGACCAAACCCCCCGGCGCCGCGATCGCTGTCGTCGAATTCATCGACGATTCTGAAGCGCACCTGCTCGATCGGCACAAACACCATCTGCGCGATGCGTTCGCCCGGCTGCACTTCGTAACGGTTCGCGCTGCGATTCCAGCATGAAATGAATACCTGGCCCTGGTAGTCGGAATCGATCAGTCCCGTCAGGTTGCCCAGCACCAGCCCGTGTTTGTGGCCGAGCCCCGAGCGTGGCAGCAGCACCGCCGCGACCGAGGCATCGCCGATGTGTATCGCAAGTCCGGTCGGCACCAGAACCGTCTCCCCGGGCTCGACAGTGAGCGCCTCGTCAATACAGGCGCGCATGTCCAGGCCGGCAGAGCCGCCCGTTGCGTAGTGGGGAAGCGGAATGGAATCCCCGACTCTCTCGTCCAGGATCTTCAATTCGACGGATCGCAACGCGTTAACTCTTCTTTCTGTTCGATGAAATGATCGCAAGTCCAGGCGGAGTGGCGGCGCCACGGGTTTGTTCATAGCGCGCGGCGACGAGTTTCACGATCTCGTGCGCCAGTTCGATTTTCGTCATTTTCGCAAAGGCACGCTCACCTTCGGCCCAGTATACGTCGACCGCGTTCTCGTCAAGATCGAATCCACAATCATCGCCGACGCGATTCGCGACGATCATGTCGAGCTTCTTGTTCCTGAGCTTGCCCAACGCATAGTCGCGGACGTTTTCTGTCTCTGCGGCGAAGCCGACGGTAAACGGCGCATTTTTGAGGGCCGCGACTGACGCGAGAATATCCGGGCATTTGACGAGCTCGATGCTCATTGACCGGGCGTCTTTTTTCATCTTGTGCGCGCGTGCCTCGGCCGGCCGATAGTCGGACACCGCCGCCGCGGCAATAAATATGTCGGCATCGCCAATCAGCGTATGCGTCGCGTTATACATTTCCTCCGCCGTCGTTACGCGTTTAACCGTCACGCCGGACGGTGCGTCGATCGATACCGGACCGCTGACGACAATTACGGTCGCTCCCTGTCGGGCCACCGCCGTAGCAATCGCGTAACCCATTTTCCCCGAGCTGCGGTTCGTGATGTAACGCACCGGGTCAATCGCTTCCCGCGTGGGGCCGGCGGTAACGACCACGGTCTTGCCTTGCAGTAATCCCTCGCCCGCAGGGGTCAGGCCCACACCGCAGACGGCTGCGGCGATCTCATCGGGCTCGAGCATGCGGCCGGCACCGGTCTCGCCACAGGCTTGCGAGCCATGCTCGGGTCCGAGAATGCGCACGCCGCGCTCTTCGAGCGTCCGGCGATTGGCTTGCACCGCCGGATTGCTCCACATCACGCGGTTCATCGCCGGCGCGATCGCGAGCGGCGCCTCGGTGGCAAGGCACAACGTCGTCAAAAGATCCGGCGCGGCACCGCCGGCAAGCCGCGCCATGATCTCGGCGGTGGCGGGCGCGATGAGCACGACGTCTGCCCATCGCGCAAGCTCGATGTGGCTCATCGACGCCTCGGCCTCCTTGTCCCAGAGATTGCTGCGAATCGGCCGTCCGGATACGGCCTGCAATGCCGTCGGCGTGACGAACTCCTCGGCGGATGCCGTCATCACGATCTGCACGTCGGCGCCGCGCTCGCGCAGGCGCCGGACGAGCTCCGGCGTCTTGTACGCGGCGATGCCGCCCGAAATACCGAGGACCACGTTCATAGGCATGAGCTTAGCCCGGAGCCTGCCGGGATTTCCAGCGATTCGGAGCCTTACTTCGTCGAACGCGCGGCTGGACGCAGCCTCATATCGGCGAATGACTGGCGCAAGGCGCCAGGAAACGACATATCGTCGAGCCGGTAATTGTCAGCAGGTACATGAGACTTTGACCAGTGTGGGCATTGAACGTGTGGGACTCCAGCCGCACGGGCTCGAAGTCATCGAAGCCGAACGTCGCTCGAAAAACTCTGCAATTTGTATTTCATTCGCTGATAAAAGACGGTTTACGACTTTGGATTATTCCATCAATCTCTGGCAGGGTCTTCGGCAACGACGGGACGCTCTGGTGAACCAGCAGCCACAAAAGCACGCCTTATCGCTCAGCGATGCCGAGCTGCTGGCCACATTACTACCGCGGGGCGGCAGGCCAACCCGCGATATTGCGGGCAATCTGCTGGCTCGCTTCGGCGGACTGCGAGCTCTGCTGCATGCCGAGCCGAGGCTGGTTGTCATGGAATCG
>Ga0224508_10003512_pt1 | contig 12949 bp, 15 predicted proteins | sample SF_Jan12_sed_USG_4_FD_170157 | JGI IMG/M metagenome (GOLD analysis project Ga0224508, IMG submission 170157) | Sediment microbial communities from San Francisco Bay, California, United States - SF_Jan12_sed_USGS_21 | ecosystem: Environmental > Aquatic > Marine > Sediment | place: USA...
CGCGTCACGCCGCGCGTGTTGATCGACAACAAGGCATCCAATCGCCACACGGTAATCGAGGTGAACGGCCGCGACCGTCCCGGTCTGCTCTATGCCGTCACCGGCGCGTTTTACGACCTCAGCCTGCAGGTCTATGCCGCCAAGATCTCGACCTATGGCGAACAGGTGGTCGATGTGTTCTATGTGAAGGATGTCTTCGGACTGAAGATCGAGCATCCGGCGAAGTTGGATCAAATCCGCGGCCGCCTACTCGAGGCCTTGAACGATCCCGGCTGCAAGCCGGCAAAGCAGGCACGCGTGCGGCGGCGCGCGGCGACAAAGCCATCGCTGGATGCGGCCGACGGGAAACCGAAGGCTGCCGCCGGCAAAGGAAAATCGAAAGTCGAGGCAGCCGAATGACCGGCCGCTGAAATCGAGCGTATAACGATCCCGTTCAGGAACAGTTCATCTAGGAGAGTGTGTTGGAACAATCAGAAGCCGTGCGGCTGCAAGCGTATCTCAGAGAAAAATTTGGCACGGAACGGTTGCGGCTTGGCCAGCCGAAGGTCGACGGATCCGCCGAAGTGAGCCTGGGAGAGGAATTCATCGGCGTAATCTACCGCGATGTCGACGACGAGGATGGCGAGGTTTCCTACGCTTTTCACATGGCGATCCTCGAATTCGACCTGCCGCCGGCGTAACGCCGTCGCGACCCGCCGTCTCGGGATGACACGCGAATGCCGCGGCGCCGCCTTTCTTTCGTTATCTTCAACGGATAAATAGCCGCCATGGCGCTTTTCCGGGCGATTGCGACACTGGGCAGCTGGACGATGGCGAGCCGGGTGCTCGGCCTGTGCCGGGATATTCTCTTCGCCGGCGTGATCGGCGCCGGCATGGTGTCGGACGCGTTTTTCGTCGCGTTCAAATTTCCCAATTTCTTTCGGCGCCTGTTCGCCGAGGGTGCGTTCAACGCGGCATTCGTGCCGCTATTCACCGAACGGCTCGTCGCGCAGGGCGGTGGCTCGGCGCGTGCCTTTGGGGGCGCGATCGCATCGGTGATGGTCAGCTTCATGCTGATTTTCACCGCTGGCGTGATGCTGGCGATGCCGTGGTTGATGTTCGTGCTGGCGCCCGGCTTCGCCGACCAGCCCGAAAAATTCGGTCTGGCGATCGAACTGGCGCGGCTGACATTCCCCTATCTGTTGTTTATGGCGTTGTGCGCGATGCTGGGCGGCATGTTGAACGCGCATCGCCGGTTCGCGGCGGCCGCGGCGGCGCCGATCCTGCTCAACATTGTGCTGATCTCCGCCATGTTGCTGGTGCGCGCGGGCGTGCTCGACCTGCCGGGCCACGCCCTGGCGGCGGGGGTGGCCATCGCCGGCGCGGGACAGTTCATCTGGCTGGTTTGGGGCTGCGTGCGGGCCGGGATCATGGTGCGTTTGCCGCGGCCGCGGCTCACCCCCGGCGTGCGCCGGCTGCTGGTCTTGATGGTGCCGGCGTTGATCGGCGCCGGCGTCATGCAGATCAATTTGCTGATCGATTTGATTCTCGCCTCCTTTCTCGCGGAAGGATCGATATCCTGGCTCTACTATGCCGACCGGGTGAACCAGCTGCCGATCGGGCTGGTCGGCGTCGCCGTGGGCGTCGCCCTGCTGCCGCTGCTGTCCCGGCATCTCAGCGCCGGCGAGGAGTCGGAGGCGATGCACATGCAGAACCGGGCGATCGAATTCGCGCTGCTGCTGACCGTGCCGGCGGCGGCGGCGCTCATCGTGATGCCGGACGTGATCGCCACGGTGCTCTATCAGCGGCATGCCTTCGGCCCGGCGGATACGCTGGCGACGGCGAACGCGCTGACCGCCTTTGCCGCCGGTCTGCCCGCCTATGTCTTGGTCAAGGCGCTGACACCCGGCTTCTTCGCGCGCCAGGACACGGTGACGCCGGTCAAGATCGCCGTCGCGGCCGTCATCACGAATGTGTTCCTCGCGGTCATCCTGATGCAGGTGATCGCCCATGTGGGGTTGGCCTTGGCGCTCGCCATCGCCGCTTGGCTCAATGCGGGCCTGCTTGGCTTCGTTCTGCACCGCCGCGGGCACTTCAGGATGGACGCGCGGCTGCGCCGCCGGCTGCCCCGCCAATTGCTGGCGACCGCGGGCATGGCGGCGGCGTTGTGGTTTGGCCGGAGATGGCTCGACCCCTATTTCGCCGAGGGTGAAATGATCCGCGTCGCCGCCCTCGTCGCACTGGTCGCCGGCGGCGCGGTGGTGTTCGCGGTGCTCGCGCTGGCGTTCGGTGCGGTGCGGCGCGCCGATTTGCGGGACGCCTTGAAACGCAAGTGATTTGACGCTTTTGCGGCCAAGGTTTATTAGGCTTGGCGCGGTTCAAACGAATTGGTTGGGAGCGTTGAATGGTCCGGCTCTCGGATCTCTCGGAATCTGAAGCGGCACATATTCTGAGCGTGCCGTGCACGGACAATGACGGCAGTCCGTGGACCGTCGCGCCGGATGCCGCGTCGATCCGGCTTGCCATCGTCACCACGGCCGGGCTCTCCCGCCGGGACGACCCCGCGTTCAAGCCGAGTTCCACCGACTATCGCGTCGTGCCGGCGGATGTGCCCACGTCCGATCTGTTAATGACCCATGTCTCGACGAATTTCGACCGGTCCGGCTTTCAGCAGGACATCAATGTCGTGTTTCCGATCGACCGGCTGCGCGAGTTGGCGGATGCGGGCGACATCGGCTCCGTCGCGGCGCTGCACTATTCCTTCATGGGCGCCGCCGAGCCGGAGAAACTGGAGGCGAAGTCGCGCGAGCTGGCGGGGCTGCTGAAGGAGGATCGCGTCAACGCGGTGCTGCTGACGCCGGTCTGACCCAACTGCACGCGCGCCGTGAGCGGGCTTGCACGATATTTCGAGGATGAGGGAATTGCCACGGTGGTGATCAGCCTGGTCCGGGAGCACACCGAAAGAATTAAGCCGCCGCGCGCGTTGTGGGTGCCGTTTCAACTCGGCCGGCCGCTCGGCGCGCCGGACGATGCCGCCTTTCAGACCCGCGTGCTGCGGGCCGCGCTCGCGCTGTTCACCGCGCCGGCCGGGCCGATCATCGGGGATTTTGAGGAAGACGCCCCCGGCGCGGATCCGGATGACTACAGCGGCTGGGTATGCCCGGTGGCCTTGCCGGCGCCGCCGGACGGGACCGCGGTTCCCGGCAGCCTGCTCGCGCAAGTGCAGGCCGAAATCGACAGTCTGGCGCCCTGGTACGACTTGGCGCGCGAGCGGCGCGGCCGCACGACCGTTGGCGTGAGCGGCTTGAGCGTGGTGGATGCAGCGGCATTTTTGATCCGGTTTCTCGACGATCCGGAAATCGAAAGCCCCGATCCGGCCCTGTCCGTGGCGCATGCGGCAAAGTTTGCGGCCGACGATCTGAAGGCCTGGTACTTCGAGGCGGCGACGGCGCGGCCCGGCGCCGATGGCAGCGTGCCGCTGAACGACTGGTTCTGGCAGGAAACGGCGGCCGGCCGTTTGTTGCTGTCGCTCAGCGCGGTCTGTCGCGGTATCGACGCGCCGGTGATGCAGTGGCTCGCGGATAAGGCCCTGGTGCCGCGGTCGCACCACCACTTGATACCTTAACCTTAAGAGGCGGTCATGGTACGACTTACCGATATCCCTGATATCGACGCGCAGCACCTGCTCGACAAGGAATGCCCGGCTTTCGAGGGAGAGCCCTGGGTCGAGGGGCCGCCGCTCGCCGGGCGCCGGGTCGCGATCGTCACCTCGGCGGGGCTGCACCGCGCCGGGGAACGCAACTTCGATTTGCGCGATGTGGGTTACCGGGTCATTCCGGGCGCCACCGAAGGGGCCGAGCTGGTGATGACCCATGCGTCGGTAAATTTCGACCGCACCGGCTTCCAGCAGGACGTCAACGTGGTCTTTCCGATCGACCGGCTGCGTGAACTGGCGGCGGCGGGCGAGGTGGGCTCGGTCGCCGATTTTCACTATTCGGTCATGGGCGCGGGCTGGCTGCCGCATGAGATCGAGACGACGGCGCGCGAACTCGCCGGCATGCTGAAGGAAGACAAGGTCGACGCGGTCCTGCTCAGCCCGGTCTGACCCAACTGTACCCGCGCCGTGGGCGCGGTCGCCTATTATCTTGAATCGGAAGGCATCGCCACTGCGGGCATCAGCCTGGTGCGTGACAACACGGAGCGTCTGCAGCCGCCGAGATTTCTCTGGGTACCGTTCGAACTGGGCCGCCCGTTCGGCGCGCCGAACGACCCGGCCTTCCAGACCAAGGTCTTGCGCGCGGTTCTGGCATTGCTGGAGCGCACCGATGGCCCGGTGATCCTGGAGGACTTCCCGGAGGATGCGCCGGCGGCTGCCGGGGAAGAGATGTCCGGCTGGACCTGCCCGGTCAACCTGCCGAAACCGAAGGCGTCCGAAGCGCCGGCACGCCTGGCGGCGATACGGGCCGAAATCGGACAGCTTGCGCCATGGTATGCGCTGGCCCAGGAACACCGGGGCCGGTCCACCTTCGGATTGTGCGGCCTCGAAATCGACGCGGTTGCGGAATTTTTGCACGGATTCCTCGACGGCTTGCCCGGCAACCCGAAACCGGAAATCTCGCTCGGCGAGAGCCTGCGCCTGGCGTGCGAGGATCTGCGGTCCTGGTATCTCGAGGCGGCGACCGCGCGGCCGGGCGCCGCGGCGGCGAGCCGCGCGCTCGCCGACTGGTTCTGGGGCGAAACCGCGGCCGGCGCCCTGCTGCTGGCGTTGCATCCGGTGTGCAGGAAGAGCCCGGACCCGGGCGTCCGCCATGTCGCCGCCTCGCAATTGGTGCCGCGCATCCAGCAGCATCGCCTGACCTGATTTCTCCTGGCCTTGACCGGGGCCGGGCATACAGCGATAACTCGGCGCCGTTTCACCCGCGTGTCCAAAGCGAAGGGCCATGACCAGAATATTTTCAGGCGTCCAGCCGACCGGAAACCTCCATCTCGGCAATTATCTCGGTGCGATCCGCAATTTCGTCGCCCTGCAGAACGACTATGAGTGCATCTATTGCGTGGTCGACCTGCATGCGATCACGATGTGGCAGGATCCGGCCGAACTGCGCGCGACCACCCGCGAGGTGACCGCGGCATATTTGGCGGCGGGCATCGATCCCAAGAAAAACGTCATCTTCAACCAGTCGCAAAATCCGTCGCATGCGGAACTGGCGTGGATCTTCAATTGCGTGGCCCGCATGGGCTGGCTCAACCGGATGACCCAGTTCAAGGAGAAGGCGGGCAAGCATCGCGAGAACGCATCGGTCGGCCTGTTCGCCTATCCCAACCTGATGGCCGCCGACATCCTGGCCTACAAGGCGACCCATGTGCCGGTCGGCGACGATCAGAAACAGCACCTGGAGCTGTGCCGGGACATCGCGCAGAAATTCAACCACGATTTTGGTGTCGAGTTTTTTCCGGTGATCGAGCCGATGATTCTGGGCGAGGCGACCCGGGTGATGTCGCTGCGCGACGGCAACAACAAGATGTCGAAGTCGGATCCATCGGAATACAGCCGGATCAACCTCGCCGACGACGCCGACACCATTGCCCAGAAAATCCGCAAGGCAAAGACCGATCCGGAACCCTTGCCCAGCGAGGCGGCCGGCTTGGCGAACCGGCCCGAGGCCGGCAATCTCGTCGCCATTTATGCGGCGTTGTCGCAAAAGACCGAAGACGAGACCCTGGCCGAAATCGGCGGCATGCAGTTTTCCGCCTTCAAACAGGCGTTGACCGACCTTGCGGTGGCGGAATTGGGTCCGATCGGCGCGGAAATGCAGCGGCTTACCGGCGATCCCGGACACATCGATGCGGTGCTGCGCGACGGCGCGGCGCGGGCCTGTGCGATTTCCGGCCCGATCCTGCGCGAGGTCCAGGAAATCGTTGGCTTCGTACAACCCTAGGATGACCTGACCGGCCGCTATCGCGGTCGTTGCTTGCAAGGCCGCGATGATGGCAGACTGCGCCGAGGCGATGGAGGGGAATGATGAGTGATGCTGCGGATATGGCGACCGCGCGTCCCGCGGATAGCGCCGAGGAACGGGTCTTCCTCGTGGTCGTCGACGACAGCGAGGAAATGCCTGTCGCGCTGCGCTTCGCCTGCCGCCGGGCGCGGCGGAATGATGGCCGCGTTGCGCTGTTATACGTGACCGAGCCGGCGGATTTTCAGCATTGGGCGTCGGTCGGCGACCTGATGCGCCAGGAGGCGCGCGAAGAGGGTGAGCAACTGCTGCAGAAGCTGGCGGGCGAAGTCTATGAGTCGTCCGGGAATTACCCGATTTTTTACATTCGCGAAGGCGACGTCCGCGAGGAGCTGGTATCGCTGATCGAAGAGGAGCCGGGCATCTCCATCCTGGTGCTGGCCGCCAATGCGGGCAACAGTGGTCCGGGGCCGCTCATCACCTATCTGCTCGGCAAGAAAGCGCCGCAAAACCGGATCCCGATCACCATCGTGCCGGGCAATCTGAGCGACGAGGAACTGCTTGAAATAACGTAATTCCGCCCCATTTGGGACAGGGAGACTCCTTAATTTGGCCTAACGGCCGCTACAATCGTGAGATACACCCATAAGTGCTATTGCATGCACCGTGCGGGTGGTCATCCTGGGTTAACCGAAGATTTGGGCGCGCGCCCAAGGGAGAGGACTGCATGTTCATCCAAACGGAAGAAACGCCGAACCCGGCGACACTGAAATTCCTGCCGGGCCGGGCCGTGGTCGAAGACGGCACGGCGGATTTCACCAGTTCGGAGGCCGCGCAATCGCGTTCGCCGCTGGCCGGCCGCCTGTTCGAGGTCGATGGCGTCAGCGCGGTGTTCTTCGGGCGCGATTTCATCACCATCACCAAGGCCGCCGAGAGGGAATGGCATGTGATGAAGCCCGCTTTGCTGGGCGCGATCATGGAACATTTCACGGCCGGCCGGCCGGTGATGGCCGAGACAACGGAAGTGGCCGCTGAATCGGCAGAAGACGACGATGAAGTCGTCCTGCAGATCAAGGAGCTGCTGGAAACCCGGGTGCGGCCGGCGGTCGCGATGGACGGCGGCGATATTGTTTACCAGGGCTTCGAGAAAGGCATTGTGTTCCTGCAGATGCAGGGTGCCTGCTCGGGCTGTCCGAGTTCGACGGCAACCTTGAAGATGGGGATTGAGAATATGCTCAAGCATTATATCCCCGAGGTTGTCGAGGTGCGCGCGGTCGGGATCTAACCCCGGTCCGGCATGGCCGGCGCGCGCGGCGATGGGAGCACGCGATGACGAAGGCGATGGGAATGTTATTCAGCGTGGTCCGGCCGGCGGACCGCCTGCCGTGGTTTCTCGCGGGTCTCGGCGCCTCCGGCGTGATCGCGGTGGCCCTTGTCATCGGCTTTACCGGGCTTGCGCCATCGTTGCACCAGACCTTTGCCGGATTGCCGAGCGGGGTTGACGCGACCGGCCTGCGGAAACCGAATGGGCCCGCCGTCTTTGCCTTAAAGGTGCGGCCGCCCGATCAATCTCCGTCCCTTGGATACGATCTCGCACGGGTTCGTGCCGGCACCGCGCCGGTGCCGCGCATTTTGCTCGCGAAAATTCCCCGCGGCCTGGCGGCCCTGAAACAACCCGCCGAGCGCAAGGCGGTATTCCTGCGACTCATGCTGCCGCTGATTCTCGCCGCTAACGAAAGGGTTCTGCGCCAACGTGCGCAAATTCTGCTGTTCCAGGCCAAGCGTAGGGCCGGGTCGCCGCTGAATGAGGATCAGGAGCGGCGGCTGGCGGCGATTGCCGCGGAATACCGTACGGAGGGGAAAGACCTAGGCCGGTTGTTGGCGAAGGTGGATGCGGTGCCGCCGTCACTGGCGCTGGCGCAGGCGGCGATCGAAAGCGGCTGGGGTACGTCGCGGTTCATCGTCGAGGGCAATGCGCCGTTTGGGCAGTGGACCTCCAGCGCGCATGAAGGATTGGTGCCGAAGAACCGCGATCCCGGCAAGACCCATAAGGTCCGCCGGTTCAAGCATCTCATCGATTCGGTGCATTCGTATCTGAAGAACCTCAATACTCACCGCGCCTACCGCACATTCCGGGCGCAGCGGTCGCAATTCCGCACGGCGGGCCGGCGCCTGGTCGGCACCGCGCTGGTGTCCGCGCTTGGCGCCTATTCCGAGACCAAGGACGCGTATATCGAATTGCTGCGGAACGTGATCCGGGTCAACAATTTGAAGTCGCTGGACGGGGCGCGACTGAGCGCACCGCGGCCGCACCGTACGCCGCGCGCCTAGACCATTTCTTGTTTGAATTGGCTCAAGTGAAACGGTCTATCTATTTGTTTTTACGCAAAGATGCCGTCGCGAACCGTTTCGGTTCGCTCGGGATTTGCTCTAAGCCCGCTCTCTTTATCCGGTCCGCTTTACGTAGAACTGCATGCCGAGCCAGCGCCAGCGACCCTGCGGCCCGGGCATCGTGCAATTGACCCGGGATCGCCCGACACCGAAAGCAGCCGGAAAACGGACCTCGATCCGTCCCTGGCCGAGCCGTTCGACGCTGGCCTGACCGCTTTGCGAGTGATAGCAGGCTAGCCGCGACAGCCCCCGCACCTGCTTGCGGACGGTGAAGCCAAAGGCCGGCGGATTGTTGGTGTCGTCGAGCAGCGGGTCGCCCGGCGTCACGCCGTCGGCGGAAAGCGGCAGCGCGTTGACCACAAGGCGGAACCGTTCGAGGTCGCCATAGGTTTCGTTGAGCGCGAACCGCGGCAGGTAGTAGCGGTCGAGGCCGCGAAACGCGACGCCCGAATGCTGTCCGAAGGCGGCCGTATAGCCGTGTTCCCGGATAAGGTTGACGATGGTGCTGCTGGTTTCGCCGAACGGATAGGCGAATATTTTCGGCGTGCCGCCAAGCTCGCGCTGCATGATCCGGCTGGAGCGTTTGATTTCGCGCCGGTTGCGCGCCATGTCCGCGTCGGCCATGTGGAGATGTCCGTGCGTGTGCGCGGCGATGGCGACGCCGGACTGCCGCATTTCGCGGATCTGATCCCAGGTCATGAAGCCCGGCAGTTTCGCTTCGACCGGGCCGGTCGCGACGAAGACGGTAAACGGGAAACCCGCCGCTCGCAGGCGCGGCCAAGCTTCGGCGTAAACCGACCGGTACGCGTCATCGATGGTGATTGCGACGGCGCGGTCGGGCAACGGCTTGCCGCCGGTCATCGCCGCGACCACATCGGCCAGCGGCACCACCGTGTAGGGACCGTTTTTCAATTCCTCGATATGGGCTTCGAATTGGTCGATCCGAATATTCGTTGCCGGGTGCGCCGGTTCCGCGAAACGATGGTACATAAGGACCGTCGCGGAATTGGCGGCGGCACTCGGATTTGATTTCAGGTCGGTGGCGCCGGCGTTCTTCACCACGAAGGGCATCGCCAGCAAGGCAAGCGCCATGGCCGCGAGCAAAACCGGCATCCGGACGGGTGTGATGTTGTTTTTCATTCTGAAATCAGGCAAGCACTCAGGTTCGAACCGACAGGGTCATGCGAGACATATAGGTGGCGCGAAGAGTACTAACATGCCGTTAATACATGCCCATTTGGGACGGAAAAGGAATCCCCTGCCGGTTGTCGCGGCGCTCGTGGGGATGTCCCGCTCGGCGTTCGGTCTTGCCGGGCCTTACCGGCGCGCATGAGGCCAATTTCATGAAACTGCTTGCGATGGACACCGCTACTGCTGCCTGCTCCGCCGCCGTCTGGTGCGATGGCGACGTCGTGGCGCGGCGCTTCGAGCCGATGGTACGGGGGCACGCGGAACGCCTGATGCCGATGGTGCGCGCCGTGATGGACGAGGCGGCGGCGGGCGATTTCAGCGCGCTTGACGCCATCGCGGTGACCGTTGGGCCGGGCGCCTTCACGGGCGTGCGCATCGGCCTGGCGGCGGCGCGCGCGCTTGGCCTGGCGGCGGCGCGGCCGGTGGCCGGCTTCACCACGTTGGAGACCGTCGCGGCGGCGCAGGAAGAACCCGGCAAACCGTTGCTCGTGGCGCTCGATTCCAAGCGGGAGGATCTGTACGTGCAACTGTTCGACGCTGGCCTGACGCCGCTGGGGGCGCCTGCCGCGCTGCTTCCCGGCGACGTGCCGGCAGCCGTGCCAGCCGTGCCGGTCGCGGTTTGCGGCGACGCCGCCGCGCGGGCAATTGCGGCCTTGGCGGCGGCCGGCCGGGAGGCGGCGTTGCTCAACGGGCCGTCCTTGCCGGATGCTGCGGCGCTGGCGCGGCTCGCGGCGGCGCGGCGGCAGGACCGAGAGGCGCCGTGCGGGGTCGGAAACAGCATGCCGCAGCCGCTCTATCTGCGCCCGCCCGACGTTTCGCTGCCCGCGCCCCGCCGGTGATATCGCCCCGCCCCGCCGCCCCGCAAATCCGTCTCGCGTCCGGGGCGGACCTCGATCTGCTTGCCGGTCTGTACGGGCAGGCGTTTGGCGAACCCTATACGCGGCCGGCGGTGGAAACCCTGCTCGCGGCGGCCGGCGCCTGGGCGCTGGTCGCGGAATGCGATCGCACGCCGTGTGGTTTCATCATCGCCCGTGTCGCCGCAGACGAAGCGGAGATCCTCAGCCTCGGCGTCGCGCCGCCGGCCCGCCGCGCGGGCGTCGGCGGCGCGCTTCTGGATGCCGCCATCGCGTGCGTCAAAGTGGCGAATGCGCGGCGTCTGTTTCTCGAGGTGGGTGAAGATAACCCCGCCGCGCAATCGCTCTATCGCCGGGCGGGATTTGCGACCGTCGGGCGGCGTCCCGACTACTATAAGCGTGCCGATGGCAGCCACGTGGATGCGTTGATAATGCGTATTGCTGTGAAAAACTCGGGCTGTGACTAAAAATAGTATGAACTATACCTAACACTTGATGTGAACCATAAATGCTTGCTACTCTATATCTCACGGTGTTTCTTCGGCTTTAAACGACATTGAGAATCGGATAGTCGAGGTAGACCAAAACAAAAATAAATGAGTGGGAGTCATTCTCGCGCTTGACTGCGGGAATAAGGCCAAACAAATGGCCGTATCAATAAAGGGGCACGTAAAGATGACAGAGTCATCCGGAAACGAGGTAAGGCGCGAAGAAATTCTTGGACTTACTTCCGAGATCGTCGCGGCGCATGTTTCAAACAATATAGTAGCGCTTTCTGACATACCGGGGTTGATCGAACAGGTTTACCGGACGCTTTCCTCCGTGGGTGGTGGTGACGGGGCCAGCGCGGACCGTCCGACGCCGGCAGTGCCGGTTAAGAAGTCGATTACGCCGGATTTCATTGTTTGCTTAGAAGATGGCAAGAAGCTGAAAATGCTGAAGCGTCATCTTAAGACGGCCTACAACATGACGCCGGAAGAGTACCGCGAGCGTTGGGGCTTGTCGCCCGACTATCCGATGGTCGCACCGAACTACGCCAAACAGCGTAGCCGGCTGGCCAAGCAGATTGGGTTGGGGACCCGTTCCCGGCGCGCACGCAGCGCCTAACGGGAGAGCTTTCGTTCTTGGGTGTGATGCCGCCTAGTCAAGATCGGCATGCGAGTCCTCGGGAACAGTTTAGGAAATCATGGCACCGGCGCCGCTCATCAATACGGGCGGCGCCCTCGTCGTCACGGGTGTTTAGAGCCCTCTTGCCGTGCCGGCCCTGGATGCCATGTTATAGTTAGGCCTTCTCCTCCTCGGAGGCATGCCGTTGGCAGATAATATCGAACAACTCTGCGAGAAGATCGGCCTGAAAATGACCGCTCAACGCCGTGTGGTTGCCCAGGTGCTTTCGGAGGCCAGCGATCATCCGGATGTCGAGGAGCTGCACCGGCGGGCGGTGCGGCTGGACGGCCGGATCAGTCTTGCCACCGTCTATCGAACGGTGCGCCTGTTTGAGGAGGCGAATATTCTCGAGCGTCATGAATTTCGCGACGGGCGGTCCCGATACGAAGAAGCAACGGACGATCATCATGACCACCTGATCGACGTCGAGAGCGGCACGGTGATTGAGTTCCAGAACGAAGAAATCGAAAAACTGCAGCGCGAGGTCGCCCGCAAACTGGGCTACGAGCTGGTGGACCATCGGCTCGAGCTCTACGCGGTCCCGCTCGGCAGGAAGCCAAAATCGTGACCCGCTCCGGCAGTGGCCGGGCGCCCGCAACCAAATCCGAGGGCCGCGCCGCGGTCGGCGTTGCGCCGGGCAAAAGGCCGTGCGATGACGAAATTGCGAGGCGCTTGAATTGGGGCGGAATATATGAAAAGTTAACGTTTCTCTGGTCTCATAAATGATCGCAATAGGGGTGAACAGGACCATATTCGTCCGGACTAGACGGCGTTGATCAACAGGTTCGTAGAGAAGCGCATAGCACAGTTTGTCGCCGCCCGGCAGGTGGGCCGGTCGCGGTGAGCAACAAGCTCTTCATCAAGACATATGGCTGCCAGATGAATGTCTATGACTCCGCCCGGATGGCGGACGTCATGACGACGCTTGGCTATCGCTCGGTCGAAACGGCGGATGACGCGGATCTGGTCATTTTGAACACGTGCCATATCCGCGAAAAAGCGGCCGACAAGGTGTATTCCGAGCTTGGCCGGCTGCGCATCCTACAGGAAGAAAAGGCGATGCGCGGCGGCCGGATGCTGCTGGCGGTCGCCGGCTGCGTGGCCCAGGCGGAGGGCGAAGAAATTCTCGATCGGGCGCCCTGCGTCGATATCGTCTTTGGCCCGCAAACCTATCACCGGCTGCCCGAGATGGTTGCCAAGGTGCGCCAGCAGGACGGCGTGCGCGTGCTCGACACCGATTTTCCGGCCGAGGACAAATTCGACTTTCTGCCGGAAGAGACCGCGGCGTCGGGCGTGGCGCAGTACCTCACGGTGCAGGAAGGGTGCGACCGGTTCTGTACGTTTTGCGTGGTTCCCTATACCCGCGGCGCCGAACAGTCGCGGGACGCCGCCGCGATCGAGGCGGAAGCC
>Ga0224508_10003513_pt1 | contig 12948 bp, 8 predicted proteins | sample SF_Jan12_sed_USG_4_FD_170157 | JGI IMG/M metagenome (GOLD analysis project Ga0224508, IMG submission 170157) | Sediment microbial communities from San Francisco Bay, California, United States - SF_Jan12_sed_USGS_21 | ecosystem: Environmental > Aquatic > Marine > Sediment | place: USA: California...
TCCGGGTCCCCACGAGGACAGCTGCGCCATCGTCTACGGCGACGTCGCGGGCAAGTCGGTATCGGGCGCCTTGATGATGATGGCGGCGCACGAGGTTCTCAATTCGCTGGCGCTGACCCATCGTGACCCTGAGCGACTGATGGATCTGGCCAACCAGCGTCTCTACTCGCTGGGGCGCCGCAAGAGCTTTGTCGCGGTCGCCTATCTGGCGCCGACACCGGACGGTTGTGGGATCCGGTACCTGCTGGCGGGGCAACCCCAGCCGTTCCTGCGCCGTCGGAGTGGCGACATCGTCGAGCTCGGTTTGCCGGAGAACCGGATCCCGCTGGGCGCGCTCAAGAACGGCAACTATCAGTTGTGTGGCGTCGAGATGGGACCCGGTGATCTGATTCTCGGCTACTCGGACGGCGTCGTGGACGCGCGCTCGCCCGACGACGAGCCCTTTGGCACCGACCGACTGGCGCAGGTGGTGGCCGACGGACCGGACGGTCCCCGAAAACTAGTTGATTATGTGATGGGTGTGCTCGCCGATTTCACGCGCGGCACCGAGCCCTACGATGACCTGACCTTGGTCGCGGTGCAATGCGACCAGGAGGCTGAGAGATGAGAAAGCTTTGGATTTTCACCATCTTGATTGGTGCCGCTCTGGCGGCCATGCTACTCATGGCGCGGACGACAAAGGCCGAGTGGACAACGAACTCGCGCGAGGCCCTGCAGGAATACAACCTCGGCCACGAGGCGCGGATGAAGCTCTATCCGGCCGACGCGCGCGAGCACTTCGGCAACGCCCTGGCTCTCGACTCGGAGTTCGTCGCGGCCAAGCTGGCGCTGATGATCTACAGTCGCGGCGACGAGCGCAAGCGCCTCGCCAAGGAGCTCGAAGAGAGCGATCTGAACCGGTTGACCGCGCGCGAGCAGTTCCTAGTACGTTACCACCTGGCTCAGCACGAAGGCCGCGACAAGGAGGCTTACCAGGCTCTCAAGTCTTTTCTCGACGCGTATCCGCATGACCCGTGGGGTCTGGCGGCCTTCGCCGGTAGGGCCTGGGGGGAGCAGAACTGGGACAAGGCGGAGAAGCTCTACCGCAAGCTGATCGACGTCGACCCCAACTGGGTCGAGGCGCAGAACCGCCTGGCTTACATCGCGATGGCCCAAGGGCGGTTCGAAGAGGCGGAGAGCCTACTCAAGACCTATCAGTACGTCGCTCCGGACCAGGCCAACCCTCACGATTCGATGGGTGAGCTTTTGACGCTGCTGGGCCGCTACGACGAGGCGCGCAGCGAGCTCGAGCAAGCGGTGTCGATCCGACCCGACTTCTGCGCCTCCCACCTCCACCTTGCTGACGTCTATCTGCTCGAGGGACGGCCAGAGGCCACCGAGCCGGTCTTCGAGCGGGCGGCGGAAGTGTGCGAAGAGAGGTTCGTCGAGGAAATGCGCTGTGTGGCGACCTTCTGGTCGGACTATTTCTCCGGTGACCTGGATGCCCCCTGGCGGCCCGAGCGAGCTCGTTGCCGGGAGGTCGTCGGCCCGTTCTTCTTTCTGATTCACCGGATGGCTGTCCTGTCGGGTCGCATCGACGAGGCGCTGGGCATCGAGGCCGTGATCAGAGAGCGGGTCGCGAAGATGGATTCGGGCGGACTCGAGGCCAAACACTTCGGCGGTCTCATCCACCACGTCACCGGCGCTCGGTTGGCGGTGCAAGGCGATCCGGAGGGCGCGATCGAAGAGCTCGAGAGCGCCGACGAGTTGTTCTACTACTGGGGTCAGGGGGAGGGGATCGCCAAGCTCTTCAACCGGCTCAACCTCGCCGCCGCGCACGAATTGGCCGGTGACGAGGCCGCGGCGCGCAAGATCGTCGAGAAGGTGCGCAAGGTCAACGACAAGTTCTCGGCGTTCTACGACCACGTCAGGCAAGAGCTGGCCTCGTAGTTCAGGAGAGGAGTAGACTCGGCCGATGACCGAAGCCTCGGGCCGGGAGAGCGGTCCAGGAGAGTACTCGAAGGCCGGCGCCGCTCGCTCCATCGCCTGGCCGATCGCATTTGCGGTGGTGGGTGTTGCAGCCCTGATGACCTTTGCGGGGCTCTATGTGTTTCATTCGATCCGGCAGCTTCCGGCTGACGCCGTCGAGACCGGGCGGGAAGTCCTTTCCGATCTTCGCAGTGTCGCCGAGGCATTCCGGCAGGGGACGGTCGAGACGACCTTTATCAGCTATGCGGCGCGCGTTTCAGGCAGCAGCTTACTGCAGGTGGCGCATCTGGTGCAGACCGAGGTCTACACGAGGCAAGACTCGGAGACTCTCCTGTGGGGGAACCTGCAGCTTCCCGACGTCGTGGTGGCGGCGATCGTGCCCGTCGAGTACACCTTCCACGTCGATCTGGACGATTCCTGGCAATTCTCGCTCGAAGACGGGGTACTGCAAGTGGTCGCCCCCGAGATCGGCTTCAACACACCGGCGCTCGATGTCTCTCGGCTCCGTTTCGATATCCGCGAGTCAAGCCTTCTGCGTGACGAGGAGGCAGCGATCGAGGCGCTCAAGGCAGGGTTGTCTGAGTTGTCCCGGCGCAGAGCGCGCGAACACATCTCGTTGGTGCGCGAGACCGCGCGCCGGCGCACCGAGGACTTCGTCGGCACCTGGTTGGCCGGTGCGTTTGGAGACGCGGAGAGTTACCGGGTGGAGGTGCTCTTTACCGACGAGGTGCCGACGGTGGAGGGTTTCGAGACCGCTGGCGATTAGCGGGCTTCATGTCGCGGGGCCCTGGTTACGGGCTTGGACCGATACAGAGCGCGGTCGTACTGCGCGCGGCGCAGTGGCTCCGTGCTCGGATCGACTCGCGCTCGAGACGGCTCCGGAGTCGGTGAGAAAAGGCGGACGGTCCGGTTTGTCGTCTCCCGCGACGATCAAAGTCGAAGACGGTCGAGACTGAGCTCGACCGCTACAAAGTTCTTGCTCCACTCATAGCGGTCGATCTCCGTGTCGACCGAATCTTCAGATGTCCCGTGTCTTCCATGTGCCGCGGCGGAATGCCAATACGCCAACGACCGCGAGCGTCGCCTGGGACACCGCGACCGCGACAAATGCCCCCTGTGGCCCCCAACCCAGCGGCACCGAAAGAAAGTAGGCGAGGGGAAGCTGCACGACCCAGTAGACAAAAAAGTTGATCCATGTCGGGGTCGTCGTGTCGCCGGCGCCGTTGAAGGCCAGCACCGTGATCATGCCGTAGCCCCAGAAGACATAGCTGTAGCTGATGATCCGGAGACTCTCGGTGGCGATCCGGGTGACCGCCGGGTCGTTCGAGAAGAAGCCCACGAGCGGTCGGGCAAAGAAGACCAGGATGACCGCGACTCCACCCAGGAACAAGCTGTTGCAGAGGGCCGTCAACCACACCGACTTCTCGGCCCTCGCGGTGTCGCCGGCACCCAGGTTCTGGCGAACCAGGGTCGCCGCGGCGTTTCCCATCCCCCAGGCGGGGAGCAGGACGAAAATGATGACCCGGACCGCAATTGTGTAACCCGCCAGAGCGTCGGCGCCAAAGAGTGCAACGATCCGAACCAATCCTAGAAAGCTGGCCGTGCCGACCAGATACTGAAGGATCCCGATGCCGCTCACCCTCGCCAGACGGGCCATGATCGCCTGCACCACTCGAATCCGCCGCCAATCGACACGCACGTGGCTTTGCGGCCGCCCGAGCATCCGGAATTGGTAGAGGACACCGATCCCGCGTCCGACCGTCGTGGCGATCGCCGCCCCCTCGAGACCGAGGGCGGGGATCGGACCCCAGCCAAAGATCAGGATCGGGTCGAGCAGAATGTTGAGACCGTTGGCGATCCACAGGGCTCGCATGGCGATGGCCGGGTCGCCGGCGCCACGAAACACGGCGTTGATCAGAAACAGCAGCATCACGGTAGCGTTGCCGCCGAGTAGGATGGCGGTGAAGGCGGAGCCGTATTCGGCGGTTGCGGGTACCATGCCCATCCACAGCAGCAGCCGCTCGGAGAACAGAATGCCCAGAATTCCGAGCGGCACGGCAACTGCGATTCCGAGCGCGATGGCCTGTTGTGCCGCCACTGACGCGGCATCCGGATCCTGTTCGCCGATTCGCCTTGCAACCATCGCGGTGGTTCCCATCGACAACCCGATGGCAATGGCGAAGACCAGGGTCAGGAGTGAGTCGGAGATACCAACCACCGCGACGGCATCGGAGCCCAACTTTCCGACAAAGTAGACGTCGACCACCGAGAAGAGAGACTGCATCGACATCTCGAGCACCATCGGCACCGCGAGGAGCAAGATGGCGCGGCCGATCGGGACGGATGTGTAGTCCATCCGCACGCCCCGGATCGAATCGCGGACCGCGGCCCAGAACCCCGCGTGACCCGCAGGGACAATCGCGGGTGGCTGCGAGTCGCTCGATCTCTTGCCTTCGAGCATCGCGGGAGCGTACAGGAAGAGGGCCGGGGTGCGGACCGACTCCCGCTGCCCGGCGCAACGCCCGGCTGGAAACGGCGCTCGCTGCCCGGACTTCGAGCGTGGGCTCGCGCCTCGTTGCTCGCCCGCGCGGACCGAGCTTGGCCTTTCCGAGGATACCCCCTGTGCCCGCGGGCTCACAGCGTTCCTGCCGAGCATTCGCCGGGCAGCGTTGGCTGAGTCGGGGAACAGGGTTCGGAGGCGGGCTCTTCGCCGCCCTCGGCTCGGACAGAGATCGCCGACCGAAACCAATAGGTCCTGGCTCGCCGCCGAGCATTCACCGGGCAGCGAGGGCTGGGTCAGCGCGGAAGGGGGGCGGAGAGGCGCTGTCGTTCCGCGATCTCGCGGAAGACCGGTTCGAGCATCGGGTGCAGCAGGGTCTGGGCGCCGTAGGGAGAGAGGTGGTCGGGGTCCGCATACAGGGACCGGCCGCCGCGGCCGATGTGCGAGGCGCCCAAGTCGTCGAAGCACCAGTCGGCGGGATCGAGCCGCCGGGAGTCCCGAAGCTGGAGCACGTCGATCACCTCGCTCACGTTCGCCTGTCGCTGTTCGTGGACGGTTTTCGTGATGCCGCTCGGTTGTGCCCGCCCCAAAAGCGACGCAAGCACCAGGGCCTTCATTGGATCACTTTTCTGTAACGGCACCTGCTTGACGATCCAGACGGTTGCGCCGGCGGCCTCGAGTGCCGCGACGGTTCGCTCGAGCCCTCGGCCGAGAGCGGCCCGGGCCGTCTCTCGGGTGAGTTGGACCGCCGGCTCGTCGACGATCAGCGAGTCCGTCTTGCCGTCAGGCCGGCCCTCGATGTTGACCGCCCAACGCGCCACCAGGATGACGTTCTGGATGCCATGGTTCTCGACATATTGGAGGACGGCTCGGTTCCAGCCCACCATCTCGTCCCGCAGGCCTGGTCGCCAGGTCTCGAGAAGTGGGGCCATCGCCGGTCGTGCCGCGATCGCGAGGCGGATGCCGTACTCGACGGCAAGCCGGTCGCAGAGCTCGGCGAGCGCCAACGCGTGACTGTCGCCCCAGAGGAGTACCGTCTGCTTTTCCTCGGCCGGCGAGCCGAGCATCGGCAGGTCACCGGCCTCGGCGGGCTCGCTGGTCGTCGCGTAGTGTTGAGGCACCGAGTTGTCGTCGGTGAGCCGCAGCACCCGATCCGGCCATCGACTCGGCAGCCCCTCCTTCACTCCGATCCACAACGAGATCGCGGCCAAACAGCCCGCGGAGACGACCGCGGCGGTCACCACTTGCTTGAATTTTTTGTCACGCTTTCCCCTGCGGAAGGGCGTCTCGACGAAGTTCCACGAGAGATAGGCGAGCCCCAGGCTCAGCCCCAGGGCGGCGACGCGGATCGGCACCGACAGATCGCTGCCAAGCCAGTAGCGCAGATAGGTCAGAATCGGCCAGTGCCAAAGGTACAGGGAGTACGACATGAGGCCGATGGCAACCATGGGCGGTGTCGCCAGCGCCCGTCCCACGAACCCGAGCCGCGAGGAGTTGGCGTAGACGACGAGTGCGGTACCGGCGCATGGCACGAGCGCCGAAACCCCAGGGAACCTTGTCGCTGGGTGAAAAAACCAGCCTGAACCCAAGATGGCGGCCAGTCCGAGGGCGCTCAGGATGTCGATATGCGAGCGACGGAGTCTCGTGGGTTGCGGGCACCAGACCAGGAGGGCGCCCAGCAGGAGCTCCCAGGCCCTGGTTGGAAGCAGGAAGAAAGTTGCCAGAGGGCGAGTGTGTGTCTGGAGTTCACTAAGCGCCAGTGTCGCTACGGAGAGGGTCGCGAGGGTCCACAGCAGCGTCTTTCGTGACACCCGCCGGCCCAGGATGAGGAGGAACGGGTAGCCCAGGTAGAACTGTTCCTCGACAGCCAGAGACCACATGTGAAGTAGCGGCTTCATCTCTGCCGGGCCGGCGAAGTAGTCGGTGTTGAGCCAGAAGAAGAAGTTTGCGGCCATCAGTTGTTGCGCGACGGTGGACTGGGCGAGTTCCTCGAGGTCCTCCGGCAGAAGGAGGACGACCCCCGCGATCAGGGTTACTGCGGTCAAGAAGGTAGCTGCCGGGATAATCCGCCGGATCCGCCGGACCCAGAATCCGGCAAGCGAGAAGGTTCCCTCTTCCTGCTTTCGAACGATCAGACCGGTGATGAGGAAGCCGGAGATGACAAAGAAGACATCGACACCGACATAGCCACCGGTGAAACCAAAGCGTGCATGAAACAAGAGGACGAGGAGCACGGCGACCGCGCGCAGCCCGTCGACGTCGGGGCGATACTTGAAATCAATCACGTCGGTTGATCCCTCGCGCGATGGCTCTCGCGCTCGGTCGATACCCTACCGCGCCGGACCCAAAACGGAACCGTGACTCGCTTCTCCCGGCGCGTGGGTCAGCTCGCTCCGCTGCGAGGCTCATGCGATCCAGCGAGCTCGCCGAAGACTCGTCTCGGGCGATTCGGACGTCTCCTCGCTCCCTTCAGGCGGCCGGCGCCCCTGCCGGCCGAGCAAACCGTCGCGGTGATCTGGACCTGTTACGAACCAAGGCCGCTGCGGTGCGGCGAATCGCTCTTCCTCGTCTCGCCTTCGCTCACCACGCTGGATCCCCGCAACGCCTCCAAGTCTCCGCTCGAGTGACCCACGCTGCCGGAATCAAAGAAGGACCGTTTCCGAAGGCGCGGGCCAACCGTACCGGTGGCGGCTCCCGCTACAATGCCCGCGATGGATGTGGTCTGTATCGGTGGCGGTCCAGCGGGGCTCTACTTCGCGCTCCTGATGCGCAAGGCCTTTCCGGAGACGCGGGTCAAGGTCATCGAGCGCAACCGAGCCGACGACACCTTTGGCTGGGGAGTGGTCTTCTCCGATGAAACACTTGCCGGCTTCGAGGAGGCCGACCCCGAGTCCTTTGCGGAGATCACCAGGAGTTTCAGGACCTGGCGTGACATCGAGACGTACTACCAAGGCTCTTGCACGGTATCGACCGGTCACGGGTTCTCGGCCCTGTCGCGCAAGAAACTCCTGCTCATTCTTCAACGGCGTTGCCGTGAGCTGGGTGTCGAGCTCGAGTTCGAACACGAGATCGGTTCGTTCGACGAGGTGGCCGGCGCCGATCTCGTCGTTGCCGCCGACGGCGTCAACAGCTGGGTGCGTGAATCGCTCGCCGAGCACTTCCAGCCGCGCCTCGACTGGCGCAAGTGCAAATTCACGTGGCTCGGCACCGACAAACCGCTCTCGGCCTTTACTTTCATTTTCAAGGAGACGCCACACGGGCTCTTTCAGGTCCACGCCTACCCCTTCGACGATCGTCTCGCGACCTGGATCGTCGAGTGTCGTGAGGAGGTCTGGGAAAGCGCCGGGCTCGAGGATGCCAGTGAGGCGGTGACGGTCGCGTTCTGCGAGGAACTCTTCGCCGAGCACCTGGACGGACACCGACTGCTGTCGAACCAATCGCTGTGGAGGACCTTCCCGACGGTGAGCTGCGCGACCTGGCGCCACGGCAACGTCGTTCTTCTGGGGGATGCCGCGCACACGGCGCATTTCTCGATCGGTTCAGGCACCAAGCTCGCTATGGAGGACGCCATCGAACTGACCGCGGCGTTTCGGCGAAAGGGCACGGACTCGGTGGAAGATGCCTTGGAGGAGTACGAAGAAGCGCGCTGGGTGGACATTCTCAAATTTCAGAAGGCCGCACAGACGAGCCTCGAGTGGTTCGAGAACTCGGCCCGCTATTTCGGTCAGGATCCGCTGCAGTTCACCTTCAACTTGATAACGCGCTCGAAACGGATCACCTACGAGAACCTCGCGGAGCGCGATCCGGAGCTCATTGCGCGGCTCAACAGCTGGTACCAGGAGAGCGAGGGTGAGCCGGAGCTCCCCGTCAAAACCGCCCCGCCGCCAGTTCCGCCTCGAGTCCCCCCTCGAGTCCCCCCTCCAGTCCCCCCTCCAGTCCCGCCTCCAATGTTCACGCCCTTCCGGCTGCGTGACCTGGAGCTGGTCAATCGCATCGTCGTCAGTCCGATGTGCCAGTACTCGGCCGACGACGGCTTGCCCAATGACTGGCACTTGGTCCATCTCGGCGGTCGCGCGATCGGCGGCGCCGGACTCCTGATCACCGAGATGACCGATATCTCGCCGGAGGGCAGGATCACGGCTGGGTGTACGGGGATGTATGGCGACGACCATGTGGTGGCTTGGCGGCGGATCGTAGACTTTGTGCACGCCAACTCGCGGGCGAAGATCGGTGTCCAGCTGGCGCACGCCGGCCGCAAGGGTTCGGTCGTCCATCCGTGGCAAGGAGAGGACGTTCCCCTGACCGAGGAGGATGGCGCCTGGCAGACCCTGGCGCCGTCCGCGATTCCCTTCTACCCGAACTGGCCGGTGCCGAAGGCGATGGACCGGGCCGACATGGACACGGTGATCGCGGACTTCGCGCGCGCGACCGGCCTCGCCGAGGCCGCGGGATTCGACCTGGTCGAAGTCCACATGGCACACGGCTACTTGCTTTCGAGCTTTATCTCGCCTCTTTCGAACCAGCGACAAGACGGCTACGGCGGCTCGCTCGAGAACCGTATGCGGTTCCCCCTCGAGGTTTTTCGGGGCATGCGCGAGGTGTGGCCGGATGAGAAGCCGATGGCGGCGCGACTCTCGGCTACCGACTGGATGGATGAGGACGGGCGCGGCACGACGGCGGAGGAGACGGTCGAGGTGGCGCGCCTGTTGGCCGGCGCCGGTTGCGATTTGATCGATGTCTCGTCGGCCGGCAACTCGCCGGAATCCGAGCCGGTCTACGGCCGCATGTACCAGGTGCCGTTTGCCGAGAGGGTTCGGCACGAGGCCGGGGTTCCAGTCGCCGCCGTTGGGGCCCTGCTCGGCGCTGACCACGCAAATACCGTGCTGGCGGCCGGTCGCGCGGATCTGGCGGTGATGGCGCGACCGCACCTGCATGACCCCTATCTGACTCTTCACGCCGCCGAGACCTATGAGGTCTGGGACCATCCGTGGCCGGGCCAGTACGATCCGGCGAGGCCGACCCCGCCGAGAACAGATCAACGAAAGAGCGACCAACGAAAGGTGAGATGAACCGAACGGAACAGATCGCGAGAGCCGAGACCTTCCGGGCCCTTCACCGAGGCTCCAAGCTCCTGGTGCTGCCCAATGTTTGGGATCCGTTGGGGGCGCAGCTCCTCGAGAGCCTCGGCTATCCGGCGGTAGCGACCGCGAGCGCCGCGGTGGCGTTTTCGCACGGGATTGACGACGGTGAGCGGATCGGCTTCGACACGATGCTGGATGTGATCAGACGAATCGTCAAGAGTGTCGAGGTGCCGGTCTCGGCCGACATCGAGACCGGGTTCGCCGAAGAGCCAGGCGATGTCGCCGGCAACATGCGCCGCCTGCTAGAGACCGGAGCGGTCGGGATCAACCTGGAGGACAGCAGGGTTGAGCTCCCGCGCCGGCTCTATCCTCTGGAACTCCAGCGCGCGCGAATCCAAGCGGTACGTGAGATGGCGAACGACTTTGGCGTGCCTCTGGTGATCAATGCCCGCATCGACGTCTTTGTGCGTCCGGTCCCAGAGTCGCGGTCAGAGAAGATCGCGGAAGCGGTCCATCGGGGAAACGCCTATGTCGAGGCCGGGGCCGATTGCGTGTTTCCGGTGGCGCTGGGGGATTTCGAGATCTTGAAGACGCTCCAACGTGAGATCGACGCACCGATCAATGCCTCCGCCACCGCTTCGACGCCGTCGATCGCCGAGCTCGAGCAATCGGGGATCGCCCGTCTGAGCCTCGGTCCCGGACTGCTCAAGGCCGCCCTGACGGCGATGAGAGAGGTGGCCAGCGGGCTCCAGGACCCGCGGGGTTCGTATACGGGGTTTACGCGGGACGCCATGACCAGCGCCGAGATCGAGGAACTCGTGTCGAAATAGGGGGACACAAACCTTTTTCCGGACCCACAACAAGCAACCAAAAGGTGTCTTCCCTGATCCCTCGCGAGTCCGGAAAAAGGTTTGTGTCCCCCTATTTCGTCTTCGACGGCTGGATGATCTTCCAGGTGGCGAGAAAATCGAAGATCGCCTGAGCGGCGATGCGGTGGGCAAGCTCGTTGGGGTGTGGGTCGGTAAACGGCTCGACCGCCAACCGCTTGGCGTCGACCCCGCGAAAGACCGGCAATAAGTCGAGCGCCGGGATATCCAGAGACTCGGCAAGCTCGGTGACTTCGTCGTGAAGGTCGGCGTAGGGATAGCGACCGTCCAACTGGGAGTCGAAGATCGGGAACACTACGAGGGCCATCGGGACTTGGCGCTGGCGAAGCTCGGCCCGCATCTTCTTGAGAGCTCGGGCCGCGAGCTTCCAGCCTTTTTGCTCGCCGAAGAGCCCGTGGTAGTAGCGATCCAGCGCCCGCTTCATACGCAGATTCTCCGCTGCCTCGATCACCGTGCGACCCGCGAGGCTGTGTTTGTGCAGCCACCCGAAAAGGCCGCTCGGCTCGCGTCTGGAGAGATTCTCCCGGAGCCGCTCCAGTTGTTTGGTGCTCGAAGGTTCCGGGTCGTTGAGGACGAAGGTCCAGAGCACGAGATCTGGCTCGAGTCCGTTGAGACGACCGTCGAGCGATTCCTTCTGCCGAACGGTGTTCCACCCCGGACGGCTCCAGTTGAGAACCTCGAGCTTCGCCCACCAAATCCGCGGCGAGATGAGATTCTCGAGCCGGACGGCGAACACATCCTGCGGCTCGACGCCGTATCCCCAGGCATAGGAGTCGCCGACCAGCAGGATCCGATAGGTATCGGAAGGTTTATCCAGCGTCGGTCTGCGGCGCCGAAAATCCGGGCTTTTATCGTCTGGTACTCGCGCTTCGGGCTCGACGGCGGTACTCACATACTCTCTCGAACCACCTCCCGTCGTGCGGAGAATCACTTCGAGTGCGCCGAACACCAGCAGCGCGGCGATCAGAACGGCCAGCAACCGAAACTGGAGACGGCGGGCCAGGCTTCTCTGGCCGGGTATCGCGATCGGCACGGGCATAGGCTACCGCAGCTCGGCGGATACACTACGCTGTCCGCATGAACAGCGAGCACCTATCGAGATGATGGGTGACTGCCGAAACCGCGAAGCCTGAACCCGGAAAATCCCCAGTGACCCGGACGATCTCATCTCACGCCCGGGAGACGCTGCGGTTGGCGGCGCCGCTGATCATCGGTCAAGTCGCCACGGTCGCGATGGGCTTTGTGGACACGCTGATGGCCGGGCGGCGCGACGCCGTGTCGTTGGCGGCTATCGCGGTCGGCGGCAGTCTCTGGGGAACGCTGACTTACTTCATCCATGGTGTCTTGATGGCGCTGCCACCGACAGTGGCGCAGCTACGGGGTTCCGGCCGCACGATCAAGATCGCCTCGTGGACCTGGCAGACCTTCTGGCTCGGCCAGGCCCTCGCCTTGCTGTCGATCCTGATCCTGTACAACGCCGAGGGGATCCTCGCGCTCGTCGGGATCCAGCCTGAGATCGTGCCGCTCACCGGGAGGTACCTCAAAGCCCTGTGCTGGGGGATGCCGCCGCTTTGCGCGTACCTCGCGCTGCGTTTCCTGAGCGAGGGCCTCGCCTACACCCGGCCGTCGATGTACCTGGGCGTGATGGGGCTGGGGGTCAACGTGGTGGCCAACTACGCGCTGATCTACGGCCGTTGGGGGTTCCCCGAGCTCGGTGCCGTAGGTTGCGGTTACGCCACTTCGCTGGTGTTCGGAATCCAGTTCTTGGGCATGCTGATCCCGGTGGTACGACAGAAACGCTTCCGCTCGCTGGATCTTCTTTCCGGCCGGGAGCTGCCCCGGTGGCCCGAACTGCGCGCGTTGCTGCGCCTGGGGTTGCCGATGGGAACCTCGATCTTTATCGAGGCGAGTTTCTTCACCTCGATCGCTCTGCTCATGGGCTCTCTGGGAACAACGATCGTCGCCGGTCACCAGGTGGCGATCAACTTCGCGGCGCTCGCGTTCATGGTGCCTCTGGGACTCTCGCTGGCCATCACCGTACGCGTCGCCGAAGCGGTTGGCGCTGGCGAAACGAGCGACGCCCGGCGGGCGGGGCAGGTAGGGGTCGGTCTGGCGCTCTGCACCCAGCTGCTTTCGGCCTCGGTCATGCTGGCTGTACCGGGACTCATCGTCGCCATCTACACCCGCGACCCGGCGGTTGCCGAGATCGCCTTGGGGCTCATCCTTCTGGCGGCCATCTTTCAGATCCCCGATGGTCTTCAAGTGAGCGCGGCGGGAGCGCTTCGCGGACTCAAGGACACGCGGGTCCCGATGGTGGTGACCCTGATCTCCTACTGGCTCGTCGGTCTATCGCTCGGATACTTCCTCGGTATCCGGCTGGGGAACGGTGCCAAGGGCCTGTGGGTAGGGGTGATCGCCGGTCTGTCGTGCGCCGCGGTCATGCTGGTCTGGCGGTTTCATCGGCTCTCGAAGTGCTCGGTGGGGTAAGGACCGCAACATCCAGGCACCGTCT
>Ga0224508_10003514_pt1 | contig 12941 bp, 7 predicted proteins | sample SF_Jan12_sed_USG_4_FD_170157 | JGI IMG/M metagenome (GOLD analysis project Ga0224508, IMG submission 170157) | Sediment microbial communities from San Francisco Bay, California, United States - SF_Jan12_sed_USGS_21 | ecosystem: Environmental > Aquatic > Marine > Sediment | place: USA: California...
CGGTGGGATCGAATTCGTCGTGCACGTCGAGTTGTGCCACGACGCCTGCCTGGACCGACCCGTGCCATCCATCAGTGAGCCGTGCGACGACGCCAGCCTCGATACCGCGTACTCGCGAGCAATCGAGCGAGGTCTGCCCCGCATCGTCGGTGGTGAGGCGCCCGACGAGCCAACGCCCTGGTACCCGCGCCTGCGGCAGTTCTTCGGCCAGGTGCCGGCCACCGACCCGCTCGTCACCGCGGCGCTGACGGCCGTCGATGCCGCTGACCCCGTCGACCGGCCGGCGGTCTGCGTTGTCGAGCTGCGACGTCTCGCCGCCGAGGACACGATGGACCTGCAACCCGCCGACGGCGCGACGGCCTGGTCGCCGGCGGCCGGCGATGGCTGCATCCCCTTGGCCGAGATCGCCGTCCATCTGCGACCTGAGGGCGACTCGTTCGTCGTCGTCGGCGACGGTGATGCGCCGACAAGTGTCGACAACCACGTCCGTCCGGCCCACGTTCGAACCCGCACGATCCAGGAACTGCTCTGCCATGCCCACGGTCTCGGCCCGCCTGCTGCGGGTCCCGGCGACGCGGGCGACGAGACCGACCTCGGCGATGCCAGTGGACCGCGCGACGAATTCCTCGTCGGGGCGCCGCGTGCCATCGCCGGTTCGGCCGAGCTGCACGGTTCAGCGCTGCTCCTGACGTTCACGGCGCCGCTGAACCGCGCGACCGTGAACCGCGAGGCCTTCGAGGTGTGTTCGCTGCGCGCAGATGGGTGGAGCCCGGTCGACATCGACCGTGCCGACCTCGACGACAGCGGCACCGTCGTCAGCCTCCGCCTGGGTTCGACGCCACGGGTACGGCCGGTCCGCGTCGTGGCCAACGGTTCGGGTGCCGCCCCGGTGGTCGGCGCCGACGGACGTCCGCTGGTCGGCGTCACCGGAGAGGCCGGGGTTGCCGGCGGACGGGACGCTGCCTTGATGATCGCTGCTTCCGACGATGCGTCGGACGACGAGTGAGGAATGGACATGACCATCACCGATTTCAACGGCCCGCTGGAGATGCTCGGATCACATGCCGGGATCAACATCATCGATCCCTCGACGGTCCTGAGCCGGCTCTGGTACTTCGACGGCAAGTTCCTGCGCGCCGAGGGGTTCCGGCGCGATCAGGAGTACGTCCGATCGCTCGTCGCGCTGTCGAACCAGGCCACCGGACACGGCGTGGTCCACGGCTACGACGTGGAGCTGGCCGGAGGTGACGAGCTGCGGGTCGAGGGTGGGCTGGCGCTGGCTCGCTCCGGCCGGGTCGTCTACCTGCCCCAAACCGTCGACCTCTCGATCGCGCAGCTGATCAACCGGTCGACGGGCCGGATCGATCCGGGCGAGAGCGAGCCGGGCGGCGTCTCGGAGTTCGCGGCCTGTCCGCCCGATGAGCCGGCCGACCCCGATCTCCCGATCGCACCGCGCCCGCTCTATGTGCTGACGGTCGCCGCGGCCGAGGCACTGTGCGGGGATGAGGAACGATTCGGCCAGCTCTGCGAGGACGCATGCGCAACCGAGACGGATCGCTCGGTCGCGGTCGAGGGCGTGTGCTTCCGCGTGCTCGAGCTGAATCTCGCGCTCCCGTCGAGCACTCTCGTGCCATTCGGTCTCGAGCATCTGCGGTCCCAGGTCGCCTCGGCGTGGTACGAGCGCGAGCGCTCCGATGTCCCGTCGATGATCTCGGGCGCCGGCCTGCGGAGCCCGGTCTGGTGCCACGGCGCAGACGGAGTCGGTGGGGAACAGGTGCCGCTCGCTGTGTTCGACCGAGCCGGTCAGGTGACCAGCTGGGTCGACATGTGGACGGCTCGGCGTGAGCTCATCGAGACCTCACCGCACCGCTACTGGGGCTGGCGGTTCGCGATGCGACCCCTCGATGTCTTCCTGGCGCAGGTGCTGCAGTTCCAGTGCGAGCTCCTCGCGCTCGGCGGGGGCGGCGCCGATCCCGGTGGCGATCCCTGTGCCGAAGAACGCGCCACGTTGGTCGCCGCCGAGGCACTGCTGGCCGACGTGGCAGCGCGGGAGTCCGAAGCTATGGCCCGGCTCGGCGCGGCCGGTGACTTTCCGGTCGCGATGGCGAAAGGACTCGATCAGATCGAGGTCGTTCGCGGCAAGATCAGCGAGACGCTGCTCGGCGGGTCCGGTCTGTCGAACGGCTCGCTCCTGCTCGATGGCGGCATCATCGAGCTGCCCTCGGGTGGCTACCTGCCGACGCGTCTCGATCATGATCTCGAGGCGCAGGTCCGCGCCTACATGGGGCCCGGTGTCGATCTTCGATTCTGCGCAGTCCGTGCCGACTTCATACCGGAGGCGCTCCAGGAGGCCCAGCACATGGAGCGGATCTCGCTCACCCAGGGCATCGACGACCCCGGCAACCTCGAGGAGGTCGACATTCTCGTGCCCGACGGTCGGGTGGACGACTCCACGACGACAACATCGGGCGAGTTCGAGGGTGCGCTCCGTTTCCTGCCGCGGCGAATGGTCGTCGACGACACGGTCGTCACCGGGTCGGCGTTGGCATTGGCGATGGTGGCTCGCGACCAGGTGCAGGACGGCTGGTCGTGGAGCGTCGCCGCCCATGGCGAGGCACCTCAGCAGCTTGCCGTGTCGAACCTCATGCAGGGCATCGTGTCCGACGTGCGGGAGGAGGCCGCGACCGCGGCGACGGTCGACATGATGAAGGTCCACATCGAGCCCGATGCCGACCACGAGGCCGCGCTGCACGACAACGGGTTCCGCCAGCGTGCGAACCGGGAGCGACATCTCGCCGAACAGCGCCACGAAGCGTCGATGCTCAGCGCGTTCGGCCCGGCTGTCGGCGGGTTCGCTCAACTGCCGGATCGAGCCCTCCGCCGCGACGAGAAACGACCGATCAGCCTCTGGTTCGACGTCGAGACCGATCGCGACCTCCGCGAAGTTCCGATCGGCGGGCGCGCCGGCCTACGGCTGCGATTCAGCGTGTACTCGCGGGCCAAGGAGGAACCGGTCGTCCTCGATTTCCAGGTGACCGGCGGACTCGTCGTGAAGGACAAGCACACGCAGAGCCTTCCCGGTGGTGCGCAGGTCGTTGCCATCACCACCACTTCCGTCGACGGCTTCGTCGACCCACTGTTCATCGGCGGGAGTCTGACGATCGACCTGGCGCCCCAGCCGTTCTCGGGCCTGGACCTCGACTGGCGGGTGGGCGTGTCGTCGCAGGGCGCCAGGATTCTCGACGTGCAGCCGACGATCAAGCGGCTCGGGGCCCGCGCCAGCTTCGACGACATCGGCTCGCCACGGTTGGTGCGAGGCTTCTTCGACATCATCGTCTCGGGCCAGAGCGCGCTCGACACCGATGAATGGACGGCCGTGATCGAGGCGGTCGACGAATCGCGAGTGCTCATGCGCTTCGCCGACCTGGATCTCACCGAGTCACCGGGTGCGCTCGCGCTCGGCACTCCAGGTCGCGACCTCGGTGAGGCCGCGATCCAGGTGATCGGAACCGAGCTGGCGATTCGTGGTCGCGAGCTGGGGTTCACGTCGTTTGCGAGGGGCCGGCTGTTCCCGGCCGAGCCGGAGACGACGCGCACCATTCATCCCACGACCGACTGGGTCATGTTCCACCGGCGTCGCAACAAGGTGTGCGCGATGACCCGTCCCGACCGCCCGGTCGGGATCCGTCGGCACCAGTGGTATCACGTCGTCCTGAAGGACGGTGCCGACCTGGCGACGCTGGCGAAACTGGGGGGTCGGTGGGAGAAGTCGGGGCGGCTGAGCCGCGACATCGACTTCATCCAGGTCCACGACGCCGTCGACGACCTGGGTTTCGAGCCCGTCGCTCTGCTCGAGTTCGTCGAGCAATCCGATGCCCTGCATTCTTCCCTGGTCGAGCTGCGCTCGGCGTGGAAGGCGAAGGCTCGTGGCGACATCCTGCTCGCCGGCGTCGTCGGTGAGAACCCGGGGGGCGACGGCGCCACGATCGCAACGGGACGGTTGATGACGACGATCTCCTCGATCGCCGACCTGGTCGACACGACCGGGGTCACCACGGATGTGCTGGCCGAGATTCCTCCTGAGTTCCAGACCGGTGGCATCGACGGCGCCATCTTCACCGCAGGTGTGGCCCGACCGAAGGTGACGACGGAGTGCGCACTTCTGTACCGGCTCGATCGCGCCCAGCGGGCGCAGCTGGCCAAAGGCCTCGCTGGCGCCGGCGAGGTGACTCAGAAGGACATCGAGAACGTGCTCCAGAAGCTCGACATCCCGATCGACTCGTTCGTCGTACGGTTCAACGGGCCGGACATCGAGAACAAGGACGCGGTGCTCACCTGGTGGGGACAGGGTCAGACTGCAGCCTTTTTCGACATGGCGTTCAGTTCGGAAGTGTCGTCGAGCGAGTTGCTGAAGGCAGAGTGGATCGAGCGGGTGTCCACGCTCGACGGGTTGCTGGGCATCGAGTCCTTCCAGATCATGGCCGACGTCACGCCCGCGTTCGACGAGTGCAGCGTGCTGGCGTTCATCGTCCCGTCGATCGTGGTGCAGTAGAGGGGACCGGTCGCGTGCCGTTGCTTCTCAGTCCGCGATCCGGAGCGCCACTGCCGGCCTGATCCGCGACGCTCGCCGGGCCGGCCAGATCGCCGCGATGGCCGAGGTTACGAGCGCGACGACCACGATGATGACGATCTCACCGGCGGGGACACCCCAATCGAAGCCGTCGGCCCAGTCCGCACCCGACTCTGCCAGGGCGTAGGTGGCCACCAACGAGATCGCGACGCCGAGAACCGTGCCCTCGGCCGCGACGAGACCGGCCTCGAAGAGGAAGACACCGGCCACCGAGCGGGCCGGGAACCCGAGGGACCGCAGCACCCCCACCTGGCGGCGCCGCTCGCGGACGGCGCGCACCATGATCACGCCGATCCCGGCCACTGCGACGATGAGCCCGGCACCGACGAACTGCTGCATCAGGGTGAAGAACGCGCTGTTCTGGGCGAGGATCTGGTCGACGAGGCCACGAACGGTCTCGGCGTCGGCGCCGTTGGCGATGAAGGTCGTCTCCAGCCGCTGGGCCACCGCCGCGTCGTCGGCTGCTGCGACCCCGAAGCGGTTCGGAACCGCCCGTTCTCCGAAGACCTCGCGCGCGGTCTCGATGCTGGTGAACGCACCGGTGCCGATCATGTCCTCCTCGGAGATCGCGGCCACGGTGAGCTCGCGAACCCTGCCGCTGGCGGGGTCGGTCATCAGGACCGAGTCGCCGATCTCTGCTGCGTCCGCCGGCGGGCCGCCGCCGGTCGCGAGGAAGAAGTCGTCGAGGATGATCAGCGACGGGTCCTCCACCACCGCCTGCCAGGCTGCTTCGTCGGTCGGGTAGTCGCCCAGCTCCTGCAGACGCGGTGGAGCCGCCGCGAACTCCGGCCCGATCCCGGTGATGGGCCAAGTGACCGGGTCGTCGTCCCCGACGACGAAATCGGCAACGAGGTAGGCCAGCGGCGCCACGGCCTCGACGCCCTCGACCGTGGCAAGATCGGCGGCAGCGGGAGGGTTCGTGGGGTTGGCGGTGACGATCACGTCGTAGCCACCGGAGAGGTCGGCGGTGATGTCGTCCGCCTGGCCGCGGAACATGAACGACAGAACACTCATGTAGACGAGGGTGAGCACGACGACCGCGAACATGCCGAGCGTGAGCGCGGTCCGGAACCTGCGGGCCAATGGGTAGGCCAGCCCCAATCGCACCGAGAGCGATCCGCCGCTCAGTCGGCTGAGCAGGTGCCCGATGCCAGCCTGGTGGACGGTCACGACGGCGACCGACGCTGCCGCCATGGCGAGCCCCTGCACGAGGAACACGGGGATGGCCACGGTGCCATCGAGCAGACCGATGACGGGTATGGCCAGGATCGACCAGGCGAGCACCGCGAGGCTGACGATTGTGCTCACCGCGCGTCCAGGGAATCGGCGCGCCGCTCGTGGCGCCACGCCGACGAGCATCAGCATGGGCCCGATCATCATGGAGTACGAGTCGGGCCCACGGACGCCGAGCACGGTCAGGCCAGCGCCGAGGAGCACGAGCACCGTCCCTATGGCGGCCCAGCGGCGACGGGGGCGCACCCGCGACGGCTCGGGGATGTCGCGAATCGCTCGGATCACGTTGAATCGCGCGGTGCGCACGCTCGTGATCACCACGGTCACGATGGCGATCACGAAGCCCATCGCGAACCCGGTCAGCACCGACCCCCTCGTGAAGGTGAACTCCAGATTGAGCTGGTTGACTTCCTGGCCCGAGCTGAGTATCTGGTCGGCCCGCCACCCGATCAGCCAACCGAAGCCGATTCCCACCACGGCTCCGATCGCCGCGGCCACGACGGCATATATCCATCCTTCGAGAGCGAACGCCCCGACCATCGGGCCCCGTCGCATGCCCATTGCCCGGAGCATTCCGAGCTCGGAGCGACGCTCGTCGGCCAACATCACGAAGATGTTGACCAACAGCAGCACCCCGGCTGCGACTGCGAACATTCCGACCGTGAAGTAGAGCTGGGTGAGCGACGCCCCGACCTCGTCAGCGAGCTCCAGGACATCTTGTTTCGTGGCGTCGATGCGGACCGGCGTGCCGGCGAGCGAATCCCCGATGTCGGCGATCGCGGCGTCGGTGCGATCGGCGCCCGACTCCACGCCGCCCACGTTCGAGAACGCGACGAACACCTGAGGCGGCTCCGAGTCCGCCGGTACCTCACCCCGTGTGAGCTCGGCGAGCGTCCCGTCGGTGACGAAGACGTTGTATGCCTGCTGGCGAGCGTCGATCGGCCAGAAGCCGGCGACCCCTGTCCGCGGCAGGACCCTGTCGACAGTGAGCGACAGCTCTCGGCCGTAGGCGAAGACGAGGATCTCGTCGCCGACGCCCACGTGGGCTCGGGCGGCCAGGTCGTCGGTCACCGCCGCGGCACCGCGTTCGGGGGTTCCGCCCCGGATCCCCGTCGCGCCGGGATCGCCGCCGAACTCGTGGGCTGCGGCGAAGTCGACCTCGATCAGCTGGGCACGGGGCTGTATCGCCCGCGCCGCCGGATTGACGACGGCCGCACCTGCGGTCGCGAACGACAGCACGCCGTCGATCTCGGGCGAGTCGAAACCCTCGAAGCGGGCGATCAGCTCAGCACCCTCGTCGAGTCCGCTCACTGCAACCTGTTCGTCGATCGGTCCCAGATGGTCGTAGGCCGCCGCCGAGATGGACCGGTCGATCGTGTCGCCCACGATCAGCGAGCCGGTGATGATCGCGGTCCCGAGCAGCGAGCCGAGCACTACGAGGAGCGCCTCGGTCGGTCGGCGGGCCGCATTGCGCAGGGCGAGCCGGCGTAGGACCGGTCGGAACACGAGCACAGCCACCAGGGGGAGGGACAGGACGAGCGCGACGGTGATAGCCATGGTCAGCCGATGGCGGTTACGACCGCTGGCGCGTCCGAGATGATCCGGCCGTCTCGCATCCGTACGAGGCGCTGGGCCTGGGCGCCGACATCCTCGTCGTGGGTGACGAGCACCAGTGTCAGGCCGTCGGCGTGGAGCTCACGCAACAGCCCCACCACGCCTTCGGCGGTCTCGGAATCGAGCGCGCCGGTGGGCTCGTCGGCCCACACCACCCGGGGGCGACCGGCCAGGGCCCTGGCGATCGTCACCCGCTGCTGTTCCCCGCCGGAGAGCTCGGGGGGTCGGTGGTTGACCCGGCGGCCGAGGCCGACCCGTTCGAGCGTCTCGACGGCTCGCCGTCTGGCCTCCGAGGCCGACACCCCGGCGAGCAGCAGGGGCAGCTCGGCGTTCTCGACCGCGTCGAGCACGGGGATCAGGTTGAACTGTTGGAAGACGAACCCCATCGACGACGCTCGATGGCGGGTGCGCTCGCTGTCGCTCATGTCGTGGAGCACTCGCCCGTCGAGCAGGACCCGTCCGGCGTCGATGTCGTCGAGACCCGAGAGGCAGTTCAGGAGCGTCGTCTTGCCCGAGCCCGATGGGCCCATGACAGCGACGAACTCGCCCTCCGCGACCTCGAGGTCGACGTCACGGAGAGCGGCTACCTCCTCGGCCTCGGTGCGGTACGTCTTGCAGACGCGCTCCGCGACGAGCAGCGGGCTCATGGATTGAGCGTGCGAGCCGTGCCGGACCACCGCTATGGCCAAACGTCACATCATCGGGGTGGCAGGCTGTGGAGGTGCCGTCTTCGACCCCATCGTCGTCGTTGTTCGATCGCTGGTCGGCCACCTATGACCTTCCCGGCCTGCAGCGATTCACCTACCGGCCGATTCACGACGCCATAGTCGCGCAGCTCGCCGAAGCGCATCCGTCGACTGTCGTCGATCTCGGATGTGGCACCGGGCAGTTGACCCGAAGGCTGATCGAACGGTTCCCGGACGCCGCTGTCATCGGCGTCGACTTCTCGGCTGGGATGCTGGCAGAGGCAACGGGCCGCCTGGGTCCGAACCCGGCGGACCATCCTGCTCTCGTGCAGGCCGAGGCCGAGCGGCTCCCGTTCGGGCCGTCCTCCGTCGACGTCGTGGTCTGCACGGAGTCGTTCCACTGGTATCGCGACCAGGCCGAGGCATTGGACGGGCTGGCCGAGATCGTCCGCCCCGGCGGTCGGGTGCTCGTCGCGTCGATCGCCACCATGACCGGCCTCGGAGACGACATAGTCCGGCGGCTCACGAGCCGCGGCGGTCGGCCGATCCGGGCGCTGCCACCCGAACGGTTGCGCCGTCTGCTCGACCGAGCCGGGTTCGAGGTCGTGGACCAGCGACGGGTCCCTCGGCTCGGATTGATCGGGTGGCCGGTGCTGACCGACGCCCGCCACCCCTGACCGACCGAAATTGCGGGGCTGGTAGGTGGTCAGCGCGCGGAATCACCGCAATTTCGTGGGATTGGGGCCGAGGGCGGTGCGGACGTCACCACGAACCCCCGCCGCCACCTCCACCACCGCCGCCGGCCCCGCCGCCGCCACCTCCACCGCTGCTCGATGGTGCGGTGAACGTGCTCGTGGTCGCTGACGACAGCGCAGGTGTCAGCGCGACGAAGTGGAGGTCGGAGGTGGAATCGAAGGCAGACGAGCCCGGCACGGCCGCTGCAGCCTCGACGGCCTTCTCCCAATGCGCCACCTCGTCGAGCGCGACCGCCCAGGCCGTGTAGTGGCGCAGCAGGCCCATTCGTGCGGCAGCCTCCGCGTGATGGCCCTCGGATCCTGCGATGAATCGTCGAAAGGACTCCACCTGGAGCCAGCGCGCCGATCCCTCGGGTGTTCGGACCGGCAGCTCCCAGGCCCGGACGAGCGCAGCGATGCCGGCACCGGCGACGAGACCTCCGAGCGCAACGACGAGGATCCAGATCGGGCCGGCTCGGCCGGCGAGTGCACCGCCGAGCGCCGCCGTACCCAGCCCGACCACGAGGGCCAGGACGCCGAGGATTCGGGCTGTTCGCCGGCGTTTGTGGCCCTTCGGCTCCCACAGGCCGCTGGCAGCGCGCCAGTCCTCGAGCTCGCCGGCGAGCTTCTGCCACGCGGCTGCGAACTCCTTGTCGTAGCTGCCGAGCTCGACACGATCCCGCCGATCGAAGATGGCATCGAGCGTTGCCGCAACAGCCGGGTGGGGCACCGCCGAGCCCCGCACCAGCGCCAGGTCGCCATCGCCTTCGTCCAGCACGATCTCATCACGAATCGCCGACTCGATGAGCCATGCGATCTGGTGCCTCGACTCGACTCCCTCGGCGTGGATGATGCCGCCAGCAGCCGCACTCAGATCGCGTGGAGACTCGAACTCGACGGTGGCCATCTCGGCCAGCTGTTCGTGGTCGAGAAGCTGGACCCCGGCGATGGTGCCTGTCGGCGGCCCGAAGGCGACATCGGTGGGCACGCCCTCCCAGACCTGCTCTCTTCCCAGCACGCGGACCCGCATCGACGTGACGCCGGCAGCGACCAACGCGACGCCGAAGCCGGCCAGGCCAGGGAGCAGCCAGTGACTCCCGGGGTCATCGGCCGGCCCATCCGGAACTGTCGGAGCCCGCGGCAGGGTCGCGAGCGGCGCGCCCCGCGACGCGAACACCGTCACCCCGTCGCCCGCGCCCAACCCGCTGACGTCGACGAGCAGGTGGCCCGGTGAGACCTGGATGACGTCGCAACCTCCGACGCTGCCGCGTTCTCCTCGGGCGCAGTCCAGGTCGATGAGCTCGTTCGGGGCGGTGAGGTGGATCTCGGCGTTGTTGATCGGAACCGGCCAGTCGAGGCCGATGGCGTTCCACGAGATCCGATCTGCGCTCACGAGCGTGTCGAGCGGGTAGTCGATCCGGTACCGGTGCCGCCCGCGGATCGTCGTGTCGGCGTCGCCGATCCGCAGCGACACCTCACCGAACCCGGTGGTCACCCTGAGATCATCGGGTGCTGTCGGGGAGCTCACGACGATCGGCGCCTCCGGGTCGACGTCGGGGATGTCACGGAGGATGCCGTGGCGGCTGTTGAAGCCGAAGTCGTAGTCGATCACCTCGATGACCTGGGCCCGACCGTCGGCCGCGATGGCCGCGTGTGTCCAGTACTCGCCGATTCGTTCGGTGTCGGCTGCCAGCGCGCCAATGGACGCGGCCGCGCCCACCACCAGCGACCCCGCGCCGAGAAGGACGATGTCCCACCGTCGCCTCGTCGCGTGCCGCACACCCCGATGATCTCACAGCACCCCGAAATTGCGGTGCTGGCGCGCGCTCAGCGCGCCTCAGCACCGCAATTTCGGGCGCTCTCGCCGTCGACGGCGGGATTCTCGCTTCCTGATGGTCAGCGCCCGTCGCGGTCGGGGCGAATCGCGTTGAGGTAGGTGTACAGCGTCACCCGGCTCACTCCCATCCAGTGCGCCACGTCATCGACGGCACCGCGGAGCAGGAACGCCCCTTGTTCGTCGAGACGGCGGACGGCGGCCTGCTTCTCGGCACGGGTCATGTCGGCGAGACCGGTCCCGATCTCACGCTCGACGGCTGCGACCAGCCGACCCAGGGCGCCGTGGAGCTCGGCGGTGCGAACGTAGGCCACCGTCTCGCCCTGCCACTCGGCCGGGAAGTCGCCGGGCCGCGAGGACCGCTCGGGCACGATGGTGGCGCCGAGGGCCTCGACGACCGGTCGGAGCGCGCGGAGGAAGTCGTCCTGGTCACTCGACATCGTGCAGCTCGACGCGTAGCTGGATAGCGGTCGCACCGGCGCCGAACCCGTCGGTGATGAGCTCGTCCACAGCCGCGGTGATCGTTGCGATGTCGCCGTTCGCCGTGGTCGCGAAGGGACCCATGTCGGGCGTGAGACCAGCTCGTACGAGCGCGTCGACCACCGCATGGACGTGTGGTCCGGGGTCGTTCTCCTTGAACGGTTCAACAAGGACCTCGATGTGCGCTTCGGGCATGGCCGTAGGGTATACCGCGACGGAGGACCGGGAGTTCGCTGCGATCTGCATCGATCCCGGCGACGGGCCGACCGGAGACTCACAGCCCAGAACATTGACATTTTGTAAGGAGCGGGCCGCTCTCACTCGATCGGTGTGGCCCTCGACATGGTGAAGGAGAGCCCGCCGTCGACGGCAACGGCGTCCACATCGATGATCACGTCGAGCGGTTGGCCGGTGCTCGCGTCGTAGGTGACCTCGATATCGGTGCGCTCTGTGATGGCCGACTCGATCAGCTCGAACGTCTGGTCGATCAACAACACGTCCGGCACCGCGCTGTCGCCGAAACCCTCCACCGATGTCGCCGAGACGAACACGCCGTCTCGCACGGTTATCTCGAACGGCCCCCTATGTTCGATCGAGCACTCGCAGTGGTAGACGATCTCGTAGCGGTAGTCCGTGAGGTCGACCGCCGACCACCGTGCCCGGGCCTGGTCGAGCCCGGCCCGGTCCTCGTCGTCGGCGACAGTCGGATCGTCGTCCGCCGGGCCGGCCCCGACGAGATCCATCGTGACCACGATCTCGAACCGGCCGGCGAAGGCTTCGTCGTCGATGTCCTCGGCAACGACGCGGAACCAGCGGGGATACCCGAGCACGGGATCCATCCGGACGTCGACCTCGAGGAAGCCCTCGCCTCGCAGCTCCGACGAATCGGTGAACCACGCTTCGAGATCGGCGAAGGCCTCGTCGATGGTGCCTGGTGAGAGCGTGCTCTGCGCGGCCGCCGCGTCCATCCCGCGCGCGGCCCGGACGACGTCGTCACGGACGTCGACCTCGAAGGTTCCCCCGTCGGGGCATGTGCATGCCGCTCGGAAGATGTAGCGGTACGTGTCGGCGCCGAGTACGTCCCATCGGCGGCGGGCGTCGAGCAGCTCGCCGAGCCCCTGGACGATGGGCATCGCCTCGAGGTCGGCGTAACCGATGTCGACCTCGGGGTCGCCGTCGGCATCGATGTCGATCAGCACGGTGCGCGGGTAGCCGAGTGCCTCGTCGTAGGTGACCTCGACGGCTCCGCCCGATCCGATCGCGCGCTCGATGTCCTCGAAGACTTCGTCGATCGTCGCCTGATCAGTCGTCGCCCCGAGCGAGATGACGTCATCGCCGCGCACGGCCAGCGTCCTGGTCCGGTCATCGCAGTCGTCGCAGGTCTCGGTCACCGTGTAGTCGATCGGAGCACCGGCTCGCCACAGATCGCGTGCTGCCAGCAACGCATCGAGCTCGCCGACGGGCCGAGCTTCGGGTGCCGCGGTCGCCGCCGGGTCCGGAGCAGTGACCGTGACGGTCTGGCCATTGCCGCACGCCGTCGACGCGACGACGACCGCGAGGACCAGCGCCAGTGTCTTCATGACACTTCGACGACGGCGAAGCCCGGGTGGTTCCGCATGCTCATGGGGAACCATCGACATGTCGAGCTCGCTCCTGAACATCGGGATGATGGCGGCGGTGGCGTCCGGGACTGATCGGATCGTCACCATCGGCTCGGCGATGGCGCCCCG
>Ga0224508_10003515_pt1 | contig 12941 bp, 11 predicted proteins | sample SF_Jan12_sed_USG_4_FD_170157 | JGI IMG/M metagenome (GOLD analysis project Ga0224508, IMG submission 170157) | Sediment microbial communities from San Francisco Bay, California, United States - SF_Jan12_sed_USGS_21 | ecosystem: Environmental > Aquatic > Marine > Sediment | place: USA...
GCGTGGAGCGAAACACCTACACCGTCGACCCGAGGACGGAGAGTGGGCATGCCGAGGACGTTGGCGTCGAGGCCCCGGAGGTGCGTGACCGAGACTTCACCGGTGTGTCGGCCTCGGTCGGTTTCCAGACCGACCTCGGCGATGATGCGACGTTCGTTACCAACGTCACAAGGTCGTACCGCGCACCGGCGTTGGAGGAGCTTTACAACTTTGGACCCCATGTCGGCAATCTCGTCTTCGAGATCGGAAATCCGGATCTCGAGCGTGAGGCGACGGTTGGACTAGACCTGAGCGTTCGGCATCAATCGACGCGTGTCCGCGGCGACTTCAACTTCTACGTGTACGCCATCGACAACTTCGTCTTTGCTGCCGTCATGGACGAGGTAGTCGACGGACTGCCACTCGCCGAGTACCTCCAGGGTGACAGCCGATTCCTCGGCTTCGACGCCAGGGGGAGCGTCCGGCTCGGCGAACAGGTGTGGGTCAACCTCGGGCTCGGTCTCGTCGACGCGGAACTGACGACGACCAACGAAGCCCTCCCCCGCATTCCCCCGCTACGAGGTCAGCTGAGCGTCGACGTCCCGTATCGGGGCTTCACCGTCACGCCCGAATGGATTTTTGCATCGAAACAGGATCGCGTATTCCGAGACGAGACCGAGACCGATGGCTATTCGGTCCTCAACGTCAATGCCTCCTACGTATGGCCAAGCCAGCACAGGGTGCACGTCGTCAGCTTGACCGCCTACAACCTGACCAACGAGCGGTATCGGAATCACACGTCGTTCATCAAGGACCTCGCACCGGAGATCGGACGGGGCGTCAAGTTCGGCTACTCCTTGCGGTTCTTCTGATCAGACCAACGGTCGAAGCGGCTAGCGGGAGATCACGTCCTTGAAGCGACGGAGCAAGAGGACAATCAGCCCTGCCTGGTAGGCGAGGCCGCCAAGGTAATACAACCATACCCCTGCGTCTCCAGCTTCGAGCATCCAGAACACCTTGACCGGCCAGTAGAGCGGGTCGATGCCGAAAGCAAGCTGCCAGTGTGAGGAGACGAAGTACGCGAGTAGGGGTGGCCAGGCGAGTCCGCCGGCGGCTTTCAGCAACGCAAACCCCTGGACCTTGTTTGCCGCGAACGCCGCAACGAACAGCGCGTACAACGGCGCGACCGGCGCGGCTTGGAGGGAGGCGAGCAAGGCCGGGAGAAGCCCCATGGTAACCAGACCTGACAGCGCGATCATCACCGTCGTCATCGCAACGCTCAAGACCAGTGGAATCGCCGTCCGGTAGAGCAAGTAGCCCTCCACGGTCAATGGTGTGACTTGGAGGGCCGTGAGCGTGCGGTCGTCGCGCTGGTCCAGCAGAAGAAACCCCACGACCGCACCCACGAGCGACGGGACCGTGAGCACGAGGAAACTCGTCAGCAGGGTGTAGTACGGCGTCAAATCAAACCCGAACCGCTCGGAGAGCCAGGCTGTGAGAAACGGGACACCCCACCGAGCTGACAGCGCCAAGGCGATCGGGGTGATGATCATCCAGCGCAACAGGTTGTCGCGCATCACGCTCTTGGCGTCGATCGGGCCGAGAGAGTGGATCACCACGCTGGGGGACAGCATCAGTGGGCTCCTGCCCTGACGGCGATGAAGCGTTCGAATACCCGCCGGTCGACGTGCAGCAGCACCGCGACCCAGACGATGGCGTAGGTGACGCCGTACACCCACTCCCAGGGGGGGATCGGGGCGAACGCGCCCTTCAACAAGACGAGTGGTGCTGTGAAGGGGTGGAGATACAGGAGCCAGGTGTCCCAGAGGGCGAAATAGTGAAGCAGCGGCAGCGAGAGTACGACAAGGTAGAGCACCGACGGAAACAGATACTCGTTGATCGAATCGTAGCGTGCGACGAGGATGAAACCTGTCAGCGAATACAGGACCGCCGCCAAGGCGGTTCCTCCGATCAGCGCGAGCACGCCGAAGCCGAAACCGTATGCCGACCAGACGATGACGAACTGCTCAACGAGTGACAGGACGGTCAGCGTCACGACCTTCGAGACCAGGTACTCCCAGTCGACAAGCGGCGTGACCACCTGCGCCTCCAAGGTGCCTTCTCCCTTCTCCAGCAGTACGAGTCCGGCTACGAAGTAGAAGTTGACCATGACCAAGTTGCCGAACACGAAGGCAGGCAGCACGTATCCCCAGTCGACCTCGGGAGGTAGCTGCGTGAGCACCGCGAACCAGGTGAGCAGCACGAAGACGACGGCGTAGTAGAAGCCGTTCTTCGCCTGCATTTGCAGGTCCAGGCGAATGGTGGCGATCAGCCTGTGCATCGGCTCATTGCAGACGGTGGCCGGTGACCTGAATGAAGACGTCCTCAAGGGTCGCCTCTTGCGTGTGAATCGTATGAACGGGCTCGCTGCGCAGCAGTGTCAGGAAGTCTGCGTTGTCGCCTAGACCTTCCAGCCGGAATTCCCTTCGCTCGGAGTGCCCGTCAAGGCCGTATTCCACCAGGACCGTCCGCGTTCCGTGCTTGAGCCTTAGCGCCCGCGGGGATTCAACGAGGCCAATCTGACCGTTCACGATGAACGCCACCCGATCGCAGAGTTCGTCGGCCACTGTCATGTCGTGTGTCGTGAGGAACACGGTACGCCCGCGGCGTTTCTGCTCGCGAATGAGATTCTTGATGCGACGGGCGTTCCCGGGATCAAGCCCTACCGTCGGCTCGTCCATGAAGAGAAGGTTCGGGTCGTTGAGGAGGGCACGGGCCACGCCGAGCCGAGTCTTCATCCCTTTCGAGTACTGTGAGACAAGCCTCTCACCATCGTCCTGCAGCCCGACCTGCTCCAGGAGAGTTTCCGGGGGTTGTGTGACGTCGCGATACAGCGCCCGGAAATACCGCAGGTTCTCTAGGCCGGTCAGCCGGAGATAGTGGTTGGGCAGCTCGAACGACACGCCGATCTGCTCGTAGTAATCTGCACCCCAACTCGTCAAGTCGCGCCCCAGCACCGAGACCCTACCCTCGTAGGGCCGGAGCAATCCGATCAGAATCTTCTGCGTTGTCGACTTGCCGGCGCCGCTCGGTCCCAACAGCCCGAAGATCTCGCCGCGTCCGATGTCGAAGGAGAGCTTCCTGACCGCTGGGGTAGTGGCAGTGGCGTACGTGAAGGACAAATCGCCCATACCGATGACCAGGCTGGCGTCGTGTGCCATGCGTCGATTCTAGTCCCAGATTGCTGCTGGATGCCGCCGTGCCTTGGTTGGTAGGACCTACCTTCGCGCTTTGATGTTGCCGATGGCCGGGTGGTCGGCAATTAGACGCAGCGCTTGTCGTAACAACGACTTCCCCGGCTCTATACGTGGCCATGGAGAGGCCCCGGAGGGGTGAGGAAGCGGGATCATATCTGTCGCCTGATCGGCAAACCGGATGCGCATCTGCTTCCCAACGACGTCGCTCAGGGATGAGCACACGGCGAACTGACCGATGGCAAGCTTGCCAACCGGAATCACCAGGTCGGGGCGAAGGATCTGAAACTCGGCTTCGAGCCAGCCCGAGCAGTTTGTGATCTCCTCCTGGGTAGGTACCCGATCCCCGCCCCGTGCTTTCTTCCCTGGGAAACAGCGGCAGACCGCCGCCATGTAGATTGAGGACCGAAACGTCGCCTCGTCGAGACCAGTCGTCTCGCTGAACCAGCGGAAGAGTGTCCTGCCGGCGGTCCAGGCGAACGGTCGACCGAGCGTCGGCTCTCTGTCCCCTGGAGCCTGCCCAACCAACAGCACTTTGCTCACGACGGCACCACCGCTCACCGCCGGTCGTTTCATGTTCGGGCAGGTTGTGCAGCGTTTGAGTGCGCTCACGTGGCGGTCGAGTCGGATACGCGTCGAAGTGTCACTCCGCATGATCGCTAGCGTCCGCTCCCTGCCGGGTAGACGCTCTGCAGGTCTTCCACCTCGGCCAGGCGGATGATCCCCACCGACCCGTCAACCTCGACCATCTGGCCGTCGCGCAGCCTCGTCGTTACCCTGTCGATACCGACGACACACGGCTTGCCGTATTCGCGCGCGACGACTGCCCCATGCTGCAGAACGCCGCCGACCTCGAGCACGACGGCAGCGGCGTTCACGAAAAGCGGCGTCCAGCCGGGGTCAGTAGTGTACGCGACGATGATGTCGCCCCTGTCGACCGGTTTGTCCCGTGGGTGATGGAGCACCTTCACTGGCCCCGTCGCCGTGCCGGGTGATACGGGCACTCCGACAAGTTCACCGCGCCGTTCACTGCGTGGGGGTGGCCTGAAGATCCGTCCGCGAGAGTCTATGACCTGAGGGAACGTGGTGACGTGGGCGAGCTGTTTTTCGAATCGCGTCCGTTCGGTGCAGAGTGCCCGTAGGTCGAGGGTGGTGTCGCGACCCGCCGCCTCGAGGTCATCAAGCGTCAGAGAGAAGACGTCCTCTGCCGAGTCGAACCGCCCCTCGGCGACGAGTCGTCTGCCTTCGATCAGGGCGCGCTTGCGAACCGCGTGAGTGAGCATCACGGCGTGGTACTTGGGCGTGTCGCGGGTGCCCGCAAACGACTCGATGAGTCGGTGGACGCGTCGCAGGAGCGCGCGACGCAGCCATCCTGAACGGCTCAGTAACTCTTCGTAGGCGCGTCGCCGCGCCTCGACATTGCGGTGGTGTGCCGCTTCTGGGTCGAAGTCAGACTCGCCGACGGCCATATAGGACATCTGCTGCAGCGCCAGGGTCACGTCGTCGGCATAGCGTAGACTCGCGATATCCATCTCGTGCGGGCCTCGGCACCCAAACCGCTCGAGAAAGGCGTCCCAGTCACTCAAGAATTCGGGCGACATCTCACGCCTTTCGATTCGCTCGGCCAATCTGGCGATGTCGTCGAAGTCAGCACGGTCCAGCAGCTTGGCAAGGCGAAACAGGGCGATCCCTTGCTCGACGACTACGTTTCCGGTGAATCCCCGCCTCAGTCTTTGAACCAAGGCTCTTGCCTCGTCTGACTTCTGTGGGATCAGGCCTCCGGGCGAGATCAGCCCGACGAGGAGCGCGGGCATGGTCACGTTACCCATCTCGCGCCAAACGCGGTGCGTGTACGACTGCGCGAACTCGCTGAGCGAGAGGTCGTAGTCGAGTCGGTTGCGAAACTCAGCTGCGAAGGCGTCGATCTCCTGCTGGTACGCTCGCCTGGCGCGCTCCGGAGTGAGTAGGTTCCACAGTGCGCTCCAGAGGGCGTGCCTCAGCATCCAGATGAGCGTGGGAGCGAGCAGTAGCAATCGGAGTCGCAACCAACGAGGGCGCGTTGCTGCGCGGTGTTGCTGTGGGTCGATGTTGGCCAGAATCTGTCCCAGTAGAGCGTCGGTCTGGGCCGCGCTCTTCGCCATGGCACCTGTACTCATCCCGAACCAGATGAAGTTGGAGACATTCATATACAGGCGACTGCCTGCCGCGAACACCAGGCCTCCAGCGGGCGAAAAGTCCATTCCGAGCAGCTTAGTCATGAGGGGCGCGTACATCTGCTCGATCCAGGAGAGGCCGAGCGGTGAGATTGGTTGGTTTGTGGTGAGCCCCTTCGAGAGCGCCGCGTCCGCATACAGTCGCCTGCGTTCGCCGGCGTTGGTCAGCATCTCGGTCGGAAGCGGCACATAGGCGGTGATGGGGCGCGCCTGAAGCACATAGAGTTCGCCGCCGGCGTAGGCCCACTCGATGTCCATCGGCCTGCCGTAGTGTGCCTCGATGCGACAGATCACCTCGGTCAGGTCACCGACTTGAGCATCGTCGAGCGTGAACTCTGCCGACCTGTGATGCTGCCGCTCGACGGTGCCGCCCTCGGAACACGACCAGATGGAGACCTGCTTTGCACCCGGCGTCCTCTCCAGTATCCGTCGGCCGATCTTGTCGACGACGACGTGGTCGGGTGACACCCGACCCGCGACGACCGACTCCCCCAGTCCCCAGTTCGAGTCGATGACGGCCTCGTCGTAGTCGTTTGTCATCGGGTTGAGGGAGAAGCCCACGCCAGAGACCTCACTGTCGATCTGCTGCTGCACGATGACAGCGAGGCTGACTGCTCCAGGATCGAGGTTCAAGCGCCGTCGGTAGGACATCGCTCGTGCTGTCCATAGACTGGCCCAGCACTTCCTCACCGCTTCGAGTAAGGCTTCGGTTCCGATGACGTTGAGGTAGGTCTCCTGTTGGCCGGCGAAGCTGGCTTCGGGCAAATCTTCAGCGGTGGCCGAGGAACGGACGGCGACTGCGGGTGGGCTGATGCCCGGGAGCTTGTTGTACGCAGTGCAGACAGCGACGGCTACTTCAACCGGTATCTCGCTCGTCTCAATCAGATTGCGGATCTGAGTCGAGGCAGTGTCATCGTCGGGCCGATCGCCGTTCGGTGGAGCCGCGGCTAGCGACAAGATCTGGTCCTGCAGAGTGGCAGCTTCGACGAACTGGCGGTAGCCGGCGGTCGTCAGCACAAAGCCGGCCGGAATCGGTAGCCCGCTGCGGCCGAGCTCTCCAAGGTTGGCGCCCTTTCCGCCAACCTCGTCCACATCCTCCAGGGAGACGGCGCTCAACGATCGAATCAGCATTGGTCCGCCCGTCAAGCCTACTCCTCCCGCCGCCGGTTCTGCGCGGGAAACCGTCTGAAAGCGAAGGCGAGGACGATTCAGGAACTCTTCAGAAAGAGAGAGACCTGTGAACGTGTTAGGTTTTAGGTGTGCGCAACTTCACGAGGCAGATGACATGCCCTGCAGTCATTTCAGGTAACCGTGTTACTGGAAGCGTCATGCTTCTCCTCTTGCTTCTTGCTGCGACCGGTCGGGCCCAGGGAACCGGCACCGTGACGGGTCTCGTCGTCGACCAGACGGATTTGGCGATGCCGGGTGTCACTGTGCAGTTACTGGCGGTCGCAGCCGGAACGCAACTGGAGACAGTCACTCAGGCTGATGGCACCTACCTCTTCGAGGAGGTGCCGGAAGGCCTGGTGCAGCTCACGTTCCGGCTCATCAATTTCAGCGCTGTGCGTCGGGAACTTGTGATCCCGGCGGACGGATTGCAAGCCATGGACGTGGTCATGATCGTGGCTTCGAGCGCCGACATTACGGTAACGGCGCCAAGAACCTTCCGCAATCTGGCTGAGTTGGAGAATCCTGAAGAAAACCTCGTCGGGATCGCCGGTGCCGGCAGCGAAGGCGCGATTACTGCCCGTCAACTCGACGCGCGCCCGGTCAACCGAGCGACGGAGATTCTCGAGACGGTCCCGGGCATGGTGATCAGTCAGCATAGTGGCGAGGGCAAGGCCAATCAGTACTACCTGAGGGGGTTTAACCTTGACCATGGCTTCGACTTTGGGCAGACGGTCGCCGGTATCCCGGTCAACATGCCCACCCACGCCCACGCGCAGGGTTACGCCGACTCGAATTTCCTTATTCCGGAGTTGGTGAGCGGCGTGCAGTTTCGAAAAGGGCCGTACTACGCCGAGAACGGTGACTTCTCATCGGCTGGGTCGGCGAATATCAACTACTTCAATGTCTTGCCGCGGCCGATCGTGCGGTTCAGCACCGGGTCGTTTGGCTACCGTCGGTTTCTCGGTGCCGCTTCACCTCGCGTCGCATCGGGGAACTTGCTCGCCGCATTCGAGTATGAGCAAGATGACGGCCCCTGGGAGAGCCCCAACGGCCTCGACAAACTCAACGGCATTCTCAGGTACAGCCAGGGGGATTCGCGCAACGGATTGTCTGTCACCTTCATGGGTTACCAGAACCACTGGCATTCGACTGATCAGATCCCACAACGAGCTGTAGACAGCGGGCTGATTGGTCGTTTCGGATTCATCGAAGAAACGGATGGGGGCGAGTCGTCTCGGTATTCTGGGTCGGTCGACTGGCAGCAGTCGGATGTTACGTCCTCGACACGTGTGATTGGGTACCTGCAGCGCTACGATGTCCAGCTCTTCCATAATTTCACGTACTTTCTGAACGATCCGATCAACGGCGACCAGTTTGAGCAGTCCGAAGACCGTTGGACGACCGGTGCGAAGCTGACACACCGACGGATGGGGCGTGTGGCCGGCAACCCGTCTGAGAGCGCGGTTGGCGTCGACTTCCGCAACGATTCCGTAGGGGGGCCGCTCGGACTCTATCTCACGCGAGAGACTGCGCGTCTCTCAACGGCGCGCGCCGACGAAGCGGACCAGTTCTCCATCGGTCTGTTTGGAGAGACCGAGATCGAATGGAGCCGCACGGTGCGCACGACCTTCGGCCTGCGCGGCGATCTGTATCGCTGGGATGTGACGGCCAGGCGTCCGGCCAACTCCGGGGCCAAGACTGCCGGCATCCTGAGCCCAAAGGTATCGGCGGCATTTGGGCCGTGGCGGGGGACGGAGCTCTATGCGAACTGGGGGTTTGGTTTCCACTCCAACTCAGCCCTGGGGATCATGCTCTCGGTGGATCCCTTCACGGGTGAGGCTGCTGACCCGTCGCCAACGTTCGCCCGAGCACAGGGGGCAGAGTTCGGCGTTCGAACGGTTGCCGTGCCGAAGCTACAAATGACCGCGACGCTTTGGTATCTCGACTTTGATTCAGAGTTGATTTACGTTGGCGATTCCGGCAGCACCGAGGATGGGCCTGGGAGTCGTCGCTTCGGCCTGGAAGTGACCAACTACTTCTACCCGAGCCGCTGGACTACTGTGGACCTCGATGTGTCCTTTTCCCGGGCGCGGTTCGTGGACCTCCCCGACGGGGAGAACTTTGTGCCCGGCGCCCTAAACCGCGTTATCGCGGGGGGTCTCGCCATTGCCCCCCCTGAGGGCGTCGCCGCCGGCCCATTCGGGAGCATTCGTCTCCGCCATTTCGGGCCGCGGCCGCTGGTGGAAGACAACAGTGTCAAGTCGGAGTCGACATCAATCGTCAACGGCGAAGTCGGGTACAAGTTCTCCGATCAGCTCCGGCTTGTCCTGGAGGGTTTTAACCTTCTCGATGCCGAAGTGTCCGACATCGATTACTTTTTTGAATCGCGGCTGCGCGACGAGCCTGGGCCGGTAGAGGATATTCACTTCCACGCCGCGATCCCGCGCTCGGCGCGCCTGGCATTGCAGCTGTCGTTCTAGAGCCGCGACGCTCGTCCCAGTGTGTGCCGAAGCGCGCCTTCGAGATCTGGGTAGGCGAACTCGAAGCCAGCCTGGTTGAGGCGAGTTGGCGCGACCCGCGTGCTGGCCAGGAGCAGCGCGTCGCCCATTTCTCCGAACAGCAGGCGGACCGCGAACGCCGGCACCGGAAAGATGGTGGGTCGACGCAACACCCTCCCGAGAATCTTCGTGAACTCACGGTTGGTCACAGCGTTCGGCGCGACCGCATTCACGGGCCCGCTGACCGAGGTGTCCGTCAGTGCTTTGAGCACGATCCCGAGCATGTCGTCGAGCGCGATCCAGGACATGTACTGGTCACCGGAGCCCAAGACGCCACCGACCCCGAACTGAAAGGGTGTCAGCATCTTGGCCAGCGCCCCGCCCAGCGGGCTGAGAACGATTCCGGTCCGCAGATGTACGACCCGGATTCCGCGGTCGCGTGCCGGAGCGACCGCCTCCTCCCATGCTTGGCACACATCCGGTAGGAATCCGCTCCCCGGAGGAGCAGACTCATCGAGCAGCTCGTCGCCCCGTTCCCCATAGAATCCGATTGCCGATGCTGCCACGAGCACCTTCGGTGGGGTCTCGAGTTTCCCGAGGGCCTCGCACAGGTGGCGGGTGCCAATGACACGGCTCTCTCGAATGCTGGTCTTGCGGGCTTCGGTCCACCGTCCGCTCGCGATACTCTCGCCGGCGAGGTGCACGACCGCGTCGATACCGTCGAACGCACCGGGTGAGAACGTTCCGGCTGCGGGGTTCCAGACGGCCGCGCCTGGATCCGGTGACGTCCCTCGCTGCAGCGGTCGCACCTGATGGCCTCCGCCGCCGAGAAACGACGTCAGCGCCGACCCGATCAATCCATGAGAACCCGTCATCAGTACGTGCATGGCCTCTCCTCCGTAGCGTGTGTGAAATCGAAGATCGCCGGCGGTGACCCGATGCCGATAGGCGAACATCCGTTCAATCTGGCGCGTCGCGTATCCTGCACCCAGGCGACCGAGCACACCGAACGGCAGCGAGTAGCGAATGATGTCCCCGAGGCGGGTCTGAGCGCCCTCGTCGTCAAAGTGATGTGTGTGCTCCCACGACCGGAAAGGCCCAATCACCTGGTGGTCGCTGAACATGAAGCCGGGTTCCCACGCGTCGTGCTCGGCCAGCCACCGATTCCAGACAGGACCTACCTTCACTCGCAGGTCGACCTGCGACCCCGGCTCCAACGGACGTCCGGTTCGCGCTGCCACGGAGGTGGGGCTCCATGGTGGGGCAAGCCGTTCGAATGCGCCCGGTCGTGCATGCAAATCGAAGACGTGCTTACGAGGAGCGTCCACGACCGTACTCCGCCGATAGGTGCGCGTCATGGTCCTGTGCTCACGTCCCAATACTCAGATGGGCTGGGCAGCCCTTGGGACGATCACCACAAGCGCCCGGCAGACTTTCCGTCCGACGCGGCGGTAGCCATGCTGTTGACTCGAATCGAAGTAGACGGAATCGCCTGACTCTAGCCTGGTCTCGTCGTTCCGAATGTAGAGCCCAAGTGTTCCTTCGAGCACATAGATGAACTCAACGCCCCGATGACGATGCAACTTGACGTCATCGATTACTGCTGGTTGGAAGTCGGCTAGATACGCATTGAGCTTCCGTTCCTTTGCCGGAAAATCGAGTGACTCGAAGTGAAACGGGACGCTGTCTGAGTCAGGCTGTTCAGGAAAGCGCTTCCTCTCCTTGCGCCGAACGACTGAGAACGCACGAGTGTCCTGGCTGAAAAAGTAGTCGAGTCCCACGCCGAAGACCAGAGCAATGCGAAGCAGGGTGGGAAGCGTGGGATACATCTTGCCGCGCTCGATCTTGGAGAGGAGCGCGGCCGATAGGCCGGTGTGACGGCCAAGCTCGACAAGTCCAAGCTTCTTCCCCAGTCTCAGGTCACGAATCTTTTGCCCAATCGCATAGTTATCCAACCCTTCCACGAGCGTTTCATTCAGTGGCATCGTCGCCTCGCTTGCACCAGAGTCAAAGGAGCAACGCAGAATTGTCTTGAGAGTGTCACTCGTCTCTGCTTGCTCAGGGTTTTCATAAAACTAAATATATATCACTTTATAATCAAAACAAGACAGAGACAAGGGAAATGCAAACCAGGACATCGGAGATCACCATCGAGCAGGTCGGCCGGTCCCTGAGGTTGTCGTGCGCTCAGCGACTGCCGGCGGCCGTTGAGACCGTCTTTCCATTCTTCGCGGCGCCGGAGAATCTAGAACGCCTCACACCCAGCTTCCTACAGTTCCGAATCCAGAGACCACCCGTGCTGCCGCTGAGGAATGGTTCGCTGATCGACTACCGGCTCCAACTGCACGGCGTCCCAGTGTGGTGGCGGACACGAATCGAAGACTGGAGTCCACCGCTGCGATTCATCGATGTCCAAGTGAGGGGGCCGTTTCGACGATGGCGTCACCTTCACGAGTTTTCGGCGGTCGGGGGCGAGACGCTGGTCACGGACACCGTCCTCTACGACGTCTACTGTCGCCGTCTGTACGCGACAAGAGCCTTGGGGTGGATCGACTCAGACCTTCGTCGAATCTTTGTCCATCGCCAGACCCAGATCGCCAGAATCTTCGCCGGTGACGAAAGGAGAGATGGAAATGAACACCAAGATGACCAACAAGATGGGTACTCGCACTGTCGAGCGCATTCTCAGCTCGGCCCTCACACAGAAGAGTCCAGCGAGGGCGCGGCTAGAGACGAGTCGGTGGAGTGATGTAACCGACGAGGCCCAGTGGAGCGAGGATGCCGCAGTTGCGATACGGGAACTCGACATTGCCTGGACGACGCAACGGCAGGCTCGTGCGGCACTGAGTCAGCTCAAGGCCGGTCAGTACGGCCAGTGCGAGTCGTGTGGTCGCCCCATAGGAGAGGCCCGACTCGCTGCGGTGCCCTGGGCGATCCATTGCCTCCGATGTGCCGCTATCCGTGAGCATGGGAAGCGGGCGGTGGCCGAGCCGCAAGGGTCACCCAGCGAGTGGCTTGATGACGCCTCGGATGCGGCCTGAGCGGATCGCAAGGTGAAATCGCCGACGCTGCTGAACTACGCCTTGTACCAGATAGGGTGGATTGCAGCGGTTGTGGGCGCTGGCCAGGGACATCCGTGGCTCGGCATGGGTGTCGCACTGGCACTACTGGTTGGCCACCTTGTACTCGCTCGGCGGCGACGTTCCGAGCTGCGCTTGGTGGTTGCGGCGGGCTTGACGGGACTGGCAATCGACTCAACGCAGGCGGCGGTCGGTCTCCTCAGCTTTCCGTCTGGCGTCGTCGTGTCGTGGCTCTGTCCGCCTTGGATCGTCGTCATGTGGATGCAGTTTGCGTCGACGTTTCGGTTCAGCCTCCGATGGCTGGTCGGGCGGCCGTTACGAGCCTTGATCTTCGGTGCGGTTGGCGGTCCGCTCGCCTACGTGATCGGGGAGCGGCTGGGTGCCGTCGAGCTCGGGTCGCCCCGCGTTGTGTCCCTGCTGGTGCTGAGTCTGGCCTGGACCGTCGCGGTGCCGACCCTCATGTGGCTTGCCGGGCGGGATCGCCACGCTGGGTATCGGCTGCCCTTGATCTACTGAGCGGCGTCAACCTGCGACAACGGTTTCGGAAACCAAGGGACGAACGCGCTCGTGCGAGCGACATACGCTGCGTAGCCCGGCTTGCGTTGTCGGAGGTCCTGCTCGAGCAGGCTGACCCCCGACACCTTGAGCAAGAGAACTGTGAGGAGGGTCGGTCCGACCAACGTCCAGCCCGCGCCAGGGGTTGCCAGGGCAAAACACGCGAGCCCCCACCAAAGAACCGTCTCGCCG
>Ga0224508_10003516_pt1 | contig 12939 bp, 6 predicted proteins | sample SF_Jan12_sed_USG_4_FD_170157 | JGI IMG/M metagenome (GOLD analysis project Ga0224508, IMG submission 170157) | Sediment microbial communities from San Francisco Bay, California, United States - SF_Jan12_sed_USGS_21 | ecosystem: Environmental > Aquatic > Marine > Sediment | place: USA: California...
GGGAGACAGTCCTGCATCGTTATGCGCAGTGCTGCAATGTTGTCCGTGGACGCCTCCTGATTAGTCAATTAAAACAATCAGTTAGTGCCCAACATCCGGATTCGGGAGGCAGGGGCCGGAAGTTCGAATCTTCTCACCCCGACCAGTCATAAGAAAAAAGGCCGCTTTCGTCAGAAATGAAGCGGCCTTTTTTCGTTGGCGGGTCGGCTGTGATGGAACTGAATCAAAGTTCGCACCGAGGAGCGCGTAGCGCTCCAACAAGCCGACCGAAGGTCGGCCCATCTTCTCACCCCGACCAGTCATAAGAAAAAAGGCCGCTTTCGTCAGAAATGAAGCGGCCTTTTTTTCGTTGGCGGGTCGGCTGTGATGGAACTGAATCAAAGTTCGCACCGAGGAGCGCGTAGCGCTCCAACAAGCCGACCGAAGGTCGGCCCATCTTCTCACCCCGACCAATTTTTCCCTTTCCAGATCAACTCTTTACAGCGCCCCCAGGTAGGCCACTGTCTTTTTTTCGGGACCGATTTGTGGGAGTTTTGTGGAGATATTTTCGCGGCCCGCATTTGCCCCACTCAAAGATGCGAACCAGTTGAGTCATTTTTCAAATCCGTTGCCTGAGTACGACATGGGCCGCCGAGGAGTATTACGCTCAGAGGCCTGATCACTTTTGGTACTACTATCAAGATTGTTACCCGGCGGTGCAGGCAAGTAAGGCCCATTCGGAATTGTGTAATCGCGTTTTTGGAAAAGACCTTACCCAGGATAGCCAGGTCGATATGGATTCGCTGAACGACGCGATCGCCTATTTGGGAGTAGTGAATAGCGATAAGGTCCTTGATCTGCAACGAGATAATTCTCGAAAGCTTCATGCTGGATGCGCATGAAGACTATTTGCCGGCCGCGGAGGCAGGTAGGCTGTGCCGATTTCTATGCATCGTGAAGGCACCGGATTAGCTCGAATAACAAAGCGGCAGCCAATGGGATTGACGGACTGCCACCTCAAAGTGACGCAAGCACTGCCAATACGCCGACGATGGGCGGCAGAAGCCGGTGTATCGAGCCGAGTTGTTCGAACAATTGTCTGGGCATCCGGGGTGAGTGCGCGGAGAATACTTAATAATGTAATTAATTCAACGCAGTAGATTGCCCCAGGATTATGGTATTTTGATCGCGTGTGGCTCTTAATTAAGGACAGCGCACAACTGCATGTAGCTGGGGCCAACGCGTTTAGAAGAGCTCATTGCTGCAGGGTGACGCCGTCTTTTATATGCGCAAGGTTAAATTACGAAAACTTGCCCGTGTCAAGTTTATGAAAACTATGGGAGGGGAAAGAGTAATGATTTCGCAGGCCAGATATTCGAAATGTAAAACGTACCTTCTAAGCTGTCTCATCGCGCTCATGTTCTGTCCATTAACGGAGCTTAATGCGCAGCTGCTCGACGAAATCACAGTCACCGCCCAGCGTCGCGAACAGTCTCTGCGCGAGGTCCCGATTTCAATGGAGGCAATTACCGGCGCCGAACTCGTACTGCAGGGCTTCCGCGAGATGGATGACCTCTCCAATTTCGTGCCGTCAGTTGAGATCGACTTCACCACGCAGGAGCAGGACATTTCGATTCGTGGTTATGGGACGGTCGGCGCTAATCTGTCGGCGGATCAGGCGGCGCCTACGTTTGTCGATGGAATCCATTACTCGCGGGGCTCGATGATCCAGGCTGCCTTTGTGGATCTGGAGCGCATCGAGGTCCTGCGCGGGCCGCAGCCGGTCTTTTTCGGCCAGAATGCGACTGTTGGGGCGTTCAATCTGATCACTCGCAAACCTACCGATGAGTGGCAAGGCAATGCGACCGTGGAGGTCGGCAACTTCGGGCGTATAACTGCGGACGGCGCCATTGGTGGGCCGATCAACGACACCCTCGGGATCCGCTTTGCCGGCAGGTATGACGATCTGGATGGCTATCTGACCAATATTACGACGGGCCAAAAGTTCCCAGAACGACAGGACACTGTTGCTCGAGTCACGTTGCAGTGGGAGCCGAGCGACCGGTTGACCGCAACGTTTAAAGTGGAGGCTGCGGATTGGGATCGTGGCGCTGATGGCGCTGCTTATTGTCTGAGCACTCCGCCCGATGAACGAACAGGCGATCAGCTAGATGCCATCATACCGGGACTGACCAGTTTCGAAGACGGTGGCATTAACGTCATCGACTTGACGGGGAAGTGTTTCACCGAACTGGGGCTGTCCGAGGGCGAAAAAATATTTGCTCCTATTGATGACGTCAGCGAGCAGTCTGCCCGCGCCGGCATTCTGGACATACGGGATGCGCGGCTTCTGGCACCGCAGCAGGCATCAATGCGCAGCGATGCTTTCGATGAAGGCAAGTCTTTCAATTCCTATCTTGATGTGAATTATCGGTTTAACAATGACATCGAGTTCACTTCGCTCACCGGTATCATCGATTACGATCGCGATTATCAGCAGGACAACCGCAACTCGCCATTTCTGACGAGTCCGAATTATCGGTCCGAGGATCTCGAGTCCTGGAGCCAGGAATTCCGCCTCAGCTCGCCAGTTGGTGGTGCAATCGAGTGGATGCTTGGTTTCTACTATCAGAAAGAAGACCTGGACATCCAGTCCGATAGTTTCCGCGCCAACATCCGCCGCTCGCGTCGCTATAACAACGCCTGGCAGGATGCAGAGTACAAGAGCGCGTTCGGGGCAGTCAGTTTCAATTTCATGGACGGCAAAGCATCCATCGACGTCGGCGGGCGATTCATCGAGGTCAAGAAGACCGCGTTTCTGCAGGGCTTCGGCGCAACCTGGATATTCGATATCGACCCAACACCGGGGACTGTCGCCGGTGGCTGTGATGAAGACGCAGAAGAGTGCTTTGATGACGATGATCAGGCGATCGATCTCGGTGGCGGATTGTGGACACACGAGTTCGGCAGCCGCAGGATTCCAGACGTCTGGGACCTTGCCGCCCCGGTCGGCATGACGGCGCTGGACCCCAGCGTCCGCAGCGGTGTCCGGCCAGGTCTTCTACCGCACTTTGGTACGCGTACCGACGATGACTTCAATCCGCAGGTTGTATTTCGGTACCGACCCAACGAAGACTGGTCGCTGTACGCGAAATGGGCGGAGGCCTTCAAGGCCGGCGGCTACGAGACCGGGGTTTCCTCGCTCATTGACTTTGACACAGCGTTCACGTTCAAACCCGAGTTTTCCGAAAATATTGAAGTAGGCGCAAAGGGATCTCTCTGGGATGGCCGCGCCCAAGTAAATGTGGCTCTATTCCTGATGGAGGTCGAGGATTTGCAAATAGAGACCACGGTGCTCCCGGAACCGGGAGAAATCGATGCGCCCACACCGACCGTGAACGCCGGACTGCAGCGCGTGAAGGGCGTCGAGTTTGACGTCACTGCGGCAGTGACTGACCAATTGACCTTGAGTCTTAGTGGTGCCTTATTGGACGGCGAAATGGTCGATTTTCAAGGTGCAGGCTGTACGCCGTCAGAGTTCCTAAATGCCGATGTGGGGCCGTGTGTCTCCGAGGACGAGTCCGCGCAGATCACTGGCATAGATCCCGATGTCGATGAAGATGCCGCATTCGCGCTGGCCGGGTTCATCGACCGCTCCGGCTCTGATGCCCCACGCACGCCAGACTGGAAGTTTGTGTTGATGGCGGATTACGTGTGGCCGATCGGTAACGACTACAAAGCCCAATTTAATTCTAAGATTGCGTTTTCGGACGGTTACATCGACAACGTTGAAGAATTCGACCGTATCGTCGACTGGGGAAAGCATGAGAACGTTAATCTGTCTATTGGTTTCGGCGCCGCCGATGATACTTGGCAGATCTCAATATGGGGACGAAACCTGACGGAATCGCAGCCGCAGTACAATCCGGAATTCGATGTGGAACCAATCGGCATCGTCGTGAAAAGTCTCGGCTTGAATGACTTCCGAACCTACGGAGTGCAATTCAGGTACAACTACGACTAATTGCACGATTCATCAACGGCAATGGGGCACCGCCGGGTGCCCCGTTCCTTACGCTTCCATCAACAAGACCGAGAAATGGTAGTGACGAATGAATAAGGTGTTGCATGCCTAACCGTAGAGCATTATTGAAGAGCATCGCCTGTGCCGGCGCCGGTGCATTCCTATTCAGCCGGATTCCTTACTGTTCGGCACAGTCCGCGCGCAGGGAGGTCGTTATTGCCGGCAAGCGCGTTAAGGTAATCGACATACATGCGCATTGTGGATTTCGTGCTGTGGAATCGGTTGTCAGGGGGACACCGCAGGAATACATCGAAAGCGACAACCGCATTCTTGGGCCGCACTGGCTGGACTGGATTGATGAGCGCGGTATCGACATCCAGGTACTGAGCATTAACCGCTACTGGTGGTATTCGGCGGCAGAAGATCTTGCGCGTCGTATTACGCGCGCCCAGGACGAGAGCCTTGCTGAATGGTGTGCGCAACATTCGGACCGTTTCGTCGGACTCAGTTCGGTATCACTGCAGCATCCGCAATTGGCCGCCGAACAACTCGAGTATGCCGTTAAGGAATTGGGCCTTCGGGGCGCCTCAATCGGCGGTCACGTCGAGGGAGAGGCGCCAACCACAGAACGGTTCGACCCGTTCTGGGCCAAGGTCGAAGAGCTGGGTGTTCCCATCTTCATGCATCCCGACAACGCCAAAAACATCGACCGCACAGGCGTGCTTCGGCAGGCGGGCTTCGGCGGGTTAATCGGCAATCCACTGGAAACCACGCTGTTCCTCACGCATTTGATATTTGACGGCACCTTAGACCGCTTTCCCGGCGTAAGAGTCGTTGCTGCACACGGCGGCGGTTACCTGCCCTCCTACCTGGGCCGCACACAAGCGACTTGTACCAGGAGCAGCGACGCCGAGTGCGCGAAGAAACTGCCAAGCGAGTATCTGAAGAAACAGATCCTCGCCGACTCGATGGTTTTCTCCGACGAAGGTCTGCGGCATTTGGTGGCAGAGATGGGCGCCAGCCAGATTGTCTACGGTACGGACATACCCTTCCACTGGCCCGACACGTTGGATCTGATCCTGGACGCAAGCTTTCTGACCAACGAAGAAAAGGAAGCGATTGTCGGCGGTAATCTCATTAAATTGCTACGTATCGCTTAATCGAACAGCATCAACTGGAGAATGAAACATGCAGCGGGAAAAGAATTTCGTGGCCGGCATCATGCTCATCGGAGCAATCTTTATTTCGGGCGGAGTTAGCGCACAAACAAGTTCTTCGCAAGTCGTCGATGCGGCGGGCGCCGGCCGCGGCGTTTACACAGACGACCTGCAACGTTCCACCAAGGTGTTTACGTTTCAGCAAGCCGCCACCCAGGGCGCCGCTCGCGGACAAGAAATTTATTATTACCGCTGCTGGACTTGCCACAACTCCTACACGCGCGAGGCCGGCTCTCCCGGGCCGACGCTGGAGGACCTCTACGACCGCCCGACACTGATGGTGTCGGGCAAGCCGGTGAATGACGCCAACGTCGCCGAAAAAATACGCGACGGCGGAGTGCTCATGCCCGGGTTTCGGCATACGATGAGCGACGCCGACATCGCCGACATGATGAGTTATCTCAAGAGCGGTGAGTGTTGCCTCGCCTCGGGTGGTGTGACCCTTCCCACCAATCCCGCCTACACCGCCGACAACGACGACCGCATGAAATTCGACTATCGCGGCAACCTGGATGGCGGCCCCACGGGCAAAGTGCGTTCATCCGACGGCGTGCCGCGGGAAGGCATCATGGTGCAACTGATCGCCAGCGAGAACAACATCCGTACCACCGTCTACACCGACGAAGCCGGTGGATACGAATTCCCGAAACTGCCGAAAGGCGATTACACGCTGCGTATTGCTCGGCCGTTACGGTGGCTGCCCTATCGTCGGGATGGGGTGCGAATTAATGGTGCCACGAAGCTCGATGAAATCGTTCTACAGCGCGTAACCGACGAGGAACTGCTGCCGCCGACACTGGACATCATGGGCCAGATGAGCGGCGCAGAATGGTTGTTCAATCTTTCCGGAACGATGGAGGAGAAGCGGACACTCGTCAAAAACTGCAACTGGTGCCATTCCTACCAACAAATATTCCGCGCGCGTTTCGACGAGAACGGTTGGCGGCGTGTTGTTGAACGGATGAGCCATTACCAGGGTTCTCCACTGATCTTCCGAAATTCTAGCGGCCGCATGAAGCCGGACGTCGAAGAGATGTTGGTGAAGTGGCTTGCCCGAGTGCGCGGGCCAGACTCCCCAGATCCGAGTTTCAAGGTCATGCCGTATCCGACTGGCCCCGCTACGGAAGTCGTCGTAACCGAATACGAATTGCCGCGACTATATCTTGCGACTCACGACGTCGCCCAGGATGCCGACGATCAACTCTGGTATTCGCCGCACCGGGGCCCGCGAATCGGCAAGGTGGATCCGGCAACCGGGATTACCCAGGAATACAATATTCCAGTGCCCGATGGCTGTCTCCCAGGCACCCATTGGATAACGGTGACCGCAGACAATTGGGTCTGGGGCTCGCAGAACTGGGCCCACATACTGACGCGCATCGATCCGAAGACGGGGGAACTGCACCAGATCAAACCGCCGCCGCGCCTGCTCGACGACGGCACTCCGCGGCCTTGTAATATGTCGATGGGCGGAAATTGGGCTGTCGCACCGGACGGTTACATCTGGAAGGTGCGCAGCGGCTTGGTCACCAAGACCGATCCGGAGACAGGTGAATACGTCGAGACCTGGCCCGTCAAGAATGTGCGCAGCACCTACGGCACCGATGTCACCGCCGATAACAAGTTTATAGGCGGCGGTGCGTGGATCCAAGACTGGATGATCCTACTCGACCTTGAGAAAGGGGAAGTGGTGGAGCGACTATCCAGCTATCCCAATCAGGGTCCCGGTCGCAGTGCGATGAGCCCTGATAACAACCTCTGGTCCGGGGGCAAAGGCGGCGCGCTCGTACGCCTTGAATCGAGCACGCGCCGTTTGAAGGAATTTGTTGCACCGCTGCTCTATTTTGGCAGTTTTTACGAAGCCAATGTGGACAAGAACGGAGAGGTCTGGGCCTCGTCCGTGCAAACCGGCCGTTACATGCGGCTCGACCCTGAAACTGAGCGGTGGATTACCTATGTGCTACCAGAGCCTTACTCGCACAACCGCAAGAGCTGGATCGACGATTCCACCGATCCGGTGTCGCTATGGTACGTGGATCACAACAGTTACCTCGTACACATACAGCCGCGCCGCTAACAAGGCCACGACGCTATGAAAAAATTGGGCTACGAATTGCCTCTTGTTTACGCGTTCATTTTGGTCGCCGCGTGGATGCAGCCGCTGCCTGTCTTTGCCCAGGAGAACAAATCCGATGTCCTCGTTATCGAAGGCGGCACATTGATCGATGGCAACGGGGGACCGCCGGTTCAGGATGCATTACTCATCATTCGCGATAACGAAATCGAAACCGTAACGACGCGCGGCAAGGCCAGCTACCCCGCCGATGCGCGGGTGCTCAATGCCGAGGGAAAGTTCATTGTGCCGGGCTTTATGGACGCGCATGTTCATTACGCGGGTTGGATGGCGGAATTGAATCTCCATTTCGGTGTCACGTCGGTGTTTTCAATCGGTAGCGGTGGTGAGTGGGCGCTGGCGCAGAGGGACGCGATCAACGCGGGCAAAATACCCGGACCCAGAACTTTCGTAGCGGTAGGTAGCCTGGCCGGTGCCCGGATTTCTGCGCTGTCTGCGCGAAGTGGTGCCGCGGGTGGCTTGAGTGGCCGGCAGGTAGCCGGCAATGCGGAACAGGCAAGAGAGATTGCCAAGCGTTTCATTGACGCGGGCGCCGACATGATCAAAGTGCACCGCGGTCCCCCTGTGGAGGCTTATCGGGCGGCCATCCGGGAGGCACATCGGGCCGGATTGCCTGTTGTCGCGCAGCCCCTCGGACCCACGGTGTACGGAAGAGAAGCCATACTGGCCGGAGCCGATATTCTCGAGCACGCGGCCGGCGTTGCCATTTCGATCGCCGCCAATCCCTCGAAATGGGAAGGCTGGGGCAGCATCGAGAGGCACTCGCTCAGTCCGTTGCCGTTTGCTGATATGGATGACAGAAAGGCAGCTGATCTGATCAAACTGATGGTGAAAGAAAACGTCTACCTGGAGCCGGACTTCATCGCCATCGGGCGTGGCTTCCAAAAAAATCGCGGCAAGTTCGAATTGCAGGATTACCAACTGCTCAGCAGCCATGCGCTGTCCTACATTCCCGAAGCGAATCGGCTCAGGATGCTGCACAGATATCACGATTTTGACGACGCTGAACCGGCCGACTGGGACTACAGAAACTTGGCTTACCGAAACATGCTGCGCTTTATGAACGACTATGTGCAGGCCGGCGGCAAGCTGATGACGGGCACCGACACGGCGGGTTGGGCAGTGCCCGGCATCGGTGTACATCACGAGATGGAAATCCTGGTCGATGAAGCGGGGTTGACGCCCATGCAGGTGATCATGGCGTCCACGCGAAACGTCGCAGAGGGTTTTCGTATCCTCGATCGGCTAGGGACCGTCGAAGCGGGCAAGTTGGCCGACGTGGTCATCGTGAATGCGGACCCATTACAGGCGATCAGCAACCTGCAAGAAATCGAATGGGTCATCAAAGACGGTGACGTCATTGATCGAACCTTCCATGCCTGGTTCGAGAATCCTTTACCACGCGGCGCGGTCGAAGGATCGGCCTGGGTGCGGGCGTTGAAGACACAGAGCATGCAAGGCACTGAGTTCGGCCAGCCGCCCCCGGGGATTCAGGCGGTCTCACCGACAATAGTTACGGCAGGCGATGCGACGTTGACCATGAAGATTCGGGGCGTGAACTTCACACCCGAATCGTTAGTGTATTTTGGCGAGTTGCGACTTCCCACCCGTCTGGTGAGCAATACTGAATTGGAAGCTGTAATCGATGCGGGCTTGATCTCACAGGTCGGCACCTACCCAGTGACGGTAAGAAATCCGCCACCGCTGCAACGGCCTGAGTGGGGCAACGGAACTTCGAACAAGGCACATCTGCTTGTGAACTATCGCTATTGATGGGCGGAAAGCATTGCAACAGAAAATAGAGAGGAAAGCATGGAAGTGATGCGACTGACCGTTCGACTTGAAGCCACGACGGTGAAGCTGATTGCCGCGCTTTGCGTTGTCGTTGTCACCGCCTCATTCAGTCAGAGCGTCTCTGCCCAGCAGCAGATGACGGTAATCCGCGGCGGTACGCTGATTGACGGGAATGGCGGGACGCCCCTTCAAGATAGCTCGATAGTTATTGAGGGTAACCGAATAGTCAGAATCAGCAGCGAGCACGATAAAGACTACCCGGCTACAGCGAATGTGATTGATGCACAAGGGAAGTACATCCTGCCGGGACTTTGGGATACGCATACGCATTATCGCGAGTGGTTTGCGGAACTCGTTATCTCGAATGGCGTCACTTCGGTATTGAGTTATGGCGGTGGCCCGTGGCTTGATATACAGGCAGAGGGAATTGCAAACGGCAAGATCTACGGTCCCCGATTTTTCCGCGCCAAGGCACCGATCGGCGCGATTTATCAGCGGACCAATGCAGCCAGTATCGCGTCGCAAATTCCCGCGAGTATGGAAGAAGTTATCCTGCAGGTCGAGAATCTGATCGCCGCGGGCGCCAAGGTAATCAAAGTCTATACGCCGGTGACGGCGGAGCAGCTGAAGGTCATCACTCAGATAGCGCACGACGCTGGTCTTCCGGTAAGTGGACACATCGGAATCGGCGCCCGGGCGGCGACATTGGCGGGCATCGATAACCTGTCTCACGCGACGGGGATCGCTATCGATGTACTCAAGCCCGAAGACCTGGCGAAAATTCCAAATATGCGAGTGGTCGATACGGGCAGATTAGGCGTTGTCTTTCCCAAAATCGGCAGTCCCTGGGACAGCAGCACCGAGCGCTGGGGCCCGAACAAAGATCTCATTGAGTACCCGCTGTTCATCGAGGACCCGCGTCGCCTGATGATGTTTGGGCTGATGGACCGGGAATTGGCCCTGGACTTGATTCAGCTGCTGGTCGATAACGACGTCTTCATTGAAGGTGCCCTTGGTTACATTTTCAGAAACGTTCACGACCGAGTCGACGAATACCGGGCCGAGGACCGACAACTGCTAGCCGAACTTAGCTACATCCCCGAGCGGTACCGCGACAATATACTGGATTATTCGATTCTTAATAAAATACGTCCCAACGAATTGGCCCTGATGAAAAAGGGTTACCGAAATTTCCAATGGTTTTTCAAAACATTTGTGGATGCCGGGGGCAAAATTGATATCGGCCAGGACACTTCGTCGTCATACCACGCGACGACGCTGCCGGGCGTTGCTGTCGCGCGGGAGATGGAGTTGCTAGTGGATGCGGGTATTGCGCCGATGCGCGCTATTCAAGCAGCAACGAAATGGCCTGCAGAGCTGCTTAGGCAAAACGCCGATCTTGGCACGCTCGAAGAGGGAAAACTCGCCGACTTGATTTTGGTAAACGGCAATCCCTTGCAAGACATGGCGGCGGTAAAGGACGTTCACCTCGTTATGAAAGATGGCAAGATCATGAAAACCGGTTACCACAAAGACTACGAGAATCCCATCCCCGAGGATCGGGAATTCCAACTTCAATTCCCGGATTGGACCAGTAGCGAAACACCAACGCGGATCAGGTCGATATCACCACGCTTTGCCGTTGAGGGAAGCGAATCGTTTGAACTCACAGTCAAGGGCCATGACTTTACGACTAGTTCCGTTATTCATTTTAATGGGGAAACACTAAGTACAACCTATGTTAATTCATCCGAGCTCAGAACCAATGTTCCTGCCGGGCTGGTGATAAAGGTGGGCACCTATCCGGTTCGCGTGCACAATCTCCCGCCCGGCTGGGGTAAAACCAACAAAGCGAATTTTTTCGTGAAATTTAAGTGAAGCGAAATAGCGTTCCGCTTGCTAAGGCGAAACATAAAGACAATAAAAGGCGAGTAGCAATGAAATTGATTCAATTAGATCAGACGAGTCGACGGTTCATGCGCAATTACAGTTTGCTTGTCGTCTGTTGTTCTCTAATCAGTTTCCAGAGTCCCGCGGTTGAGGCGCAGCAGGTAACCGTCCTACGCGGTGGAACACTCATCGATGGCACTGGAGCCCCTCCGCAAAGCAATACGAGCATCGTTATTAAGGGCGATCAAATTCAGTCAATCGGCTCGGGCAGGATCCCGTCCGGCGCCAAGATTATCGATGTCACAGGAAAGTACATCGTTCCAGGCTTGTGGGATAAGCACCTGCATTACAAAGATTGGTTTCCCGAAATGCTGTTGACCAATGGCGTCACGTCTGCGTTCGTTCAGTCAGGTGGCAGCATGGCCTGGCTACATACGCAGAACGAAGGCGTTTGGAAGGGCAAAGTTCCTGGCCCGCGAATGTTTTTCCGAGAGCGTTCGTTTGACGTTTTCGACACCGTCGAAGACGCAAGAGCGGCAGTCATAAAAACAATCAAAGAACGGAAACCATCGTTTATCAAAGCCTATACCGGCCTAACGGCGGAGCAATTGAAGGCGGTCGCCGAGGAGGCGCACAACGCGGGACTGCACGTGGAGGGGCATCTCGGGATCAGCGCGAGAGATGCGATTGAGGCTGGGATAGACGGCCTAACGCACTCTAGCGGCATTGCACTTTCTGTGCTTAAAGAGGAGGACTTGAAAAAAGTGCCCGACATGCGAGTCTTCGATACAGGTCGCCGCCGAGTCATTTGGCCGACGATTTCGACCTGGGACGAATCAAAGACGGGCAGCCCGAATCCGGACCTGTCGGAGTACTGGCTGTTTCTGGAAGATCCGCGGCGCTTGATGATGTTCGGTCTGATGGATCGGGCGATGGCACAGGATCTTATCGACCTGATGGTACGAGAGGATGTGTTTATCGAGTCGAACCTGACGTACTCGTTCCGGAATGTGCATAACCGCGTCGATCAATACCGGACGGAAGATCAAATAATGCTGAGTGATCCGAACCTTGCTTACGTCCCAGAACGTATTCGCGTAAATGTTCTTGATTACTCCGTGCTCGACGCTGCGACACCCGATGAGCTAGCGTTGATGAAAAAGGGCTTCGAGAATTTTCAGTGGTTTACGAAGACCTTAGTCGATGCCGGCGGAAAACTGTTGATTGGTCCTGACACGACGTCACTAAACCATGCGACTCAACTTCCGGGTGTGAGCACCGTACGCGAACTAGAATTGTTGGTGGATGCTGGAGTGTCGCCGATGCACGCTATTCAGGCCGGAAGCCTCTGGCCGGCGCAGAGACTTGGCAAAGATGACCAATTGGGCTCGGTAGAGAAAGGTAAATTGGCGGATTTGTTGGTGCTGCCTCGTAACCCTTTGGAGGACATATCAGCCTACAAGGATATCGAAATGGTCATGCAGGGCGGACGCATGATCGACATAGGTTACCACTACGATTTTGCCAATCCGATGCCCTGGCCAGCGGGCGGGGTTATCGCCTATCCCGGCTTTGGACCGGTTAGCGAAATTCCAGCCATCGCGTCGTCGCTATCGCCTGAAGTCGTGACTGAAGGCGGCGGCGATTTTACCTTGAGTGTCCGGGGCGGCGATTTCCTGTCTTCGTCCACCATTCAACTAGGGGATCACCTATTAGAAACAGAATTGGTGAATGCCGGTGAAGTTCGGGCCACTGTACCGGCGCGCTTGGTGCAAAACGTGGGGACGTATCCGGTGCAAATCATCCATCGCAATCCGGGCTGGGGCAAAACGAATGTCTTGTATTTGATCGTGAAGTTTGAATAGTCTATTCGCATACGCTACTGATCCTAAAAATTCAGG
>Ga0224508_10003517_pt1 | contig 12933 bp, 12 predicted proteins | sample SF_Jan12_sed_USG_4_FD_170157 | JGI IMG/M metagenome (GOLD analysis project Ga0224508, IMG submission 170157) | Sediment microbial communities from San Francisco Bay, California, United States - SF_Jan12_sed_USGS_21 | ecosystem: Environmental > Aquatic > Marine > Sediment | place: USA...
CAGGCGATGTGGGGATCGAGGTAGACGAGGTCGGGGGTGTGGGCGGGCGCGTAGTGGAAGCGTCCGCGGTGGGGCGGCTCGACGAAGACCGACGCCAGGCCCAGCGAGCGACAGTGGTCGGCCACCGGATCGAGGTAGAGGTCCCACCAGCGACCGTCTCCGAGGCGCTTGCGCCGCGGGTGGCCCACCATCAGGAGCGATGCGCCCGCTTGCGGTAGCCGGCCGCGCGGCAGCCGCCGCAGCTGCTCGAGCGCGAAGCCGAAGCGCGAACCCAGGCCCGCCCGCGCCGGCGTCACCCGGGCGTCGGCGGGCTCGCCGTCGCCGCGTCCCCACAGACCGCGCTCGATGGCCAGATCGCAGAAGACCGGGTAGCGCGTCAGCTCCCAGAAGTGCAGGCCGCCCAGCGTGCGTTCGAAGAGCGCGTGACGCACCTCGAAGTCGCGCAGCTCGCGGTAGAGCCCCGCCGTGCCGACGGCGCCGGCAGACGGCCCGCTCACAAGAGCCCCTCCAGCCTCCCGAGCGCCTGCCAGAAGCCCTCGCCCTTGTTCTTGTGGCCCTGCCAGACCTCGGGGATGAACGAGGCGCGCGGGCAGTACCGCGCGGCGAGCTGTCCGAAGTGGTGGAAGTCGATCTCGCCCTCGCCGATCTGCAAGCCCTCTTCGTCCACGCCCCGGGCGTCGGCCACGTGCAGGTGGGCGCAGAACTCGCCGACCCGTTCCAGGAAGACGGCCAGATCCCAGCCGTAGTGGTTGCAAGCGAGCTTGGTGTGCGAGACGTCGAGACAGATGCGGGCGCCCGCGCGCTGGCAGAAGGCGCGGATCTCGTCGGCGTCGAGGAACAGGTTGTGGTGACGCTGGCCTCCGAAGTGCCAGGGAAAGGGCGGCATGGTCTGGGCGATGATCTCGACACCGCGGGTGTCGACCGCGGCCAGGGACGCCTCCACGCGGGCGTAGAGCTCGGCGCGGCGCGCGGGGTCGAGGGGGGTGTCGGCGCTGAAGCCGCCCACGTTGGTGACGATCAACGGTCGGCGGGGCCGCGCGAAGAAGGGCGCCAGGCGACGCGTCAGCGCGACCACCCGTGCCAGGTTCTGCTGGCCGAGCACGCGCTCGCGCGGCTCGTCGGAGGCGAGGTCGAGCACGCGGTCACCGGCGAAGAGCTCGGGGGCGTGCACCACCAGGCCCATCTCGGAGCGCGCGGGCAGGTAGTCGGCGGGGTCGAGGTCGAGGTCGCGGTAGGACAGGTGGAACTCGACGAAGTCGGGCTCGGCGTCTGCGGTCAGCTCGGCGAAGTCGTGGAAGCGCACGGGGATGCCCCAGGGCCGATCGAAGGCGTAGTCGCGCGGGGCGTGGATCTCGTCGCAGAGGTCGCTCGGGTAGAAGAGCTCGCCGCGCGACAGCGGACGCCGCGCCGCGCTGCCGACCAGGTGCTGCAGCCGATCGGGCTGCAGGCCCTTGCCCGGACTCACCACCTCGACCTTGTCGCGCGTGATCACCTCTCCCGGCGCCAGGTCGGCGGCCGCGGCCAGGCTCTTGGCCAGCGTCTCGCGGTTGAGCTTTTCGCCCTGGGTCGGCGCGCGCTCGGCGTCCCCGCTCCCCAGCGCGGCCTCAGTGGCGCGGATCGCCTCGACCATGTCGGCGAACTCGCCGGGCAGAAGGCTCACCTTGTGGTCGCTGCCCTCCAGCTCGCGGTCGAGGGTCAGGTGCTTCTCGATCACCGCCGCGCCCAGGGCGACGGCGGCCACGGGCACGGCCCAGCCCCGCTCGTGACCCGAATAACCCACCGGCACCTGGCTCAGCTCGGCCAGCCGCGTCAGGTAGCGCAGGTTCACGTCCTTGAAGGGCGTGGGATAGGTGGAGTTGCAGTGCAGCAGCACGAACTGGGCGCCGCAGTCGTTGAGCACCCGCACGCAGTCCCGGATCTCGGCTTCGCTGGACATGCCCGTCGAGACGAGCATCGGCTTGCCCGCGTCGGCCACCCGGGCCAGCAGCTCGTGGTTCGTCAGGTCGGCCGAGGCGATCTTGTAGGCCGGCACGCCGTGGCGCTCCAGGGCCTCGAAGCTCGGCGCGTCCCAGGGCGTGCAGAGTGCCAGGATGCCGCGGGACCGGGCGTAGTCGAAGAGCTCGAACATCTGCTCAGGGGCGAGGTTGAAGCGCCGCAGCAGGTCGAGCACGTACTGGGAGCCCAGGTCTTCGCCCTCGTCGCGCTCGAGGGCGCCACCGTAGAGGTGGTCGAGGTCGCGCAGCTGGAACTTCACGCAGTCAGCGCCGGCCTCCAGGGCCCGATCGATCAGCTCCTTGCCGCGCTCGACGCTGCCGTTGTGGTTGTTGCCGATCTCGGCCACCACGAAGACGGGAGCGCCGGCGCCGATGCGATGCTCGCCGATGCGCAGCTCGGGGCGACCGCGCAGGGCCAGCGCGACCATGCGATCGTTCGCGTCGAGCAGCGGCAGGGCGTCGATGCGGTCGGTGAAGCGCGCGGCGATCTCGCGCGGCGCGGTCTCCACCGGCAGGCTCGATGCCGAGCGGTTGCACGCCAGGCCGACGGGGCTGGACAGATCGACTGCGTCCTGGGCCAGCAGCCAGCGGCTGAGGTCGCCCGAGGACAGTGCGCCCACCAGGCGGCCCGAACCGTCCACCACGAAGAGAGTGCGCACGCGGGTGCGGCGGGCCCGGTCGAGGGCCTCGCGCACGCTGGCCACGTCGGAGACGACGTAGGCCTCGACGTTGCGGGTGACGATCATGCGGGGGCGCAGTCGAGCACCGCGTCGATGGGCAGGTCGGCGATCACGGCGGCCACTTCGGCGGCCTGGGCCGCGGGCAGCGGGGCCAGAGGCATGCGCTCCCAGCGCGGCATCACGCCGCGTGCTTCCATGGCGGCCTTGATCGTCAGGTGCCAGCCGAAGCGCGAGACGCAGCGCTCGAAGAAGGGCACCTCGATCTCGTCGACGATCCAGCGCACGGTGGCGTCGTCGCCGGCGAGGTAGGCGCGGTGGAAGGCCACGGCCAGACGCGGCTCGAAGACGCCGATGCCGTTCAGCCAGGCGCCCACGCCCTGATCGGCGAAGCGCATCCACTGGCGCTTGCCCCCGCCGGAGATCACGATGGCGAGGCGGTCGCGCACGGTGGCGACGGCCTCCTTGGTGTAGGCGTCGTCCTTGGCGTCTTCCTTGATGGCGATCACCGAGGGGATCTCGGCCACACGGTCGAGCAGCGTCAGCGGCCAGTTCACCGGCTTGCCGTTCAGGCCCGAGAGGAAGGGCATCTCGTGCACCAGGATGCCGATGGGTGCGGCGTCGGCAACGCGCTGGTAGTGGCCGACGATCTGGTCCTCGGAGAAGAGCTTCTCGCGGCAGATCAGCGAGATCAGGTCGGCGCCGATGCCGGCGGCGTGACGGGCGAAGTGCTCGCTGCGCCGCGTCGAACAGTGAATCGGGTCGCCGACGATGCAGATGTGATCCGCGTCCAGCGACTTCACCTTCCCGACGACGAAGCTGTTGAGATCGAGGATCTCGGCGTCGTCGAGCTGGCTGAAGCGGCTGTTGTAGGCCATGACGTAGAAGATCCCGCCACCGGCTGCGTGGATGCGCTCGATCGAGGCCTCGAGCGTCGGGTAGTCGATCGACTCGTCCTCGCGAAAGGGAGTCATGATCGAGAACACGGGGCCCTCGATGCGCGCGCGCAGCGCTTCCAAGTTGCGGCTCATACCCGTTTCTCCTCGAGGATCAGCTTGGCGACCCGCAGGTCGAAGGGCGTGTCGACGTCGGCCGAGTGGGCGGCGTCCATGGCGTAACCGCCGAGGCGGCCCTTGAAGAAGTTGCGATCGCGCATCACGGCCTCCCAGCGGCCGATGTAGAAGGCGCCGTTGGGGTGGTAGACGCGGCGGCGGTCCTGGGAGCGGGTGTTGCCCGTGACCAGCGCCGACTCGGGCAGCGCGGGCTGCATGGCGCCGCTGCTCTCCTCGAAGTCGAGGGCCATCTCCCAAGGGAAGTCGTACTCGCAGACACTCACCACCGACTCGTAGTCGCCCTCGCGCAGGCGCTCGAAGCCGGCGCGCACGTGCTCGGGCTTCCGGAAGGGGCAGGTCGGGAGCAGGATCGTGACGGTGTCGAAGGCGCGACCCTCGGCGCCCCAGCGCTCCATCAGCTCGAGCACCGCCTCGAGCACCGTCGCTCGGTCGGTGGCGAGTTCGAAGGCGCGGGCCTCGACCTCGACGCGGGGGTGCGCGGGCACGCAGTCGGCGATCTCGGCGTCGTCGGTCGAGACCACCACCCGCTCGAAGCAGTCGCTTTCGAGCGCCGAGGCGAGCGCCCGGCCCACCAGGGACTCGCCGCCCAGGAGCTCCAGGTTCTTGCGCGGCAGGCGCTTGCTGCCCCCGCGCGCGGGAATGAATCCGAGGTTTCGCATGGCCCCCCGCCCGCCGGTGGACGCACCGGCTCCGACCCTGCGAATCGGTTGGAAGGGGCCCCGACTTGAACTGCGATTCCCGCAGTGATTCCGCCGGGATGGGCCCGGGAGTCACATGCCCGCGAGGGGCTTCGGCCGCCCTGGGCGGCGAACTCGATGCCGGCGGCTTCGGCCGTCCTGGGTGGCGAACTCGATGCTGGCGGTCTCGGCCGTCCTAGGCGGCGAACTCGATGCTGGCGGTCTCGATCAGCAGCCGGCTCTTGGTGCGGCCGTCGGCGCTGCCCTGGGCCTCGAGCTTGCGCACCACGTCCATGCCCTCGCTCACCTCGCCGAAGATGGTGTGCTTGCCATCGAGCCACGGCGTCTCGACGAAGGTCAGGAAGAACTGGCTGCCATCGGTGCCGGGGCCGGCGTTGGCCATGCTGAGCAGGCCCGGCCGGTCGTGTTTGACGCCGGGGTCGAACTCGCCGTCGTACTGGTAGCCGGGGCCGCCGCTGCCGGTGCCGGTGGGGTCGCCGCCCTGGGCCATGAAGTCGCTGATCACGCGGTGGAAGACCACGCCGTCGTAGAAGCCGAGCTGGGTGAGGTAGACGGTGCTGGCGACGTGGCGCGGCGCGACCTCGGGCATCAGCCGGATCGAGATCTCGCCCAGATTGGTGCGCAGGGACCAGGTGACCTGCTGGCCGCCGAAGTCGACCTCGGGCGGCGCCGGCAGCTTCGACTTCCAGTCGCGGGCTCCCGTGTCGATGTTCTGTTCGGCGATGAAGGTGTCGAGGATGCTGGGCACGTCGGGCTCCTGGCTCGGGTTGGGGCCAACCGCATCGGGCGCGCCGGGTCGGGTCGAACGCATCGGGCGCGCCGTTCGGGTCGGGCCGGTACAGTACGGGCCGTGCCGGTGGATCGCTACTTCGCCTATGGCTCCAACCTCGAGCCCGCGCGCATGGCGCGGCGCGTGCCCTCGGCCCGCCCCATGGGCCCCGCCGAGCTGGCCGACTTCGACTGGCGCGTGGACAAGCGCGGCAGCGACGGCTCGGGCAAGGCCAACATCCGCCGCGCCGTCGGCCAGCGCGTCTGGGGCGTGGTCTACGAGATCGATGCACTCGAGTGGCCCGGCCTGGACGCCTGCGAGGGCGGCTACGCGCGCATCGAGGTGCGGGTGCGCGGCGAGGGCGCCGACCTGTTCGCCCACACCTACCAGAGCGGGGACCTCACCCCCGACCCCACCCCCTTCGCCTGGTACAAGCGGCTGATGGTGGAGGGCGCACGGCACCACGGCCTGCCCGAGGAATGGGTCGGGCTGCTGGAGGCGCTGCCCGCGCGCTGAGACGCGCCCCTCCCGAGCCGCGCCAGCCGGGCCTTCCGCGCCTGACGCCCGAGCCGGCGCGCCAGCCGGGCCTTCCGCGCCTGACGCCCGAGCCGGCGCGCCAGCCGGGACTTCCGCGCCTAACGCCCGAGCCGGCCCGCCAGCTTCTCGACCGCGGACATCACGGCCTCGGGCGGCGCCGAGGTGAAGCACAGGCGCACCCAGCTCGCATAGTCGGCGCCGCAGGAGCCGCCGGGCGCCAGGGCGAATCCGTCCTCGAGGCAGTCGGCGAGGAAGCCCGACAGACCGCGGGCGTCGAGGGCCTGGGCGACGTCGACGAAGAGGAAGGTGCCGCCCTCGGGCGCCGGCAGGCCCAGCCGCGCGGAGACGGCGCGGCCCACCTCGGCGTAACGCCGGCGCGCGTCGGCCAGCCACTCGGCTCCGCTCTCGAGGGCGCGCAGCGCGGCCCACTGACCGGCGGTGGGTGCGTGGTAGAAGGTGTGGGTGGCGATCTTGGCGGCGCCGGCCAGCGCTTCGGCCGGGCCCGTCAGGTAGCCGACGCGGTTGCCCGCCATGGCCCAGGCCTTCGAGAAGGAGAAGGCGCTGAAGCTGCACTCGGGGGCGAAGCGTCCCGGCGAGACGTGCTCGCCGGTGTAGAGCAGCTCCTCGTAGACCTCGTCCGAGAGCAGCCACAGCCCTTCGCGGCGCGCCCAGCCGGCCAGGGCCTCGAGCCACTCGCCGGGCAGCACGCGGCCGGTGGGGTTCGAGGGCGACGAGACGTAGAGGGCGACGCTGCGCGCGCTGGCCCGCGCCGCCACCGCGGCCACGGCCTCGTCGGCGCTGTTCACGCGGTCGTAGAAGGGCACCTCGACCGGCGCGGCGCGCAGCGCCTGGGTGATGCCGCGGATCAGCGGCCAGTAGGGCGCCAGGATCAGCACCTCGTCGCCCGGGTTGGCGATGGCGCCCAGCGCCGTGGCCAGCGCGCCGGTGGCGCCGGCGGTGACCAACACGGTTGCGGCTTCGGCGGGCAGTCCGTTGCGGGTGCGCAGCCGGGCCGCCAGCGCCTCGCGCAGAGGCGCCAGTCCGCGGGTGTCGCCGTAGCGGTGCAGGCCCTCGAGCTCGGCGGCGCGCAGGTCTTCGGCGCGCGCGCCGACCGGCGGCTCGAGCCAGGTGTCGCCTACGTGCAGCGGGCAGACCCCTTCGGGCACGCTCCCCGCCGCGCCCACCGGCGAGAAGACGGCGCCGGGCATGGCCCGGGTGGCTGCGGCGAGCTCGGGAGCGCGGGGCAAGGGTCTTGGCCTAACGCAACTCGGACAGGGTCGCGGCGTAGCCCTCCCGGTAGCTCGGGTAGGCAAACTCGTAGCCCGACTGGACCAGGCGCGCGTTGCGACAGCGCTTGTTGCCCCCGCGCCGCTCGAGCTCTTCGCCGCGCCCCGCCACCCGAGGCTCAGGCGCCCCCACAGCCCCCGCCAGAAAGCGCAGCACCACCGCTTCGTCCTCGGGCTGGTCGTCGACGCCGATGTAGCGGTCGGCCGGAGCTTCGAGCTCGAGCAGGTGGTCGAGAACGCCGGCGCAGTCGTCGCGGTGGATCCGGTTGGTGTAGCGCGGCGCGCCGCGGGCGATCGCCGCCTGGCCCTTGCGCACCCGGTCGATCAGCCGCGTGCGCCGCGGCCCGTAGATGCCGGCCAGCCGCAGCGCGATCCCACGAAAGGGTCCCTCGGCCAGCAGCGTCTCGGCCTCGAGCATGCGGCGCCCCGAGAAGTGATCGGGCTCGGTGGGCGAGTCCTCGTCGACCCACTCGCCATGGCTCTGAGCGTAGACCCCGGTGCTGGTGGTGAGCACCACGCGGTCTGGCCGCTGCCCCTGCTCTTCGAGCACTCCGAGCAGGTTGCGCAGCCCCTCGACGTAGGCCGTGCGATAGGTGGCGTCGTCGCGGCCGCCCGGCGACGCGCAGTAGACCACCGCGTCGAGCTCGCGGGGCAGATCGGCGAGGGCGCGCCGCACGGCCAGGTCGGCCTCGACGGGCACGACGCCGCGGGGCAGGTCGAGTGGGTGACGGCGCAGGCCGAAGACTTCGTCGCCGCGCGCCAGCCGGCGCACCGCCAATGCCTTGCCCACATAGCCACAGCCGGCGATCAGGAGCCTGCGCGGTTTCATGCGAGCCGGAGGGTATACTGAGCGTGATGCGGCCGCTCATCGGCATTCCTCCGTGCCTCGACGAGCGCGGCCGCTGGCGCCCCGCCCGCGACTATCACTACATCGACGCGGCCTACGCCCGGGCGGTGGACGAGGCCGGCGGCCTGCCGGTCTACCTGCCCGGATCGGGCGATCCCGAGGCGGTGGTGGATCGACTGGACGGACTGCTGCTGCCCGGCGGCGACGACTTCCCCCCCGACCGGCCCTACCCCGACTCGGTGCGCTTCGACACCGCCCCCGCGCGCCAACGGGCGGGCGACCGCGCGCTGCTGGAAGCCGCTCTGGTGCAACAGCGCCCGCTGCTCGCGATCTGCTACGGCATGCAGCTGCTGGCGCTGGCTTGCGGCGGATCGCTCCACTATGACCTGGCCACCGACCTGCCCGGCGCGAGCCCCCACCAGCTCGAGCCGGCCGCGCGCCACCCGGTCGACCTCGCCCCCGGCAGCCGGCTCGCCCGGCTGCTCGAGACCCCCCGTCCCATGGTCAACAGCCGCCATCACCAGGCGGTCTCCGACCCGGGCCGGGCCCGGGTCGTCGGCACCGCCCCCGACGGCGTCGCCGAGGCTCTAGAGCTCGACGGCCCCGGCTTCGCCCTCGCCGTGCAGTGGCACCCCGAGAGCCTCGACCCCACACACCGCGCGCGCCTGTTCGGGGCGCTGGTGGAAGCCGCCCGGACGCGCGCTGGTGGGGGCCCCGCCGGACGCCCATAATAGATCCCCGTGCGAGCGCTGCCTTCGTCGCTCTTCTGGGCCTTCCTGACGCTTTCGTCGATCGCGATGTTTCCGGTCGCGCTGGCGATCTGGGCCGTGACGCGCCCCTTCGACCCCAGACTGCGGGCACTGCACCAGTTCACCTGCTTCTGGGGCTCGCTCTACACCTGGCTCAACCCCGCCTGGCCCGTGACGGTCGAGGGCCGCGACAAGATCGCGCCCGACGAGACCTACGTGATGGTGGCCAACCATCTCTCGCTGCTCGACATCCTGGTGCTGTTCCGGCTCTTCACCCATTTCAAGTGGGTGTCGAAGATCGAGAACTTCAAGGTGCCGTGCGTCGGCTGGAACATGAGCCTGAACCGCTATGTGAAGCTGCGGCGCGGCGATCGGGCCAGCGTGGTGCAGATGATGCGCGAGAGCCGCGAGCACCTCGAGCGCGGCAGCTCGATCATGATGTTTCCCGAAGGCACGCGCTCGCCCAACGGCCGCATGCGCCGCTTCAAGCCCGGCGCCTTCGAGATGGCCCTGGCGGCCAAGCGCCCGCTGCTGCCCATCGTGCTCCAGGGCACGGCCGAGGCCCTGCCCAAGCGGGGTTTCGTGCTGCGCGGGCGCCACCCGATCCGGGTGCGGGTGCTCGACCCGATCCCCTACGAGCGCATCGCCGACCTCGACCCCGCGACCCTGACCGAGCGGGTGCGGGCGCGGATCGCCGAGGCGCTGGAAGAGAAGGATCCGCTGCCCCAGTCCGCGGCGGCCGTCGGCCCGGCGGTCTGACGCGTGGCGCGGGTGCGTCGGACGGCGAATTGCGGGTCCATTTGACACAAGCCGGGGCCCGCGCACCACTCCTTGATGAGACCCCCCAAGGAGTGATCGCAGCGTGGAACGCCAAGCGGATCTGGACCCCTCTGTCCCCATCGAGCTGAGCTCGGAGCAGGCCATCGCCTGGCTCCAGTCGGTGGACGGGGAGCTCTACCGGACTCCCACCCAGTCGCCCTCTCTCGACGGTCTCTGGGTGGCCGTGGTGCGCACCCCGGGCTTCAGCGGGCAGCGCTCCCAGATGATCATCGCCGTGGGAGACACCGCCCTCGAGGCGGCCCACGCCGCGGCCTGCCAGTGGCACTCGGCCTGGGAGGGCGCCCCCCAGGGGCACTGAGAGCTCCGCCCCGGCGCTTCCCGCCAGGGCCGCGGGCTCAGCTCCGGCGCGCCGCGGGGCCGAGGCGCCGGCGCAGGTCGGCCTCCATTTCGCGGATCGCCGGGCCGGCGTGGGCCTGCTTCAGCTCCTCGAGCTTCGCGTAGCCCGAGGCCGACTCGGCGTCCCACTCGTCGGCGAAGCGCCCGCTGGTGATGGCCTGGGTGAGCTCGCGCATCACGCCCAGCACGTCGAGCCCGTCGTAGGCGCCGCGACGCGAGCGCTGGCCGTACTGACTGGCCGGCGAGTGGTGCTCGAGCTGCGAGGCGAAGCCGTTCTCGCGCAGCAGGCGGAAGGTGCGCTCGACCTCGCCGGACATGAAGAGCTCGGTGAGGATCGCCTCGAGCGGAATGCCCTGCTCGAGCATGGCGCCCACGAAGGCGCCGTTTACATGGGTGAGCGCCGGCGAGAGCACCTGTTCCACCGCCAGGTCGAGCACCGCCTCCTGGCGGGGCGTGAGCGCGATGCCGCCCTCGCGCAGTCCACCCAACGCCTTGGCCACTGCCAGGGTGCGCGGCAACGCCTGACCCGTGGCGTCGGTGTGCACGCCCACCGCGGTGATGAAGCCCGCGCCCTCCTCGTAGCAGCGGCGCACCTCGGGACCGAGCATCCGCGGCGCCACCATGCCGAGGTCGCCGGGCGGGTCGAAGCGGCCGAAGGCCGGGCAGTAGCCGCTGGCCACGAGGGTCAGGCCGTCGGCGGGGCGCTGGATCGGCAGCTTCGGGATCACGTCATCGGGGACCAGGACGCAGGCGACATCGGCCTGGCTGGCGGCCTCGAGGTCGGCGGCTTCGAAGCCGTCCTTCTCGGCGGCTTCGCGCGTGGCGTCGGCGCGCACGCAGACCCGCGGCGCCAGCCCGCTGTCGCGCAGGTTGAGCGCCCAGGAGCGGCCCTGATTGCCATAGCCGACCACCGCCACCGAGAGCCCCTCGAGGGCCGCGAGGTCGGCATCGGCGTCGTAGTAGATGTCGGTCATGGGCGCCCCTTCTGGCTCGCGGCGGGAGCTGGGATCCCACCCGGATCGGGGCGTATCCTACGCCAAGCCCTGCCCCGGAGGTCCGATGAATCGCCCGCTCCGCTTCGGCGTGACCCTGCCCCAGATCAAACGCAGCTGGGAGGAAGCCCGCGCCTGCGCCCTCGAGTTCGACGCGCTCGGCTACGACTCGCTGTGGGTCTGCGATCACGTCTACGGCGTGCCGCTGCCGCAGCTGCCGATCCTCGAGGCCTGGACCGAGCTGTCGGCGGTGGCCGCGATCACCGAGCGCGCGAAGCTCGGCACGCTGGTGACGCCGCCCTTCTTCCGCAACCCGGCGATCCTCGCCAAGCAGATCGCCACCCTCGATCAGATCGCACCGGGTCGCGTCGTCGCGGGACTGGGCGCCGGCTGGTTCCAGCCCGAGTTCGAGGGCACCGGCTCGCCCTTCCCCGACACCCGCGAGCGACTGCGCGCGCTGGAGGAGACCTGCGAGATCCTCACCCGTTTGTGGCGCGACGAGAAGGCCAGCTTCGAGGGGCGCCACTTCTCGGTGCGCGACGCGGTCTGCGAGCCCAAGCCCTCGGCCAAGCCCGAGGTGCTGATCGGCGGCGGCGGCGAGAAGGTGCTGATGGGCATCGCCGCCCGCTTCGCCGACACCTGGAACAACATGGCGGTCTTCCAGGCGCAGCTTCCCCAGAAGGTCGAGGCGCTCCGGCGGCGCTGCGAAGAGCTGGGGCGCGACCCCGCCACGCTGGAGATCTCGCAGCAGTGCACGGTGGTGATCGCCGAGGACGACGACGCGGCCCGCCAGGCGCTGGCCAAGGCAGGCAAGGTCTACGGCGGGCACATGGGCGACGCGCTGGAGGAGCACGGCATCTGGGGCTCACCCGAGGCCGTGATCGAGCGCATCGAGCGCCACCGCGCGCTGGGCGTGTCGCTGTTCGTGATCGAGTTCTTCGGGCGCGACACGCGCGAGCCGGCGCGCTTGTTCGCCGAGAAGGTGATGGCGGCGCTCGACTGAGTGCGCGAGGGCGCTGCGGGGAGTGATAGGCTGGTCCGCGCATGGACCCGCTCGCCATCGACTGGTACGGCGCCGAGCTGCCCGGCGCAGCGTTCGCCGACGCGATCCGCGCGCTGCATGCGCTGGGGCCGGTGGCGCGGGTGTCCGCGATGGGCGGTCGGCTGCCGGTGACGAGTCTCCACGGCTATCGCGTGCTCGCCGAGGCCTTCCGCGACGGAGAGCGCTTTCCGCCCGGCCACGCCTATCAGATCATCTCGCAGCCCTACATCGGCGAGACCTTCATGTCCATGGACGAAGACCGCCACCGCGTCTGGCGCCCGCCCATGACGCCCTCGTTTCGGCGCAGCGTGATCGACGCGCTCGAAGAAGAAGAGCTGGTGCCGATCGGACACGCGCTGGTCGACGCCATCGAGGCCGAGGGCCGCGCCGATCTCGTGCCCAGCTTCACCCACCGCTTCGCCTTCGCGATCATCTGCCGCCAGCTCGGGCTGCCGCGCGACCGCGAGGCCGAGTTCTATGATTGGTCGATGGACCTGATGTTCGGCGGACGCGACGCCGAGAAGAGCCGCCGCGCCGACGCGGCGCTCACCGCCTACGTCGATCCGGTGATCGACGCACGGCGCGCCGAGCCGCGCAACGACGTGATCAGCGGCTGGCTCGGCACCGAGGTGGCCGGCGAGCCGGTCGACCGCGAGGCGATCCTCGCCCACGTACGCCTCTTCTTCACCGCGGGCGCCACCACCACCTCGGACGCGCTGGGCAACCTGATCCACGCCCTGCTCAGCCACCCCGTGGCCTGGCAGGCCTGCGTGGACGATCCGGCCGTGCAGCCCGACGCGGTGCAGGAGCTCCTGCGCTGGAACCCGCCGGTGGCGTCGCAGCCGCGCTTTTCGCGGCCCGACCGCGAGGTGGAGCTCGAGGGGTTCGCGCTGCCGCCGAGCTCGCCCGTGCTCTTCGCCATCGCCGCCGCCCATCGCGACCCGGAAGTCTACCGCGACCCCGACCGCTTCGACCTCGAGCGCCGCCCGAAGGACCTGCTCACTTTCGGCCCTGGCCTACGCACCTGCCCGGGCATGCACCTCGCCCAGAAGAACCTGCGCGTGGGCCTGCGCGTGCTGTGCGAGCGACTGCC
>Ga0224508_10003519_pt1 | contig 12930 bp, 9 predicted proteins | sample SF_Jan12_sed_USG_4_FD_170157 | JGI IMG/M metagenome (GOLD analysis project Ga0224508, IMG submission 170157) | Sediment microbial communities from San Francisco Bay, California, United States - SF_Jan12_sed_USGS_21 | ecosystem: Environmental > Aquatic > Marine > Sediment | place: USA: California...
ACCATCACGAAGCCTCGCAACGCTTCTATAGAATCGTCGAAAACGGCTCCGGGCTGCTGTTCGAACGGTATCAACGTGACACCAATGGTGACTCAATAAACCGCATCGAGCTCCCGATCGACTGGGTCATAGGCTCGGGGAACAAAGTTCGCTCGTACGCCTACCAAACCGAGTGGGGTGAGATGTTCATGCTGCCACTGTCCTGGTATGCGGACGCAGACCAGTGGCGCATGTCACCGGGCTTCGAGCATGCGAATCACCACGGCGTCAGCCGCAAGATTACGCGTGAGTGCCTGTTCTGCCACAATGCATATCCCGAAGTCGCCACCGGCAGCGATGCTTTCTGGGAAACCGAAAAATTTCCGCAGGAGCTTCCCGAAGGCACGGGCTGCCAGCGTTGCCATGGACCGGGCGCCGAGCACGTCCGCACGGTCGTTGCGGGAGGCAGCGATGTCGAGACGATTCAATCGAAGATCGTCAACCCGGCAAAGCTGACGGGCGAACACCGGGATTCGGTCTGTTTCCAGTGTCATATGTTGCCGTCCATGTCCGTGGCCGGCGCACGTCGGATTGGCCGCAACGACTACTCGTTCCGCCCCGGCGAATTACTGTCTGACTACCTCGTGCACGTCGAGGTCAGCGAAGAAGGTATCTCGCGTAATGACAAGTTCGAGATCAATCACCATGGCTACCGGTTTTACCAGTCAGAATGTTACCGGCAAAGCAAAGGCGAATTCGCGTGCATCGACTGCCATGATCCGCACGTGAAACCTGCGTCGGCCGACTTTCGCAAGACATCGTCTCGGGTGTGCCAGGGCTGCCACGCCACTGCCGAGGTTCTGCACGAACCGGAGACCGGGTACGATGGCGACGACTGCATCGTTTGTCACATGCCGGAGCGCCGCACGAGCGATGTTGTCGAAGCGACGATGACGGACCATCGAATAGCACGCGGGCCTTTCGATCTCGTGATGCTCGTCGCACCACTCGAGCCACTTACGCGATCGGTTACCGGTATCGATCTCCTCGAATTTGGCGACGTGCCAACCGGCGATGCTCGGGAGTATTACCGGCTCAACGCGATCGCCCGGGCGAATCGCTATCTCGATACGGCACGCAGAGGACTTGCAGCACATCTCGATTCCAACGTCTACATATCGCCAACGCCTTACATCGATCTTGTGCGCACCCAGTTGCAGCTTGGAGACTATGCCGGTGCCGAAGCCCAACTTGGGAAGTTGCTGGCGGCCTACCCCGAACTCCATGTCGGCCATACGCTGCTCGGCACCGCATTGCTTGCTCAGGGGAAACGTGAGCAGGCTATCGCGACGCTGAAACGGTCGTTGGAAATCCAGCCGGACCCGGAAGCCTGGTTCAATCTCGCGCTCGCTCATTTACACTCGGGCCACACAGTGGAAGCGGAGCGAGCTATCGACGAGACAATCGAACTGCGGCCGACGATGTCGCAAGCATGGAAATACCGGGGACAATTACTCAACGGCCAAGGTGAAATCGCACTCGCGATCGATGCCCTCAAGGAAGCGCTGCGGCTGGAACCCCGAGATGCCGATGCTTACCGCCAACTGGTCGACGCGCTGCGCACAGCCGGTCTGGCGGAGGAAGCGGAGCGCTACCTACGTCACGGCATGGCAGTGGCCGGCGATCCGACGCGCCTGCGGGAACTCAGGTAGCGCTATCTACCACCACCTCGTCCGGTTCGACCGGTTCGAGGCGAAATAGAAACGTCCTGCAAGTCTTGACTTGCGGAACCTTGTTCGGCCGCGGTATTGCTTCGAACCACGATTTCTTGACGGCTTCGCGGGCAGGCCGCTCGAAGATGCGATGGTCGCTACGACGAACGCCTACGCTGTAAGGTCGGCCGCCTCGATTCACATAGAAACAGACCTGGACGTCACCCTCGACACGTTCGAGCACGGCCATCTGTGGGTACTCGGGAACAACCGTATGGGTCGGGTTCCGGTCACTTTGCTGGCGAACTTTAGCGGGGTCGATCGGATCGATCGTCTCGTCGATCGTCTCGACATTACCCTGTGCGAAGGCACCCGAGGCGACCAGTAACAGTGACACGGTGAGACTCGTCTTACTCATCCTCTTGCTCCGCAAGCGGCGCGTTGCGACGATCATCGATGGTAATTACCGGCTCAACCGGATTTTTCGCCTGCCGCAGCATCTGTTTAACGACCTTCGTCTGACGGGCTTTCGGATGCAGCTCCTCGCACTTCGCGAGATCGGCCTCCGCGTCGTCGAATCGTCTCTGCAGGACATAGATTAGAGCCCGATTGTTGTAGACGCGCCAGCTTCGGTCGTCGATCTCGAGCGCCTCGTTGCAATAGAGCAGTGCCTGATCGAGTTTTTCGAGCATCAGGTAGCCGGCACACAGATTCGAAAATGCGGTGCGAACTTCGAGCTTCGAGCGAGCATCCTTCAGCCCGGCACGGGTCAGTTCGATACCATCCTCCGCCCTGCCCACTTTTAACGCCCCGGCACCGTCCTGCAGCCTGGTATTCGCCGTTGGGCCCAGGACAACCGTGCCCTCGCCGAGCGTCTTGTCCGCATATGCCACATTAGCGAATGCCAGCAACGCGCCGAGCAAGAGCGCGATCGATCTTTCGCCAAATATCCCTACATGCCCGATAGTCATATTCAGTCACTCCTGCAGCAACAGAAAACTGTTTGGACCGCTTCTGAAAGACGATGTTCCCACCTAATCGGGTAGCTGGCAACGTCCTTCTCGGCGACTGGAATGGCACATTATGGTCTATTTTGTGAGGCGCCGGAGACCAAAAAAACGGTGCCGGGTTTGCGCCCGGCACCGCTGGTCTTGCGTCGGCGTAAATCGCCGATTTGTGAACTTACGCTAGAGACTGACGCGCAGGCTCAAGCGGTAGAATCGGCCGATGTTATCGTAGATGAATTGATCACCCCTTGCGATCGTTGCCGGCCGCGGTAACTCGTCGAACATGTTGTTGATGTTCAGCTGTACACCAATCTGGTCGTTGATGTCGTACGAGAAACCCCCGTTCCAGTACCAGACGGCATCATTACCCGAAATACTGCGTTGGTTTTCCGAGGCATCGTTGTCAAAGATGCCCTCGCCGATATAGCGCGGCTGCAGGAATGCCGACCAGTTGTCACGTGAGTAGCGAGCCGTCGCGTTCCACTGCCACTCGGACGCACCGGAGCGGAGTTCGCCCTTGAAATCCGTCGTGGTTCCGAGCAGCGTCTCGTCGAATTGCCGGATGTTCAGCAGGGTACCCGAGACGTCGAACTGGCCCTGCAATGCGTCGAACGAGTACAGTGCCTCGGCCGTGAAAGCCTGGTACGTACGCGCACCGGCATTGACCTTGCCGACGGTAAACGCTTCCCTGGGCGGAACCTGGCCGGTCGGCAGGCGCCTGAAATCCGAACAGAACCTGTTCGGGAAGTCCGCCGCGTCGTAACAGGCCTGCATAAGCTCGGTCAGTGTGAACGTCTCGATGGCGTCCTCGATGTCGAAGTCGATGTAATCGATCGATAGCTGCAGGCCTTCGGCAAACCGCGGACGGAGAATGATGCCAACCGTCCAGGCGTCCGCCGTCTCGTTATTAAGACCCGTGTTACCGCCACTCAGGCCCTCGACCGACGCGTTACGAACGGTCGATGTAAAGGGCTGCGTGATTCCCGGCAGGCCTCCGCCGCCGGAAGCGCAGTTCGCCGCGCGGGCGCTCGGGTTCGGACCGGCGTCGATGTTGACGGCATCGCAGGGGTCAGCGCTGAATGTGAAGGTCCCGGACAGCGGCAGGAACAGCTCGGTGATGGCCGGGGCGCGAACCGAACGGGTGACATTACCGCGAATTTCGAGGTCCGAAATCGGCGAGTATTTCAGGCCCACCGTCCAGGCGTCGTCATAGCCGGCAAAGTCGTTGTCGAGGTAGCGATAGGCGCCTTCCATGGTCATGTACTCGATACCCGGAATATCCATATCCTCTGAGAAGAGCGGCGCGTAGAACTCTAAGTAGCCCTCATTGGACTCGAACTCGCCCGAGACCGGCAATACCGGCGTGCTGCGGCCGAGACCGAGCTGGGTGAAGCCGGATGTCTCGAAAGATCCTGCTTCCGTGCGGCGAGTGAGACCGAAGTTGACTCCGAAACCACCTGCGGGCAGGTCGAACAGGTCGGTCGTGCCCAGGTTCACCTCGAAGACCTCCTGATCGATGACAGTCGAAGCGTAATCGACGACGCCGATGTAATTCAGCGCTTCCTGGCTCGGACGGCCCTGGCCGAAGAGGTCGAGAGGAACACAATCGGTAAAGGCGTTACCCGGTACAAATGTGCCGAATAAGTCAGCTGGATCATTGGGGCGTGACGACGGGTCGTCAACTACGCGGCACTGGATGCTGCCGTCATCGGCGACGACGGCGTCGAGCGCGTAGAAGAACCGCTGGTTCGAAATTTCGGTGCTGCCGTTGATCGTGTCGGTGCGGCCGCGGTTATACGAGGCGTCCCACGTGAAGTCGCGATCGGCGGCCGTAAATTCACCGCGCAGGCCGATAACGCCTCGCAACAGGTTCGTCTTGCCCGTGGTGCGGTTGCCGTCGGGCCGCAGGTCCGTCGACGCGCGCTGGAGATAGAAATTATCGAATCCATAGCCAACGATCGTGTCGCGCGCCTGCTGCGAGAGCAGCGGGTGATCGACCGAGAAGAGCAGGGATTCCGACTCCGCGGAAAATAAACCCGACTGGTAGGCGGGCTGGTTCACGACTTCGACTGCCCTGGATTGTGCGGCCCAGAATTCAGTGAAGACCTCGACGTCCGGCGACAGTTCGTAACGCCCGAACGCCGTTGCAATTGTGCGCCTGAGAGGTGTATACAGCGATTCAACGTCAGGCAGGAACAGGCCTTCGCCGCCTATCGACCAGACGGCGTTAGCGGTCGCCGTGCCGATATCGTAGGGAACGAGCGTGCCGTCCGGCGAGAACTGCAGGAACGAGCCGTCGGGCCATCCGCCAAGTCCGAGGCTGGGCACCAACGTGCCAATGGGCGTCGCAACGCCGTTGTTGGAGACGATGTTGGCCGTACCGCGTTCGATCAGCGTCAAATCGTAGGTCTCATCGCCTGTGTCACGGAACTGCCAGCCTTTTGCAAGGTGCGGCATTTTGGATGCGATCATGCCTGCGCGGTCGGAAAACTCGACGGCCAGCGAGACGTTGCCGCGGCCATCAGAAGAGTTGGCGCCCCAGGCAACCGAGACGACAGTCTCTTCCATTTCGTCTTCGGCCGAGACGCCGTAAGAACTTGCGAGGTCGAAGCCTTCGAAATCCTGCTTCATGATCACATTGACGGTTCCGGCAATTGCGTCGGCGCCGTAAATCGGCGCGCCGCCGATCGAGATGGTCTCGATGCGATCAACGAGGGCCGTAGGAATCATATTGAGGTCAACCTGTGCGCCGGCATTGGCGCCGACGAACAGTGACGGCGAGTTGCCGGATACGAACCGACGGCCGTTCACGAGCGTCAGCGTGCGCTGTGAGCCCAGGCCGTAGAGGTTGACGAAGTTCTGTCCAATCGAGTATGTGCTCTGAGTGTCCAGCGTCGAGTTGCCCGGAAAACCGAATGCCGGCAGCTCGTTCAGAGCCGTTGCGACGTCCGTAATGCCACGATCTTTTAGAAACTCGCCATCGACGACAATAGCCGGCATCAGTGTGTCGAAGCCGGCGCGCGGAATGCGCGAACCCGTGGTTATGATTTCTTCGATCGGCTCGTCGGCCGACTGGGCCCCTCCGGGCTCCTGCGCCTGCGCACCCGTGAAAATTAGCGGGGTTGCGGCGAGTAGCCACCCCAGAGCAAAACGTAAAGGTAAACTGCCAGTATTCATGGAAATACTCCCCTGTCGTTGGATCGTTATACGTACCAGGACCCTCAATTGATTTGCCATCGCTCTCGTCGGCGATGGTCGATATGGGAGCCCTCGAATCGCATCAGTTTCTGATAGCTAGGCGAAAAATTCAAATATTGTTGCAGATCCGCCTATCAGAATAACAAGATCGAGCACGACCCGTCGATTTAGCTCAAAAAATCATGGACTTATGAACCCTCAAGATAATGTATGTTTTTTGCCACAATCTTGAACGAGCCGGACTCTAACCGGATAATGCGCGATTGTTGCGCATCGGTGCCCGCCGTCGGCTACTTGCATTCAACGGCGAAATCACCACCATAGATGATGCAGAAAAAAACTCGGAGTGCCCGATATCGTGAGACGACATACTGTTACTAACGCGACGCTATTGCTGACGATCGCCATGCTCGGGCTTGTTGCCGCGGCAACAGCCGCAGCACAAAGCCCTGAATTTGAACGTTGCGCAAAACTCGAATCGGACGCCGAACGCCTGGCGTGCTTCGACGCGGCGATTCGGGAGGGGAGCGCTGTGCCGAATGCGCCGGCACCACCGGAAGAGTCGACTGTGGCGCCGGCTTCGCCCGCGGAGAAAACCAGGCAAGAGCCGGCCACAGAGAAAACGATGGCGGAGCCACTCGCACCCAAAGTGCCACCGGAGCCATCTGCCGCGCCGGGACCGGTATATTCCTCAACATCATCCGACGCGGCCGAGCCGCGCCGCCGGCAAGATGAGAAACCGACTGCTGAGCGTGAGCCGCGCAAGGAATACACGGCCGTCGTCGTTTCAATGCGAAAACGGCCACACGGTCAGATGGTCGTTAAGCTCGACAATGGCGAAGTCTGGTCCGAGCAATACGCCAGCCGCGCGTTTCTCGTGGATGTCGGGGATACGATCACGATGAAGCGGAGCAGGTTTGCACCCAGCTATCGGCTGGTTGCGCCGGGCGGTCGCGGCTACAAAATGACGCGGCTTGAGTGACTGCAGCCGGACAAACCGGCGGCGGCGCAGCGCCTCCAGCACATAAACGGCGGGCGTGCTCTTTGAAACGCTGACCCCATTGATGGACTCTCGCATCCGCTGCTTTCAGGATTGAATCTCAGGTTCGACCGGATGAAACGGGATACTGGCGTACGGCAGACGTGCGAGGGCAAGAAAATGAATCCAGTCGGGGCGGCGGGAATGCTCATCTCGATGTTGCTGGTCGGGTGCTCGATGACCGGCAATGATCGGGTATTGATCGCCGAAGATCGCGCGGCACTGGCGCAAAGCAAGCTGGTGATCGCACACCGAGGAGCCAGCGGCTATCTCCCCGAGCACACGCTTGCCGCGAAGGTCATGGCGCACGCGCAGGGCGCGCATTTCATCGAGCAAGATCTCGTCATGAGCAAAGACGATCACGTGATTGTCCTGCACGATCATTATCTTGATTCGGTGACCAACGTTCGTGATCTGTATCCGGACAGGGCCAGGGCCGACGGTCGCTATTACGTTATTGACTTTACCCTGGCAGAAATTCGAACTTTGGCGGTGACGGAAAGATTCAAGCGGTCCGATGGGGAGAAGGCCGCGGTCTTCGGGCGACGTTTTCCGCTCGACAAGTCGTCGTTTCGAATTGCCACTTTCGCCGAAGAGATCGAGTTGATCCAGGGCCTTAATCACTCGACCGGCGGCTCAGTCGGAATCTATCCGGAGATAAAGAGCCCCGGGTTCCATCGTGATGAAGGGAAGGACATCTCCGCTGCTGTACTCGAAGTCCTGCAGATCTACGGTTATGACGAACGGCCGGACAGCGTTTTTCTACAGTGTTTCGACGCCTTCGAATTGCAGCGCATTCGCGGTGAACTCTTTCCGGCCCTGGATATGACCGTGCCGCTGGTGCAGCTGCTGGGTACACAGTCGGTGTTTCAGGCGTTATTGACGCCGGCCGGTATGAATGTTGTCGGATCTTATGCGGATGGTATCGGCCCATCGATGCAACTGATCGTCGCGCCTGATTCGGTTGCCGGGAATCTGCAGATCACGAACCTGGTAGAGCTCGCGCACGACCTGGGTCTCGTCGTGCATCCCTACACCTTTCGTCGCGATCTGCTCCCGGCCTATGCAGAGAGCTACGACGATCTTCTGGAGATCTTTCTCGACGATATCGGCGTAGACGGTGTGTTTACCGACTTTCCAGACCTCACCGTCGAGTACATCGAGTCTGATTTGTGATTGGTTTCCTGAAACCGGCGGCGCATCGCGACCCGATACCGGATGACAAGGTTGACTCGACCTACCGGCGTCTCCGGCTGCAGGTGTTTCTCGGCATTTTTGTCGGCTACGCCGGCTACTACCTGGTGCGGAAGAATTTTGCGCTGGCAATGCCCTACCTGGTTGACCAGGGTTACTCGAAAACAGATCTTGGCCTGGCTCTGTCCGGTGTGGCGATCGCCTACGGCCTGTCCAAATTCATCATGGGCAGTGTGTCCGATCGGAGCAACGCGAGAGTCTTCATGTCGCTGGGGCTGTTTTGTTCGGCGCTTGTCATGATCGTGATGGGCACGGTGCCGATTGCCACGAGCTCGGTTACGATCATGTTCGTGTTGCTGCTCACCAACGGCTGGTTTCAGGGCATGGGCTGGCCGCCGTCCGGGCGCGTCATGGTGCACTGGTTTTCGACCAACGAGCGCGGCACGAAGATGGCCATCTGGAACGTCGCGCACAACATCGGCGGTGGCATGGTGGGCCCGATCGCGATTCTCGCGATGGCCATATTTGCGGACTGGCATGCGATCCTGTACATGCACGGATTCTTCGCGATTGCGGTTGCCGTGTTCATTTTCCTGACCGTCCGTGACGCGCCACAGTCGGCGGGCCTGCCGACCATCGAGCAGCATCGCGATGACTACCCGCGGGCTTTTGCCTACAGCGAGACTCATGAACGCGAATTCACCGCGAAAGCGATCTTTCTCGAACATGTGCTCAACAACAAACTCCTGTGGACCATTGCGCTGGCAAATGCTTTCGTCTATTTCGTGCGTTACGGCGTGCTGGACTGGGCGCCGACGTACCTGAGCGAGGCGAAACAGTTTTCGTTTGCCGATTCCGGATGGGCGTACGCGTTCTACGAGTTCGCCGGAATTCCGGGCACGCTGGTCTGCGGATGGTTATCCGACAAAGTATTCAAGGGGCGTCGCGCACCGGCATCGATACTCTTTTTGCTGCTCACGCTGGTCTGTGTACTGGTCTATTGGCAAAACCCGGTCGGCCACCCGAAAATTGATATTGCGATGCTGATCGGCATCGGCTTCTTCATTTACGGACCGGTCATGCTCATCGGCGTACACGCACTAGATCTTGCCCCGAAGAAGGCAGCCGGGACCGCGGCCGGGTTTACCGGGCTGTTCGGTTACGTAGGTGGCGCGGTCGCCGCCAATATTGTCATTGGCATGGTCGTTGACGCGGCCGGCTGGAACGCCGGCTTCGAGTTGATCGCGGCGGCCTGCGTTCTGGCGATCATCCTGATTTCGTTCACATGGAGAGCCGAGCGGTCTTCGTCGCAGCATTGAATCGGACGCCAGATCCATCCTGTTCACGACGAATACCGAGCTGCTCGACACGCCGGTCGATGAGCGCGACCTCGATATTTAGCGAAAGGTCCTTCGACCAATGGCAATTCGATTTTATTGATAAGTGCTCGAAAGATAGAATCATCGAACTCGAGGTTTTTGCAAGGATCAATCCGAGATGACGAAGCTAGCGGCGTTCAACTTTCAAGACTGGATCGAGGAGCATCGACACCTTCTGAAACCGCCTGTTGGAAACCAGCAGATCTGGGAGGATGCCGACATGATGGCATTCGTTGTCGGAGGTCCGAATCAGCGCACTGACTTCCACGACGACCCTGTAGAAGAGTTCTTCTATCAGCTGGAGGGTGACATGGTGTTGAAATTATTTGACGACGGCGAGTTCTACGACGTCGTTATCCGTGCAGGGGACGTTTTCTTCCTGCCGAAGCACGTCAGACATTCACCACAGCGCCCGATGGAGGGCAGTGTCGGCCTCGTGATCGAGCCCAAGCGACCCGACGGACTCAAAGATGCTTTCGAATGGTACTGCTTCGACTGCGGCAGCCTCGTCCATCGGGTCGAGGTGATACTGAAGTCCATCGTGCGTGACTTGCCGCCACTGTACGACGCGTTCTACAACGATGAGGCGGCGCGAACCTGTCCGGATTGCGGTGCGCTGCATCCGGGCAAGGAGCCGCCCGCAGGATGGGTTTCCATACCGCCGCGCGCCAAAGCCTAGAATGGCGTACGAACCGACACTCGAGTTTGCGCGGTCCGAGGACGAAGCGGACCCGCTCAGCGGGTATCGCGATCGATTCCACTTCCCGTCGCTCGGTACGGCCGACCTCGTGTATTTCACCGGACATTCGCTTGGGCTGCAGCCGAAGACAGTACGGGCAGCCGTTGAACTGGAGCTCGATGAATGGGCGAAGTACGGTGTCGAGGGACACTTTCATTCGACCAACCCGTGGTATAGCTACCATGAACTCCTGACGCCGCCGATGGCCGGGATCGTCGGTGCGAAAGAGTCCGAAATAGTCTGCATGAATTCGCTAACGACCAATATTCACCTGTTGTTCGTGTCCTTCTATCGCCCGACCAGGCAGCGCTACAAGATCATCAGTGAGGCCAGGATGTTCCCATCGGATCGCTACCTGCTGGAGACCCAGGCGCAATTTCATGGCTTCGATCCTGACGACGCCATTATTGAAGTGGCGCCCAGGGACGGTGAGCGGCTGATCCGGGAAGAGGACATTCTCGCCGCCATCGATGCCAATGCCGATGAGCTCGCGCTGGTCTTCTTCGGCGGCGTCAACTATTTCACCGGTCAGCTTTTCAACATGCCACGACTGACTGAGGCGGCACATGCGGTCGGCGCGATCGCCGGATTTGACCTCGCCCACGCGGCGGGAAACGTTTTATTGTCACTGCATGAGTGGGACGTCGATTTCGCTGCGTGGTGTTCCTACAAGTATCTGAACTCGAGTCCCGGGAACGTGGGCGGGATTTTTGTACACGAACGTCATGGTCGGGACTTTGACCTGCCACGATTCGGCGGCTGGTGGGGACACGACAAGGCGACCCGGTTCCAGATGAAGAATGGCTTCCGGCCGATGGCAGGCGCTGAAGGCTGGCAGCTGAGCAACGTGCCGATTCTTGGAATGTCGGCGATGAAGGCATCACTGGAAGTTTTCGCCGAGGCGGGCATGTCCGCATTGCGCGAGAAGAGCGAAAAGCTGACGGGTTACCTCGAGTACACGGTTGACCGGCTGGCGGCAGAATTTCCGAGCGCCGATATCAGCGTCATTACACCGCGCGACCCGGATCAGCGCGGCTGCCAGATCTCGATGGACATCGCCGGACGCGAGCGCAAGCTGTTCGACGACATGATCACAGCCGGCGTCATCGCCGATTTTCGCGAGCCCTGCATTATTCGCATGGCGCCTGTGCCGCTCTACAACTCGTTCGAGGACGTGTTCACCTTCGGCAAAGTCATGCGCAGGTTGCTGGCTCAGGGTGACGGCGAGTGAGCCAGGAGACCTTCACTGTTGTCGGGGGAGGCCCGGTTGGCACCTTGCTCGCTATTTCGCTGGCGAGACACGGCTACATGGTCGGGCTCTACGAGGGCAGGCCCGACTCGCGGCAAACCAGCATCTACCAGGGAAAATCGATCAATATTGCGTTGTCCGATCGCGGCTGGATGTCGCTTGAAAAGCTCGGTATCAGCGCCAGGGCCAGGAGTCACGCGATCCCGATGTACCATCGCGCCATCCACGGTGTCGACGGCAGCCTGAGCTCGCTGCCGTACGGAAAAGACGGTGATGCGATCTGGTCGGTGTCAAGGGGTGGCATCAATGAGCAGCTGCTGGACATCGTTGATGACGAGAAGAACATCACGACATATTTTGAGCATCGCCTTGTTGATCTCGACTTCGAATCCGCGACAGCGACGTTCAAAGTGAAGGATGACAACGAACTGGTCGTTGAGGCTGACTACCTGTTTGGTGCGGACGGCGCCTATTCGAAGGTGCGTCGGCTCGCCCATAACCTGCCCAGGTTCAGCTACAGTCAGACCTATATGCCGCAGTGCTATATCGAGCTGAACATTCCGGCGAACCCGGATGGCTCGCACAAGCTCGAGAAGAATGCGTTACATATCTGGCCGCGTAAGGACTTCATGCTGATCGCGCTGCCGAATCCTGACGGCACCTTCACGTGTACCTTGTTCCTGAACTACTCGGGCGAGCCGTCGTTCGAGTCGTTGCAGGAACGATCGGCAGTAAAGGCGTTTTTCGAGTCGAACTTCGCAGACGTGATGGATTATCTGGAAAGTCCTGTTGACGTATTTATGGAAAAGACGGCCGCGCCGCTCTTTCTCGTGCAGGTATTCCCGTGGTCGTTCAACCGCAAGGTGGGGCTTATCGGCGACGCAGCGCACGCGATAGTGCCGTTCTACGGACAGGGTATGAACTGCGGTTTCGAAGACTGCGCCGAACTTGATGGGCTGATTTCCGAACACGATCACGATTGGGATCGAATATTTCCGGCCTACGAGAATGCGAGGAAGCCGAACGGCGATGCCATTGCAGAGCTGTCCAAGCGGAACTTCGTAGAAATGAGCGATCTGTCGGGCGACAGGACGTTCCAGCTGCGCAAGATGATCGAAGCAAAATTCAGCATGCGTTTTCCCCAACTGTGGTCACCGCTCTATTCAATGGTGACGTTTTCGCCTGAAGTGCCTTATTCGGAGGCGCTGCGAGTAGGCGATGAGCAAAACACGGTGATGGAGAAGATCATGGCGCTGCCGAATATCGAGGATGACTGGGACGAGCAATATGTCATGGATCAGCTCTTCGAGCTGGCGTCAGAGGCACTCGGGGACGGTCAGTAAAACCGGTAACCTTACGGCGTTAGACGATCGAGAGGCTGTGAGAGACGTTCTTCGTGATCATGTAATTGTGCAGGCCTTCTGTACCGCCTTC
>Ga0224508_10003520_pt1 | contig 12930 bp, 9 predicted proteins | sample SF_Jan12_sed_USG_4_FD_170157 | JGI IMG/M metagenome (GOLD analysis project Ga0224508, IMG submission 170157) | Sediment microbial communities from San Francisco Bay, California, United States - SF_Jan12_sed_USGS_21 | ecosystem: Environmental > Aquatic > Marine > Sediment | place: USA: California...
ACCGAGGGTTTAGGCGCGAAACGAAAAGTAGCGTATTCTCGTGCACCTTTCTTTTTCGCCTCGGAGTTTATCAACACAATCTCGGCATCCCAGAAAGAATCCTGGCTCTGAACTCGGGCTGTAGTAGCCTCGATTACGGACATCAACCGATTCCGTCTGTAGCCGAGGGCTTTTCCGCCAGGTCAAGAGCCGCGGGTTCTTCTTTCAGAGCTTGTGCGAAACTTACCAGCTGCGACGTCCCCCCACGGTCGAGGACGCTTTCGGCGTTCCAGATCAAGGACCGAATTAGCTCAATCAACGTCAGTGGGAGTAAGAAAACGATGACATCAAGAAACGCAATATGCGTGGCGGGTGCTAGCGGCCTTGTCGGATCGAACATCGTCAGGGCAGCTCTGGCGCGTGGGTATACCGTCCACGGCACTATGCGCGACCCGAGTGCACCCAACAAAGCGCCTTTCTTAAACGCTTTGCCGGGCGCGCCGGAAACCTTGAGACTTTTCGGTGCCGATATGGCAGAGGAAGGATCATTTGATGCCGCTCTGGCGGGAACCGATTGCGTATTTATAGCTTGTCTGATACCGGTATACGCCGGTCCCTCAGGCAAGCCAGCGCGCGAGATGGACGACGAGCAAGGTTATGCGGAGATCATCATGCCAACTGTCAATGGTTGCATGAATATCCTGCGATCTGCGGTTCGCCAAGGTGTTAGGAATGCGGTGATTTGCAGCAGTACCAGCAGCACCAATCCAGTTCCGCCGGTGCCAATCAAGAACGAAGTTGAGCACTGGTCAGACGAGAATGAGCAATGCCGGGCGAAGAAGTACACATCTGCCACCAAGACCGTCATGGAAAAGGCCGCCATGAAGTTGGCCGCAGAAAACGATGTACGCTTGTCCATTATCTTGCCAACAGGCATGTATGGGCCGGTTGTGTTGCCTGAGCAAATGAACGGTAATCCGCATGTCTGGTTGCAAAGCCTAATTAATGGAGGGGAAGGCCGACACAAAAAAGTACCAAATGATTCTAGCTCCATGAGTCACTTACATGACTTGGCGGCGCTGTTTCTGGCAGCCTATGAAAATCCGAGGGCATCGGGACGCTATTTCGGTGTATATGACAGTTGGCACTGGCAGGATATTTACGCGGAGCTTCAGAAGATACTGCCGGATATAAAGATGCCGGAACCTCTAATAGAGCCTCCTGTTGCGCCAACGGGGTTTGATTTTACCCGCCGGGATAGCCTCGGTGTCGTGATGCGAGATATCCCTACTATGCTGCGACAGACAATCGAGTGGATACAATCCGATCCGTTCAAGTCCAAGGCGACTGTCCGGTCATAGCCGTTCTCTGACTTGTGCGGCGCAGAAGATTTTTCGGTCTATGCCGTTCCGCGAGGTCGGCTTTGTCGGTGTAGCGTCCATTGGCCTAATCGCCGCATTGGTCCGAGACTGGGCTGACAACGGACAGAGCGGACTTGCAGCTTCCGGCGTTGCGAAGCTTTCAAACTAATTCGAGCATTTCTTCGAACACCTGCGCAAGGCCGGTTTCCCGAGTAGCCAGTAATGCTGTTTTCCCGATGCCCGTTGTTCCGGCACCAGTGCGTGCAGCCGCGTTCCGTTTGACAAGTCTATCGCCGTTGTCCGTAATGCCGATACAAGCTCCAGAGGAGGACATAACAAATGAAACTCTCGCGATTGTTTGGCGTTGCCGGTTTCTCGCTGTTGATGGGCGGCACGGCCTTTGCGCAATCGGTGGGCATAGCCACGTCGAACCCGGGCTCACTGTTTCACAACATCGGTTCGGCCGTGGCCAAGGTTGCCAACGAGGGCGGCCTCAATGCCACCATTCAACCGGCGACCAGCCCTAACCAGTATCTGCCGCTGGTCAACGCGGGCGAGATAGAGTTCGGTGTCGCCAATCTGACGGAGTTCAACTATGCCCTGCAGGGCGAGAAGTGGTTCAACAGCCGCAAGAACCCCGACTTGCGGGTAGTCGGACTCATCATGCCGCTGCGCGAAGGAATCTTCGTGCGCAAGGATTCCGATATTAAGACCATTGCGGACCTTCGCGGCAAACCGATGGTCGCCGGTTACACGGCGCAAAAGACAATCCTGCCGCAACTCGATGCGCACTACGCGACGGCCGGTATGACGCGGGACGACGTGAAGCCGGTGCAGGTTGCCAGCGTGGTTGCCGGCGCCAACGCCTTCATGTCCGGCGAATCCGTGGGTTTCATTTTTGCCCATGGTGCGGGGAAAGTGCGTGAGGCTGATGCCAAGGTCGGCGGCCTGCGCGCCTTGCCGATCGACAACACGCCCGAAAACCTGGCGCTGGTCCGCAAGCACTGGCCGGCCGGGTATTTCATCAAGATAAAACCTGGTCGCGGGGCGCCCGGTGTGCTCGAGGAAGGCTGGTTTGTCGCTTACGCGCAGCTGGTGTTCACCAACAAGGGTGTTGCCGATGACACTGTCTACAAAATGGCGAAGATTCTGCACGACAACCAGAAAGGCATGGCGGACGTGTTCGGCGCATTCCGGGGTTTCAAACCGAAAGCGCATATGGTCGGTGATACCAGCCCCGCCGAGTATCACCCCGGCGCGGTAAAGTTTTACCAGGAGGCCGGTCTCTGGAAGTGACATCCGGTGCCTGAGCCCGCTCCGAGAGGACCGCAAACCGAGCCGTTGTCCCGGTCCATCTGGGGCCCCGTGGCCTGTGGCCTGGGTGCGTTGTTGACCATCGCAGCCGCGGCCTGGTCGCTGGGTGTACCCCGGTACCTCTCGCTGGGGCTCTATCCTCAGCAGTTCTTCGCAGCGGCACTGGCGCTCGCGCTACCGGTCGCTTTCCTGAGGCTGCCGGCGCGGCGCGGGGCTGCGCGCCAATCGGTGCCCTGGTACGATCTTGCCGCTGCCGCGCTCGGGTTCGCTGCCGCCGGTTTCATCGCGGTACGTTACCCGGACCTCGTTAATCAGATCTTTTTTCGCCCGCCCCAGGCCTATGTCCCCGGCGTGATCGTCGCCGTGCTCGGCCTCGAGGCCCTGCGCCGGGCCACCGGCTGGGCGCTGCCCATCATCGTCGTCTGCTTTGTCGCCTACGCTTTGTTCGGCGATGTGATCCCCGGTCGGCTGGCGAGCCGCGCGCAGGACTGGCAGAAGCTCGCCGGCTACCTGGCGTTCGACATCAACGGCATTCTCGGCATCCCGCTGGCAGTGGCGGCCACTATTGTCATCGCCTTCATTTTTTTCGGCAGCCTGCTGGCCGTGACCGGCGGCTCGAGTTTCTTCACCGACGCGGCGCTGGTCAGCATGGGCCGCTTTCGCGGCGGCTCGATGAAAATCGCCGTGGTCGCGTCGGGGCTGTTCGGATCGATCTCGGGGTCGGCGGTCGCCAACGTGGTTGCCACCGGGGTGGTGACTATCCCGATGATCACGCGCGGCGGCTACCCATCGCACAAGGCGGGCGCTATCGAAGCGGTCGCGTCGACTGGCGGACAGCTCATGCCGCCGGTGATGGGCGCCGCGGCTTTTCTGATGGCCGAGTTTCTGCAGATCCCTTATTCGCAAGTGGTGATGGCGGCGCTGGCACCGGGTCTGCTGTATTACATCGCGCTGTTCATTCAGGCCGACCTGGAGGCGGCCAGACTGGGAATTTCCCGCGTCGATGTGAAAGACATCCCCTCGGGGCGTAAGGTGGTAAGCGGCTGGCACTTCTTCGTGTCGTTCGCATTGTTGATCTATGCGTTGTTCGCGCTCAACTGGCAACCCGAACGGGCGGCGCTGGCTGCCGCCGCGGCGGTGCTGATCACTGCTTTTGTGTTCGGCTACCAGGGCGTGCGCCCGCGCCCTTGGCACATTGTGCAGGCACTGTGGCGCACCGGCTTCGCGGTGATCGACATCATCGTGATCTGCCTCGCGGCCGGCATCGTCATCGCTGTGCTCAATATCACCGGGCTCAGCTTCAACCTGACTTACGCACTCGTGCAGCTCGGTGCCGGCGAACCGATCGTTCTGCTCCTGCTGGCCGCGCTGGTTTGCATCGTACTGGGCATGGGACTGCCGACGCTGGGCGTCTACGTGATCCTCGCTGCGCTGGTCGCGCCGGCGCTGGTGGAGGTGGGTGTCAACCCGGTTGCCGCCCATCTCTATGTTCTGTATTTCGGCATGATGTCGATGATTACCCCGCCGGTAGCCATCGCCGCGTTCGCCGCCGCGGGCATCGCCAAGTCAAGTCCGATGCGCACGGGCGTCGAGGCGATGCGCTTCGGCTGGACGGCTTATATCGTGCCGTTTCTGTTCGTGGCCTCGCCCAGCCTGCTGCTGATCGGCGAATCGCAAACGGTGGTGTTGGCGTTGCTCACCGCAGCGATGGGCGTGTGGTTGGGATCGATTGCGATCGCCGGGCAATTCACGCGCCCGCTGGCTGCACCGATGCGCATTGCGTTCGCGGCTGCGGGGTTGTGCGCGCTGATTCCCGCGGACGCGTTCGCGCAGGCGATCTGGACGGACATCGCCGGTGTGCTGCTGGGCGGCATGCTGCTGATCCGCGAAATCGTCGCAGCCCGTGCTGGTGCCGAGGCAAAAAGCACGGTTTCCTAGCCGGCAACGTCAGGTATTCGTAACGTTCGCCGCGCCAAACGCGCGCTGTCATCAACGGTGCGGCGCGTCCGTCAAACGGCGACACTGACGTCCAGCAGCGCAGGTACCGCATCGTTGCGAATTGCTGAAATTGCCCGCTCGATAGCGTCGGGCAGCGCCGTGCCGTCGCGTACCTGCTCTGCCCAAAGCCCGTGTGCCCGGGCTACCGCCGCGTAATCGGGCGAAGGCGAGAGTTGAGTCAGCGGCATGGCATTGCTGCGCGCCGCGGCGCCGTGGGGGTACATGGCGAGTGTTGCCCGTCTCACCGCACCCCAGGTGCCGTTATTGAACACAACAGTCAGAACCGGAAGCCGTTCGGCCATCGACACTTGATGGCACGCTACCGGGTTGGCGAAAATGTAGGAGCCGTCGCCGACGCAGGCGATCACCAGGCGCTCACGGTCGGTCAGCTGGTAGCCCAGCGCCGCTGGCAGGCCCCATCCCAGCCCGCCGGAGAAGCTCGTCGAAAAAAGCGTAGCGGGCCTGGCGAAGTCCATCACCGATGGATCACAGCCGAGTTCGTTGAATACCACGGCGTTGGCGTCTTTGGCCTGCGACAGGCAGAGACTGACCCACGCTGAGCTCATCGGTGAGCCATTTCCGCCCTGCGCGCGGGCCAGGGCTGCCGCACGCTGCTCCTCGATCAGCCGGGCGCAACGTGCACGCCGCTCGGACACGATTGCATGTAATGAGTCCTCGAACTCGATCAGTCCGCGGTTCAGCGCATCGATGGCCAGTTCGCCCGACCCGCCCAGTGCCACGTCGACGGGAAAGCTGCGCAGCGGTGTACGGCTGAACAATGGATCGGGACCAATGGCGATTATGCGTGCGTCCCACGGGGCGTTCTCCTGGTCGATCAGCCAGGGCACCAGTGCTTCCACCGTGACAATGACGTCGGCATCCGTGAGCCAGGTCGCCGCATCACCGCCGGCAAAAAGCGGATGGTCCGTACCGATCACGTTGCGCGACGCCCAGAAATCGACCACCGGAATCGCGAACCGCTCGGCGAACGCCGCCAGCGCCCGGCCGTCGTCCGATCCCACCGGTCGCTGGGCTACAATCACAGGATTGGCGGCACTGCGCAGCAGTTTCACGGCGGCGGCAACGGCCTCGGGGTGCGGCGTCCCGGCCTTGACAGGCTGCTGGCGGGTTTCCAACGGCAGCGCGCCGGACACGGGTTCCGCTACCACTTCCCGGGGCAGACTGAGATACACAGGCCCCATCGGGTCGCTGTCGGCGATCGCCAGGGCGCGTTGCACGATCAGCGCGGCCTGCTCCGGGTAGCGCAGTTCGTAGTCCCATTTCACCGCCTCGCGAACCATGGCCGACTGATCGCGCATCTCCTGGCCCCAGTGGATCGGCCGGGAGCGGCTGCCCGGGCGACCGCGCTCCGTGAGCGGCGTGCGTCCCGAACACATCAACAGCGGTACGTTGTCGGTGGCCGCGTTCAACACACCCATCAGTGCGTTCGCCAGGCCCACGTTGACATGCGCCATGACGGTCTGCGCGCGCCCGCTCGCCAGGTAATAGCCGTGCGCCATTCCCACCGCCACGGTTTCGTGGGCGACCAGGACCGGCTGCGGCAGGTCGAGCCCACTCTCGGGTACGCGTGCAAAGGCTTCGATGAGCGAGGGGAAATCCGTGCCGGCGTTGCCGAAAACGTAATCCACACCCAGCGACTTCATTCGTTGCAGGAGCAGCTCGGCGGTCGATTCGGGGATGCTGGGATCAGCCATGGAACGCGGCCAGTATCAACATATGTGTCTCGAGTGAGTAATTTTCACGCGCGAATGATCAGCTGGGCATTATCGCGGAACGTTTGCAACCCGTCTGGAAGATAGTCATGCATTGTCGCAAAATTCCCCAATGATCGATCGAGAGTTCATTCGCAGTGGTGGACTGTCCGAGGCGCTCGCCGGCGCGGCGAGCCATGGTCTGCTGCGCTTGACGACGCCGGCGGAGCGCCTGCGATCACGCGCTGAAATCCTTGCCGCCCGAGCTTGCCCCGACACCGACGTGTGGGTGTTCGCCTACGGATCGCTGATGTGGAATCCTACCATCCACTATACGGAGCAACGGGCTGCGAAAGTGTACGGTTACCACAGGCGGTTCTGCCTGAACGTCCCTGTCGGGCGCGGTACCCGCGAGCAGCCTGGTCTGCTGCTCGGGCTCGACCGTGGTGGTGCCTGTCGGGGTATCGTGTTCAGAATTGCAGCCGCCGAGGTCGAACGGGAACTGGACATCCTGTGGGCGCGCGAGTTAGTCGCCGACGGTTACCGGCCGGTTTGGGTGAGGGCCCGCGCGGAATCGGCGTTGCAGCGTGCGATCACCTTCGTCATCGACCGGTCGCTGCCAACCTACGCTGGCCGGTTGCCCCTGGAAGACACGGCGCAGCGCATTGCATCAGCTGCTGGCGCGCTGGGGAGTTGTGCGGACTACCTGGAGGAAACGGTGGCGCATCTACACCAGAGTGGTATACACGATCCGGCGATGCGAGCCATCCTGCAACGGGTTCGAGAACTACACGGCGCTCTATCGGACACGTGAGCAGGTGGCTCTTCAGCGTTGGTCGCTTAAGTGAGGTAAGCTACCGGCCATCATGGTGTTCCACTCCGGCAAGCACAACAAACAGTCGGCTAAGGCATGACAAAGCTCAGCGTTAACGTCAACAAGATCGCGCTGCTGAGAAATTCCCGCGGCACCGATTATCCGAATTTGCGCAAACATGCCGAGCGCTTGCTGGAACTCGGGGCGCACGGGATCACGGTGCACCCGCGCCAGGACGAACGGCATATCAAGTACGCCGATGTGCCCGAACTTGCCGCCTTGCTGGTCGATCACGCCAATGTGGAGTTCAACGTCGAGGGCTATCCTTCCGATTCTTTCCTGGCGCTGGTTGAAGAGACGCGCCCGGACCAATGCACACTGGTGCCGGATTCAGCGACCCAGTTAACGTCGGATCACGGTTGGGACATGCGCGACAGCGGTGAAATGTTGCACAGTGCGCTCGATCGATTGCGCGCCAGCGGGATACGCAGCGCATTGTTTATGGACCCGGACGTAGAGCTGATCGCGGGTCTGCAAGATTTGCCGGTGGATCGCATCGAGCTGTACACGGAACCCTATGCGCACAACTTCGGCAAGCCCGATGAGCAGGCTGTATTGCAACAATACCGTGAGGCCGCCAGGTTCGCTCAAGATCAAGGTCTCGGGATCAATGCTGGACACGATCTGAACCTGCAAAACCTCGCGGCATTGCTGGAAATCCCGGACATCCTCGAAGTGTCGATTGGTCACGCGCTTACCGTGGAGGCGCTGGAACTCGGAATCGCCGAGACCGTGGCACGCTACCTGAAGATCTGCAGCGGAGCGCTATGAACATACACGAATATCAGGCCAAGCGGCTGTTCACCGAGCACGGTATTCCCGTGCCGACCGGCGCGGTCGCGGCCAGCGCGCAACAGGCGGCCGAGGTCGCGCGCGCCAGCGGTGCACAGCGCTGGGTAGTGAAAGCACAGATTTATGCCGGCGGGCGCGGTGACGGTCATTTCGCCGGTCGCGAAACCGGCGCCGGCGGCATTCGCTTTGCCGATTCGCTCGCGCAACTCGAGCGCGATGCCGCGGACATGCTGGGCAATACGCTGCTTACCGAGCAGACCGGGCCAGGCGGTCGCGAAGTAGAGCATGTCTACGTGGAGGAGGCCTGCGAGGTCGAACGGGAACTGTATTTGAGCATGCTGGTGGATCGCGAAACCAGCCGCGTCACGCTCATTGCCTCCGCGCGCGGCGGTATCGATATCGAGAAGGTGGCGGTGGATTCGCCCAGCGCAATCCACAAACTGGCGATCGATCCGCGCGACGGTTTGCACGAGGCGGCAGCGCGGTCGTGCATCGCGAAGTTGCGGCTCGAGCCAGGGCAGGAAGCCGAAGCGGCGCGCATCGCTGTTGCTTTGTACGGTATGTTTACCGAGCTGGACGCTTCGCTGATCGAAATCAATCCGCTGGCAATCGTGCGCGGCGGGCAGATGCTGGCGCTGGATGCGGTCATAGCGTTTGACGACAATGCTTTATACCGGCACGAGGAAATACGCGCGCTGCGCGACGAGGCGGAACTGCGCGTGGGTGAGCTTGCGGCCAGCCACCATGGCCTGAATTACATCAAGCTGGACGGCAACATCGGCTGTGTGGCGAGTGGTGCCGGCATGGCCATGGCCACCGTGGACGCGGTGTGTCTGCTCGGAGGCAAACCGGCGAACTTTCTCGATGTCCCGCCGGATGCACCGGTTGACCGCATCAAGGACGCTTGCAAGTTGCTGCTCGCCGATCCGGATGTGCAGAGCATTCTGGTGAACGTTTTTGGCGGCGGTATCATGCGCTGCGATCATTTTGCCGACGGCATTCTGCTCGCCAACCGCGAGGTACCGCTCAAGGTGCCTATGGTGGTGCGCCTGAGCGGCACCAACGCAACGCTTGGCAGGCAGCGGTTGCGCGATTCCGGGCCCGATGTCGTGTTTGCCGGTGATCTCGCCGAAGCCGCGCGACAGGCCGTGTCGGCGGCGAGCGATACACGGTTGCTGGAACGCAAATCGTGGTGGCGCCGTACCCAGCAATTGCTGCAGCGAGGTTAAGTATGGCGATACTGGTTGATGCGCAGACCAAGGTGATCTGCCAGGGCATGACCGGCCGGCAGGGGACTTTTTATGCCGAACAGGCGATGGGGGCCGGGACCAACATGGTCGGCGGCGTAACCCCGGGCAAGGGCGGCACCCGGCACCTGGGACTGCCGGTGTTCAACACCGTGGCCGACGCAATGGCAGAGACCGGCGCCGATGCCAGTGTGGTTTTCGTGCCTAGGCAGTCCGCGGCCGCGGCGATCGACGAAGCGATCGCCGCCGGCATGCCGCTGATAGTCTGTGTTACCGAACGCATTCCGGTGTTGGACGTAGTGCGCATCAAGCGCCGGCTGGAAGATTCACAGAGCCGGCTGATCGGCCCTAATTGCCCCGGCATCATTACACCGGGCGAGTGCAAGATAGGCATCATGCCTACCGATATTTTCCAGCCGGGTAGAATCGGCATCGTATCACGGGCCGGCACCCTGACTTACGAGGCGGTGGCCCAGACCACGGCCCAGCGCCTGGGCCAGTCGACGTGCGTTGGCATCGGCGCCGACCCGGTGCAAGGCATGTCTTTCGTCGATTGCCTGGAACTGTTCATGGCGGACGACGCGACAGCGGGCGTGGTACTGATCGGCGAAATCGGTGGTGTCGCGGAAGAACAGGCGGCTGAGTACCTGAAAACACATCCCTCGGGTAAGCCGGTCACCGCCTACATAGCTGGTCAGTTCGCACCCGCCGGCCGCCGCATGGGGCATGCCGGCGCCGTAATACAGCACGGCCTGGGGGATGCCGCGAGCAAAATACGCGCGCTGAAAGGCGCCGGCGTGCACATCGCCGAGTCGCCGGTCACGATCGGTGAAACCATGGCCAGAGCGCTGACGGGGCGCGGCGTCTAGCGCGTATTCACAGATCTGCCAGCGAATGAATTGACCCTCCGACGGTTAGCTTTACAATCCCCCGCGAAGGCGTTAGCCTTCGTCGCAGCCTGGTATACCGTATACCAAATAGCAGAACAACAAGTCGTCAGGCGACCAGGCGTAAATTACTGATAATCAATGGCTTACGCAAAAAGCCTGCGATATCTATCTAGTCAAACGTGGAGGAAGATTGATGAAAGCACTTCGCAAAGTCGCTTTACTTCCCGTTGTTGCTACTACTGCCCTGGCGGTACTGGCAGCGGGCCCCGCAGCGGCCTGGGAACCTAAGAAACCTGTCGATTTCGTGATCATGGCGGGCAAGGGCGGTGGCGCCGATAAGATGGCGCGCCTGATGCAGAGTGTGATCGAGAAGCACAAGTTCGCATCCAAACCTTTTGTGCCGATCAACAAGCCCGGCGGATCCGGGGCCGAGGCGCTGGTGCACCTGAAAGGCAAGCAGGGCGACGATCACACCATCATGGTGACCTTGAACAGTTTCTACACCACGCCCATGCGCCAGCCTGGTCTCGGTGTCGACATCATGACATTCGCGCCGATCGCGAGAATGGCCGAGGACACGTTCCTGCTTTGGGTTAATGCCGATTCGGGCATAACCAACGTCAATGAATTCGTCAAGGCCGCGAAAGCCAAGGGTAACGAATGGATCATGGCGGGTACCGGCAAGGGCCAGGAAGATCAGCTGCTCACCAACTTCCTGAACACCGCCTATGGCTTGAACATGAAGTACGTCCCGTTCAAGGGCGGCGGCCGTGTTGCCAAGGAGCTGGCGGGTAACCACGCCAACTCGACAGTCAACAACCCGTCCGAGCAACTCGGTTTCTACGAAGCCGGTAAAACGCGCGCCCTGGCGGCGTTCACACCGGAGCGCCTGGAACTGTTCGGCGATGCGCCGACGTTCAAGGAACTGGGTAAGGACTTCGTGTATTTCATGCAACGCAGCGTGGTCGGCGCGCCGGGCATGAGTAAGGAAGCCGAAGACTACTACCGCGGCGTGTTCACTAAAGTTTTCAATTCCGAAGAGTGGCAGACCTACCGCAAGAAGAAGAGCCTGTACGGCGAATTCCTCACCGGTGCGGACTTGAAAGCCTATTGGCAGCGCGAGCGTGACATTCACCAAAAGATGCTCAAAGACATCGGCGAAATCTAGTCTCCTCCTTGCACTCCACCAGCGGATAAACGGACGCCAGGATGCGAAAGGCCGAGTTGATCATGGCACTCGTGCTTGGCGTCTTTTCCGCTTACATGATGTGGAAGAGTGCGGAACTCCCCATCGGCTGGATCCCTGACGAGGGGCCGGGTGGTGGGGCGTTCCCTTTTTGGCTGTCCGCGGGAATGCTGGCGTGCTGTACCTGGATTATAGTCCGATGGATCCGGCGTACTACCGCGGTGTCGCGGTCCGAAGAGCCGTATATGGATCCAGCCGCCGTCTACTTGTTTGCGATGGTGGCGGGGTCTATCACCGTGATGATCGGCCTGATTCATTTCATCGGCGTTTATTTCGCCGTGCCGCTATTTCTGGTGTTCTACCTGCGCATGCTGGGTAACCACAGTTGGGTGAGCACCGGTTCGATTACCGTCGCCGCGCCAGTCGTGACGTTTTTCTTTTTCGAGATCGCGCTGCGAATCACGTTGCCCAAGGGTTACACCGAACCTTTGTTCTACCCGCTGTATGACATGTTTCTGTAGCGCCAAAAACCAGCGGAGCGATTACCTTTCCCGCTGCGACGAGCGTTTTGTGTGTGCTCCGTGGCCGTGGCGGCAACAATAAATGGAAATAGTCAATCTTCTCCTGGCCGGTTTTACGATAGCGTTTGAGCCGCTGAACCTGGCGCTGGTGATCGGCGGCTGCGCGCTCGGGTTGTTTATCGGCGCGATGCCCGGTCTGGGCTCTGTAAACGGCGTGGCGATCCTGCTGCCGATGACCTTTCTCGTACCACCCACCGGCGCGATAATTTTCCTTGCAGCGATCTACTACGGCGCAATGTACGGCGGCGCTATCAGTTCCATCATGCTGGGCATACCGGGCGCTTCGACGGCAGTTGCTACCACGTTTGATGGACGTCCGCTGGCGTTGTCGGGCAGAGCGGATTCGGCGCTCATTACCGCCGCGGTCGCGTCGTTTATCGGCGGCACGATTTCAGTGGTGCTGTTCACTTTGTTTGCGCCACCGCTTGCCGAGGTTGCCCTGGCGTTCGGCGCTTCGGAAGAATTCGCCTTGATGATGCTGGCGTTTGCCACCTTCGTAGGGCTCGGCGGTGACGACATTCCCAAGACGCTGTTTTCAATTTTCGTCGGTCTTGCGCTGAGTGCAGTGGGATTGGATATCATCAGCGGCGAGCCGCGCCTGATCTTCGGTGACATCATCGGCTTTATGCACGGCATCAATTTCCTGGTGCTGGCGATCGGCATTTACGGGATCGGCGAGATGCTGTGGACCATCGAGTCCAGCCGCGGCGGTGTAAAAGTTACCCAGGCAACCATTTCGGCTGCGCGTATCCTGCAGGTGTTGCGCGAGTTCAAGGCCAGCATCAAAACCACGGTAATGGGTTCGCTGCTGGGCTATTTCGTCGGTATCCTGCCCGCGGCAGGCGCCACCCCCGGTTCGTTGATGGCTTACGGCGTGGCCAAGACCATGTCGAAAAATCCCGAGACATTCGGTAAAGGCAACCCGGAAGGTGTGGCGGCACCGGAGTCCGCCAACAATGCCGCCAGCACGGGATCCATGTTGCCGATGCTGACGCT
>Ga0224508_10003521_pt1 | contig 12928 bp, 9 predicted proteins | sample SF_Jan12_sed_USG_4_FD_170157 | JGI IMG/M metagenome (GOLD analysis project Ga0224508, IMG submission 170157) | Sediment microbial communities from San Francisco Bay, California, United States - SF_Jan12_sed_USGS_21 | ecosystem: Environmental > Aquatic > Marine > Sediment | place: USA: California...
CGATTTTACGGATTTACCGGAGATTACTCGTCAGCAAATAGAGCATTTTTTTGAGCACTACAAGGACCTCGAACCGGGCAAGTGGGTCAAGATTGGCGATTGGCATGATGCCGACGTGGCGCGTCGACTGATCGTCGAGGCGATAGAACGCGCAAAGTAGGGCAGCGGACGAGATACTACTTTCCCTCATGGCTCGCGCAGCGAAGCTGCGCTGCGCTTTACTTTGGTCAAGCAATATCTCGTCCGCTGCCGGCCTTGTCACAACGCCTCGAAAAACGCCTCCATCTTCATTCTTTCTTTTGCGGAGGGCAGTCGGCCACGGGCCGCGCCCAGGTTGTCGTCGACATGGTTTGCTTTCGTCATGCCCGGAATTGCAACGGTCGCCGCCGGATGGGAGATCGCGTACTTCAGCAAGAACTGCGCCCAGCTAGCGCAATCGAATTCCGCCGCCCAGTCCGGTAGCGCTTGCTTGCCGACTTTGTCGAAAATACGGCCACCGCCAAAGGCGCGGTTGATCATGACGGCGATGCCGCGATCGGCGGCTAGCGGCAGCAGTCGTTCCGCGGATTCGCGTTGTTCCAGCGAGTAGTTGACTTGGATGAAATCCAGTTCTTCGGAGCGCATGGCTTTCTCAAGTTCTTCGTATTGATGTTGGCGCGACGTCGTGATGCCGATGTAGCGAATGCGGCCGTCTTGTTGCCATTCACGCATGACGGGTAGCATCTGCTGCCAGCCTCTGACGTTATGCACCTGCATCAGGTCGAAAATCTCGGTTTTCAATTTACGCGCCGAGTCCTTCATTTGCGATTTGCTTTCGTCATGATCGCCGCTTTTGTCGGTCTTGGTTGCAATAAACAGGTCATTTCGAATGCCGAGTTCGGCAATCAGATCACCGAGTACGGTCTCGGACGCGCGATAGGCTGGCGCGGTGTCGATCACAGAAGCGCCAAGTTCATGAAATCGCTGCAGCGCGGCACGTAACGGCGCGCGTGTTTCTTCGGTCATTGCTCGGCCATAGCGGTTCGTGCCCAGTCCGATGGCCGGAATCTTCTCACCGGATGAGGGAATCACTTTCCTAATCAGGTCATTTGCGCCGGCCAGCGCCGCCGGTCCCACAACGGCGGATAATGTGCCGACCGCCAGACTGGCCTGTGCAAATTGTCGTCGCGTGATGTTCACGTTTTTTCTCCGGTCACGCCCGCATCTGTTCGTCTTCGCTCCGCACACACTATACTATTAGCCGTCATCGATTTTTCACGGAGCTCGAAAACTGATGCCCGGTCTGTACTTTGAAGAATTCTCGGTCGGCCAGACGTTTAGTCACCCGATTCGCCGTACCGTGACCGAGGCGGACAATGTGTTGATAACGACGATGACGCACAATCCCGCCGCATTGCATCTAGATGCAGAGACAATGAAAGACAGCGAATTCGGCCAGGTGATCGTCAACAGCTGCCTTACGCTGAGCCTGATGGTCGGTATTTCCGTCAACGACACAACACACGGCACGACTGTCGCCAACCTCGGATGGGACGAAGTACGTTTTCCACGGCCAGTATTCCATGGCGACACGCTGCGCATCGAAACTGAAGTTCTAGAAACGCGCGAAAGTCGTTCGCGGCCCGATAACGGTATCGTCACGTTTGAGCACCGCGCATTTAATCAAAACAACGAACTCGTCGCAGAGTGCAAGCGCACGGCGCTGATGATGAAGAAGCCGGCATGATTCGAAGTTTCCTGTTTGTGCCGGCGGACAGCGAACGCAAAATACAAAAAGCGTCGGTGGCCGGCGCCGACGCACTGATATTCGATCTCGAAGATTCTGTGGACGCTGCCGCGCGCCCTGAGGCGCGAACAATTGCCGCAGCGGCCATCGATGATCGCGATGATGTATGGGTGCGCATCAATCCGCTGAACAGTGAAGAGGCGGATCTCGACCTCGACGCGGTGCTGCCAGCGGCGCCGGCCGGCATAGTCTTGCCGAAGCCCGAATCGGCGGCGGATGTCATCGATCTCGCGGCGCGGCTCGATGAGTTGGAGCAGACGAATGACATCAGCCCGGGAACCACTGGCATCCTGGCGATTTGCACCGAACGTCCGGAGGCGTTGTTTTCGCTCGGTGGTTACGTGGACGCTACTGAGCGATTGGCAGCGCTGTCCTGGGGCGCCGAAGACTTAAGCGCCGCCGTCGGGGCGACGCGAAATCGGGACGAGCACGGTGACTGGCTGGCGCCGTATCAGCTGGCGAGGTCGCTTTGCCTGTTTGCCGCAGCGGCGGCAGGAGTCGCTGCCATCGATACGGTATTCACGGATTATCGAAATAGCGACGGCTTGGCAAACTACGCATCGAATGCACATCGCGATGGCTTCTCCGGCATGCTTGCGATTCACCCGGCACAGGTTGAGATTATTAATTCCGCATTCATGCCGACAGCCGACGATGTCGCGCGAGCCGAACGCATCGTCGCATTGTTCGCCGACAATCCTGGCGCTGGCACGCTCGGCATGGATGGTGAGATGATAGACCGGCCGCATTTTCTGCAGGCCCAACGAATTGTCGAGCTCGTAAAAGTGCTCGAGGAAAAACAAACACAGGCTAAGAAGAAATGACTGAACTGTATCCGGTAGATAGCAACACCCGGTCGCGCGCACTGGTCGATGCCGATCGCTACGAAGCGATGTATCGCGAGTCCGTCGGCGACAACGAGGCGTTTTGGGCGACGCAGGCACAGCGCGTTGACTGGATAAAACCGTTTACGAAGGTCAAAGACGTCTCATTTGCAAAAGACGACCTGCACATTCGTTGGTATTACGATGGCACACTAAACGCCTGCTACAACTGCGTTGATCGGCATCTGGAGTCAAAAGCCGATGACGTCGCGATTATTTGGGAAGGCGACGACCCATCTCGTGATTTAAAGATTACCTATCGTGAATTACACCAGCGCGTTTGCAAGTTCGCGAATTCATTGAAGGCACTGGGCGCCAAAAAGGGCGACCGTATCACGATTTATATGCCGATGATTCCGGAAGCTGCGATTGCAATGCTTGCCTGTGCGCGCATTGGCGCAGTGCATTCGGTCGTCTTCGGTGGATTCTCACCGGATGCGCTCGCGGGCCGCATACATGACTGTGAGTCGAATATCGTGATTACGGCGGACGAGGGCGTTCGCGGCGGCAAATCGGTGCCGTTAAAAGCAAATGTTGATGCGGCCGCCGATAATCCGAATGTGTCGACACTCGACAGAGTTCTTATCGTTCGCAATACCGGCACGGACATACATTGGCACGATGGCCGCGATGCTTGGCTTCATGAAGTCGAAGCCGAAGTAGACGCCGATTGTCCATGCGAGGAAATGGGCGCGGAAGATCCGCTGTTCATTCTCTACACGTCCGGATCGACCGGAAAGCCAAAAGGCGTGCTGCACACAACAGCAGGCTATCTTGTTTACGCGGCGATGACCCACGAAATCGTCTTCGATTATCACCCTGGCGACGTCTACTGGTGCACGGCTGACGTCGGCTGGGTCACTGGCCACAGTTATATCGTCTACGGGCCGCTGGCTAATGGTGCTATCACGCTGATGTTCGAGGGTGTGCCGAACTACCCCACATCGTCGCGCTTTTGGGAGATTTGCGACAAACACCAAGTCAACATTTGTTACACGGCACCAACAGCGATTCGCGCGTTAATGCGCGAGGGGGACGAACCCGTGAAGCGCACCTCGCGCAAGAGTCTCCGCCTGCTGGGCACAGTGGGTGAGCCGATTAATCCGGAGGCATGGGAGTGGTACTACCGCGTCGTCGGTAATGAGCGCTGTCCAATCGTCGACACCTGGTGGCAAACCGAAACGGGCGGCATCCTGATCAGCCCACTGCCGGGCGCTACCGCGCTGAAGCCGGGTTCGGCGACCATGCCGCTGTTCGGCGTGCAGCCGGCGCTGGTCGACGGTGATGGCAATTTCCTCGACGGTGCCGTTGATGGCAACCTGGTTATCACCAACAGCTGGCCGGGCCAAATGCGTAGCGTCTATGGCGACCACCAACGCTTCGTCGACACGTATTTTGCGACTTTTGAAGGTTGTTACTTTACCGGTGACGGTGCGCGCCGCGACGAGGATGGCTATTACTGGATCACCGGACGTGTCGACGATGTTCTGAACGTGTCTGGCCACCGTATGGGCACGGCTGAGGTCGAAAGCGCGCTCGTCTCGCATCATGATGTCGCCGAAGCTGCGGTCGTCGGTTATCCGCACGAGATCAAAGGGCAGGGTATCTACGCCTATGTGACCTTAATGGAAGGCGTGGAGACTGGTGACGAGCTAAAGACAGAGTTGCAAAAATGGGTCCGTAAGGAGATTGGCCCGATCGCAAAACCAGACTTGATCCAGTGGGCGCCTGGGCTACCAAAGACGCGATCCGGTAAGATCATGCGGCGAATTTTGCGCAAGGTTGCAGCGGATGATTATACCGAGCTAGGTGACACGTCGACGTTGGCAGATCCGGCCGTCGTCAACGACCTGATCGAGAACCGTCAGAACAGAGCTTAGCCTCCAGCCCGATCGGCCGCGTTTTCGTCGTCGAAGTCGTCCTCTGACGTCGTGCGATCGACATTCTCATTAGGGGCGCTCGGCGTGATGCGTTGCGAGTCTCTCAATGTCGAGTATGGATCGACATAGTCATCCTTCGGTTTTTTTTTGTCGCCCGGATTGTCATCTTTTTCGTTAATCACGTCGTCAAACGAGCCAGCTCTGGCATCATTAATCGTTTTGGCGAGGTCGGCCTTGGAGTCTTCTTCCGGCAAAGGTTCGAGCGTCGGAACCGTTTGCGCTGAGTCCATTGGACTCAGTCGTTTGAACTCAGCGATTTGCCGCTCGTAGGACATGACGAATTCTTCTGCAAACATATGTGGGAAGCGACCGCCGCCTTTTTCCGTCATGACTGGATATAAGTCGCAATACAGTTGCCAGTATTTGAATTTGTTAAGAAAGCCAAGCAATGGCTTAGAACCAATGCTGCGCTCAAAACTCTCTACCAATTCGTCGGGATCGAAGCGGTCTGCAAATTCGACGAACGCGGCGGACATCGCATCGAGAAACGCATCCTGATGAAACAGTAAGTCGCGACAGACTTCTCGAACCGCGTCCCTTGGTCCAAGGTATTCGCCCTCGCGGCCGACGAGCAGTTGCTTGATTGAGTCGACCGGATTTTCGGAAAGCTTCAGTGGATTATTGTGCCTAGGCAGGACCGTCGTTTGATCGAGTCGAAACGCGGTCTTCAATTCGGCACGGCTGATCAATAACCTGGAGATGCCTTCGACAAATTCCTTCATCACTTCGCCAGCATTTTGCATGACTTCTGGCGCGTCCACTGACGAATGTAAATCGGCACGGCTGATGCCAAGTCCGTCTAGAAACGAATCAAACAAATCGTCCGATGTGACATTGACCTGCGTCGACTTGGTAACAGGCTTTTTCTTTACAGGCCTGCTTTTCTCTTTTTTTGGTTTGGCGGTCGGAGTACGTTCGAGTTTGGTAGTGCCGAACAGCGCGGACTGAAACTCTTCATCGCCGGTAATTTCTTCTTCGTCGAGCAGTTGCACGCCGGTCTTGAGTGAAACTTCCGGAACAAGTTGCTCGATATCTTCCGGTAGCTCGTGCTCATCGGGTTCTTCTGGCATGACAAGGCTTTCGCCCTTGTCGAGCATGACATCGATTTCGAAATCGCCCATCCGCAATCGGTCACCTTTGAATAGGCGCCGCGGGTTGCCTTTGCCGATCGGCTCATGTTCGTCATTGACGTACACGCCGTTGCTACTCAAATCAACCAGGTAATAAATGCCGCCTTTGAAATCAATCACCGCATGCCGACCGGAAATGTAACGATCTGGGTCGGGGAGGATCCAGTCATTTTCGAGAGATCGTCCGATCGAGCCGCCGACGTCTGAAAATTCGCGTTCGGCGTCGTCGCCGACGATTTCCTTATGTTCGCTAACAATTTTCAGTGTCAATGCCATGGGCAACTCACGTATGAAGGGGTGCCGCGCAGCAGCGCGCCAGCCGATCCCGGATTCATTGAGCGAATAGTGCAGTGAATCAAAGAGATACGCTGCCAAACAGTTCACATAATCGAAGCCCCACCCGACCCTGAACCACGCTTTTTATGAGACAATAATCCCATATATGTGAATTCCTGACAAACGCCGGAAAATTGCGCTGATGCCGGCCGATTTCGTTAAACTACGCGCCCCCTGATGTGTGGTATAGCCTAACATTCGGCGCATAACGATGACTGACAAACACCGCTACAAAGTGATTTTCATGAGCCAGGGGCAGGTTTACGAAATCTATGCCAAGAACGTCAGCCATGGCGCGTTATTCGGTTTTATCGAGGTTGAGAAACTCGTATTTGGTGAACGCACGACCGTCGTTGTCGATCCTAGCGAAGAGAAGATCAAATCCGAATTTGAAGACGTGCGCCGGACCTACTTGCCGATGCATGCGATTATTCGTATTGACGAGGTCGAAAAGCAGGGCAAGAGCAAGATATCGAAGCTCGAGGGTGGCAACGTCGCTCAATTTCCGATGCCGATATATACGCCAGGAGATAGCAAGTCCTGACCGACGCGCGGACGTCGGGTATCATCGCGGTTACCTGCAACGATTTATCAAGCTTAAAGGCTCACCGCTTTGTCCAATCCAGCTCCAATGGATCTGCACTCAGTAGAACTTCTGGAGCTAGCTGGGCAACGTGCGCTATCAGAATTCCGGCTTGCCAAGCTGACTCGGGCTCTAAAGCGCCAGGACGACAGAGTCAGCGGGGTTAAAGCCCAATACGTCTATTTCGTCGATCTTAAAGGGACGCCGTCGCGCACCGACAAGGAGCGCCTGACAGCGTTGTTGCTATCCGGAGAGCCGCCCGGAAGAATCGCACGCAAAGCCGAGACAATCATCGTTGTGCCACGACCCGGAACGATATCGCCGTGGTCGTCGAAGGCCACCGACATTGCCTATGCCTGCAGTGTCGACAGCGTGAATCGAATCGAACGCGGCATTTGCTATGCGATAAATTTCAATCAAGCGGCGACGCAGGCTGATGCGTTCAACCTCGCGCCGCTACTCTTTGATCGCATGACGGAAGCGGTTCTTGGATCCGGCGATGAGGCGCGGCTGCTGTTTGAGACTCACGCGCCGGCGGAGCTTGGCATCGTTGATTTCGGGACAGACGCGCGGGCCGCGCTACAGGCAGCGAATCTTGGGCTTGGTCTTGCGTTGTCCGACGATGAAGTTGACTACCTCGTCAACAGTTACCAACAGCTCGGACGCGACCCGACCGACGCGGAACTAATGATGTTCGCGCAGGCCAACTCGGAACACTGTCGCCACAAGATTTTTAATGCTGACTGGGTTATCGATGGCAGCGCCAAGAGTGAGAGCCTGTTCGGGATGATTACGGCGACGACTGCGGCAAATCCAGAAGGTGTGCTGTCGGCATACTCGGATAATGCGGCGGTGATGCGCGGTTGGAATGCGCCGCGCTTAATGCCGGTACCCGACAGTCGTGAATATGCTTATTTCGATGAGCCGATTCACATTCTGATGAAAGTGGAAACGCATAATCATCCAACAGCGATCTCACCATTTCCGGGCGCTGCAACCGGCGCCGGTGGAGAAATACGCGATGAAGGCGCGACGGGACTCGGCGCCAAACCCAAGGCCGGTCTAACGGGCTTCACAGTCTCGCATCTGCGGATACCAAACTTCAGCCAGCCCTGGGAAATTGAATTTCCTCACCCTGACCGTATGGCAACGCCGCTCGAAATCATGATGGACGGCCCGATTGGTGGCGCTGCGTTCAACAATGAATTCGGTCGGCCTTGCCTAGCCGGCTATTTCCGTACTTATGAAGCCGTTATCCCAGGGCTGCCAGATAATGAGATTCGTGGCTATCACAAGCCAATAATGATCGCGGGCGGTGTCGGCAATGTGCGCGAGGAGCATGCGACCAAGATTGATGTGCCTGCCGGCGCTAATCTGCTCGTACTGGGCGGCCCCGCAATGTTGATCGGTCTCGGCGGTGGTGCTGCCTCGAGTCTCGCAAGTGGTACGTCCAGCGAAGATCTCGATTACGCGTCGGTGCAGCGCGACAATCCCGAAATCGAACGTCGCGCGCAAGAGGTGATTGACCGCTGTTGGGCGATGGGTGAACGGAATCCGATCCTGTTAATTCACGATGTTGGCGCCGGAGGCTTATCGAACGCAGTACCTGAGGCGGTAAATCACAGCAAGCACGGCGCCCGGATCGAGTTACGTGATGTCGACAATGCGGAACCGAGCATGTCGCCGATGGCAATCTGGTGCAACGAGGCGCAGGAGCGCTACGTATTGATCATAGGCGAAGACCGTGTTGGTGAATTCAAAGCCATTTGCGAACGCGAACGTTGCCCCGTCGCGGTAATCGGCAAATTAACCAATGATGAGCAACTGGTCGTCAGCGATCGCGAATTCGATAATCGGGTTGTCGACATGCCAATGTCAATGCTGCTTGGCAATACACCGAAGTTGACGAGGGACGTCGATCGCATAGCCCCGATCGTAATCAAAGAGGACCTGTCCGACATTGAGCTCGAAGAGGCCGCACTTCGTGTGCTGCGTTTTCCGGCGGTTGCCGATAAATCGTTCTTGATTCACATCGGTGACCGAACGGTCGGCGGATTAAGCGTGCGCGACCAAATGGTCGGTCCTTGGCAAGTGCCTGTAAGCGATGTCGCGATAACCGCGTCGAGTTTCGACGCGTCGACGGGTGAGGCGATGGCGATGGGCGAGCGTACGCCGCTGGCGACGATCAATGCCGCAGCGTCTGGTCGAATGGCTGTCGCCGAGGCGATAACAAACATCGCCGCTGCGCCGATAAAAAATATTCGCAAGGTCCGATTGTCGGCAAATTGGATGGCGGCGGCCGGACACGCGGGCGAAGACGCCAATCTGTTCGATACAGTAAAGGCTGTTGGCGATGAGCTGTGTCGTGACATTGGCGTCGCAATTCCAGTCGGCAAAGATTCGTTGTCACTGCGTACTCGTTGGGTCGAAGGCGGTGACGAATACCAGGTGGTTGCACCGGTTTCATTGATTGTCTCGGCATTTGCCCCGGTGAAAAACATCAGGCAGCACCTAACGCCAGAACTGAAGAGTATCGATGAGCAAACGTATCTGCTGCTGTTGGATCTTGGCACAGGGCAGCATCGACTCGGGGGCTCGTGTCTATTGCAGGCGTACACCAGGCACGGTGGCGCGACGCCCGATGTCGACGACCCGCAAGCGTTGGTTAAGTTGTTCACGGCGATACAAGAGTTGAACGAGCGCGGGATGTTGCTCGCGTATCACGATCGCAGCGACGGGGGCCTGCTGGCAACCGTGGCCGAGATGATGTTCGCTAGCCGACTGGGCGTTTCGCTGCAGCTGTCGGGGCGGCGCAAGCGGCTGCTTCGTAAGCTATTCAATGAAGAGATTGGTGTCGTCGTGCAGGTAGCCAAATCCAAGCTAACGCAAGTGCAGATGGTGCTCGACCGAAACGACATAAAGGCAAACGCGATAGGTCGAGTTGAAAGCGGCGCGACACTTACCGTGCGCAGCGATGACCAGATCGTGCTGCAGCTCGACCGACAAACACTGCAGCGTGCGTGGTCCGAGATGAGTTACCGCATTCAGGCGTTGCGCGATAACCCGACAACGGCGAAACAAGAATTTGATCGCATTCTGGATGATCAGGATCCAGGCCTTAATCCTCGAATTACGTTCGATTTAAACGATGACATCGCACGAACCTTTCGCGGTGCCGCCAAACCATGTGTCGCAATTCTTCGCGAGCAGGGCGTCAATAGCCAGTATGAAATGGCGGCCGCTTTCATGCGCGCCGGATTCGCGGCGGTGGACGTGCACATGAGTGATTTGCTTAATGGTCGCGATGATCTCGCAAATTATCAGGGTGTTGTCGCCTGCGGTGGATTCTCCTTTGGTGATGTGCTCGGCGCCGGCGGTGGATGGGCGAAGTCGATCCTGTATCACTCACGCACGCGCGATCAATTCGCCGAGTTTTTCGCCCGGTCCGATACCTTCGCGCTCGGTATCTGCAACGGCTGCCAGATGATGTCGCACTTGCGCGAATTGATTCCTGGTGCCGAGCATTGGCCACACTTTCTAAAAAACACGTCCGAGCAGTTCGAAGCACGGCTAAGCCTCGTCGAGGTGGTCGAGAGCCCGTCGCTGTTCTTGGATGGTATGGCAGGTTCGCGGTTGCCGATCGCAACATCGCACGGCGAGGGTCGGGTTCGTTTCGACAGCGATGTCGATCGCTATGCTGCGTCATATACGATTGTGGCTCGATACGTCGACAATTACGGAACCGTGGCGGATCGCTATCCGGCAAATCCAAACGGCTCACTCGACGGCATCTGTGGACTCAGCAACGATGATGGCCGGGTGACGATAATGATGCCGCATCCGGAGCGAGTCGCGTTGACACAGCACAACTCCTGGCATCCGGATGATTGGGGTGTTGATGGTCCCTGGATGCGTATCTTTCGCAACGCTCGGGTTGCCGTCGGATGAATACGCAGCGAGAAACGCCGTGGAATTCCAATTTGATACCACAACGAAACGCGTGACTATCCACCCAAATTAGAACATCGAGGAGATCTCGTTCGTTGCACCAAGATAAGGTTTCAGGCCGACGAGGCGAGATCGTTGTTGGCTTCTTGGACGAAAAAACGCCGTACTTTTAGGGCGCGAGTGAGTTTGCCGCGCCGCACGAAGCACTGGTAGAACATGTCTTTCAAAACTTCGAGCAGAATTCCGGCCTGAACACGGTTTAACAGTGGCATGTCTTCTTCTTCGCCAGATTCAAATAAAACTGACTTGATCGGCGCGAAGCTGTCGTCATCAATGCCGGCGATATCTTGCGCGATCATGACTTCCTCGAACGCGCGAAGTTTGCCGCCATCGCCCAGTGACCGGTAAGCAGACGCAGCTGAGCGACGGCACATTGATGCAAACGCATTAAAGTTGTTGCCCGAGTAACAGGCAAGAGCTTCGCGAAACAATACTTCGGTGTGCTTGGGCAGGTACGAAAAAGGAAAGCGTTCTTTCGGCCGTTCCAGTTCGACGAAGTTGCGGTACAGCTCGACGTAATCATCACCGAATTCTTTGGCGGCAAAGCGCAGAAAAACCGGTGCATTACACGCATCACACTGGTATACGAGACCAACATGCTTGGGGCGCGTGTTGATCAGAAATTTTGCGTCAGGAACGGCTTGTGGCGACATATTGGCGAAAACGCCGCAATACGGGCATTCGAGTGACAGACGATCGCCGTCGTCGCCCGATATGCCTTCTGCTCTGTGCAGTCGTATTGACATCGCTCGTGCTCTTTTCTTATCCGGTTCTTCGACCGTTATTGCAATCCAGTATGCAACAAGGACTTAGGGCCCCAACCGGTGTTAAACATAATACTGAATTAAGTGCCGTTCTGTTGCCATTCGCCCACGGCTTTTCGCGCTGCATCGTTCTGCGGCCGCGCGATTAGAGCGTCGCGGCTCAATGAAACCTCGAAACGGGCGCCGTCGGCCATCGGTACATATGTCGCGGTGCCGTAGTAGGCGTCGACGCCAGGCAACAGAATCGGAAACTTTCGGGCGATATGCCAGACGTCGAGCGGATTGTCGTTGGCAAGGGCGTGTACGGTTCGCTGCTCGCTGACCTCCCGGCCAATATCCGCGTAGCGGCCACTAAGGCGTTCGAGCTGATAAATCGGATCGAGACCGAGGATCGTCACGGGCGGCTTCCAAGTGACGACGCGCGCGTCAATCTGCCACTCGTCGCCGAGCATCGGCAGAAGTCGATCGGTTTCGCCGTTGACCATCAGCCGGGCAGTGTAATCCCCAGGTGCGTTCTTGGTAAACTCGATCGAGCCAATTGCTTGCTCGCCCGTCAGCTGCGCGTAACTGTAAATACTCGTCAGCAGCAGCATTCCGAAACCGCCGACCGAGGCAGTCGCAACGCCACCGGCAAAAGAACCGCTGGCGCGAATGACACGCCGACGGCGCAAATGCCGGAACATCGATAGAACGAAGAACACCGCGACTAAGGTGAACGCCGTCGTTATTGCAATCAGTGTATTCATCGTCGGCTCTGTGTTCGCTGCGTCAGCCGCCCAGTCGCTTGTACTTTATGCGATGCGGGCTGGTCGCGTCGGTACCGAGGCGGCGTTTCCGATCTTCCTCATAGTCGGCGTAATTACCGTTGAAGAACACGACTTCACTATTGCCTTCGAACGCGAGAATGTGGGTTGCGATTCGATCGAGAAACCAGCGATCGTGTGAAATTACGACAGCTGATCCCGGAAATTCAAGCAGCGCTTGCTCCAAGGCTCGCAGCGTTTCGACGTCGAGGTCGTTGGTTGGTTCGTCAAGTAGTAGCAGGTTGCCGCCGGCGCGCAACATCTTCGCGAGATGCACGCGATTTCTCTCGCCACCCGACAGCAGGCCGATTTTCTTCTGCTGTTCCTGGCCGCGGAAATTGAAACGTCCGACGTATGCGCGTGACGAGGTTTCGTAGTTGCCAACCTGTAGAATGTCCTGTCCTGCGGAAATTTCCTCCCAGACCGTCTTGCTGTCGTTGAGGCTGTCACGCGACTGATCGACGGCCGCTAGTTTTACCGTGTCACCCAGCCGCACCGAGCCTGAGTCGGGTTGTTCGCTGCCGGCGATCATGCGAAACAGCGTTGTCTTACCGGCTCCGTTTGGACCGATGACACCCATGATGCCGCCGGCCGGCAGCAGAAAACTGAGATCGTCGATCAGTAGCTTGTCGCCGAAGCCTTTTTTCAAGTTCTCGACATCGATGACGACATCACCGAGTCGTGGACCCGGAGG
>Ga0224508_10003522_pt1 | contig 12925 bp, 11 predicted proteins | sample SF_Jan12_sed_USG_4_FD_170157 | JGI IMG/M metagenome (GOLD analysis project Ga0224508, IMG submission 170157) | Sediment microbial communities from San Francisco Bay, California, United States - SF_Jan12_sed_USGS_21 | ecosystem: Environmental > Aquatic > Marine > Sediment | place: USA...
TAAAGTCATAAAAATAGATTTTGCAATGGACTTGACGTTGCCGGACAGGGTAGATTCATCGATTATCTTATTAATGGATGAAAGGTGCCGGTGTGCATGCTCAGCTATTTCATTTTCTACAATATTTACATGTTTGCAGGCTATGCCATTTTTGTTGACACTCAGAATTTGTACGGCCACCTCACCTGCTAATCCCAACTTTTTCGGTAAATCAATGATGTCATTATATGCATCTGCCAATGCTGTTAATGCCCCTAAAAACATATCCCCACTTATTCCTGCAAAAGTTTCCAATTTAAGGATGGCCATCTATTTGTTATTTACGGAATTCAAAATTCTAAAAGCGGCCATGGCCGCTCCGTAACCATTGTCAATATTCACCACACTGATCCCATTAGCACAGCTGCTAAGCATGGAATGCAGCGCTACTGTACCATCATGGGCTACACCGGTTCCCACACTTGTTGGTACCGCAATAATTGGTTGAGGGGCAAGCCCTCCAATGGCTGTTGGCAACGCCCCTTCAAATCCGGCAACCACAATAAGTACATCAAATGATTTAATATCATCCAGCCTGTCCATTAACCTGTGTATTCCGGCAACCCCTACATCCTGGATCTTGGCTGTCTCAACGCCTAAATATTGAAGGCAATAATAAGCCTCGTTGACCACATATTCATCCGAAGTGCCCGCAGAAATAATTCCCACAGTACCTACCAGATTAGACTTCTGGTGGGCCCCTACTATACAAATAGAGGATACAGGGTCGTAGAAAATACCGGGAAAATCCTTATGCAAGGATTTATGTTTTTTGGCCTGAAGCCTGGTGATCAAAACAGATTCCCTCTTTTCCAAATGATCACTAATAATAGCATATAATGTATCGATATCCTTGTTTTGACCAAAAATAACCTCTGGAAAACCTAGTCGCTCCCTACGCTGTAGATCAATATTATAGTTATGTTGATTCATCAAATTATAATCCTGTTCAATTTGCCTGAAACCAGGCCTTCTTCATCTACCTCACATTTGGAGAAGCCAATATCCCTGAATAACTTGCTTAGGACTGGCATATCAGTTTTCAATTTTGCAACTTGATTGGATGCCACCTCTATTCTTGCCATATCTCCATAGTACCTGACCCTGGAGTCTAAATACCCCAAGCTGATCAAATAATCCTCGGCTTGTTCCACCTGCCTCAATTTAGCCAAGGTAATTCTTTCACCGTAAGGAAACCTACTACTCAAACAAGGGCTTGCCGGCTTGTTCCAAACAAAAAGATTGAATGATTTGGCCAGCCTTCGTATTTCTACTTTTTTAATTTTACATTCAATCAGCGGACTCCTGGCACTGTAATCCGAAGCAGCTTTAAGACCTGGCCTGTAATCCCCGGTATCACTTAAATTGTTGCCATTGATAATGGTATACCCGGAATAATTGCCGTTGTCTATCATACTCCTTAGGGAAATGTAAAGGGACGATTTGCAATAAAAGCAACGATTCACGGGATTGCTTAAATATTTTTCATCGTTGATTTCCTGTCCAGAAATTTCTTCTAAATGGATATCATATTTATTACAAAATTTGCGAGCTATTAATAGGTCCCTCTTTTTTAAACTAGCAGAAACCGAAATCACAGCCGGTGCAAAAGTTTTTCCAAGAAACCTTCGGGAGAGAAATGCCACCAAGCAGGAATCTACACCACCCGAAAGTGCTACCAAAACTTTAGGTGTTTTTTCGAACCAAGATTCAAGGGTGGCGATTGATGACATATCAACAATTTAATCATTCTTTTCTGATATATCTCATCATTCTCCATCGAAAAAACACACCCAATTCCACGTGCTTGACCCTACCTTCAGGTCCACTGACCAGAGTATTAAAACTTCACTAGCCAAATACATTGTAGTTAGGGGCATTCTGCATATAATCTTCTTTAGTGTATCATTTAGAATCAGTTAGCACCATTTAACACCAATTTATTTGAGGTTCATATCCTGGCTGGGTACATTGACGACCTGCTCCACTTTCACGTTCGCGAATTGCTTGATTTGAGGGACGGACCTGACGATCTCTTCGCCGAGAAGTGAGCCGCTCTTGTAGTTGGATAAGTCGGTGGCTGACGTGCTTGTGCCAGCAATGGTGCCGCCAGTGGAGAGAACCCAGACCAAGGGCAATTCCCTGACGCGCACCTCCTGGTTTTGAGCGAATACGCCATCCGAGGAAAAGGTTAATAAACAAAGTGTCAGTAGTAAATAAACTCTGGTGGCCATGGTTATTCCCGTTATTTTCAGACCAATATAACGCTTGAATCCAATTAGTATATCGGACTCGCCAGTTTCTAAACTATAATTCTTAGCCAGAATAACTTGTCTTACTTGGTCCAGACTTTTGGCTTTTTAGTATCTATCTTAAATTACCTCCAATTCAATCTGTTTCTCAAAAATCTTGCTGATAACCTACAGCTCACTGGATTGGTTATCCATTTTAATTTATAACAAATCTAACCGGTTATTGTGGCTTCCGGTACCCTAATCCATTGTCAACAACACCGCCATCAACTCCACCCCATACCACAAATTACCCAATCTTAGATTTTCATTGGCCGCGTGCTGGTTGTTGTCGTGGTTCACTATATTCACCCCAATACCCGGCTTTTTCAGCACTTCAAAGATCACATAATAAACCCTATTGGAAGCGCCCGAACTGGGCAGCAAGACCATCTTGTCATTAGTAAATTCCCGCATGGTTTCAATAATGGGTTTTACCTTGTTATGGTCCATGGAAGTCTTGGCTGCCTTAAGCCCGGTCGCAGAGCGGGTCACCTTCACTATCTTGGGGTGCTGCAACCGGATTACCATGTCCGGCTCTTCATAAACAATATGCCAGCCTTCCTTTTTTATATGGGCCTCCACCAAGTCCAGCATCTTTTCCGGGTCATTGCCTTTGACTAAGCGCATGCCCAAGGTGGCGGTAGCCGTATTGGGAATAATATTACGGGACTTGGCCCCCACATTGCCGCTGGAGAGTCCGCGCACGGTCAGGCTGGGCAGTAATAATCGCTGGTTCAACCTTTGCCCCTCCCCTTCGGTCACCACCAAACCCAATTCCTTTTTCAGTTGCGCTTCAACCGGCGGTACCTTGTTAATCTGGTCCCGTTCAATAGCCGAGATGGGCTCCACCGAATCATAGAATCCCTCTATCAGAACCTTGCCGTTTTCATCTTTCATGGAAGTCAGCAGCCGGGCCAGCATCTGTCCCGGCACCGGAGCCCAGTTGCCATAGTGCCCGCTGTGCAAAGGCCGGGTAGCGCCGTAAACGGTTAGCTCCATGGAAGTGATGCCACGGCCACCAAATTTAAATTGCGGCGCGCCCGTCTGGAAGACCGAACCGTCACAGATCAACCAGACATCAATATCTTCAAACAAATGAGGGTGGTTTTGCAAATAGGCTTGCACATTAGGTGAACCGGATTCTTCCTCCCCATCAAAAAACAATTTGATATTAGAAGTATAACTCAATCCCGCCTGCTTTAGAGCATCCACCGCGCCTATCAAGGCCATGATAGGGGCTTTGTCGTCGCTGGAAGAGCGGGCATAAATGCGCCATTCATCCTCAATCGCTTCCCCTGCTTGAGGGAAAGGGATCTGTTTGCCTCCTTTATCCATAGGGCCATCATACAAGACCGGCTCAAAAGGATCATGCTGCCAGCGGGAGACATCCACCGGCTGGCCGTCATAATGCACATAAAAACACCAGGTGCGGGTAGCACCGGGTACCTTATATTCACCATAAACAATCGGCGGCGCATCCAGCCTTTCCAATAACTGCATCTTAAAGCCGCGGGAGGTAAAAAGCTGCTGCAAGAGGTCTGCATTCTTTTTGATATTGGGCAGGTCGGAAGCGTGATTGGGAATTTTTAATAAAGGGATAAACTCCTGCAATATATGGGCACCGTTATCTTTTACCCATTGGCGGATGGCTTCTACAGGGGGTATTTGCCCGTAAAGAGAAAGAGGGAGGTATAAAAGAAATAAGATCTTTTTCATTAAGTGTAACTTTTGAGTTTAGCCATCCAAAATAAGGAAACATCTATTACCAAGGGAGCAATAGTGCCTCAAAAGGGCCTTTGTCCCATTGCGGTCTTCCCTAGCAAACCCCAATGCTAGTTGATACTGGAGGTCTCTTCGAAGACCATTTTGACGGATGGGTGGGGATTTTACCTTAAACAATTAAAAATAATTAATAATAGACTGATAAATAGTGAGTTATATTTAAGTTTATGAAAGTAGCTTAAAGTAGCCCTTTGCCGTAAATCCAAATATCATAACGGCCGACGGCTTTTCTTTAGCTCAAGAAAATGAAATTACCTGGTTTTATGACCAAATCTGTAGCAGTCGTGAATACTATGTTGCTGTCAATATTATGCCTATGTTTTGCCATATCATCCTGTATTGAAAAACAAATGCAGGTACCTTCCGACCGACCTAATATAGTATTGATTATAGCTGATGATTTGGGATATTCAGACCTGGGATGTTTTGGCAGTGAAATTGCTACTCCAAATATTGATGCACTGGCCAGCCAGGGACAGATATTTACTAATTTTTACACGGCTGCTACTTGTTCCCCTACGCGGGCCATGCTTCTTTCGGGAACGGACAATCACTTGGCGGGCTTGGGCAATATGGCGGAAAGGGTGCCGGCCATTGTCCAACAAGTGGGTCAACCGGGGTATGAGGGATATTTGAATGATCGAGTAGTATCCATAGCCAAGTTGATCAGGGACCAAGGTTATCACACGTATATTGCCGGTAAATGGCATTTGGGTTTGACACCGGATCAGAGTCCTCAAAGCAAAGGGTTTGAGCGATCTTTTACCTTGCTTGATGCCTACGCCAATCACTACCAACCTGATAACCGATACACCTCTTTTTGGCAGGATGATGGCTATACTGGTTATCCCAACGGTGAATATTCTACTAAGGTATATACAGACAAGTTAATAGAGTTTATAGAGGATGATCTCGAAGATACCGATCCCTTCTTTCTGATGGCATCCTATACTTCTCCTCACTGGCCCCTGCAGGCCCCCCCAGAAAATATAGAAATGTATCAGGCCAAATATGATTTTGGATACGATAGCTTAAGAATGCTCAGATTTCAAGGACTGAAGAAAAAGGGGATCATTTCAAGTAATGCTACATTGCCTGAACTCCCAGCGGTAAAAGGAAATTTATACGAAATTTCAAATTTGCCTCTGTTACCATGGACCTCCCTGAGCAGCTATCAACAAAAAATAGAAGCCCGGAAAATGGAAATTTACGCAGGCATGGTAGATAATTTGGATGAGCACGTGGGCAGGTTGATGGATTATCTGAAGGAGATCGGGAAATTTGAGAATACACTTTTTATTTTCTTCTCAGATAATGGGGCGGCTGTTCTGGACTTTAATTATACACCTCCGGAAAGCGAGGAGTATCAAAGTATGGGCACCTACAGCTCATTCGTGGCTTATGGACCACCATGGGCACATGCGTCAAGCGCTGCATATCGCTTCTACAAAGGTTATGCCAGTGAGGGCGGTATACGCAGTCCCATGATAGTAAAAATGCCCTTTCAAAAAGATACTGGTGCTGTGGTACCGGCATTTACTACGGTAATGGACATTGCTCCTACACTTTTGGAAATTGCTGGTGGTCGCTATCCTGCCTCATATGAAAACAGGCCCTTAACCCCTTATAAAGGGAAATCACTACTTCCACTGTTGCATGGTGAAAGTAACCGGGTACACATGGAAGACTACGTAATGGGTTGGGAGCTGTTTGGTAGAGGTGCTTTGCGCCAAGGGGATTGGAAAATTACTCTAATAGAGCCTCCTTTTGGAATGGGTAGGTTCGAACTGTTCAATTTGCGAGAAGATCCCGGGGAATCCCACGATTTGTCTGAGAAGTACCCAGACATTTACCAGGAAATGTTGAAACACTGGGAAAACTATATACAGGAAAATGGAGTGATCCTTGAGAATCGCTGATACCCATTTAACATAGGGGGTCATTAGGGGGTCACGTTCCCTGTCCCTCTTTTTAAGCACCCTGTTTTTCCTTTAATACCTTTGGCTGAGGATCTAAAGGCTTAAGTTCTTTTCCCTGTAATGCCGGATGATCAGCGGGAATAAAAGTGGACCGGAACTGCCAATAAAGGAAGGGGCCATCATTTATTCTATCACCATTGGTTTGGCGGATGTCACCCTGGTAAGGATTCCAAAAATCCCAAACGATCTCTCCATCAGGTGTTACTTCTAATGATCTTCCCGGAGCTCCACATAAGATAAATGTATTGCCATTTTCCATTCTATGGGCACCAGAGGTGAAAGGAGAGAAGAGCGAAACGGTATCTGCCGCTACATAGCTCCAAATGGGGCCTTCAGGGCCAAAAGTACTGTCCTCGGACATGGTATAATGACCATTTTCATCAACGGATAATGCCATTTCAAATACCGCTGAATATTTCATGCTGTCAGGTCCATTGGGCACCTGATTATTATAAAGGGTCAAGTGGCCCTCTCCTGGTTTTCCCTCTTCAATCCATCTCACATCATGCTGATAAAACAATTTCTGATCCGTTGAATCTCCCCGTCCATAATTTAGTGGATTGCCCCATCGGTAAAGAAAATCGCCTCCCTTGCCCCAGCGGCCGCCTGTATGTCCGCGGGCCTCTTCGGTGGTAGTACTATGATCTATGATGAATATCTCATTGATATGTGGAACACTGATGGCGATCTGATCCAATTCCTCATTATAATTAATGGCATTACTGTGATAGATATCGCTACTTTCACTTCCCACGGTAGCGTTACGATGAGCTAATCCTTTCTTTTTTTGTGCACGCAAGGTATCAGGGTGTAGAAGTTCCGGTTCATGAGCTGAAGCATTAATATCTAAAAGTTCAGGATGTGCTGCCGGTTCCCCGTAGTTTGAAAGCGCGGGATCGTGGTTTTGGATCAGATGGTCTGAAAAACGCCATTCCCATACAATTTTTCCACCCCTTGGCTTGATAGGCTTTACTTCAATGACTTTGTCCATCCATAGACCATCCTCGGTAAGATAGTGGGGATTTCTGCCCTCTTGGATGGCCTCCTCATAGGACATATGTTCCCAGGCGATGGCTAACACATTTCCATTTGGCAGCACCTCCAGATCATGGTGGGTTTGATATTCATCGGTAGCATATTCAAACTCCCAAATCGTTTCACCCAGCCAGTCGAGCTCTTCGATACGTCCCGCCATTCCACCAGCATGAAATCTGGGAGCATCAGGATCAACCACGGCCCGGATGACATGCCCGTTGTCGCGGAGGTAGGTCAGCCAGGAATGATATTCACCTTTCCATTCATGTAATACCTCTCCCTGCCGGTTCAATAGATAGGTAGAAGAGGAGTTACTGGGATTAATAAGAATATATCCAGGCTCGTCGTCGTCAATGTTGGTAATCACACCCCGAGGTAAGCCCAACCCGGCTACATTGCGGTCCTTCTTTTCTGCATCTATCATTGATGCGGACCCTGAGGTTTCTTTTTCCTGTGGCGAACAAGATACGATCAAAGAAGTGATCAAAGCCAGCAATGAAATTGCGGATATATTCTTCATAAAGCGGTTCGGATTATTGATTGTACACCAGTCGGGTCCAATGTAAGGAAAAAATTATACTTGCCTTTCGCATTTTGTCAACTGATATTTGTGCTGTTGCTGATTGGCGGCTTGATGAGCTTTTTTTGAGGTAAAAGAAAGTCAGGCACTATTGCTCTTAAGGCGTAATAAATGCGGCCCCGCAATCCGGCTTTTACAATATGATTGAAGGTACTGATAGGCAATTTCATTAATATCTTATGTGCTAGTTTCACTTTCTTACCAGGGCCCCGCAAACGGAATTGTGTGGCCTGAGTAGGGCCATACATCAGATGAAGCCATAACCTGGGATTTATTAGGAAATATTTGCTCAAGGATGGCTTGCAACCAATAATATTGGCCAGGTTATCCATATATCTATGGTAATCCACCAGGCTCCTTATCCGTAGGGCGTTATCTTCAAATTGTAATCCGTACACTTCCTCGTCTTCTGAGGCAACTTGTACCATGTTATTGGGCTCAGGCAATTGTAGCCGGCCTGTAAATACCAGAGCACAATAACGGGCCTGCATTTCCATAATGGGAAACTGACTGCCAAAGGCCGGTCGCGCCCAACCGATCCAGGCCAGGCGGTCCCCTTGTTGAGAATGGAACATATGTTTATACAATTTCCGGGGATCACAGCTCTGTAAATTTGGTGGCATGAAACCCGCCCGATTGTGATAGCCGGTACAAAATACCACCGCATCAACATTTTCCAGGCTTTCCCCATCAGCTGTCTTTAGCAGGCGACCGCCTTCCTCCACATCCACCACATCACCCACCACCTGGCAACCGTGATTAGCAATGGCTTTGGGTAGTGCTAAAGTTTTGGTACCATAGATCCCCCAAATGCCCCGTTGGGCGCGCACACGATCATTAAGATCAGCTAAGGCATCAAAGACCGGATCCTGACGCGCACGTTCAAGCTTTAATACAAAGGGGCTCAGCTTAGCTCCGAATTCACGTGGTAAGTCCCAAATTCCCCGATGAGTTGAGACATCTGCCGCATGGCCACCGCGCTTTCGGGGAACTACCCAACCGGTAGATTCCCTAAGGCTTATCCAGCTTTTTTCAGCCACCTGTGATATTTCAAAAGCAACATCTGAACCGGATTCACCACCACCCACCACAAGTACTCTTTTGCCCTGGAACGAATCCGGGTTGCGGTATTCATGAGAATGGGAGCATGCTATTTCATTTAAGGATTCACCCCATTCAGGAAATCGGGGCACCCTATTATTCCCAATGGCCAACGCCAATCGTTGGCATTGCAACACTTCACCTGATGCCAGGCTGACCTTCCAACCTTGATCTGCTTGGTCTCTAACTTCAGTCACCTCACATTGGAAACGAATATGATCAATGACCTTGAAGTGACGGGCATATTCGGTCCAATAGTCCACCCCTTCATTCTTAGTCCAAAAATGGTGATCCTTACCATCACCAACCCAAAAGTCTGAAAACATGCTGAAGGTAACCGATGATGTCAGCACCAGACTGTCATAACTCTTGGAGAATGTACCTCCTAGCGATGGGGCCTGTTCCAAACACAAGACATCATCGACACCTTGCTCTAAAAGTTCTTTGGTAGTAACAATTCCGGCGGGCCCAGCCCCGATCACCAGGCAACTAATCATTAGGTTTATGCATTTAGGATTAAGAAATCAACACCGACATTCTTTCCAAATTACTATATTCAGTGAAAAGTACCAGCGTATTGACATGTTTCTATTTTTTTTATCCACTTCACAATCACAGTGGATTTGTTTTTGATAATGTGTACATTAACTCTCAATAATTCAAAAGCCCATTTGAACTGTTCGAATAAGGCATTTGAAATGATATTTTCTTTCAACCGCTAGTGGAAATGTTAAATCTGCAAAAAGAAGAAAATTGACATCAATTGATCCCGTGGACAAACCCAGCCCATCCTGGTATTGCCTGACTCCATTGTGGCAAGGAGGGGAAGAAGTAGTATTAAAAGGATTGCCTCACACGCAATTGTCCCCTGCCTGGCAAATTCTACTTCTAGGGGATGGTTCTCCCACTCGTCACTTGCGGTTGTTAACCACGAAAACCGTGGATGTAGAGGTAATCGATATGTCGCCCGTGGGTATGGACGGGGATAATGCTCCGGAACTCATTCACAAGGTGCCCGGACCCCGTTTGCGCCGTCAGGTATGGTTAACAACCGATACCGGGTACAGATTAGCCTATGCGACCTCCTGGTGGGAAGCCAGTGAAGTGGGTGAACACTTACAAAATCCATCATTACCTATATGGGCAAGTCTTGCTCGTACTCGAACAGAGTTGTACCGGGATGTGCAAGGGATTTATCAAGGCCATTCCCAAGAATTGGAAGAGGCCTTTGATGAGAAAGGACCATTTTGGGGACGACATTACTTATTTTGGCATCACGGCCAACCGCTCACTTTAATTTACGAGGTGTTTTCGCCTTTTTTGAATAAATATTTGAGATCTTAGGAGAGCAGAGTTTGCTAGAGTTATACAAATACTTTCTTCAAGTAACGGTGGTATCCAATGCTAATCAACCTTCATGATTCATATAATAACTTTTGTCTTAACGCTGCAAATTTGCACCGACCAAATTGATGACCAATCAATGAAGTATGTCTTTTACTTGCATGGCAAAATTGTGGAAGATCAGGGCCTGGCTGCTTATAGCGATCAACATGGAAAATACCAGTATCAGGCCATTATTAATACCCTTGCGGCCGAAGGTGTCAAGGTATTAAGTGAAGTACGACCTAAGAACACCCAAATTGCTGCCTATGCCCAAAAAGTTGCAGATCAGATCACAGGTCTATTGAGAAAAGGAGTGGCCCCCGATGACATCACCGTAATAGGGGCTTCAAAAGGAGCTTTAATAGCCATGCAGATATCCACTTTGCTCAAGAATAAACACCTAAATTATGTTTTTATAGCGGGGTCGTTTGACGGCGTCAAACAGTACTACAATTTTGATCTCCACGGCAACATTCTAGGCTTTTATGAAAAATCAGACCCTATTGCCGGGCAAAGCTATCATTCACTAATCGACGGTTCCCACGGTGTCAACAAGTTCAAAGAAGTGGAATTGAATACTAACCTTGGCCACGGCATCGTCTTTAAGCCCTTAAAAGAATGGGTGGAACCGACCAAAGCCTGGATTAAATAATTGGCGTCATAACCCATGTTGTTGTTAGTAATGAATTAAAGCCCGAATGAAAAATAGACTTTGGACATTTTGTAGAATTGCTGTCGGAGTAATAGTCCTAATCACCTTTACTCCCTTGGTTACCCCGCCCGGCATAAAAGAGCCTTTCTTTATGGGTATGCCCTATACTTTATGGCTGGGAATTACCATCACCCTGTTGATTGTGGCGTTAACCTGGTTAGGCACTATGGTGCATCCAGGAAACAAGGATTAGTTCATACAAACTAGATTATTAGTTTATGTTTCGAATATTGATCTTCATGGGTATTGTATATGTGAGTGTGCTGTTTTTCCTGGCAAACAGGGCCAAGTCCGTTGACAAAACCTCCAAACAGTATTTGTTGGGCGGATCTAATTTGGGAGCATTATTAGGATTCTTCACCATTGCTGCCACCCTATTCAGTACCTTTTCATTGCTTGGAATGCCTGATTTCTTCAGGGTGCATGGCATCGGAGCCTGGATCTTCTTAATGTTTTCTCATTGTGTGATGACCTTCGGTTTAATTTGGTTAGGTTATCAGCTGCATAAAAAGGCTAAAAATCATTCCTGGCGGGGTATGGCTGGTTTTATGGGACAGAATTATGGCCATAGATTTGCTGGAATTGTAGCCTTTTTTGGGGTCTTTGTCTTTTTAATACCCTATATATCCATTCAGATTCGTGGGGTAGCCATATTCTTAAGTGCAAGTTTTCCAGGTGTTATTCCTATGTGGGCATGGGCTACCATTCTGGTAATCATTATGTTGATTTACAGTGAAGTGGGAGGACTTAAGGCCATCATGCACAGTGATGTTTTACAAGGAGTCCTATTATTGGTGGCCATTTGGATCATCGGCTACAATTGCCTTAATCATTTCGGAGGTGTACGTGCTATGTTTGAGGAAGTTGAAATTGTGAATGAGGCATTGTTATCCGTTCCGGGCCCTAAGGGGTTGTTTGATTTCCAATTTTTACTGGGATCCATGATTGCCATTTCATTAATGCCCTATACACAACCTCAAATTTCCACCCGCCTGGTGATCTTGAAAAACGTAAAATCCCTTTACAAAATGGCCATAAGCCTGGGCATATTTGGTATCATCATTATACTTCCGACAGCTTTTATGGGCATGTACGGGGCTGTCTTGTATCCAGAGTTCAGTACCTCCGAATTTTTGAACAAAACATATATCGGGGATCAGACTAACTTTGTAGCCTCGGTAGTGATGATAGGAATCATTGCCGCCGCCATCTCAACTTCGGACTCCCAGTTATTTGCCTTAGGTGGGGAGTTAAGATCCATTTTAAAAGGGGAGGATCGTAAAATGGTGAAGTATGCCAGGGTCGGAATATTCTTTTTTGCCTTAATTGCCTTGCTTTTTGCATTGATGTCAAGTGATGAACTTGCACTGCTTGCAAGAACGAGTTTTGCAGGCACCGCACTGCTGGCTCCCATGATTTTAACAGGTATATTCTATGATCACGCTCACAGGATAAGAACCCTTCCTTTGCTTACCTTGGTGGCATTACTGATTTTTATCGCCTCACTAGTTGGATGGCTTCCACATCAGGTAACGGGTATCCGTATGGATCTGGCCCTGATCACATTACTGAGCGCAATTAGCCTGCTTATGATATTATTTGATAAAATCAAGAACTCCAGAACTCAAGATTTTAGTTAGGTGGGTGGGTTTTTCCAGATTGGATCTTCGAACCCGGCCTCTTCTAATTATTGTAAATCTAAAAGCCCATATCTAAGCGTGTAAGATGAGGTTTGATAAACAGGTCTTAAGACCTTGCGAAATAACTTAATCTGTAGTCTGGAATTTGTCCATCATGGCTCGATGGCCGCAGGTGAAAGACTACGGATAGCTTCGGGGTTCACTCCCTAAAATGCCGTTTCAGCCCGGAATCGATGGCGAAGGCGCTATTCAGCAGGGAGTCCGCTTCAGCTTCCCTTCCCAGTTTACGTAATGCCAGAGATTTATTGACCATAGCCGGGGCATAACCCGGATCGACCTGCAAAGCTTTATCGGCATTTTGAAGCGCAAGTTCAGGC
>Ga0224508_10003523_pt1 | contig 12925 bp, 10 predicted proteins | sample SF_Jan12_sed_USG_4_FD_170157 | JGI IMG/M metagenome (GOLD analysis project Ga0224508, IMG submission 170157) | Sediment microbial communities from San Francisco Bay, California, United States - SF_Jan12_sed_USGS_21 | ecosystem: Environmental > Aquatic > Marine > Sediment | place: USA...
CGCGGCGCCACTGGTCAGCTCATCACTTCCCGGGGCGCGCCACGCGGAGCCTTCGGGCAGGGCCGTCGCAAACAAGAGGACAACGCCAATAACCATGGAGACCAGTGCCCAGCGCAGGCCCTTGCGTTCGTTGGCCTTGATGTCGTGAACCTCGGGCAAGTCTTCCGCGTCGCCGTCAATTTCCAGGCCCTGCAGGCGTGGCTCGACGACCTTGTCGGTCAGGTACCAGCCAAGGCCCACGATCAGTACCGAAGAGGCGGTCGTGAAGAAGTAATTGTTCAGCGGGTTTACAAGAACACTCGGGTCCAGGATCTGCGCGCCAGCCTGTGTCAGGCCCTGCAACAACGGATCAAGCGATGACGGCACGAAGTTCGCCGAGAAGCCGCCGGAAACACCGGCAAAAGCGGCGGCAATACCAGCAAGAGGATGGCGACCGGCGGCATAGAAAATAACACCGCCCAGTGGAATAACCAGTACGTAGCCGGCATCAACCGCGGAGTGGCTGACGATGCCGACGAGAATGACCATCGGTGTTAGCAGCCATTTTGCGGTCACATTCAACAAGGCGCGAATGCCGGTTGTTATGAAGCCGGTGTGCTCCGCGACGCCGATTCCGAGCATCGCGACGAGCACAACGCCGACTGGATGAAAGTGCGAAAAGTTTGTGACCATGACCGAGAGAAATTCGGTGAAGGCCCGGCCAGACAACAGGTTGTTAATGACGATCGGCTGGCTCGTGCGCGGATCGATAGCCGCGATGGAGACGTAGGACATCAGCCACGATAAAACCCAGACCACGAACAGCAGTACGATAAACAGCACCGCCGGGTCAGGTAGTTTGTTGCCGATGCGCTCGACCGATGCGAGCATGCGTGTGCCAAGGCTGGCCGTTGATTTTTTCTCTGACATGGGATTTTCCCCGTTTTTTGTTTTGCAGAGTTTACGCAATCAGGCCAGCCGCGTCGCTACCAGCCGCAGCTACGGTCTGCGTTTTGTTCCTGCAGATAGCCCATCAGCGGCTTGAAATAGTCGATGATAGCCGTGGCGTCCATTTCCCGCGTTCCGGTCAGCTTCTCCAGCGTGTCGGGCCAGGGGTCACTGGCGCCGGCTTCGAGCATAGCGGTCAAACGCTCGCCCGCTGCCTTGCTGCCATAAATCGAGCACTCATGAAGGTCACCTTCATGGCCCGCGGTTTCGCACAGCGCCCGTTGGAACTGGAATTGCAGAATATGTGCGAGGAAGTAGCGAGTGTAGGAGACGTTCGCCGGTACATGATACTTTGCGCCCGGGTCGAAGTCCGCCTCAGTGCGCTCAACGGGTGCTGCGATGCCCTGGTACTTCGTACGCATATCCCACCAGCTCTTGTTGTAATCTTCGGGCGCAATTTCGCCAGAGAAAACGGCCCAGCGCCATTCATCGATGAGCTTGCCGAATGGCAGGAAGGCTATCTTGTCCAAAGCCTGCTGCATCTGCCGATTGATAATCGCCTGCTCGCTTTGTTCGGCCGACGCAATCAGGCCGACCTCGGCAAGATAACCGGGTGTCATCGACAGTGTTACGGTGTCGCCGATGGCTTCGTGAAAGCCGCCGTTCGCGCCGCCCTGGAACAGCGGCGGCTGATCTTTGTACGCACCCTGATAATAGTTATGCCCAAGCTCATGGTAGATCACGCGTAATTCATCGAAGGTTTGCTTGATGCACATCTTGATGCGCAGGTCGTTGCCGCCGTCAAGGCCCCAGGCGCTTGCGTGGCAGACGACATCGCGGTCGGCCGGTTTGGAAAACATGGAACGCTCCCAGAACGTATCCGGCATTCGCGGCATACCGAGCGAGGCATAAAAGTTCTCAGCCGAGCGAACCATCTCCTGTGGCGAATAATTTTTGGTTCTGAGGGTCGTGTCGACGTCGATTTCTGCGACACCGGGGTATGGCTCAATCAGGTCGTAAATAAATCCCCACCCCTGCGCCCACATGTTGCCAAGCAGGTGCGCCGGAATAGGCTGATCTTGCGGAACTTTGTCCTCGCCGTAAACTTCGCCGAGCTTTGCTCGCACATGACAATGCAGTTCGTCGTACAAGGGTTCGACCTGTTCCCAAAGGCGGCCGGCCTCAGCTTGAAACTCGGTCGGGCTCATGTCGAAACCGGCGCGCCACATCTCGCCGAGGTTGTCATAGCCAAGGTCACTCGCGCCTTCGTTAGCGAGCTCTACATAGCGTTCGTACATTGCTCGCATCGGCGGTGCAATTGTGCGCCACCCCTCCCACAGCTCGAGCAGTTCATCGTAATCTCGCAACTCGGTCATCAGGCCCTCGAGCTCTGTGCCGGAGATACAATCGCCGTCGCTGCGGCAGTACTTGCCGGCGCCATACATGCCTTTGAGGTCGGTGGCTATTTGCATTAGTTCCCGGCGCTTGGCAGCGTCTTTGGGCGCCGGCAACGACGTGCCGAGCTTCAGCAGGTCTATCGCACGACGTGTTTCAGCGCTCAGTTCCTGACCATCGTATTTTGCCGCCTCAGCGACCGTGCGGCTGTGCCACTCGGCATAACGCTCATTGGCGGCGGCGCTCAAGACGGCGGTGTCTTCGGTGATATAGGTTGCGCGCACCCAGCCGGCGGCGCCCAGGTCTGTGCGGAGTTCCCTGAGCTCCTCATTCACTCGAGTGACGAACGCATCGGCAGATTCTTCCGGCGCTGAACTAACAGCTTCCTCCGGTGCCTGTTGTGAACACGCGGCAAGGCCCGTTGCGAGCAGCAGGCTCGCAAGTAGTGTCAAATAGTTTTTCATTGTGTTTCCTGCTTTGTTAATTAGCTCAATGTACGCCGTGCATGCCCCGCCTCAAAATCGGAGAAACGAGCAAAACGAATAAGCCTACCCCGAGGCCGACATACATCAGGAACTCGAACAGCTGTGTGTAGGTCGCCAAAGCGCCAACTGAATCTACGACCTCACCACCGTGTGTGTTAACAGCGGCCATCTTGCCGAGGCGTGTTGCGACAGTTTCTGAGAGCGCCGTCGCAAGGAACCACGTTCCCATGCTGACGCCGACCACCCTGCCAATCGATAGCTTGGTCACGGCAGACAAACCGACCGGTGACAAGCACAGCTCACCCGTTGTGTGCAGCAGGTAAGCGAGAACCAGCCAGATCATCCCAACCTTGCCCGCAGCGTCCGGGAATTGCGCACCGAAAACGAGGGCACCGAAACCAAGACCCGCCTGGATAATGCCAAGGCCAAACTTGACCGGTGTCGATGGCTCGAGGTTGCGTTTCGCCAGCCAGACCCAAAGCCAGGCGAACGGCAAAGCAAGCAGGAAAATGAAGCCCGCATTCAGAGAGCCGAATTGCGCGGCCGTAACGGTTACGCCACCGATTTCTCGATCGACAACCCGATCTGCGAACAAGGTCATCGAGCCGGCGGACTGCTCGAACAGTGCCCAGAAAACCACGGTTGTCAGGATCAGGAACATGAGCACGACCGTGCGGCCAAGCTCATCGGAGTTGTGCGTCTTGAAGCCGTACACCACAAAGGCCACGATCAGCGCAATCGCCGCGTAAACCGTGTATTCGACCACGATTTCGTTGCCGGGCAGGAAACCGAGGTTAGCGGCGGCAGAATAAGATCCGAGAATTATGGCAGCGGCCGCAAAAATATAAGCGAAGGTGTTGCTGCCTGCGGCCTTCTTATGAATCATTGAATACAAAATGATGCCGACTACGGCCGAGATCAGGAACACATTTTGGGTCAGGAGAACAACAGGTTCGTGCTGCACCAGCAGCCAGAACACGCCCAGAACCGGCAAGCTCAAGAGATAGATCGCCCACTCGCGGCTGATCGGTCCGAAAACCTTTTGCTTCAGTTGCTCGGGATCCGACGGTTCGGCGTGGCCGTGGAGAAATCTCTGCCCGTAGGAGAATGATATGAGACCGATTATCATGCCGATACCAGCCGCGCCAAAGCCATACTTCCAGCCAAACGTCTCGCCAAGCCAACCGCAAAGCAGCGTGGCGGTGAATGAGCCAATATTGATGCCCATGTAGAAGATCGTGAAGCCGGAATCACGACGTGGGTCATCTTTGCTATACAGCCTGCCAACGATCGTTGAAATGTTTGGCTTCAGGTAGCCGACGCCCATGACGATCAACGCCAGCGCAAAATAGAAGACGTTGAGGGCGGCCGTGTCCCGGAAGGTCAGGGCTTCGGACAACATCGTGCCGGCGGCCAGTATCTCGCCGCTGGCAAGCGTCAGGCTTTCTGTGAGCACGGTACCGGCGGGATAGTTGATGGCTTTGAAGCCTTCAACTGCCATTAACAAATGACCAAGTGACAGCAAGATACCGCCAAACAGGACGGACTTACGCATGCCGAGATAGCGATCAGCTATCAGGCCGCCGATTACCGGCAGCGCATAGACGAGGCCGGCATACGAGCCAAGCACGTCCAGGCCGTCGCCATCAGAAAACAGGTGATACTTGGTGAGATACAGAAGCAGCAGGTATTTCATTCCGTAGAATGAAAAGCGCTCCCAAAGCTCGGTGGTGAAGCAAACGTAGAGACCTTTCGGATGGCCCCAAAGGTTGTCATCGCTTTGCTCGTCTACCGTGGCGGCAACCAGGTCAGTCATAATTTCCCCCGAACATTAACTGGCGCTGCGGAAAGCTCGCAGCGTGGGCTAGGCATTAAACACTATTTAGGGCGTAACGTGCTACTTGACGGGCGCGCTTTCCTCGGCCTCTTCGGGCTTCCTGGTAAATATGCGCGACATAATAATGCCGCATTCGTAAAGCAGGTAGACCGGAACCGCGAGCAAGGTCTGGCTGATGATGTCAGGAGGCGTCAGAAACATGCCAACGATGAATGCGCCCAGGAATACATACGGCCGTGCTTTGCTGAGCTTGTCGATATTGGTGAGGCCGGTCCATACAAGCAGAACGGTCGCCACAGGCACTTCAAAGGCGATGCCGAAGGCAAGCACGATCATCGTGATGAAGCTCAGGAAGTGAGAGATGTCAGTCATGACTTCCACGCCTTCCGGCGCCACTGACGTAAAGAAACCGAACATCAACGGAAAGACGACGTAGTAGGCGAACGCAATACCGAGATAGAAAAGCAAGATGCTGGTTGCCAAAAGCGGAAAGGCGAAACGCTTTTCCTTTTTGTACAGCCCTGGCGCTACGAATGCCCAGACCTGGTACAGGACCACCGGCATGGCGATAAAAAGTGCCACAAAAAAGGTGAGCTTGAAGGGTGTTAGCAAGGGTGATGCAACCTCGGTCGCGATCATCTGCTGGCCGGGCAATAGTTGGCGAAGCGGCTCGGAGACGAGCGAGAAAATTCGCCTCGCAAAAGGCAGCAGTGCGATAAACACAAAAACAACAGCGGCCGCAACTTTCAAAAGCCGGCCACGCAACTCAATTAGGTGCGACAGCAAGGTGCCTTCGGCGAGGTCTTCGGCGCTGTCGGGCTCTTTACTCACGCGTCATTCTTTTCTTCGTCGCCGACCGGTCCCGGGTCGGGCGCGGCATCGACCTCTGGCTCGGCATCACCCTCGGTCTTCGCCGCCTTTTTCGGGTCGTGCATAGGCGAATAGGTGTCGTCGTCGCTCGGTACTGGCTGTGCGGCGCGCGGCTCAATGCTCAGCGGGTTGCCGTCGAGATCCAGCTCTTCCTCCAGCTGCCGCTTCATAACACGCGTCATGCGCCTGGCTTGTCCAAGCCAGCTGCCGAGCTGGTTCGCAACGCGCGGCAGTCTCTCGGGCCCAAGTACGATGAGCCCGATCATAAATAGAATAAGGAGTTCCGAAAAGCCGATCCCGGACATATCAGAACGACTCAGGATTTGCTGTCGTGGGTCTCGTCAACCGGCGTATTGTCAAAGTCAGCGTCTTTGTCCGATGACTCCGAAAGTTGCTCGGTCGTGGCTTCGGCGTCACTGACTGCCGAGCGAAATCCCTTTACAGCGCTGCCGAGATCGGAGCCCAGCGTGCGCAGACGTTTCGTGCCGAAAATAGCGAGCACGATGACTAGCACGATCAGCAATTGAACCGGGCCGATGTTGGATAACATCTTTTAACTCCTGGGGCCTCGCCCCGTAATGATTCTTCGTGGTTAATAATAGCGCCAAAGACCGCACAATACCGTGTCGGCGTCACACCGCAATACCTCTGATCAGGTTTCGAGCCAAAACGTCACTGGACCGTCGTTGGTGAGTGTAACTTGCATATTGGTACCAAAACGTCCTGTTTCAACGGTATCGAGTCGCTTTTTGCACGCCGCCACCAATCGCTCGAAAAACGCGGCACCCTTTTCCGGTGCCGCGGCCCGGGTGAAGCTCGCACGAGTGCCCTTCTTCGTGTCAGCGGCCAAGGTGAACTGCGGAACCAGCAGCAGCGCAAGGCTTTCGTCAACAAGGCTGCGGTTCATGCGATCGTCGTCGTCGGGAAACACCCGGTAGCCAAGGATCCTGTCTGCGAGGCGCTCGATATCGGCGTCGGCATCGTCCCGATGCACCGCCACGAGCACGAGCAACCCACGCCCGATCTGGCCGACCAGCTCTCCGTCCACGCTGACGCTGGCTTGCGTCACCCGCTGTAGTAGTCCAATCATTTGTTGGTGATTTCCTCAAAAACCCTGCATTCAGCGCCTTTATTAAGGCATCAACGAGATATGAAAGCCATAGTGGTGAGCGAAAGCTGCCAGTGTCACCGGACCGGCCAGTGGGTGGGGTTTCTGCAACGTGGTCAGGGCGAGCCCCGCCACAGGATCAAGCCAGGGACGGCTGGTCCGGGGCACCGCCCCTCTGGCCGGACCAGGGACGGAACGGGCCCCGGTCGATCGATCGGGGCCCAATTAGCCAGCAAAAACCACATTTGTCTAATGAACCCTCAAGAAAAGATCACAATATCCCACCTCTAAGCATAAATGCCGCCAGTGGGAAAAATGATCGCGATTGAGGCGGTTATCGAACCCAGCGTGGGGCAAGGCGCGAGCGCGAGGATGCCATTGGCATAATCGGCGACAGCCAATACACTTGAACGCAGTCATCAGGATGCGCAATGAAAAGAAGACAATTCGTCGGCGGTCTTGCTGCGGCCGCCGGAGTTACGGCGTGCAGCTCGGAAAGCGTTGAGTGCGAAAACGGCCTCGGCCAGCCCGCAGAGACCTTCGAGTGGTCGTGCGTTACATCGTGGCCGCCCAAGTTTCCGGGGCTGGGCATCGCTGTGGATAACTTCGCAGAGCGGGTCGAGGCAGCGTCGAGCGGTCGCCTCAAAATCAAGGTCTACGGTGGCGGCGAGCTCGTGCCCGCGTTCGAGTGTTTCGATGCGGTGAGTCGCGGCACTGTAGAGATGGGCAACGACGCATCGTATTACCACAAGGGCAAGGTTGCTGCCGCGCAGTTCTTTACGGCAGTGCCTTTTGGCATGAGCCACCTTGAGCTCAGCGGCTGGCTGCATTACGGCGGTGGCCTGGAGCTCTGGCGGGAGCTTTACGCGCCTTTCAATATCGTGCCGTTTCCCTGCGGCAATACCGGCGTACAAATGGGTGGTTGGTTCAACAGGGAAATAAACTCCATTGATGACCTCAAGGGCCTGAAGATTCGCATCCCCGGGCTCGGTGGCGAGGTTATCAAGCGCGCCGGTGCGACTCCGATCACAATGCCGGGGTCCGAGATCTTTACGTCGCTGCAAACCGGCGCAATCGATGCTGCCGAGTGGGTTGGCGCCTACAACGACGTCGCCCTTGGCATGCATAAAGCTGCGAAGTATTACTACTACCCGGGTTGGCAGGAACCAGGTGCCGGCCTCGAGCTGATGATCAATGCGGACGCCTGGGCGTCATTGCCGCCGGACCTGCAGGCGATTGTCGAAATTACCTGCCAATCAATTACAACCGACATGATGGCCGAATACACTTATGGAAATGCGATTGCATTGCAGCAGCTTATGGATGATCCGGAAATTGAAGTGCGGCCTTATCCCGATGAGGTTCTTTGGCTCCTGAAGTCGCACGCGCAGGATATTGTTGATGAGACATCCGCGACCGACCCGACCTGGAAAAAAATCGCAGATTCTTACTACGCGTTCCTCGAAAAGTCGACGGAGAATCAGCGCGCCACGGAATGGGCCAACCTCAAGACACGCGATTTGTAATAGCGTTGATGGCGAGTGCGTTAGCCGCCATAGATCCTGTTCGGGAGCCAGGTAACGAGCTCGGGGAATACAGCCAGTAGCAGCAGTGCAAATAACTGAATGGCCACAAACGGAATAACACCGCGATATATCTTTTGTGTTGTGACCTCGGGCGGTGCAACGCCGCGCAAATAGAACAACGCAAAACCGAAGGGCGGCGTAAGGAAGGAAGTTTGCAGGTTGATGGCGATCATGATGCCGAGCCAGACGGGGTCGAGGCCCATTGCCAGTAACACGGGCCCGACGATCGGTACGACGACAAAAGTGATCTCAATAAAGTCGAGCACGAAACCAAGCAGAAACATCACGAGCATAACGACGAGAACAGCACCTATGACCCCTCCGGGAAGCGACCCGAGTACTGCACGCACGCCGTCATCGCCACCGTAGCCGCGAAACACGAGTGAAAAAATGGATGCCCCGATCAGAATCAGAAACACCATGCTGCTGATCCTGAGCGTGCTTCGCATAATTTCCTGCAGGCGTTTGAAGGTCATTTGCCTTCGCGTCGTGGCAAGCAGAAATGCCCCCAGGGCGCCGACGCCCGCCGCTTCAGTTGGCGTGGCAACACCCTTGAGGATTGAACCGAGTACAGCAAAAATCAGAGCCAGTGGCGGCAGCAGCGCGTGCAGTACCTGCAAGAAGCCGACGCTATCGTCCGGGTCGCGCTCGTGCGCGGGCATCGTGTTCGGCCGTAGAAACGCTACGATGACGATGTAGAGCACATACAGGAAGACGAGCAACAAACCCGGAATTAACGCGCCGGCAAAAAGATCGCCGACCGAAACCGTCTTCGGCGAGAAGACGCCCATTTCCAGCTGGGCCTGCTGATAGGCCGAGGTCATTACGTCACCGAGCATGACGAGGATGATTGACGGCGGAATGATCTGACCCAGGGTTCCCGACGCGCAGATCGTGCCTGCGGAAATCTCCGGAGAGTAGCCGCGACGCAGCATGGTTGGCAGTGACAACAGGCCCATCGTCACGACGGTTGCGCCAACAATACCCGTGCTGGCCGCGAGCAACATGCCGACCAGCGTCACCGAAATACCAAGACCGCCTCGCAACGACCCGAACAGTCCACTGAGAGTTTCGAGCAACTCCTCGGCGATACGCGCACGTTCGAGCGTGACGCCCATGAAGACAAACAGTGGCACCGCGATGAGCGTCACATTGTTCATGATGCCGAAGACCCGGTTGGGCAGCCCCGACAATAGCGCCTCGTTAAACTCGCCCGTCAGCACACCGATGCCGGCGAATATCAACGCGGTGCCGCCGAGGGTGAACGCAACCGGAAAACCTGCAAGCAATACGACGATCACCGACAGAAACAAAAGCAGAGCGACCCACTCCATCGTTATCTAATCCGAAGGGCTGCGATCGAACGCAGCATAAGCGAAACGCCCTGCAGGGCGACGGCGACAGGCATCAGGACGACGATGGACTTCATCGCGGGAATCGCCGGGTACGGCAATCCGCCGGGTTCGCGGGATACCTCATGGACAGACCATGAGGCGGCGGCAAAGTCATACGATTTGAAGGCAAGAAAGCCGCACAATGGCAACAGAAAAATCGTGACGCCGAGCAGGTCGACCAGCGCCCTGCCACGTGGGCTCATCTTCCGATAGAAAATATCGACGCGGACGTGCTCTTCATGAAGCAATGTGTACGCAGCGCCGACCATAAACACGGCGGCGTGCATCCAGATGACCAGCTCCTGCAGCCAGATAGCCCCGGCGTCGAACACATAGCGCATCACAACGATGATCGCCGTGATGACAACCATTAAAAGGGTCATCCAGGATATTGCGCGCCCGCTAATGCTGCTGATGCGATCGAACAGGTTCCGGTCTGTACGAGGTGCCGAGTCGGTCAAACGCAGCTTCTCAATGACGCCAGAATGTCGGCGTAATAAGTACAAGCAAGGTAAATATTTCCAGCCGGCCAAGTAGCATGCCGGCGACCGCGATCCATTTTCCTGCATCAGTCAGCGACATGAAGCCGGATGAGACATCGCCGAGCCCGGGTCCGAGGTTGTTCAAGGTCGCGGCGATGGCCGAGAATGCCGAGACCTGATCCAGCCCGGTCAGCATCATTGCCATCATCAGGACGACGAACACAACGATGTAGACAGAAAAGAAACCCCAGACCGCGTCAACGACCCTGAACTGAACCGCCTTGGTGCCCAGCTTGACCGGGATTTCGGCGCTGGGATGAATGAGGCGTTTGATTTCACGAACGCCCTGTTTGTAGATCAACAGAACGCGAATAACCTTGATGCCACCCGCAGTCGACCCGGCACAACCGCCGATGAAGCTCGCAAAAATCAGTGCGACCGGCAATGCTGCGGGCCAGCTCGCATAGTCTGCCGTCGTAAAGCCGGTTGTCGTTGCAATCGATACGGCCTGGAACAAACCGTGGATAATTGTATCGCCAGGCGACGCGTAAACCTGGTGGCGAAACAGCCCCATAACAACCAGCACTGACAGCACGAGCAGAATGACCGCGTACGCGCGGAACTCCGTGTCCTGCGAATAGTGCTTAACCGAAACGTAGCGCCACGCATAAAAGTGCAAAGAAAAATTGATGCCCGCGGCAAACATAAAAATAATGGCAACAATGTCGATAGCAGTGCTATGGAAATAGGCCATGCTCATATCGTGCGTCGAGAAGCCACCGATCGCGACGGTAGAAAACGCATGGCACAGCGCGTCGAACCAGCCCATGCCCGCGGCCATGTAGCTCGCCGCACAGGCAATCGTGAAGGCCAGGTAGACATACCACAGCGCTTTGGCAGTCTCCGTAATACGCGGTGTCAGTTTTGTATCCTTGACCGGCCCCGGCGTTTCCGCCCGATACAGCTGCATGCCACCGACGCCGAGCATCGGCAATACGGCAACGGCCAAAACGATAATTCCCATGCCGCCAAGCCATTGCAATTGCTGGCGATAGTAAAGAATCGACTTGGGTAATTCGTCGAGGCCAGTCAAAACCGTGGCCCCGGTTGTCGTCAATCCCGACATCGACTCAAATACGGCATCCGTAAACGACATCGTTATTGAATCGGCGAAGTACAGTGGCGCGGCACCGAACGTGCCGAGCACCGTCCAGAATGCGGCAACAACGAGAAAACCATCACGCAAACGAAGGTCCTTGCGCGAGCGGTGCACGGGTAACCAGCAGATCAGACCGGCACCCAGGGTTAGCCCAAAACCCTCTACAAAAGGCAGCCACGATGGCTCGTCAAAAATAACGCTGATAGCGATCGGCGGCAGCATCGTGAGACTGAACATCATCAGTAGCAGGCCGAGGATTCGTTGTACTACCGTCCAGTTCATCAGCTGTTTTGGTACCTAGACGAAAGAAACGCCAACCTGGAACAGGTTTTCCAGGTTTTCGATCTTGCGGCGATCGGTCAGGAAGAGAATGACATGATCATCCGTTTCGATAACGGTGTCGTGGTGCGCAATGATGACCTGGCCATTACGCACGAGCGTGACGATTGAGGCGCCCTTCGGCAAATCGATATCCTCTAGTTTGCGGCCGACAACCCTGGATTCGTCCTTGGTGCCGTGCGCGATAGCTTCAATGGCTTCTGCAGCGCCGCGACGCAGAGAATGCACTTTCACAACATCGCCGCGGCGGACGTGGGCAAGCAGTGACCCGATAGTCACCTGTTGAGGCGAAATGGCAACGTCGATCGTGCTGGCCTCGACGAGGTCCACATAGGATGCTCTGTTGATCAGCGCCATCACTTTGTTGGCGCCAAGACGTTTGGCGAGCATGGAGCTGAGAATGTTGGCCTCTTCCGAATTGGTCAGTCCACAGAACACATCGACGTTGTCGATATTTTCTTCGAGCAACAACTCTTCGTCCGCAGCGTCACCGACCAGAACGATCGCCTTGTTGAGTTGTTCGGAAATGTGCCGGGCACGCTTTGGGTCGCGCTCGATGATCTTGACCTGGTTGGTTTGCTCGAGTGCGAGCGCGAGACGCACGCCAATATTTCCGCCTCCGGCAATGACAACGCGCCGCACCGGTTCTTCAAGCCGACGCATTTCGCTCATGAACACGCGAATGTCTTTGCGGTCGGCAATGAAAAAGACTTCATCGCCTTCCTGGATCACGGTGTCTCCCTCCGGAAGGATCGACTTGCCCTTGCGATAAATAGCGGCGATACGAGCCTCGGAGTTGGGAATGTGTTCCTTCAAGGTAGCGATGCGCTGGCCGACGAGAAGCCCGTCCCTGTCTGCTCGAGCGCCGACCAACCGGACTCTGCCGTCGGCGAAATCGAGCACCTGTGACGCGCCCGGATACAGAATCAGCTGTTCGACGTATTCACAAACCAACTGTTCAGGACTGATACGTACATCCAGGGGAATGGCGTCTTGCGTGAACAGGTCTTTGGCATTCATGTAGTCGGCAGAACGAATGCGGGCGATCTTGGTCGGGGTATGAAACAAGGTGTAGGCCACCTGGCACGCAATCATGTTTGTCTCATCGGAGTCGGTTAGCGCCACAACGATGTCCGCATCGTTGGCACCTGCGCGATTGAGGACTTCGGGATATGCGGCATGGCCAACCACGGTGCGAATATCCAGACGATCCTGCAGTTCGCGCAACACGTCGGAGCGCCTGTCGACAACTGTGACTTCATTGGCCTCTTCGCGCGACAGGTGATACGCCGCTGATGAGCCAACCTGACCTGCACCGAGAATGAGAATTTTCATTATTCTTA
>Ga0224508_10003524_pt1 | contig 12919 bp, 13 predicted proteins | sample SF_Jan12_sed_USG_4_FD_170157 | JGI IMG/M metagenome (GOLD analysis project Ga0224508, IMG submission 170157) | Sediment microbial communities from San Francisco Bay, California, United States - SF_Jan12_sed_USGS_21 | ecosystem: Environmental > Aquatic > Marine > Sediment | place: USA...
AGAGGTGCCGTTTCTCGATCTGATTCAAGAGGGCAATATCGGCCTGATGCGGGCGCTGGAAAAATTCGAGCCGGAACGCGGCCTCAAGTTTATCACCTATGCGCACTGGTGGGTGCGGCAAGCGATTAGTCGCGCTATCATCGATCAGCGGCGCACCATCCGGTTGCCGAGCCATGTGGTCGAACGTAAGAACAAACTTCGCACCGCCGAAACCAAGCTGTGGCAAGTGCTGAAGCGGGCGCCCAGTGTGGCGGAGTTGAGCACGGAACTGGGATGGACGCCACAAGACGTCACAACCCTCAGCAGTGCCCGGCAAGTGATGGTGCGGTTGCACGAGCCGATCACGGATGAAGGCCAACGGCTAGAGGAGACGATGGAAGACGACCAAGCTCCTGAGTTGGATGTGGTGGTGGCGCAGGGAGAATTGCAGCATTGCGTGGCGGCATGTCTGTCTGACCTGCCGGAGCGCGAATCCCACATCCTGCAATTGCGCTTCGGACTGAATACGGATCACCCCCACAGCCTGAAGGAAATTGGCGAGATTTATGGTCTGAGCCGGGAGCGCATTCGCCAGCTCGAAAACCTCGCGCTTGAGAAGTTGCGGACCTCCAAGTCCGGAGCGTTGCTGAGCGATTTTGTTGACGCCGTCTAGAGCGCGGAATAGTCCTTAAATTGGGGCATCAAGTCAAAGAGTCTCGGCCATCGGTGACGGATGGCCGTCACGCCCCATTTAACGCCTCAAACCCCGACACGATATCGAGCAATTCCTCCGTGATGGCATGCTGACGTTGATAGCGGAACTCGCCCCGCAAGTCTTCCAAGCGCTCGTCAATGCTGCGTTCAGCCGCCTGCATGGAGGCCAACCGGCTGGCGTTTTCACTGGCCAAGGATTCGGCAAATGCCCGATAGAGTGAGACAAAGAGATGCTGACGCAGCAAGGATGACAGCAGCGGCTCTTGATCCATCGTGAACGCGGGCAGCGAGCGTGACGGCCAGGCTTGCGCCACCAGACGGTAGAGCCGAGTCCAATCAATCGGAATGAGATGGACCATGTGCGGGGTGTAGGCCGCTCCGGATAAGAGACGGTTGTGGAACAGCATCACCCGGTCCAGGCGATGCTGTTCACACCAGGCTTCAATGCGCATCAACAGGTCGTGAACCCTGGGCGTGACGCCGGCGAGCGAGGCGGGCATCGTCAGCGTCTCTTCCACGGGCTGTCCCATTTCCTCAAAGCGAGAGGCTACCCGTGTCCCAATGACAAACACGCAGCGCCGCGATTCCTCAGCTTCGAGTCCGGGCAGGGTGGACAAGGCCGAGGCGGCGGCCTGGTCGTTAAAACGGCCACACAGACCTTGGTCCGAGCCAAACACAATTGCGCCGAGTCGGCCATTAGATACGGATCTCGTCAAGCGTATCGGCATTGCGCCGGCGCGTAGGACGACCTGGAGCCCCAGGTCGACGGTACGGTTGTATTCCGCCAGCGACGCAACCGCTTGCTCATACTGCCGCATACTCACGGCGGCTAAGGCTTTCATCGTCTTCACCACGCTTTGGAGATCTTCAGCGGTATCAATTTTTCGCTTTACGATTTCGATTTCCTGCATGCCGCCGTCATGCCTCCGTTATAACTCTCTGTCGCCTCACGGGCCACCTGCAACATAGCTTGCCGGTCAGTGTCGTCAAGTGCATGGCCGGTTTCGATTTGGGCGCATACCCGGGGCAGATGCTCCACGACGGCTTGGCGCACGGCCTGTGCGGCCGTGTCGATCTCGTCAGGCAGCAGGACATCAAAGCAGCCATCGACCACGGCCACTAGCACGGCGACCTGCTCCGCCGCCGGCATCGGTTCGTATTGGGACTGCTTCAGTACCTCCCGCACCCTGCGGCCGCGTTCAATCGTCTGACGCGTGGCTTCATCCAACCGCGTGCCAAAGCGGGAAAAACTTTCCAATTCCTCGAACTGCGCGTAGGACAGCCGCAAATCTCCGGCCACGGATCGATACGCCGGGAATTGGGCTTTGCCGCCTACACGAGAGACTGATTTGCCGACGTCCACGGCAGGGAGCAAACCTTTGCGAAACAGTTCGGGCGACAGATAGAGCTGGCCATCGGTAATGGAGATGAGATTGGTCGGAATGTACGCGGATAAATTCTGCGCTTGTGTCTCCACAATCGGCAAGGCGGTTAACGAGCCGCCGCCCCGTTCGGGACGCAGGTGGGTGGAGCGTTCCAATAGGCGCGAGTGGATATAAAAAATATCACCCGGATAGGCTTCGCGGCCGGGCGGACGCCGCAACAGCAGCGATAACTCACGATAGGCGCGGGCGTGGCGGGTCAGGTCGTCGTAGACGATGAGCACATCCCGGCCTTGCTCCATAAAATACTCGGCCATACTCGTCGCCGCATAAGGCGTGATGAATTGCAGGCCGGGCGGATCTTCTCCGGCTGCCACCACCACCATGCAATAATCCATGGCGTCATGGGCGTGCAAATCGGCCATGATCTTCGCCACGGACGCGCTGCGCTGCCCGATGGCGCAGTAAACACACAGGACATCTTTATCGCGCTGGTTGATCATGGTATCCAGGGCAATCGCGGTTTTTCCCGTTTGCCGATCCCCGAGGATGAGTTCCCGCTGTCCGCGGCCGATCGGAATCAGCGCATCGACCACTTTCAAGCCCGTTTGCATCGGTACCGTCACCGGAGCGCGGTCGATAATGGCGGGGGCAAGCCGCTCGACCGGGCGCCGTTCCACGGTTCGCACCGGTCCTTTGTTGTCCAGAGGGCGTCCGGTGGCGTCGATCACCCGGCCGAGGAGCGCATCGCCTACCGGCACATCGACGACTCGCCCGGTGCGGCGCACTTCCGCACCGGCGACAAGATCGGAGTGATCCCCCAATAGGATGACGCCGACCTCCTCCGGATCGAGGTTGTATGCCATCCCCAATAAGCCGCCTGGAAAGCGCACCAGTTCCTCGGCTTGGACACTCGGCAGGCCGCTCACCCGTGCGACTCCCTGGCCGACATAGGTCAACGTGCCGATTTCTTGCACGGTCAAGGCCGTTTCGCGCGCTTCCAACGCCTGGGTCAAAGGGGCGAACATATCGTCGAGCATGTCACGTAACATCTCAGTGAACCCTCAAGGACGTCCGGCTAAAGTTTCCATCTCAGTTCCCAGCTCTTGCTCCAGCAAGGCGGCAAACCGCTCTTCCAGGGTGTCGATATGTTGAGCGAGACTCCAGGCGATTTTCCGGCCATGGGCGATGAATTCGATGCCACAGATCAACTCAGGCGCCGTGGTAAATTGCACCTCGATCTGCGGATCGAGCATGTCATTGTGGATCACCTGGAGAATTTGTTCCCGCGCCTCGTCAGGCATGGGAAATGCGCTGCGCACCATGGCGTCGCTATGTGAGCCTTGCAGGGCTGCGGAGAACGTGTCGCGGGTCTCATGATCCAATCCGCGCAGACGTGCAAGGAAGCCCTGAATCACAGCCCATTCGAGGTCCGCATCGGCGAGGTCCGCCAACACGCGGCGCGCCACGGCGCACACCTGCTGTCCGGCCACCTGGCGCAGGTCCTGGAGAAAGGCGGTCTGCTCCTGCCGCAACGTTTGTCGCCAACGGTCCTGGAGTCTCTCGACCTCCTGACGCGCCTGTTCGATTAGCTGTTGACGCTGTGACTCAGCCTCTTCTTTGGCCTGCGTGAGCATGGCGTCTTGCGTCTGCTGCAGCGCTTGCATCCTCTGGTCGTAAACGGCGGCCTGAAGCTGTGCGTCGCTGATCTTCTCCTGAGCCTCGTCCAGGCGCGTCGTGATGTGGTCCTCACGCGCCTGCATCGCGCGTGTGATCGGAGCGTATAAAAAGCGCTTGAGCAAGGCGACCAGGATCAAGAAGTTGACCACCTGGGCCACGATGGTGAACCCGTCGAGCTGCATGGCTTACTCTCCCGCCTTGGCCACGACGTAGCGCCAAAAGGGATTGGCAAAAATCAAAATCATGGTCACCACAAAGCAATAAATCGCGGTGGATTCCACCATGGCCAGGCCGACAAATAACGTCCGCGTGATGGTGTTCGTTTCATCCGGTTGTTGGGCAATGGAACTCAGCGCCTGCGCGACCGCGCGTCCTTCGCCCAGAGCCGGACCGATCGAGCCGATGGCGATGGTCAATCCCGCCGAGACCACCGAGGCCATCCCAATAAGACCCACGTTATCCATTCGATACGTCTCCTTTTCCAGGTGGGTTAACTTCCGTTCGTTCTGCATGGGCGCGCGTCGCGGAGGCGATATACACCATCGCCAGAACGGCGAAGATGTAGGCCTGAATCATGCCGGTGAGCAAGCCCAACGCTTGCATCAAAATAGGGAAAAACAAGGGGACAATGCTGAGGAGAATGGCGCCGATGACCATGCCGCTCATGATGTTCCCATAGAGCCGAACCGCAAGCGCGAGGGTACGAGAGAGTTCGCCCACGATATTGAACGGCAGCATAAAGACAGACGGTTGGATGTAATTTTTGAGATAGCCGAGGAGGCCTTGCCGGGTGATGCCGTAGAGGGGAACGGCCACAAATACGCAGAGGGCCAGGGCGGCGGTGGTCGATAGAGAGCCGGTCGGCGGCAGATAGCCCGGCACAATCGCCAGGAGATTAGAAATAGCAATAAAAATAAAGAGCGTTCCCACAAAGGCGAGATAGGGAGCCGGCTCTTGCTGACCGACCTCCCGGATTTGCTTCCGCATGGCGCTCACGACGACTTCCAACAGATTCTGCCAACGCGACAACCGCGTGGTTGTCGACAGGTTGCGCGTCACGAGCCACGATCCGATGACGAGCAGCGCCATGACGACCCAGGTCCAGACAATCGTGGCGTTGAGCGATGCGGCGCCCCATTGCCAGATGACAATGTGATCCGGACTCGTCGTCATGGTGCTAACCTTTCTGCGGCACAGCCGGTCCCCACCGGCGAATCAAAACACTTCGGGTTGCCAGAAAACCCAATAAACACGCGGCCAGCCGCTCCCATTGACCATCCATCACCCAATAAAATCCCCACCCGCACGCGGCAGAGCGGATCCAAAAACTGCCGAGCGTCAGAATCGCTGGCCAGGACGTAGTGGGAAGCCGCTGTATGGTCATCCAAAGACCACCAAAGTAAAACATCCCCAGTCCGATGCCAACCGTAAACGGGATGCCGAGCAGCAGCAGGCTATGCGTCATCTCGCGTTCTCCTTTTCCCCTCGATACCGCCTTCCTGCTGCACCCAGAACCAGGCGTTGAGACACCCCAGGATCACCCCCATGAATAACAGCATGAGAGTCCATGAATAACGGCTCGGCCAACTGCGGTCGATCCAGACTCCGACGATCACGCCGAGGACGGTGGGAACCGCAACCGACCAGCCCACGACGCCAAACATGCCCATGCCGAACCAGAGGCTGTGGTGGGTCTCACGGCGGGCCTTGAGTTTGCGCGTTTCTTTTGCGCCAATCGTATCGGGAAACTTGCGGTCACCTCTGCTGTCCATTACCCTACCGCTTCTCCCAGTTTGACAAAGCGCCGCACCGTATCCGCTTCGAGCTTGGACAGAATGGCGCGCGCCATCGCTTCACGTTCATCAATCCTGCGAAACTGCGCGTCGATGATCTGCTTTAACTGACCTAAATCCCCTCCCCGCACCGCATGACGGGTCGACACCAGCACGTCCGTGTCACACTTGACGAGGGTGCCTTCGTCCACGGCGAGGCATTCTTCCTGACCGGACAGCGGCACAAACATCAGCAAGCCCGGAACCAGCGCGGCGACAAAATCAACGTGACGCGGCAAGAGACAAAACGTCCCATTTTCGGCCTCGGCGATCACTTTGGTGACCTCGGTGTCAAGCAGAATTTCCGTGGGCAAAAAGACCTTCAGCCGCATATCGTCCCCTACGCCTGACGCCGTATGTCGTCAAGGCTCCCGATCATGTACAGAGCCTGCTCCGGATACTCGGCGAACTCATCTTGCATAATCCGCTCACAGCCCTCAAGCGCCGCTTCCAACGTGACCATTCTGCCCTCCTGGTTGGTAAACTGCTCCGTGGTGAAAAAGGGCTGCGTGAGAAACCGCTCAAGTTGCCGGGCTCGACGCACCGTGCGGCGGTCGTCGGGCGAGAGTTCTTCCAGACCCAGCATGGCTATAATATCTTTGAGTTCCTCGTAGTCGGCCAAGGTCCTGCGCATGTCTTGCGCGACTCTGTAGTGGCGGTTGCCAACCACATGCGGGACGAGCATTTTGGAGCCGGATTGCAGCGGATCAATCGCCGGGTAGAGTCCCTGACTGGCCCGGGTTCGCGACAGCACAATCGATGCCGACAGGTGCGCGAAGGTATGCGTCGCCGCCGGGTCGGTAAAATCGTCGGCCGGCACATAGACCGCTTGCACCGACGTAATCGCCCCGGCGTCCGTGTTGCAAATGCGCTCCTCCAGCCCGGCAATTTCCGATGCCAGCGTCGGCTGATACCCCACCCGTGAGGGAAGCTGTCCCATGAGCCCGGAGACCTCCGAGCCCGCCTGAATAAAGCGGAAAATATTATCAATCAGCAGCAAGACGTCGCGGCGGGTCACATCCCGAAAGTATTCGGCCATGGTCAGCGCCGCATGGCCGACGCGAAACCGGGCGCCCGGCGACTCGTGCATTTGGCCAAATACCATGACCATGTGTTTGAGAACTCCGGCGGTGTCCATATCGCGGTAGAGTTCTTCCGCCTCACGGCAGCGCTCGCCAATGCCACAGAATAGACTGACGCCCTGGTGATGTCGAACCGTGTTGTGAATCATCTCCGTGATCAACACGGTCTTGCCCACTCCCGCGCCGCCGAACAGACCCGCCTTGCCGCCCCGTTCCATCGGCGCGAGGATATCAATGGCTTTAATGCCGGTAACAAAGAGATCCGACGAGGTGACTTGCCGCGCCAGAGGCACCGGAAGCTGATGAATGGAGCGCCACTCGCCATCGGCCAGCGGCTCTTTGCCATCGATCGGCTCCCCCAGCACGTTGAACATGCGTCCGAGGATGTGGTCGCCCACCGGCGCCTGGAGCGGCGCTCCCGTATCCACAATCGCATCGCCGCGCGCCAGCCCCTGGGTGGGAGACAGGGCAATGCCGCGCACGATGTCAGCACTGAGATGACTGGCGACTTCAATGATCACCGTACCGTCATCCCCGGCGCGCAGTTGATGATGCAGCGCTGGCAGATGCGAGGGAAAATGGGCATCGACAATGCTGCCGCGTATGGCGACGATGGTACCGGCCACGGATTGCGGATCGCTTCTCAGCTGCTGCATGGCGCCACACGCCTCGCCTGATCAGGTTGGGTGGAGTTGAACATCGACGCAAACTGATATGATCAGAGACGGGCAAGACTCATGCCATCTGTGGCAGTACCGCTCAATACCGGCGAAGAGACGCCTCTAACAAGGCTTTATGGGCACGGCTGAACCCATTTGAGTGATGATGGTTGGGAAGTGGAGTGAGAAATTGATAAGACAACTTGTCGTTTATTATGACAACTTGTCACCTTGATACACAAAGGCAGAACTGGTTTCAAGTGTTAGGTCGCGGAGAACCGCCTCAAATTAATGAGTGTATAGGCCATCAGCTTCATGCTATAGCGCCGACGTTGAAGGTGCTCAAAGCGCAGTAACAACCGCTTGAATGGCCTTATTTGAGGATATCTGAGATCGTTCCTGGGAAACGTTATCTTCAAACCTTATAAAATGTCAGGCCAATTGGCAAAACTCATAACCCGTTCATTCTCCAATTTCAGGGATGCTTTGATACAGCATGCCCCAACATCTACCGATAAGTTCCCTGTGTGCATAAGTGGATACGGCCACAACCCGTAAAAGCCAGGGGAGACCTCGACATATGGCAGAGGCCCTGCTGACCGCGTTCGGAATTGCTCAACCCCTCAGGCTCCGCAGGGTCAGTGGCCATTTCGTGCATCTGAGGTTGACCCCTGGCAACGCGCGCGGACAGAGGGCAATCCCAAGAGGGTACAGCTGATGGGTTTACCGGCAATGATGAGCTTGCTGCCTCCGCGTACGCGGAGGCAGCAGTGACTCTCCTGTCCAGGACCTCACAGCCGGAGGAAGTGATGATGAGGCGCAGACTTTTTGAGGCTTTGGCCGTAGCGGTATCCCTTTGGCTTGGGGGCGCATCGGTGTCATCGGGAGCCGTCTTGAAAAATCGGATCCTCGTCGTCAACAGCTATCATCGCGACTATCTATGGTGTCAGGCGACCCAGCGCGGGCTCGCAGCGGCCATGTTGAAGTATGGCTACTTGGACACGACCCGGCAGCGCGAGACATTGGCCCTTCAGGATATGGTGGAGAGCGCTAAGGCCGACATCCGCAAGGTGTGGATGGATACCAAACGGCGTAATAGCTCACTGGAGATCGCCCAGGCTACCACCCGTATCATGCAGGCGGCATCGGGCGCATGCCGACAGACGCTAGCTCTCCTCGCGCCTGGGAGATCGTATCACGTATGAGACCACGGAAACCCCAGGGTCTCTCGATTTTTACCCGCCTAGCCCTGGCGTTTATCGGGGTGACCGTGGGGGTGTGCAGCTTGCTGCTCGTCACGACATACAGCTTCTACCAACGCTCGATCACGCAGCACACCCGCGAAAGTTTGGTGCAACAGCTCGCCATTACTCGTGACCGCTTTCTCCAGGAGTATGGGGTCAACCTGACGCGTACCTTGCGCGCCTTGTCCACGTCGGTGGTGTTGGACGATCATCTGTTGTCCTCCCAGGTCGAGCGCTTGATCACAAGCAACAAGGTTCAACGGGCCTTTCAGCAAGCTCTGCGGGACGTCTCAAGTTGTCAAAGCATTGCGTTTGTCGAGCCCCTCGGCAAGGCCGAAATCCGAGCCACGGCTGACCGTACTCGACTTGGAGTGGAGACCCGTCATAGGCCGGTCGGCGCCGCGCCATCGGCCGCCGTGGGCGCCACGACCCGTCTGGTGCGCCAGTTGGCCGCACGCCCCGCCGGCACGATCCATATTGAGGGCCCCTTCATCGACGATCAGGCACAGGTCGGGTTCATCGCGGGTCTGTCCAAATTGGACCTGGATACCGGCGAGCTCGCCGGGGTTCTCCTCATCCAACATCGATTGGCGGACTTTTTCGCCGTCTTAGGGCAAGTGACCGTCATGGGAGCGAGGCCGGTGTGGGTCTTCGCGCCCGATGGGCGTCTGTTGCACCAACCGGCTGACGCATCCGTACGCTTTGATCCCCGTCCCCATCTGCTCCCGGCTGATCAACCCGAGCCTCGCGTCATCACCGTAGATGGGGGGCTGGTGGCGTATCAGGATTACATCCTGCTGCCCGGCCAGCCGTTCTTCCGCGTCGCCGTCAGTATTCCAACCGCCCTGTTGTTCCAGGATCTCCGTCCCGCCCTGCATTTTTTTTCACTGGTGTTTGGCATCTCCCTGGGTGTCGTTCTGGTTCTGGCGCTCACGCTGTCCCGCTATCTCGCCAAACCCATCGTGGCCCTGGCGGCAGCGGCCACCCAAGTGGCGCAGGGGGAGGCCGACGTGCACGTCGCCGTGCAAGCCGGGGGCGAGGTCCAACTCCTGGTCGAGAGCTTTAATCAGATGGCGGATAATCTGCGCCAGACCACGGTGTCACGGGATGCCTTGGCCCAAGAAGTTATCGAACGCCAGCGCACCGAGGCGGCGTTGCACGAGGCCAAGGGTGCGGCAGAAACGGCGAACCAGGCCAAGAGCGACTTTCTGGCCAATATGTCCCATGAGCTGCGAACGCCCCTGCACGGCATTCTCAGTTTTGCGGACCTTGGACTGGAACGCTGGACCACGGCAACCCCGGAACGCCTTGGCCAATACTTCAGCAAAATCCACGTGAGTGGTAAGGTCCTCCTGGCCCTCCTCAATGATTTGCTGGACCTCGCCAGACTCGAAGCCGGAAAAATGACCTTTGACTTTCAACCGGGCGACCTGCGCTCGGTCCTCTCCATGGTCAAGGACGAGTTTCAGTCGTTACTCTCAGAGCGCTCGCTGACACTGCACTACGCGCCCCCCCGCGACCCCGTGTTCGTCTGCGTTGACCGCCAACGTCTCATGCAAGTGCTGCGGAATCTCCTCAGTAACGCGGTCAAGTTCTCACCGCAGAGCGGGACGATCACCCTGCATCTCTCCAGCCACGCGGAAACCGTGCAGGTCACCGTCTACGACCAAGGCCCCGGTATTCCCCCGGACGAACTGGAGACCATCTTTAACAAGTTCATCCAGTCGAGCACCACCAAAACGGGGGCGGGCGGCACCGGGCTCGGCCTGGCCATTTGCCGCGAGATCATGACCGCCCATCAGGGATGCATCTGGGCCAAGAATAGGCCCGAGGGTGGCGTGGTGTTGACGTGTGAGCTGCCTCAAGGGTTGATGGACGCCGCCATCTCTACTGTCGACGAAGCGGCGACCCACTCGCACAGCGGGGAGAGATCGTCGGCAGCTTACTTACCCTAGAGGGAGGCATTCCATGACCTTGCATGACCGTATCTTGATCGTCGATGACCACCCTGGCAATGTTGAAATCCTCGAAGACATCTTAGCTGACGACTACCCATTGGCGACCGCCAGTTCGGGCGAAGACGCCTTAATTCTGGCCCGGACTTTCCGTCCCGCGCTCATTCTCCTGGACATCATGATGCCGGGCATGGATGGCTACGACACGTGCCGGCGGCTCCGGGAGATGCCCACCCTGCGCCATACGAAGATCGTCATGGTATCAGCCAAGGCCATGGTGAATGAGCGCCTATATGGGTACGAGGCCGGGGCGGATGACTATGTCACCAAACCCTTTGATCTGGACGAACTCCGGGCCAAAGTACGGGTCTACCTGCGGCTCAAGTCCGTAGAGGAATTAGACCAGCTCAAGTCGGATGTATTATCGCTACTCAGTCACGAAACCGCCACGCCGCTCAACGGCATCCTGGGACCTCTCCAGCTGCTCCGGGAGACGCTTGAGATGGACACCGAGCAGATAGAGTATCTGGATATCGCCTATCAAAGCGCCGAGCGTCTCCATACACTCTATACCAAGGTGTGCACCTTGAGCGCCCTGCGGGCTGGACAGTGGACCCTAATACAGGAGTCCGCCGACCTGCAAGACGTCGTCGATCAGGCCGTGCAAGCGGTCGCCCAGACCGCGACTGCGTCCCATGTACAGATTGATCTCACCCGGTTGCACGGCGCCCGGGTCCCCCTCGACCGGACGCAGATGCAAGACGTGGTCATGACCCTGCTCGACAATGCGATCCGGGTGAGCCCACCCGCCAGTCAGGTGGCGGTTCGGTTGTGGCGAGAGGTCTCCCACCTCTGCCTGAGCGTGAGCGATCAGGGACCTGGCATCGCGCCGGTGTTCTTGCCGCAGGTCTTTGAACCCTTTGCCCACGCTGATATGCGTCACCACACGGGGGGACACGGATTAAGTCTGCCGATTGCGCAACAGATCGTCGAGGCGCACGGCGGCGCCATCGAGGTGAGAAGCGTCCAGGAAGAAGGGACAGTATTCACCGTGCGCTTGCCGGTGATGGCCGGATGAGGGCTCGATATGGAAGGCCGCATCGCGTTGCGGTCTCAAAGGACGCCACTCGCCCTCCCCTGGGCAAAGCGGGCGCAGACGTCGGGGTATCGCCTATGCGGGACGTGCTGCCCTAGTGTCAACCACACGCCGTTTTTATGGGCAAATACCGAATAGGAGTGACGATGATGGGACGATGGATGCTTCTTGGCGGGTTGTGTACGGTGCTGTGCAGCCTGAGCCCCCATCTGCTCCACGCCGCGAGCGAACTGCGCTTTGGCGTGTACACGACGGATAAACCCACGGCCATGGTGAAAAAACTCCGACCCCTTTTGAATGCGCTGGAAACCGATTTGAGCCAGCGCCTGGGTGAGCCCGTGACCATCCGCATGCAGGCGGCCCGAGACTATGCCCAAGGGTTGCAGGACCTGGTCACCGGCAAGGTGGATATGGCCCGTTTGGGACCTGCCTCTTACGTACGGGCAAAGGCGGCCAATCCCCAGATCCGGATTCTGGCCATGGAAAATCACCGTGGCGGCAAAACCTTTCACGGCGTGATTTGTGTGCACGCTGATAGTGCCATTCACCAAGTTCGCGATCTGAAGGGTAAACGCTTTGCCTTTGGCAATGCGCACTCAACCTTCGGCCGCTACTTGTCGCAGCAGTACCTCCTGGATCACGGACTCACCGCTTCCGATCTCGCTGGGTTTGCCTTTTTAGGCCGACACGATAAGGTGGGAGAAGCAGTTGGAGCCGGCGGGTTCGACGCAGGTGCGCTCAAAGAAAACACGTTTGATAAGTTGGTGCGCCAAGGCGTTCCGCTACGGGCTCTGGCCAAACTGCCCATCGTCACCCGCCCTTGGGTAGCTCGTAGTGGATTCCCCGAGCCGTTGTACCGGGCTGTCCAGGACGCCCTTCTCCAACTGAAGGCGCCCAAGGCGCTCAAAGCGCTCAAAAAAGATGGTTTCCTCCTGGGGCGCGATGCCGACTACGATGGAATTCGGGCGTCCATGGCGCGGGCGGCCGTCTTTGATCCCCACGGCGTGATGGCGGTGGAGTAGCCCGATGCCGCACTCCCCTCACGCCACACCACACCGACCTTGGCTCTTGAAACGCCAGCTAATGCTCGGCCTCGGAGGCATCATATTGCTTGCGGGGCTGGTGGTGGGAGAAGTGGTCCGTATTCTGGAAACGCAGTATCTGCATCACCCGCTGAAGCAGCATAGCCGACAGATGCTCTCGATGCTGGCCGCCGCGTCGCTCGACGCCATTATCAGCGAGGACCGGCCAGTTCTCAAAACCATGGTGACGCAATCCGTGCGGCGCGATCCCCAA
>Ga0224508_10003525_pt1 | contig 12917 bp, 9 predicted proteins | sample SF_Jan12_sed_USG_4_FD_170157 | JGI IMG/M metagenome (GOLD analysis project Ga0224508, IMG submission 170157) | Sediment microbial communities from San Francisco Bay, California, United States - SF_Jan12_sed_USGS_21 | ecosystem: Environmental > Aquatic > Marine > Sediment | place: USA: California...
GCCCGGGGTGTGCCGGCGGACTTCATCGAGACCGGCATTACGACCATCGACCTTATGAATAGTCTCGTGCGTGGACAGAAGCTGCCGATCTTTTCTGGCGGGGGCCTGCCTCATGCCCGCATGGCAATTCAGATCGCACAGTATGCGCGTACCCGCAGTAGCACGAAAGAATCCTTCGCGATCGTCTTCGTCGGTATCGGTGTCCCTTACAACACGGCTGAAACCTTTCGCCAGGCGATGGAAACCAGTGGCGCGCTCGAACATACGGTGATGTTCCTGAATCTCGCCAGTGACTCGAGCGTGCAGCGGTTGCTGACGCCACGCTTCGCGTTGACCGCGGCTGAATACCTAGCGTTTTTTGAGGGCAGGCACGTGTTGGTACTTATGACCGACATGACAAACTACTGTGAAGCACTGAGGGAAGTCTCGGCCAGTCACGCCGAAATCCCTAGTCGCAAAGGCTACCCTGGCTATATGTACTCTGACCTGGCAACACTTTACGAGCGGGCAGGTTGTATCAAGGGGTTGCCCGGCACCCTTACGCAGATGCCTATCCTCACTATGCCGGCCGATGACATCAGCCACCCCATCCCAGATCTCACTGGTTACATCACGGAGGGCCAAATCGTTCTCGATCGTGACCTAGACCGCCATGGGATTTACCCGCCGGTAAAGGTGCTGCCCAGCCTGTCACGGCTGATGAAAGACGGCACGGGGGAAGGCTATACGCATGCCGATCACCCGGCCCTGGCCAACCAACTCTACGCTGCCTACGCGCGTGCCGTACAAGTACGTGTGCTGGCAAGCGTGGTGGGTATGGAAGGGCTGCCCGACGTCGACCGCAAGTACCTGGCGTTCGGCGATCGATTTGAAGAGAAACTGATCCAGCAGGTGGGGACCCATACGCTGGAACGAAGCATGGACATTGGTTGGGAGCTCCTTAAAGCACTGCCCATAAGTGAGCTCAGTCGCCTGAGTGATGAGCAAATCGAACAATATCTTGGTGAATCGTAGGACTGCAGGAGCAAGTAACGATTTCAGGTGGCAAGTTTCTACTGTCACGTTTTTCCCTTGCCACTTGTTACGTGCCAGTTCGAACTTGGTTTCACGACTCACGCAAGGAGTAAGTGATGCCTGACGGCATGCGTGACAACACGCCAACCCGCGCCGCGCTACTAGAACTGAAAGAAGAGCGTCACGTGGTGCACGAAGGCTATGATTTCCTCGACGAGAAGCGATTGTTGTTAGCGGCAGAAATCCTGCGTCAGCTAAGGCGTTATCAGGACCTGATGGGCGAGTTCGAGAGTGCGCACCGTCAAGCGGCGACGGCGCTCACCCAGGCGGCGGCACGTCATGGCCTGCAGGGACTTGAAGTCTATCCCGCGGTAAAACTGGAGGCGGCTCGCATAACGACCGTGAGACGATCTTTTCTCGGCGTGACGCTGGTCGAAAGCACGCTGGCGCATGAGCTGCCAGAAGTGGAAGTACGGGCGATGAATCCTTCGGCGGAGGCGCGCCACTGCTGCCGTCTCTTCGGTGACGTTCTCGAACACGTGGCGGTGATGGCTGGGGTCTCGAGCAACCTTTTTCGGTTGATGGCTGAATACCGTCGCACCGAACGACGTGCCAGGGCACTCGAAGATGTCATTCTTCCCGAGATAGAAGAAACGCTGCACGACATGGAGATGCACTTGGAAGAGACAGATCAAGAGGAAGCTGTTCGGAGTCGATTGCATTACAATCGTTAGCGGCCAATTGCAGGACGTGGTCATGGTTTTCGCTCGCAGGCGATCAAACGATAACGACGACTGCAATGGCGTCGGTGAATAATGAGCCATCCCCCTAAGCCCCCGGGGAGCGGCGACGACGTATCTGGCATGGAAGCGCCAGGGCCACCTTCTGCTGTTTCCACACCGCATGCCGCGCCGGGCGATGTCGTGCTGACGGCGCTGCACGGCTCGCGTCATGGACTAAGCCACGGTGAAGCGGTGGCCCGGCTTGCGCATTATGGTCGCAATGCGCTACCTCGCCCGAGACCGCCGAGCGTTGCCCGCGTTTTCTTGCAGCAGTTCCTCAGTCCGTTGATCTATGTGCTGGCGGCGGCGGCGTTGTTGTCTTTGGTGATTCAGCATTGGTCTGACGCCGGCTTCATCTTCGCAGTGCTGCTCGTCAATGCCGTTATCGGCACGGTCCAAGAGTATTCTGCCCAACGTGCTGCGGTGGCGTTGCAGGAACTGGTGACCACCACCAGCCGGGTACTGCGGGAAGGCGATGCCTACGAAATCGACGCCGAGGAACTGGTCCCCGGCGATATCGTGCTGCTGGAATCGGGAGACAAAATCCCTGCCGACGTGCGCCTGCTCACTGGTTACGACCTGCAGGTGGACGAGTCCCTGCTCACCGGTGAGTCGCTACCGGTGCTGAAAGATGCGCGCGCGCTGTTGAAAGTGGATATCGCCCTCGGCGACCGCATCAACATGGCCTTCGCTGGCACCCTGGTGAGCCGCGGACGCGGACGCGGGGTGGTGGTAGGCACGGGGCTGCGCACACAGCTGGGGTTGCTTGCGGCCGCCGTGCTGGGTAAACGGCCGACCAAGCCACCGCTGCTGGTGCGGATGGAGCGGTTCACCCGTCGCGTGGCGATTCTGGTCGGTGTGGCAGTACTGATCATGGCCGCGGTGGCGATCACGCGCGGCATGCCGCTGAGCGAAATCTTTTTGTTGGCGGTCGCGCTTGCGGTGTCGGCCATTCCCGAGGGACTGCCCGTGGCACTCACGGTGGCGCTGGCGATCGGCATGCGGCGTATGGCCCGACGCAACGTAATCGTGCGCCAGCTGGTGGCAGTGGAGGGTCTCGGTTCCTGTACCTACATCGCCACCGACAAGACCGGGACGCTGACCGTAAATCAGCTCACGGTGCGCCGTATCGCCTTTCCCGGCCAGGGCATGTGGAAGGTCACCGGCGAAGGTATGGAACCCGAAGGCGTTATCCTCACGCCGCGGGGCACGCCTTCCCCAGAGGAACAGGCGCTACTGGAGCGCTTGTGCCAGGCAGCGGTTTTGACCAATGACGGCTTTCTCGGGCGTAGCGATCACGCCTGGACTCATCACGGCGACGCGGTGGACGTGGCCCTGCTGGTGATGGCCCACAAGGCCGGCATTATAAAGGCGGAAACTACCAATGCGTTCCCGGAGTTGGCCAGCGTTCCATTCGAATCGGAGCGCCTGTTCTCTGCCAGTCTCAACCACGTCGGTGGCAGACGACGGGCGTTCGTCAAAGGTGCGTTGGAACGGTTGTTACCGATGTCCAACACCATGGCTGCGCCCGGGCAAGACCTGGCTTTGAATCGACCGCTACTTGAAGCTGAAGCGCACGCGCTGGCCACCCAAGGGTATCGAGTGCTGGCGCTGGCGGCTGGGGATATTGAGCTGGGACCGGGCGAAGTGTTCTCCGAGGGGCATCTGCAGGGGCTTACCCTGGTTGGCGTGGTGGGCATGATCGACCCCCTGCGCCCCGAGGCGAAGGGCGCTGTCGCCGCCTGCCGGGAAGCGGGCATCGAGGTCGGTATCGTCAGCGGCGATCACCCCACGACCTCGTTTGCCATCGCCCGGGAACTGGAATTGACGGAGCGTCCGGATCAGGTCATCACCGGTTCGGCGCTGAGGCAGGCGAGCGACATCAATCAGATCACCCGCGGCGCACGGGTCTTCGCCCGGGTAGAGCCCCGACAAAAACTGGATATTGTTCAGTCGCTGCAACGAAACGGACATTTCGTGGCGGTCAGCGGCGACGGCGCCAACGATGCCCCGGCGTTGCGGGCGGCCCAGGTCGGGGTTGCTATGGGGAAGAGCGGCACCGACGTGGCACGGGAGACGGCGGGCCTCATTATCACCGACGACAACTTCGCCTCCATTGTCGCCGGTGTCGAGGAGGGGCGCATCGCCTATGCGAACGTGCGCAAGGTGATCTTTCTACTCATCTCCACTGGGGCGGCGGAGATCGTCCTCTTCACACTGGCACTTTTTACTGGGCTGCCGCTGCCGCTGCTGGCCGTGCAGTTGCTTTGGCTGAACCTCGTTACCAACGGTATCCAGGACGTGGCGCTGGCTTTCGAGCCCGGTGAGGGCGACGAATTGCAGCATCCGCCGCGACCACCGCGGGAACCTATCTTTAATCGACTGATGGTGGAGCGTGTGGTCATCTCGGCGCTGATCGTCGGCACAGTTGCCTTTTTCCTGTTCCAGTGGCTGCTGACCAGGGGTTTGGCGCTGGACGAAGCGCGCAATGGGACCTTGTTGTTAATGGTATTGTTCGAAAATATCCACGCCTTCAATAGCCGGTCCGAGACACGCTCGGTATTTCAGCACAATCCATTACGCAACCCACTGCTTTTGTTCGGGACGGCGGCGGCGCAACTGGTGCATATCGGCGCCATGTACACGCCGTTGATCAGCGACGTACTGCACGTGCAACCAGTATCACCGCAACACTGGTTAGAGCTACTAGGGTTGGCGCTGACGGTGCTGCTGGTGATGGAGCTGCACAAGGCCGTTCGTCGCTGGCGTTAAAGACATCACCGCTGTCGGTCTGACGCCCCGCCCCATCGCTGGCCCCAGGAAGCGGGCACGCGAACACGTCATTCTCCCAGCCTGGCAGCAGCGCCCGAAATGGAACCGACTTAGACGGTTGAGCGCGTACGCAAAGGCAATTTTCACGAAGACGTGCTACTATCGATTGCAGGTAAGCAATCGTGGAACAACAAGTACTCTTCGACCCCGATCTGATCCAGCGCTACGACAGAACCGGTCCGCGCTACACTTCGTACCCGACGGCGGTGCAGTTCCACGAGGGTTTCGGTGAGACCCAGTACCGTATCCGTGCCCCGGCAGCGAATGACGAAGCAAAACCGCGCCCGCTTTCGCTTTACTTCCACATCCCGTTCTGCGCCACCGTCTGCTACTACTGCGCCTGTAATAAGATCGTGACGAAAAACCGCGCGCACGCGGTCGACTACGTGGACCACCTCAAGCGTGAGATCGAGCTGCAAGCGCAACTGTTCAGTCGCGAGCGGGTGGTGGAGCAGTTGCATTGGGGGGGCGGTACGCCCACTTTCCTCAATCATGGTCAGATGCGCGCGCTCATGCGTACCACGGCGAGGCATTTCAACCTGCTGGACGGCGATCGCGGCGAGTACTCGATCGAGATCGATCCGCGCACGGTGAACGAGGAGACGATCGCGCTGCTACGCGATCTGAGCTTTAATCGCATGAGTCTCGGCGTGCAGGACTTCGAGCCCGATGTTCAAAAAGCGGTCAACCGCATTCAGTCGGAAGAGCAGACGCTCGCCGTCATGGACGCGGCCCGCCGCCACGGCTTCAAGTCGATCAATGTCGATCTCATTTACGGTCTTCCCCTGCAAGTGGTCGATGGCTTTGCCCGCACGCTCGACAAGATCATAGCCGCCAGTCCCGACCGTCTGTCCGTTTTCAATTACGCTCACCTGCCTCAGCGTTTCAAGGTGCAGCGCCAGATTAACGAGGCCGATCTGCCCACACCCGAAGAGAAGCTCAAAATCCTGCAGTTGACGGTCGAACGGCTGACCGAGGCTGGCTATGTCTACATCGGCATGGATCACTTCGCCAAACCAGATGATGAGCTTGCCGTCGCACAGCGCAACGGCATGCTGTGGCGAAACTTCCAAGGTTACTCGACACATGGGAACTGCGATCTGATCGGTATGGGTATGACCGCTATCGGCATGATCGGTGACAGCTATGCACAGAACGTGCACGGTGTGGAAGACTACTATCAACGCATCGACGCGGGGCGCTTGCCGGTGTATCGCGGCGTCGAGCTGACCAACGACGACCGCCTACGGCGCGAGATCATCATGCAGTTGATCTGTCACTTCGCACTTGACATTCCGCGGTTCGAGGAGAAGTGGCAGATCAAGTTCAATGACTACTTCGCACCGGAATGCCGCGAGCTCGAAGTGATGGTGTTAGACGGCCTGATCGCGTTGGAGGACGACATACTGCGTGTGCACCCAGCCGGCCGACTTTTGATTCGCAATGTCTGTATGGTTTTCGATCAGTACCTGCATAAAGACCCTGTTAAGCAGAAGTTTTCACGCGTTATTTAAGGACACAGACGACAGCCCGTCCGGTTGCTTCAAGCAGATTCTTGTTCGCGCAGCACCTTGATCTGGAACAGGGTATTTCGTTCTTCTTCCTCAAGGCTGGCTTCGATGAATCGGATGGTATTGCGGTATTTGGGAATTACGTTGTAGCGTAGCGCGTTGACGCGCTTTTGCGTCTTGCGCTGCTCTTCCAGTAAGCGCCAGAGCGCAGTCTCCGCCTCGCCAAGTCGTGCCAGAACGAGTGCCATGGTTCCCAGGGCCACGCGCGTTTGGTCGAGGCTCGTGTCCGTTCCCATCAGTGCCACCGGCTGTAACGGCAAGCGTTCGGCCGTAACCGCAGGGTACTCGACGCCGAGGCTACTGCGCGGCAAGATGGTTACATCAAGTGCCGGCGGCAGGCCCAAAGCCAACCGACGCAGCTTTCTGCCGCCGATGCGCATATGGGTAATGCTAAGCCAGCGATAGGCGACCTCGAGGGCAGTACGCGCTTCGCCGCGCAGCTGGCGGTACTGCGCCAGTCGCTGGTAGACGAGTCGCGTCAGCAACTCTTTCTTGCGCTCGAGTAGTGTGTGGCCCTTCTCAAGAAACGCGACCTGCCGCCTGAGGGTCAGCAGGGTGCTCTTCGTCGGCGGAATCTTCAGACGTTCTTCCATACCAGTTTGCTCGCTCTGCAGAAACAACCTCCCAGTTGTGATATTTCTTCAAGTCGGCCTCGGTCACCCGGCCCAAGGTTTCGGGCGGCAACAGCGAAAGTAGCTCCCAGGCCAGGTCCAAGGTTTCGACAATGCTCCTATCTTCCTGCTCACCCTGGGTAACGAAACGCTTCTCGAAGGCATCGGCAAATGCCAGGTACAAGCGGTCGCGCTCCGAGAGTTCCTCGGCGCCGATGATCGACGCGAGATTGCGTGCCTCGAGGGCACGCGCGTAGGAAGCATAGAGCTGACTAGCGACGCGCGGATGGTCCTCGCGCGTATCGTCCTTGCCGATGCCATCCTTCATCAGGCGGGATAAAGAAGGCGGCACCGTTACCGGCGGATAGGCCCCTTGATTGTGCAGTTCGCGGCTCAGCACGATCTGCCCTTCGGTGATGTAGCCAGTGAGGTCCGGGATCGGATGGGTGATGTCGTCGCTGGGCATCGACAGCACCGGGACCATGGTGATCGAACCGTGACGATCATGAATACGCCCCGCCCGTTCGTAGATTTCTGCCAGGTCAGAGTAGAGGTAGCCTGGGTAACCCTTGCGCGCCGGCACATCGCCCTTGGCGGTGGCGACCTCGCGTAGCGCCTCCGCGTAATGGGTCATATCCGTAACAACCGCGAGCACATGCCGGTCCAGGTCGAATGCGAGATACTCTGCTGCCGTCAGCGCCGTCCGCGGCAGGATTAGGCGTTCCATCGGGGGGTCGTCGGCAAGGTTAATGAACATCACCACATTGCCGAGCACGCCGCTGGATTCGAAATCTTCTTCGAAGAAGCGGGCGTCGGTGTGCGACACGCCCATGGCGGCGAACACCACTACGAAGTTCGCCGCTTCGCCGAGAAGCTTCGCCTGCCTGACGATCTGTGCCGCCAGTCGGTTATGGGGCAGCCCAGAACCTGAAAAGATGGGGAGCTTTTGTCCCCGCACTAGCGAGTTCAGCCCATCGATGGTGGAGATTCCGGTCTGAATGAATTCGCGTGGGTAGGACCGGGCCGACGGGTTTACCGGCGCACCATTGACGTTACGCTTAAGCGCGGAGATTATCGGGGGACGCCCGTCCTTGGGTTGCCCCACGCCGTTGAAGACGCGTCCCAGCATGTCGGGTGATAGCGGGAGCGTAAACGGCTCCTCGAGAAAGCGTACCCAGGTGCGCTCAAGATCAAGGTCGTCGGTACCTTCGAAGACCTGCACCAGCACCGTCTCATCGGAAGTAAGGATGACCTGGCCGTTGCGCTTACGTCCACGGTGGTCTCGGACTACTACCCGGTCACCGAGGGGAACACCGGGAATACCCTGCATGAAGAGCAGTGCACCGCGGGCCGCGGTGGCCATGCGGTATTCCTTTTCCTTCATGCCGTTTGCTCCTTGACGCCAGCGTACTCGATACGAATACGGTCGAAGGTCTCGTGGATCTCCTGGTCCAGCTTGCGGAGTTCCTCGGTCTGGTCGCTGCTATATACGCTCTTGATGCGACGCATCTTGGCGAGCAAGGGTAGTTGTGCGATATGGTCGACCGGGACCTCGAGTTCGAGGATGTCCTTGCCCTCGTGATAGATCTTTAGGGCGAGATCAAGCAGAATAAATTGCTTGCGTGGTGATGCGTAACTGTCCACTTTATCGAGCGCGCTCTGCTGGAGCACGGCTTCTTTGAGTAGACCGGCGCCCTCGAGCACCCAGCGTTGGGCAGGAGACAACGCCTCCGGGCCGACCAGATTGACGATGCGCGCCAGTTCATCGGCCTCGGCCAGTAACGCCAGCGCCTCAGCGCGTCTTTGCGCCCAAGCCGGGTCGACATGTTCGGCCCACCATTTCGCCGCCGTCTCGACATAGCCAGAGAAACTGTCGTTCCAGCCGACCGCTGGGTAGTGGCGGGCATCGGCGAGCTCCTTCGTAAGTGCCCAGAACGTTCGCACCATCTCCTTGGTGTGGCTGGTTACCGGTTCGGAGAAGTCGCCACCTGGCGGCGAGACCGCGCCGATCAGGCTCACGGACCCGCGGTTGCCGGCCAGCGTCTGCACGCTTCCGGCGCGTTCGTAGAACGCCGATAGCCGTGATGCCAAGTAAGCCGGATAGCCTTCCTCGACCGGCATTTGTCCCAGCCTTCCGGCCACCTCCCGCAGTGCCTCGGCCCAACGGCTGGTGGAGTCGGCCACCATCACCACATCGTAACCTTGGTCGCGGTAGTACTCGGCAATGGTGACGCCCACGTAAATGCTAGCCTCCCGCGCTACGACCGGCATGTTCGATGTATTGGCCACTAACAGCGTGCGTTCCATCAGCGATCGGCCGCTGTGCGGGTCGGTAAGTTTTGGGAAACTTTCCAGGACTTCCACCAGTTCGTTGCCACGTTCGCCGCACCCCACGTAGAGCACGATGTCCGCGTTCGCCCAGCGCGCGATCTGTTGTTGCACAATGGTTTTGCCTGCCCCAAAAGGACCCGGAACCGCCCCGGTTCCGCCTTTCAACAACGGGAAGAACGTGTCCAGGATGCGTTGGCCCGTCATCAGCGGGACGGCGGCATGATCCCGCGCCCGGTAAGGTCTCGGCCTGCGCACTGGCCAACGGTGGAACAGCTTCAGTTTGTGGACGTGGCCAATGCTATTGCGGATGCGGGCGATTACTTGATCTACTGTATAGTCTCCGGCCGGCGCGTGCTCTAGCAGCTCGCCACTTTGCGCCGGTGGTACCAGGATGCGATGCACCACCGTTTCGGTCTCTTGCACCGTGCCAATGATAGTGCCGCCGCCCACATGGGTACCGATGTCGAGCGCGCTTGCCGGTTCAAACTGCCAGACCTGCTCACGATCGAGCGCCGGCAGTTCGAGCCCGCGGGCGATCTGGTCACCGCTTTGCAATCGAATCGCCTTGAGCGGGCGTTGTACACCATCAAAGATCTGCCCCAGGAGCCCGGGGCCCAATTCCACTGACAGCGGATGACCGAGCGCCTGCGCTGATTCACCGGGACTCAGCGATTCGGTAGATTCGTAGACCTGAACTTGCGCTTGGTTGCCGTCGAGGCTGATCACCTCGCCAACCAGGCCCAGTCGGCCGACGCGGACTTGCTCACCGTTGTGCACGCCCTGCAGGCGAACCGTTACGATGGGCCCGTTGATTTGGACAATGTTACCCATGGAAAAGCGGTCCCATGTGTACCGGGGAAGGAAAGAGCCGTGCGAGGATCAGCGTATGCAGCTCCTGTTCGAGTCGCTCTATACGCCCCTCAAAGGTATTGTCGACGCTGATTCTTCCGTCCTTGCTGTTGACGCGCACGCCACCCGTACAGGAGGCGAACTCGGCTGACAGCGACACCCGCGTTTCGGGCACGGCCGCGCGCGCGATCTTGTCCCAGCCCTCAGCAAACCGCCGGTGATCGATGTCATTAACGGTAGCAACCAGTTCCTGTTCGCCAATGGCGCTGGCCGCCTCGGTCAGCAGCGCCTTGAACACAGGCAGATACCTCGGCTCGTCGGCGCTTAACTCGGCCAGCGCCACGCCGACGCCCTCCATTACCGACTCCACCAATGCCCAGCGCAAGCCATCGAGTTCCGCCTGCCGTTGGATTTCGCTGGCCTGAACTAGACGTCGATATTCCCGTTCCGACTGCGCTTTGGCCGCCAGCAGCTCTCGGTCTTCGAGCAGTGCAAGCTTCTCGGATGAGGCCTGGAGGATGCGTTCGCGAGCGCGATTGCCCTGACTGATTTGTTCCTCGGCCAGGGCTTGTGCGCGCTGGAGGATCGCTTGTTCGAGCGTGTCGACTTGGTCAGCCGTGTTCCTAGGGTTCACGGCCGCTCCTTAAGGGCTGATGGTCCGAGGACACGTAGAACCAGTTTTTCTACTGGCGGTTGATAATCCAAGGGCGCGTGTAATGGCGGTACCTCGGTTACTACGATTCGTCCGCCGGCCCTGCGCACGCGATTTAGGATCGGGCTACCGGCGCGTGCGAGCCCGTGCTCGAGAAACACCAAAGCCTTTTCTTTTTGCTCCAAGAGTTCGGTGAGCGTATGCTCGACGTCATCCGGGGTGGCATCGGCATGGGTCTCGAAACCGAGCAGGGTGAAGCCTTCCGTCAGTGCCTCACCCCCCATCGCGATAATTCTCATCAGATCTGTCCAAGCAACAGGATGGTCACCACCAGGCCGTAGATCGCGATACCTTCGGCGAGACCTAAGTAAACCAGTGTGCGACCAAAAGTCTCGGGCTTCTCGGCAATCACAGCCAGCGACGCCGCCCCGACAGGCCCCACCGCAATACCGGCACCGATGGTGGCCACTGCGGTCGGCATGCCGATGCCGATCAGCGCGAGCCCCAGACCTACCGAGATCTCTTTGCCAGCCTCAGCCGCCGCCGGTTGTGCCATGACGTCTTGAATGGCTAGCAGCACCAGGCCAACTTGGGCGATCACAAAGATCAAGAGATTGGCACCTACGGCACCTTTAAGCCAGCGGCGAACTTTCGCGTCTTTACGCAAAGGCCGCGCATCGAAATATATGCCCATGGCGATGATTCCCACCAACGCCAGAGTCATTAGTGCTATTAGCCAGTACATCGCGTGCTCCTCTATCTTGGTTTGTTGTCGGCTCCGGCGAGCCGTCCCGGTGATTGATTAGACAAGCGTAACCGGCTCGCGACGCTAAAGTTGCGCGCGTTCCGAGTACACACCATATCGCTCAATCCTGGACTGGCTGCGCAATCTTCCCTCACCCCCTGGCGTTCAACCTGGCGCCGAGCTGCAGGGGGCGAAACTCGCGCCCGTCGCCACTGAAGAAACGGGAAAAACCTTCGTAGTACTCGAGGCGCAGCACCTGAATGGTGACGATGGCACCTTCGAGCACGATGATGAAAATATTTCCAAGCACAACCGTCAGCCAGTGGCCGGTTACGCCCATCATGTCGGCCAGGGTAAAAACGGCGACGGCAAGCGCTACATGGTTCAAGCTGAAAGCAGCAACACGGAGGAACGAAAGCGTGTTGGCAAGATACTTGACGATCGCCTCGAAGCCCTCGATGAAAACCACTAACGCCTTCTCACCCAATCTACTTTTATTCTTACGCCACTTGTAGGCAAGGATTACGCTAATGGGGACCAGTAGTGCCAACATTTCAAGCAGGCCGAACCGACCCTCACCCATCCACTGGAAACCGCCATAAAGCCCACCCAAATATAACGCGATGCCGGCGAGGCCCTTGTCGTCGAACAGCGCCTCGCGAAACCGACCCTCGGTGATTAGATTGTGCACCGTCAAGGCACTAACAATAAGAATGAAGCCGATGCCCCAGTAGAGTGCGACCATTAGCATCAGCATGGGATCAGAGAGCGGACTCATCCACAGCGGGTGTACCAGCTCCTCGTAACCGAAGACGCTGCCGTAAAGGAAGCCAAACGCAATCGACGAGATACCCGCCGCCACAAAAGCCGGTACCATGATGGGAAAACGCCTGCGTATCGCCAAACCGATGACAACAATTACTGCGCCATGTCCTACATCTCCGAACATCATCCCGAACATTGCGATGAAGGTGGCGGTAAACAGGAGGGTCGGATCTATTTCGCCGTAACGCGGCACGCCGTAGTTTTTTACCAGGGCAGTGAACGGTTTCAGTAAACGCGAGTGACGCAGCACAGACGGCACCTGCGAACGCTCATCCGGCAACGGGTCGCGCGCGCGCATTATGAAAGGTCCGCTGTCCGGGCCATGGAGCGCTTCGCTTAGGGCGGGCACGCTGTCCGTTGGCACCCAGCCCTCCAGCAGTGCCAGGGCACCGCGTCCCCGCGCCTTGGTTCCCAGCTCTGCGTAGGGTGCGGCGACGCGTAGCGCCTGCCAGGCGACGCTGAGTTCGTGCCGATACTTCCGCCCCATGTCCTCGATCTGCTTGAGCTTTGCGGCTACCTGGTGGTCGAGCTCGGTATCTTGGGCGCTGAGCTCGTGGTCGATTTTTTCGGGGTAGTCGCTGAACTCCGGGGGGATGGTAATGGGACGGAAGTCGGCGGCCTCAAGCAACCCCGTTATATCCTCACTGGACTCGGCCGGCCCGACAACGACCACGTAGTCAAGCTCCGTGGCCGCGTGAAAAGATC
>Ga0224508_10003526_pt1 | contig 12917 bp, 6 predicted proteins | sample SF_Jan12_sed_USG_4_FD_170157 | JGI IMG/M metagenome (GOLD analysis project Ga0224508, IMG submission 170157) | Sediment microbial communities from San Francisco Bay, California, United States - SF_Jan12_sed_USGS_21 | ecosystem: Environmental > Aquatic > Marine > Sediment | place: USA: California...
ACATCATCCAAGTCACGCAAGATTTACACACACACGTCGCCACCACTGGCTGAAATAATCCGCGGTATTAACAAGTTCAGCAACAACGTCATGGCGCGACAATTGTTATTAACCCTGGGTTGGAAACTACTCGGTGAACCGGGCACGTCCGACGCCGGCTCCATCGCTGTTAAACAATGGACACGTCAACGCAATATTAATATGCCGTCGTTGTTTATCGATAACGGCTCCGGTTTATCGCGCAGTGCACGTGCATCCGCGCAGGGTTTGGGTGAATTACTGGAATTCGCCTACCGCCATCCCTTTCGCTCAGAGTTCATGGCATCTTTACCCTTGATAGGTTTGGAAGGTTCAATAGCGCGGCGCTTCACCAAAGGCCCACTTAAAGGCCGTGTGCGTATCAAAACCGGTTTGATTAACGGCGTACGCGCCATGGCCGGCTATGTCTACAGCCAAAGCGGTCGCACCCATATAGTAGTATCTCTGCAAGAATACCCGACCATTCACCAGGGCATCGGCACGGCAGTACAAAATGCTTTACTACGCTGGGTTTTTTTGAAGTAACAATTTTGCAACAAACGTATTGCTCAGATTACCGATGTAGAAATTCGAGAATAGAATCTGCTACCGGCTGCGGATCATCCAGATGCAAATGATGTTTCCCGGGCAGCGTAACCGTGGTGAGATCGGAAATTGAGCTGCAACGTTCGCTTAGACCATCTCGACCTACCAAATAGCCTTCTTCGCCTAATACCAGCAATGTCGGTGCCAGGATACGTTTAAGAAAAGACAACACTTGTGGTTCGGTTAAGTAGACCGGTGTCGTCAGCGTCAATTTTTTATCGGTACGCCAAGTAACTCCCTCAACAGTTTCTTTTAAATTGCGCATCACAATTTGTGCAGCAGATTCTTTTGTCATATCGTTTACTTTCAAACGTGCAGTGATGGCATCATCGGCGGATGCATAAGTCGGCATGGAATTATTGTTCAATTTATCTACATGACGCACCGCTTTGGCCAAGCGATCCGGCGCGTCATCCGGTTCGTCGGTCAAAGGTCCGACGCCTTCAATTAAAATCAGTTCACTGATGCGTTTCGGTGCAATCGCTGCTACCAGTGCCGCCACATTCGCGCCCAACGAATGACCCAATAGACAGAATTCATTCCAACCCAAGGCATCCGCGGTATCCAGAACCACTCGCACATAGTCCACCAGATGGTAGGGACCATGCCAGTCCTGATGATCCGATAGTCCATGGCCTGGCATATCAACAGCCACAACACGATACCCTTTCAGCAACGGGCCGAGTGTCGAAAAACTCGCGGCGTTATCCAACCAACCATGCAAAGCCAATACGGGTTTTGCACTTTCTTTTCCCCAAGCAATGCCGGCCAGGCGGTAATTCGGAATATCGATAAAATTTTCTTCACACATAATTATTGTTTTAATGTATTGATCCTAAAAGATCGTCATTTGATTCGTAGTTATTTCATCAAAACTGGTGTCGAGAAAATGCAACACGCCGTCCGCTACCGGTTTTAACTGTTTTTCCTGATAATGATCGTAGTCCAGTTGGGTTGGATGATTGTCGACCGGTTCCGGACCTTGGGGTGTGATCACATAGTCTACCCATTTACGCCGCTTTTTCGATTTACGTGCCGCCTGTACATGGGGTGGTACATTGAGTTGATAGGCGTCCAGCGGACGACGTAAGCGTTTGCGGTAAACCAGCTCGGCGTCTAACTCACCTTCATACAAACGCGCTACGATATCGGAAATATAGTCTTTATAAGGTTCGTTAAAAAATACGCGTCGGTAGAGTTCGCGTTGAAACGACCTCGCCAATGGCGTCCAATCCGTGCGTACGGTTTCCAGGCCTTTAAATATCATTTCAAGCTCGTCGTCTTTACCACGCACACATCCGGCATAGCGTTTTTTACTACCGGTGGTGGAGCCACGCACGGTCGGCATTAAAAAGTGTACGAATAAATTCTCAAATTCGATTTCCAAATAACTTTTTACTTTATGTTCTTCCTGAATGATATCAGTCCACCATTTATTCATTTGTTTCGCCAACACAGTGCCCGTATTCTTGGCTTGCGTTTCATCTACACCATCACCAAACCAGACAAAAAGCGAATCAGTGTCACCATAAATCACCTGGTAACCTTGAGATTGAATGTAATCGCGACTACGGGTAATGATTTCATGACCGCGTCGAGTAATACTACTGGCTAATCGTGGATCAAAAAAACGGCATGCAGTAGTACCGAGCACACCATAAAACGAATTCATGATAATTTTAATCGCCTGGGACAGCGCCTTGTTATTGCCTCTCTTTGCGATATCCCGTTGATGCCATAGCGACTCAATCAATTCAGGCAAGATTGCCCCTTCGCGTACAAAGCGACCACCGGAAAAACCGGAAACCGTTTTGTCCTCCGAGGCGACAAGACCCTTTACCAATCCAAATGGATCAATCTGGAACGTGCGAATAATACTCGGGTACAAACTTTTAAAATCGAGTAGCAGGACATTCTTGTATAAGCCTGGCCTGGAATCCATCACATAGCCACCCGGACTTTCGCCGGAGGTTTTGCCGTGACCAATGTCCGGCGCCACCATGCCTTTACGGTGCAAGCGTGGCAGATACAAATAATCAAATGCCGCTACTGAACCGCCATGTCGACCGAGCGCCAAACCGGTCAGACGTGAACGTTGTACGGCGAAATCAATTAATTCGGTCCTGGCGAAAATTTCTCTGACCAAACGGCAATCTTCAAGGTTGTAATGCGCTAACGCTGTCTTATCCTTGCGAAACCAGTTTTCGATATGCTTGATTTTGTCTTCACCCGATGCGATCAACTTGCCGCGGCCCAACACCTCGTGCGCAACCGCGTCCAGGGCAAAGGATTCGAACGACCAAAATGCCGAACGCAAAGTATCGATGCCATCCAGCACAGCACGCCCCGGCACCCGCGCTACGCGCACACCGTTTGGCCCATTCGGTTGTAACACCGCGGCCCACTCACCGCCGCGACCAATACGAAAATCGACCCCAAATTCACGGCACTTATGTTCGATAAAATTTAAATCGAAGTTAATGACATTCCAACCGATAATCAGATCAGGATCGTACTCGTCAATCCATTCAAGGAAGGCTTGCAACAATGATTTTTGATCGCGAAAAAATGTAAGCTCGTATCCGTCCGTGTTCGCATCCGCGATCGGCTTGCCGCTGTTCAACATGAACACGCTTTCGTACTCCGCGCTTGAAACCGCGATGGAGTACAACAGCGTATTATTTTCTCCGGTTTCGATATCGACAGAGACCGCTTTGAATTGCGGCAGGTAGTCGCTTGGCTTTAACGAAGGGTTGGTGAACTCGATATGGTTCTTTTTCCGCGCGCCCTGTCCGTGAATTTCAATTCCGGCGGTAATGAATCGTTCCATCAAAAAGCGATCAGCTGGTTTGATATCTGACTCGTAAAACGTCACGCCTTTTCCCGCAACGGCATCACGGATATTTACCATTTGCGCTTGCGAGTTGAAATACAACCCATCCATATCCAACCCGTCCATGTTGGTCAACTCCAGGGGCTTACGCTCGGCGCTTGCAATTTTCTCATTGTGTTGCCGCTCTACAAAACACACGGCATTTTGCGTGGGGAATACAACACGCGCCGCGCCTTTATCCGTACTTACCCACAAACGTAATTCCACACCCTGCGCGGTATCGCGCCAATCACGGGTTACAATAAAGCCCTGTGTGGCAGTGGGAGGCTGTGCTTGAGTACTCATTATTCCTTCAAACTGTTTAAATGCTAAAACTACTATCCGATCTAAAACGCGTCGTTAGTGTCAGCGAAGACTTAATCTTTCTCGCCGGGCGCAGTTTACAACGCCGCGCCCTGCGCAACGGCATATTAGTTGCTCTGGCTTATGGCTCCACATTATTGGGCGTCAAAGTATCCGGCTCACAACAACTTACCGAAGAACAAATTCTTGGGTTACTGGTAGCGGCGTTTGCGTCTTATCCCGCCGGTACCTTGTTGACCCGTATCTCTAATTTCCTGACCCGTGGAAACCTCAACGCAGCTGCGGCCGGCCATTTGCATCTTACCAGCCACTACAAGCAATCGCGTATAGCCGAACATCTGGGACGTATCTGGGACGGTGTTTTTCGTTACGAATCGTCTATCAGTCGTGACATACACGATATTATCAACGCCCGTGCAGCACTCAAGATTACCGAAACCGCTCTGCACGACACATTATCCTCGTTGCCACGCTCTTTGCGCGACTCCTTGCACCTCAACTCAACAGCGGACGAACAAGCATTGTGTCAGCGCGTGTTAACCGGTTATTCACACGACTCCGGTATCGAAGCCACACGTGAGATGTTTATTTACACCGGACACTATGCCTTGTGCACACCACTGCCACAAATCCTGCAACGTCATCAGGTCGGATTCGACATTAGTGCGCTGGAAGACTGGTATGAAAAAGGTCTGTTTGCCTACGAAGATTATCCGGAAAAATCGTTTGGCCGCGATCCGTTGATTCGTGAAATAAGGTATCTGACCGGTAATTGGTTTTTCAATCGCATGATTGATCTGATCACACCGGAACCGGTGTCGTCATTTTGGTATGCCCTGACAGCGCGTAAATGCGGCGTACTCATCGGCAAAGGATTGCGCGAAATGAATGACCGAATTCCACCCGGCTACACCCGCGACTATTTTAATGCTCAACATTTCATTTGGCCTTCGCCCGAAATGGATGACGCAGTGGCGACTTACTTCAATGAGGACATGAAATTCGCGCTAATTGAATTACGCAAAAATTATTTACGTGATCTTTTTTCAAGCAATGAACGCGTTGCACGGCATCATGTTTTCAGGTTATTCGCACGGGACTTTCGTAAAATATTTAAACTGCGGCTGGCATTTGACGTCGAATATGCCGCCGGCCTGCTACAAACTACGCCACACGAAGACATCGAAAAAATCAATAAACACTTTAGTGCCCAAGCCTATTCGCTTGAAACAATCAACCATGCTAAACAACATGCGCAACATTGTTTGCAGTTGGCAAATAAAGTTCCCGAGTTATTGGACAACGTGACATTAAACAGCGGTGCACGACGCGCCATAAGTATCGCTGTGTATTGTGATTACCGGCGGCTCAAATCACGACTGTTGCGTGCGGAAGATTCCACCAAACATCGTGACAAAATAAAACAAATTGCTCTCGATCTTATTGATAATCAATCCGGGTTCTCCGACCGTCTGGTGCGTTTGCGACTATTCCATGTTCTTGTTTTGATTCAAATGGATATCTATTGGGATGTCGTAAAGTGGCATATAAAACCCGCTATACCACAAGCATAAATAGTATTAAAAGTCTACATTGAGTTATTCGCCTACTCGCGGTATTTTATTGTTTCAAACAACGAGGGACTGATGGCGTTTTTCTCTCGTATCATGCTGGCAAAGCCCAGACTATTGCTTAAGCAAATAATCATTATTTCAACGAGGGTTTGGTATGAGTAAACAATCCAATGCGGCGCAAAGCCCCTCACCACAAAATAGTTTCACATTAGTCGATAACAGTTCCGGTGAAAGCTTTGAGCTACCGGCTCTTGACGGTGCTATCGGCCCGCGTGTTGTCGACATCCGAAAGTTGTACGCAAATGCGGGGATTTTCACCTATGACCCCGGTTATACATCGACGGCGTCGTGTTCATCGGAAATTACTTTCATCGACGGTGAAAAAGGCGTGTTGTTGCATCGCGGCTATCCCATCGATGCCCTGGCCGAAGGCAGCGACTACATGGAAGTTTGCTATCTACTGTTGTATGGCGAATTACCATCGCCGGAGGAGAAGATAGACTTTGTAAACGATATTACCCACCACACCATGCTGCATGAACAGTTGGTGCAGTTTTATCGTGGGTTTAAACGCAGCGCGCATCCAATGTCCATTATGGTAGGCATAGTCGGCGCATTGTCTTCGTTTTATCATGACGGCACCGATATTACCGATCCTGAACAAAGACAGGTGGCCGCACACCGTTTAATCGCGAAAATGCCGACTATTGCGGCCTATGCCTTCAAATATGCGTTAGGCCAGCCATTTAACGCACCGTTAAACAAACTGTCCTATTCAGAAAACCTGGTACGCATGATGTTCGCGGTTCCCACGGAAGAGTATGAGATCAATCCGGTAGTGGCTAAAGCCATCGACCGTATTCTCATTTTGCATGCGGATCATGAACAAAACGCATCGACCTCGACGGTTCGACTTGCAGGTTCCTCCGGCGCTAATCCGTTTGCCTGTATTGCCGCTGGCATAGCGTCCTTGTGGGGTCCTGCGCACGGTGGTGCGAACGAAGCGGTATTAAAAATGCTGCACGAAATCGGTTCGAAAGACCACATTTCAGAGTACGTCAAAAAGGCACAAGACCCGGGAGACAAATTCAGACTCATGGGTTTTGGTCATCGTGTGTACAAGAACTATGATCCGCGCGCAAAAGTTATGCGTGAGACCTGCCACGAAGTGCTGGAAGAATTGGGCGTACAGGATCCCTTACTCGAATTGGCGATGGAGTTGGAGCGTATCGCTCTGGAAGACGATTATTTTATCGAGAAAAAACTCTATCCGAATGTTGATTTTTATTCCGGTATTATCCTGAAAGCACTCGGTTTTCCAACAAATATGTTTACGCCGATGTTCGCGATAGGACGAACGGTCGGATGGATCGCGCACTGGAAAGAAATGTTGGGCGACCCTGAAAACAAAATTGGCCGGCCACGACAACTTTACGTGGGTCAGCCAAAACGCGATTTCACCTCACTCGAAAGCCGCCAACACAGCGAGAATAAAACCAGTTGGTGGCGTTTATGGGGTGGCCCGAAGAACGAGAGTTAACAAGCACGTTACCCGGATTTAGTGCGGTAATTTGTATACCGTAAGGCGTAAACTATGCGCAAGAGTAACTTGCTGTAGGCCTATACATTGATTTTTTCCAAGTCATCAATCAATACTGATCCTGTCTTCACCCGATTAGCGGACTACTATCGGGCGGACGAAACACAAGTCGTCAACGAACTCATCGCCGCCGCGCAACTCGCGCCGGACAAACTCGACCGCATCGCCGAGCGTGCGCGCAAGCTGGTTACCGAGGTGCGTAAATCCCGACTGGGCAAAGGCGGACTCGACGCCTTCCTGCACGAATATGGCCTGTCCAGCGAAGAAGGCGTGGTGCTCATGTGTCTTGCCGAGTCTTTACTCAGAATTCCCGATGCGGAAACCGCTGACCGGTTAATTCGCGACAAACTGGGTGATGCGGATTGGGAACAACATTTGGGTCACAGCGATTCATTGTTCGTCAACGCATCGACCTGGGCCTTGATGCTTACGGGTCGTGTTGTGGCTTTGCGCAACTATCAACAACAAAGCCTGGGTTCTGTCTTAGGCCGGCTTGTATCCCGTGTAGGCGAGCCGGTTATCCGCCAATCCGTAACCCAGGGCATGCGCATCATGGGTAAACAATTCGTCATGGGCCGCACCGTCGATGAAGCTTTGCAACGCGCGCGTGAAAACGACAATGCGGCCTACCGATATTCATTTGACATGCTCGGTGAAGCGGCGCGCACCCGCGCGGATGCGGAGCGCTATTTCGACGCTTATCGACGCGCCATCCAACGCATTGGCGAATCATCGCCCAAACTCGATCCGATTCGGGGTCCGGAAATCTCGGTCAAGCTGTCCGCTCTACACCCGCGTTACGAATACTCACAACGCGAACGTGTCGTGCCTGAACTAACAGCAAAACTTATCGAACTGGCCAAACAAACCAAGGAGATGGGCATTGGCCTGGCGGTCGACGCCGAGGAAACCGACCGTCTTGAAATATCGCTGGAAATTATCCAGAAGGTGAGTGCACATCCCGACTTAAAAGACTGGAATGGTTTTGGATTGGCGGTGCAGACGTATCAGAAATGCGCCTTGCCGCTGATTGAATGGCTAAGCGATATGGGGCGCGATCACAAACGACAACTAACGGTTCGACTGGTCAAAGGCGCGTATTGGGACATGGAAATCAAACTTTCCCAGCAACAAGGGCTGGACGGTTATCCGGTATTTACCCGTAAAGCCGCTACTGACGTTTCATATATTGCTTGCGCAAAACGCCTGTTAGCCGAGCCAGGGGTATTTTATCCGCAGTTTGCCACGCACAACGCACATTCCATTTCAGCCATTCTCGAAATGGCTGGCGAAAACCGAAACTTTGAATTTCAGCGCTTGCATGGCATGGGTGAAGTCTTATACGAGCAACTCATAAACGATAAAAATGAAAATATCGCATGCCGAGTTTACGCGCCAGTGGGCAGTCATGAAGATTTGCTGGCCTATTTAGTACGTCGCTTACTGGAAAATGGAGCGAACAGTTCATTCGTTAATCGCATCGTGGACGAACGCGTTCCACTGGAACGTATCATCGCCGACCCGATAGAGAAGATTCGCCGTATCGAGCATAAACCTCACCCACGCATACCGTTACCTTGCAAGCTGTACGGTAAGTCACGAAAAAACTCCGCCGGAATCGATACCAGCGACACACGAACACTGACGACTTTGGCAAAGCGGATGCACGCAGCCCGCGAACAAACCTGGGAAGCTTGTCCCATCATTGGCGGCGCTGCGCAAAATGGGGAATCGACTAACGTCGTCGATCCATCCGATAACCGGCGTGTGATTGGTTCGCTGGTAAACACATCTACTGAATTGATCGACCAGGCCTTGGGTCGAGCATATAAAGCACGCTCCATCTGGAGCGAGACGCCGGCAGTCGAACGATCCGCTTGTTTAGAGCGCATGGCGGCTTTACTGGAACAAAATATGCCGGAGTTAATGGCTATCGCGGTACGCGAAGCGGGTAAAACTATCGCGGACGGCATTGCGGAGGTACGCGAAGCCGTGGACTTTTGCCGTTACTATGCCGAACGTTGTCGCGCCGATTTCGCTGAGCCGATTGAAATGCCAGGGCCTACTGGCGAATTGAATCAATTGTCGTTGCATGGACGGGGTATATTTATTTGCATCAGCCCATGGAATTTTCCATTGGCAATTTTTACCGGACAAATTTCTGCCGCGCTAGCCGCCGGGAATGCGGTCATTGCAAAACCCGCTGAGCAAACACCGCTGATCTCCTCGAGAGCGGTTCAATTGTTTCATGAAGCCGGTATTCCCGGTGAGGTATTACATTTATTACCTGGCGACGGCACAACTGTAGGCGCCCCGTTAGTTGCGGACGAACGTGTTGCCGGTGTTGCATTTACCGGTTCGACTGAAACTGCAAGACTGATTCATCAAACCCTGGCGGCAAAACAAGGGCCGATTGTTCCACTCATCGCCGAGACCGGCGGGCAAAACGCGATGCTAGTCGACTCATCTGCGTTACCCGAACAAGTGATTGTCGACGTTCTCGCATCTTCGTTCCAAAGTGCAGGCCAACGATGTTCCGCGTTACGTGTTCTATTCGTGCAAACCGACATCGCCGGTAAATTACTCACCATGCTGGCCGGGGCAATGCAGGAACTGGTTATTGGCGATCCCGGACTATTGCGAACCGATGTTGGCCCGGTTATTGACCAGGCAGCTTTGCAAATGTTGAATAGTCATGTCAATTTCCTGAAACAAAACGGACGCCATATTCATACCTGTGAATTACAGGATGATTGCAAACACGGCACTTTTTTCGCGCCCTGTGCCTATGAAATCGATTCTATCGACGTGTTGGAACGTGAGGTATTCGGCCCTGTTTTGCATGTGGTACGTTTCGAGGCGGACAAACTGGATTCCGTTATCGATAACATCAACGCAACCGGTTACGGCCTGACTCTGGGCATTCACAGCCGTATCGATGACACTATAGAACATATTCATCGCCGCCTGCATGTAGGCAATACTTACGTCAATCGTAATCAAATTGGTGCCGTGGTGGGTGTACAGCCTTTTGGTGGCGAAGGCCTGTCCGGCACCGGCCCCAAGGCCGGCGGCCCGTCCTACCTGCACCGTTTCGCTACCGAGCGTACACTGACCATTAACACTACCGCCCAGGGTGGCAACGCTTCTTTGTTATCCCTGCAGGAAGAATCCTGACACGTTGGCCGCTAACCATTCGGGTACGTTCTAAACGAGTGATTTAATTTCAGGCTGACAACACTTTTTTTTCATTTCAACCGGCGATTCTTCTTTCCAACGCCGGTGTTTTTCTTCACAATCGCCATCCGTTGTTGTTTTAAGTACAAGGAAAACATTCGTGTTCGCGACCCCGACTTTTGAAGCGTTACGTGCATCCTGGGCATTGTTCGCCGGTATCGGGTTTATCATGCTGGCTAACGGACTGCAGGGGACTTTGCTCGCCCTGCGCGCATCCATGGAAGGATTCAGCGCGACCACGGTCGGTATGTTTATGTCAGGCTATTTTATCGGCATGATTGTCGGTTCCATACACACACCGCGTCTGGTGGAACGTGTCGGGCACATTCGCGTGTTTGCCGCCCTCGCCTCGGCGGCGTCCATTTCGGTATTGATACACAGTTTGTGGGTCAACCCCTATAACTGGGGTCTCATGCGTTTCGTTACCGGTTATTGCTATGCTGGATTGTATATCGTTGCCGAGAGCTGGCTTAATGATCGCGCCACCAACGAAACCCGCGGACGCATATTGTCAATTTATGGCGTTACCGTTTTTGCCGGCATTGGCATCGGCCAACTATTACTCAATGTCAGCCACCCTTTCACCGCCGACCTGTTTATTCTGTCCTCGGTACTGGTGTCATTCGCGCTGGTACCAATTTTGTTAACCGCTCGTCCGGCACCCACTTTTTCGGTAACCAGTAAAATCAGTGTGATGGAGTTAGTGCGTTTGGCGCCACTCGGTGTATTCAGTAATTTTGCAACCGGTATTGCGCATGGAACGTTGTTTAGTCTGGGCGCGGTGTTCGGGCAACAAGTCGATTTGTCCGTGCAGGAAATTTCCTGGTTCATGGCGTGTTTTTTATTTGGTGCCGTGTGTATGCAGTGGCCTATCGGGCTGGTGTCCGATCGTTTCGACCGGCGCACCATTTTAATTGCAGTCAGTTCAATCGCCTGTCTAACGGCACTAAGCGCCGTTTGGCTGCCACATGAGGGATGGTGGTTGTATGCCCAGGCGTTTTTGCTGGGCGGCACTGCGCTGCCAATGTATTCATTGTCAATCGCCTGTGCTAACGACCGCCTGCCCGCCGAAAAAATGGTCGGCGCCAGCGCGACTCTGGTATTGATCGCCGGAATTGGATTGGTACTCGGACCGATTGTGGGCTCATTAATGATTGACCGCATTGGCCCACAAGCATTCTTTTTGTGCATTGGATGTTCATTTGGATCGATTGTGCTGTTTGCCATGTATCGTATAAACCGGCGCCGCTGGAAAACCGTCGAAGAACAAATGCCTTATATTCCGGTCGTGGATACCGGTTGCTCGACCGTAGCCGCGGCGCTGGCGGCGGAAACGGCAATTGAACAGATGGACGAAGCACAAATTGACGTGGATACTGAAGTTACACTGCAAGGAGTTACGCCATGAGCCACCCAAGCTGCGGCCAGGCCCTGGTGCCGTTACTGGAAAGCTACGGCGTTAAACATGTGTTTGGCATACCCGGCGTGCACACCACGGAACTCTATCGTGGGTTGGGCGACTCAAAGATCAAACATATTTTGGTGCGGCATGAACAAGGCGCGGGTTTCATGGCCGACGGTTATGCACATGCCAGCGGTGAACCCGGTGTATGTTTTATAATCACCGGCCCCGGTATGACCAATATCGCAACGCCTATTGGTCAAGCGTTCTCTGACTCCGTGCCCATGCTGGTGATCTCGACCGTTAACGAAACTCACGTACTAGGCAAAGGATATGGCCGCCTGCATGAGATCACCGATCAGGCGGCCGTGACCAGACCATTAACCGGACTGACTCACACCGTGCGTGATGCCGGCGATTTGCAAGACGCGATTTATCAAGCGTTCGATGCGTTCAGTTCAAAACGCCCACGCCCCGTGCATATCGAGATACCACTCGATGTCATTATGCAACCGGTTGCGGATCCTTATGAATCAAGAATTCCAGCTCAACCCGTGCAAGCCAGTGAACAAGACATCAAGCGGGTTACTGATTTAGTTAATGAAGCTAAACAAGTCGCAATAATTATCGGTGGCGGCGTACGTGCGGCGGGCGAATCAATAGTCAGCGTCGCGGAAAAACTCAGCGCGCCTATGGTCACCACCATCGCGGGTAAAGGCGCTGTCGCCGACGATCATCCCTTGTATCTCGGTACCACCCTGCCCCAGTCCGCGACCCAGGAACTATTAAAGAGCGCCGATGTGGTGTTGTCGCTCGGATCGGAGTTAGCGGAAACCGATGTGTGGCGCGAGCAATTGCAGTTCGATGGCATACTGGTTCGCGTTGACATCGATCCGGATGAATTGAAGGATGACCGGTTTCCCGATTGCGTCAAAATCGAAAGCGATGCAAAAGATTTCGCTCAACAATTGAATGCAACAATACCCGACGCGACCTCCCAGGGCGAATCGGAAATCGCCCAGCAATGCGTAGCCGCCATCCGGCAAGAACTCGCTGAGGCGGATGACGACTTGCGCAAAAAACACCGTAAAGTTCTTGGTATCGTGCGCGATGCCTTGCCTGTTGACGCTATCGTCGCTACCGACATGACGCAGATAGCTTATGCAGGCAACGAAATTTTCCCAACCTCCATGCCTGATCGCTGGTTACATCCTATCGGCTACGGTACTTTAGGTTATGCGCTGCCCGCCGCCATCGGTGCGAAACTTGCGCAACCGAAAACAG
>Ga0224508_10003527_pt1 | contig 12917 bp, 10 predicted proteins | sample SF_Jan12_sed_USG_4_FD_170157 | JGI IMG/M metagenome (GOLD analysis project Ga0224508, IMG submission 170157) | Sediment microbial communities from San Francisco Bay, California, United States - SF_Jan12_sed_USGS_21 | ecosystem: Environmental > Aquatic > Marine > Sediment | place: USA...
CTTGCTCATCTTTGGCTGTAATTAACCTCTCGATTTCCTCTTTTGATCTTCCCAAAGGACACAATACCATCTATCTCTGCCACTACCGCCGGGTTTGATGGATTACGAGCCTCAAACAGCTCCGTGACTCTTGGTAGACCACCGGTAATATCCGAGATCTTACCTAGATTTCGGGGGATCTTGGCAATGATGTGTCCTGATTCGATATGGTCTCCATCTTCTACGGATAAATAGGCACCCACCGGAAGGTTGTAGGTCCGCAATGTCCGACCATCTTTTCTCAACAACCGAACTGTAGGAATCTTACGTTTCTTCTTTGATTCCACAATTACCTTCTCGGCATATCCAGTTTGATCGTCTCGTTCGATACGGAATGTTTCCCCTTCTTCAATTGCTTCAAATTCCACGACTCCACTATGTTCCGAGATGATGACTGCGTTAAATGGATCCCAGTCGCACATGGCATCGCCTTTTACTACTTTCTGCTTATTCTTGACATAAAGACTTGAACCATACGGCACATGCACGGATGTAAACAATTTGCCAGTCTTGGCATCCACGATCCTAATCTCACCCGTCCTAGAGATTACGATGTCTTTCGTTTGACCATTCTCTGAATGCTTGGTGGTTTTTATACCATCGAATTCAAGAGTTCCGTCATACTTTGAAACCAGTTCTGACTCAGCTTTTGCGACGGAAGCGATACCACCTACGTGGAAAGTACGCAATGTAAGCTGCGTGCCAGGTTCACCAATGGACTGAGCAGCAATGATTCCCACTGCATCACCGTTTTCAGCAATCCGACCAGTGGCCAGGTTTTTACCATAACATCGGCGGCACACTCCTCTTTTAACCTCACAAGTAAGCACAGAACGTATCGTTACCATTTCAATGCCGGCTTCTTCCACCCGATTAGCCACTTTTTCACTTATATACTGGTCTGCTTCGAGAATTAACTCGTCTGTTTCTGGATTGTACAAATTATACAAAGTATATCTTCCTACAATGCGCTTTGCGAGACTTTGGATAATCTTTTCATTGTCTTTTAGAGCCGTCGTATCAATTCCGCGAAGAGTACCACAATCATCATCCATAATCACTACATCCTGCGCCACATCCACAAGCCTCCGAGTAAGATAACCGGCATCCGCTGTCTTCAAAGCAGTGTCAGCCAGTCCCTTTCGGGCACCGTGTGTGGAGATAAAGTATTCGAGTACCGATAAGCCATCCAGGAAGTTAGATAGAATTGGGTTCTCGATGATGGCACCACCCGTATCACCAGATTTTCTGGGCTTTGCCATTAGACCCCTCAATCCACAAAGCTGCTTAATCTGCTGTTTCGAACCACGAGCCCCGGAGTGTAGCATCATGTAGACCGAATTAAATCCTTCCTTGTGCTCAGACAACTCTTTTAGCAAATTATCAGTGATCGTATTGTCCGCATAGGTCCACTTATCAATGATCTGATTATACCGTTCATTATTAGTGATAAGGCCCATGTTGTAATTGTCCCAGACTTCGTCAACCTCCGATTGAGCCTCGTCCAGAATATCAATCTTTACAGTAGGAGTGATCAGGTCTCCCAGATTGAATGATAAGCCTCCCTTGAAAGCCCAGTAAAAACCTAAATCCTTTATGGCATCCAAGAAAGTTGCAGTGATTGCAAAATTTGTCCGGACAATGATATCGCTGATTACACTCTTCAGATTTCTCTTAGTCAGTAACTGATTGATATAAGGTACGGATTCGGGTACATCTTCATTGAATATGACACGACCCACCGTAGTCTCAACTACCTGGTAAACCAACTCACCTTCTTCATTCTCCACCTTTACCCGAACTTTGATGGGTTCGTGAAGATCCAGACTACTCTCGTTGAAGGCAATTCGCACCTCCTCAGTGGAGTAGAAGGCCCTTGGAATCTCGTTCTTCTCTTTGCCGTTAGCCACTGACATCTCTTTGGTAAGATAATACAGTCCCAAGACCATATCCTGCGAAGGCAAAGTGATCGGTGATCCGTCCTGAGGATTGAGCATGTTGTGTGAAGACAACATAAGGAGTTGTGCCTCCAGAATTGCTGCCTGGCTCAGCGGTACATGAACGGCCATCTGATCACCATCAAAGTCAGCGTTAAAAGCCCCACAGACCAATGGGTGCAATTGTATCGCTTTACCTTCGACCAATTTAGGCTGAAAAGCTTGAATGGATAACCTGTGAAGCGTAGGGGCACGGTTCAGTAATACCGGGTGTCCCTTTAAAATATTTTCTAGGATCTCCCAAATCACAGAGTCCTTTCTGTCCACGAGTTTCTTGGCTGATTTAACCGTCTTGACAATACCTCGTTCAATCAGCTTGCGAATAATAAATGGCTTGAACAATTCGGCTGCCATACCTTTTGGCAATCCACATTCATGCAATTTCAGCGTGGGTCCTACCACAATTACCGATCGACCGGAGTAATCCACCCGTTTTCCCAACAGGTTCTGTCTAAATCTTCCCTGCTTACCCTTCAAAATGTCACTAAGTGATTTCAGTGGTCTTCCGCCTTCCGCCTTGACAGCATTAGATTTTCGCGAATTGTCAAATAGTGAATCAACAGCTTCCTGCAGCATCCTTTTCTCATTTCGAAGGATTACCTCTGGGGCCTTGATTTCCAGGAGTCGCTTCAACCGATTGTTGCGGATGATCACGCGTCGATACAAATCATTCAAATCCGAGCTGGCAAAGCGACCACCATCGAGTGGTACCAAAGGTCGAAGTTCAGGTGGTACCACCGGTAAATATTGAATAATTGCCCATTCCGGTCGATTCTCAATACGTGTAAGGCCATCTCTAAAAGCTTCCACTACACGTAGGCGCTTAAGCGCTTCCGATTTTCTCTGCTGTGAGGTTTCAGTGGCAGCCTGATGTCTCAGTGCGTATGAGAGATTATCAAGATCTAATCTCATCAGCAACTCTCTCACAGCTTCAGCGCCCATCAGAGCAATGAACTTATTCGGATCATCATTGTCCAGCATTTGATTCTCGCGAGGCAATGACTCCATGATCTCAAAATACTCCTCTTCGGTAAGCAGGTCCATCTTGGCCACGCCTTCGGCTTCTTTGGCACCAGGTTGCACGACTACATACCTTTCGTAATAGATGATCGATTCTAACTTCTTAGATGAGAGACCCAACATGTAGCCTATCTTGTTGGGTAGTGATTTGAAAAACCAAATGTGCACCACAGGAACAACTAACTTGATGTGGCCCATGCGTTCTCTTCTCACCTTCTTCTCGGTAACTTCCACTCCACACCTATCGCACACGATTCCCTTATATCGAATCCTTTTGTACTTGCCACAGTAGCATTCATAGTCCTTTACAGGTCCAAAAATGCGCTCACAAAACAATCCATCTCGCTCTGGCTTGTACGACCGATAGTTGATCGTTTCTGGTTTTAGTACCTCACCATATGACCGCTCCAAAATATCATCGGGCGAACAGAGGCTGATGGTTATACTTTCAAAATCAGCTTTTTGTCTATTGAGACTCTTTTTAAAAGGCATATCTGTCGAGTTGAAAGTTTATTTGTTAGTCAAATTTTACGTCAAGTGCCAGACCGCGCAATTCATGAATCAGCACGTTGAATGATTCAGGTATACTTGGATCTGGAAGATTATCACCTTTAACGATCGCTTCATATGTTTTTGCTCGTCCGATAATATCATCTGATTTGATGGTCAGAAGTTCCTGAAGTATTGTCGATGCACCAAAAGCCTCGAGCGCCCAAACTTCCATTTCACCGAATCGCTGTCCACCAAACTGTGCCTTACCACCCAACGGTTGCTGCGTGATCAGTGAGTATGGTCCAATCGATCTCGCATGCATCTTGTCATCAACCATGTGAGACAATTTCAAGATATAGATGACACCTACGGTCGCTTGTTGATGAAAGCGGTCACCTGTACCTCCGTCATAAAGGTAAGTTTGGCCATAGGCCGGCAACTTGGCTTCTTCAATGTAGCCTTCAATTTCATCAAGTGAAGCACCGTCAAAAATTGGTGTTGAAAACTTAACTGCCATCTTCTCCCCTGCCCATCCGAGTACTGTTTCGAATATCTGTCCGAGGTTCATCCGCGAAGGCACTCCAAGTGGATTCAGTACAATATCTACCGGAGTCCCGTCCTCTAGAAATGGCATGTCCTCAGCTCGTACGATCTTCGATACAATTCCCTTATTGCCATGCCGCCCAGCTAACTTATCGCCAACTTTCAGCTTTCTTTTCTTTGCCAGATAGACCTTCGCTAATTTTAAAACACCCGCAGGCAATTCATCACCAATGGAAATATTGAATTTCTCCCGTTTGTAGCGACCAATCTCTTCGTTGACCTTAATACTATAGTTATGCAGCAATCTGGCAATCAGGCTATTCGTCTTCTTCGTCTTTGTCCAGCTCGCATAGTCAACCACCGTGTAATCGATGTTTTTCAAAACATTCTTTGTCAGTTTGATTCCTTTCTTGACCATCTCCTCGTTATAGATACTCTTGATACCCTCGCTAGTCATTCCCTTGACCAAGGTATTCAGCTTGTCAACCAACAAGGTCTTCAGTTCATTGAGAGAAATCGCATGTTGATCGTCAAGTTTGGTCAATAGTGTCTTCTCCTGCGCTTTCTTTGTTTTATCCTTCTTAGCCCGTGCAAATAATTGCTTATCAATGACAATGCCGTTGGTCGAAGGAGGTGCTTTTAAAGATGCATCCTTTACATCACCCGCTTTATCACCAAAGATCGCTCTTAAAAGCTTTTCTTCAGGGGTGGGATCAGATTCACCCTTAGGTGTTATTTTACCAATGATGATGTCTCCCTCTTTGACCCAGGCACCGACACGAATGATACCGTTTTCATCAAGGTCCTTGGTAGCATCTTCGCTTACGTTCGGTATATCATTGGTTAATTCCTCTTCTCCCAGCTTAGTATCTCGTACGTCCATCTCGAAATGCTCAATATGAATGGACGTAAAGGTATCGTCACGCACAACTCTTTCGGAAATCACGATAGCATCCTCAAAGTTGTACCCCTTCCATGGCATGAATGCAACCCGAAGATTCTGACCCAGTGCCAGTTCGCCTCTTTCTGTCGCATAACCATCACAAAGGATCATCCCCCTCTTGACGCGCTGCCCCTTCTTCACAATCGGCTTTAGATTGATGCACGTTCCCTGATTGGTACGCATAAACTTGGTAAGCCTGTAGGTCTTTAAATTATCTTCAAAAGATACCAACTGGTCTTCCTCGCTCCGATCATATTTGATTACAATGCTTTCTGCATCAACGTATTCAACGACTCCATTGCCCTCGGCATTAATCAGCATTCGTGAATCTTGGGCGACCTTTGACTCAAGGCCCGTACCCACTACAGGAGCTGAGGGTCGCAAAAGAGGTACTGCCTGACGTTGCATGTTAGATCCCATTAATGCCCGGTTGGCATCATCATTCTCCAAGAATGGAATCAGCGAAGCAGACACACCAACGATCTGGTTTGGCGCCACATCCATGTACTCGACTTCCTTCGGCGTCAGCACGGGAAAATCACCATGTTCTCTACATTTGATCCGATCCGAAACAAATGATCCCTTGCCATCAATTTGTGAATTTGCCTGTGCGATCTTCTTAAAGTCTTCGCCTTCGGCTGATAGATATTCCGCATTTCCTCGGAGGTCCAACTTGCCATTTTTGACTTTGCGATAAGGGGTCTCCAAAAAGCCCATCTTGTTTACCTTCGCATGAACGCAAAGGGTAGAAATCAAGCCAATGTTAGGTCCTTCCGGTGTTTCAATTGTACACAATCTCCCGTAATGCGAATAATGCACATCCCTCACCTCGAAACCTGCTCGTTCACGTGAAAGTCCTCCTGGACCTAGTGCTGATATTCTACGTTTGTGCGTAATCTCCGATAGGGGATTCGTCTGGTCCAGGAACTGTGAAAGCTGGCTGGTCCCAAAAAACGAATTGATAACAGAAGACAATGTCCGTGCATTAATTAAGTCAATCGGTGTGAAGACTTCGTTGTCACGTACGTTCATACGTTCACGGATTGTTCTGGCCATTCGGGCCAATCCTACTCCAAACTGAGCGTACAACTGCTCACCCACCGTCCGGACTCTCCGATTGCTCAGATGATCAATATCATCAAGTTCTGCTTTTTGGTTTGTCAGGCTTACCAAATACTTGACAATCTCGATGATATCTTCTTTGGTGAGTATCAGCGTAGTAGGTTCAATAGTCAGATCCAACTTGCGATTGATCTTATACCGACCAACTTCTCCCAGATTGTACCTCTTATCTGAAAAGAACAATTTATCAATGATACCCCTTGCTGTCTCTTCGTCAGGAGGATCTGTTCCGCGCAATTGCCGATAGATATGCTGAACCGCTTCTAATTCAGAACTTGACACATCCTTTTGGAGAGTATTGTAGATGATACTGTAATCCTCATCTATGTCTTCCTTCTGCAAGATGATGGTTTCCACACCCGCCTCAATTATCTGCTCAATATTCTCCTCGTCAAGAATAATGTCTCGCTCCAGAATGATCTCGTTTCGCTCTATCGAGACTACCTCACCTGTATCTTCATCCACAAAATCCTCCACCCACTTTCTCAATACCCGTGCAGCTAATTTCCGTCCAATCCGACTCTTCAGCTTTCGTTTATCTGTCTTCACTTCCTCAGCCAATCCAAAGAGGTCTAAAATCTGCTTATCCGAATCATATCCGATAGCTCGCAACAATGTAGTAACCGGAAACTTTTTCTTACGGTCGATATAGGCGTACATGACATGGTTAATGTCGGTTGCAAATTCCATCCATGCACCTTTGAACGGGATCACACGAGCAGAGTAAATCTTCGTGCCATTTGGGTGAAAACTCTGACTAAAGAACACGCCCGGTGAACGGTGTAGTTGCGACACGATCACGCGTTCAGCTCCATTGATCACAAAAGTCCCCTTGGGTGTCATGTAGGGAATATTACCCAAGAAAACGTCTTGCACAATAGTTTGGAAATCAACATGCTCCTCGTCATTGCATGATAGTCTCAGTTTAGCTTTGAGGGGCACACTATAAGTTAATCCCCGTTGCATACATTCCTCAATAGTATACCTGGGAGGATCTATGAAGTAATCCAGAAATTCCAGCACAAAAATGTTCCGGGCATCTGTGATTGGAAAGTTTTCCTGAAACACACGATACAACCCTTCATTACTCCGGTTTTCTGGAGTCGTTTCAAGCTGAAAGAACTCCTGAAAGGATTTCATTTGAATTTCGAGAAGATCGGGATATTCAGAAGCGAGGTGAATCTTACCAAAGTTAATTCTCTCGCTTGTGCTAGTTTTCGCAACAGCTTTATTCGCCATACGACTCTTTAGTTTTATTGTGATTGACCGAAACCTATTTACTTATTCTGATATACGACGATAGGCCTAACTCAATACATCGATTGAGCTAAGCCTATAAATCGCTTATATGCGTGGACGTCGCTGATGATGGTTTGCAGAACTATTGTAATAAATTACTTCAGTTCTACTTCCGCACCAACTTCTTCCAAGGCTGCTTTTATGCTTTCAGCTTCTTCTTTTGCCACACCTTCCTTGATGGTAGAGGGAGCATTGTCCACAAGATCTTTTGCATCCTTCAATCCCACACCCAGCATGGTTTTCACTTCTTTTACTACTTTCAACTTAGCTGCTCCAGCTGAATTTAATACTACATTAAACTCAGTTTGCTCAGCTGCACCTCCTTCACCTCCTGCGCCTGCCGGACCAGCAGCTACTGCTACTGCCGCTGCCGCAGGTTCGATGCCATACTGATCTTTCAGTATATCTTTCAACTCGCTCACCTCCTTAACAGTAAGGTTCACCAATTGTTCTGCGATCGCACTTAAATCTGCCATTGTCTAAATAGTTTAATTTTTACGATGAATATATATGCGTTATAACTTGGAAGCCTTTATTCTGCACGCTCTTCTAATGTTGTCAACAGACCGGATAAGGTGGCTCCACCTGACTCCAGTGATCCCAGCAAACCTTTAATTGGTGACTCTAGCAGATAAATCACTTCTGCAATGAGTTCCTCCTTCGATTTCAAACTTGCTAGTTGATCAACTTGATCGTCACCCACAAAAACGTCTGTGTCTATATAAGCTGCCTTTAAAGCAGGTTTTTCATGGTCTTCCCTGAATTCCTTTATGATCTTTGCCGGGGCACTTGCGTTGTCAGCAAACATGATCGCCGTTGGACCCTTGAGTGACTCATATAATTTATCAAAGCCTTTATCTGAGGCAAAGGATTCTAGTGCCTTTACCGCAAGTGTGTTTTTGACCACCTTCATTTCCACACCACGATCAAAACATAATCCTCTTAACTTGTTTACCTGCTGTACTGTTAAAGCGGATGAGTCAGTCAGATAAAAGAAAGAGTTATTCTTAAACTTCGCGGTCAGTCTTTTTACAGCTTCTGCTTTCTCTGCTCTAGTCATTCCAATGCTTTTTATCGATTAGGCAATGATGCGTTAATTGAACTTAGGATGCACTTTGATCCCTGGGCTCATCGTGCTGGCAATGGTAATAGATTTCATGTAGATACCTTTGGCAGATGCAGGTTTCATCCTCACCAGCATTTCCAACAACTCCGTTGCATTCTCTGTCAATTTATCTGCATTAAATGATACCCTGCCAATTGACGAATGAATAATGCCAAACTTATCTACACGAAAGGAAATCTTACCTTTCTTCACGTCTGCAACAGCGCTAGCAATATCGGGAGTTACTGTCCCTGTCTTGGGATTTGGCATCAAACCTCTCGGTCCCAGTATACGGCCAATCTTCCCAACAGATGCCATCACTTGTGGTGCAGCTATCACAACATCAAAATCAGTCCACCCACCCTGCACTTTCACAACTAAATCGTCTAGTCCGGCAAAATCGGCACCCGCTTCCAAGGCCTCAGCTTCCCTGTCAGGCGGACAAAATACCAACACTTTTTTGGTTTTACCGGTACCGTTCGGTAGCGTCACTGTACCTCTGATGGCCTGGTCCGCTTTTCGCGGGTCTACTCCTAAACGGATATGGAGATCAACAGATGCATCAAACGATGCGGTATTCGCCTCCTTTACTTTCGCCATGGCATCCTTTAGTGAATACAGCACTTCAGGATCTACCAGCTTTTCAGCGGCAGCTCTTTTTTTCGATAATTTTCCCATAATCTACGAGGTTAATAACGTTACGCTTCGTAACTCCCTTCTTTAATATAATTACTCCTCTTCCGAACTCTGCGGCCAAGGTGCTGATCCGGAAATCGTGATTCCCATACTTCTTGCCGTACCTGCGACCATCTTCATACCCGACTCTACCTTGAATGCATTCAGGTCGACCATTTTGCCCTCAGCGATCTCACGAACCTGATCCCAGGTTACAGAACCCACCTTTGTTATATTAGATTCAGGTGATCCCTTTTTAAGTTTAGCAGCTTCCAAAAGCTGGACGGCAGCAGGTGGAGTCTTGATGATGAAATCAAATGACTTGTCTCGGTACACTGTGATTACAACGGGTAATATCTTCCCTTGAGAGTCTTGCGTTCGCGCATTAAAGCGTTTACAGAACTCCATGATATTAACGCCTTTTGATCCCAAGGCCGGCCCTACAGGAGGGGCTGGATTTGCTTGCCCACCTCGAACTTGTAATTTTAAAAAGCCTTCTACTTCCTTCGCCATACTTTTACTACTTTGATACTAAGTCTATAAAACAATTAGGTCTGCTTTTCTATCTGCATAAAATTCAACTCGACTTCAGTCCCTCGTCCAAATATTTTGACAATAACCTTCAGCTTTTTCTTTTCCTCGTTGACTTCTCGAATATCTCCCACGAAATTATTGAAAGGGCCATCGATAATCTTAATGGTCTCTCCAACCAGAAAAGGTTCGATCATGATCTCTTCACCTTCCTGCGATTCATCGGCTTTACCTAACATTCGATTTGCCTCAGCAGGTTTCATCGGGATGGGATTGCTACCACCCAAAAAGTTGATGACGTTGGTCATGTTGGAAATGGTTTGAATCATTTCTCCAGTAAATTTTGACGACAACGCTTCTACTAAGATGTATCCCGGCAAAATGTTCCGCTCCTGTATTACTTTCTTACCATTTCGAATTTTATATACCTTCTCCGTCGGTACAATTACCTGCGTGACCACATCGCTCCAGCCTGACCTCTTTACCTCTAACTCAATCCTTTCTTTTAATTTTCTCTCCTTACCGCTTATCACTCGCAAGGAGTACCACTTACTTTCTTCGTTCATGGCTCCCTGTTTAAAGATTGTAAAGGATGTCTACCACCTGTTTGGAAATCGTATCCATAATAAAGACAAGCAGGGCAATGATCAGCGAGGCTATCAGCACCAGGATTGTACTACTCTGTAGGTTCGGCCAACTAGGCCAACTGACCTTGTTAATCAGCTCGTTATAACTCTCCTTGATGCTCAGGATTAGTTTCTCCATGATTTTTCCTCTTAATCTTTCAAATTTCTGTGGCAACGCAGCAATAAATCCTGTCTCCTAGCACGGGCAGGAGGACTCGAACCCCCAGCCTACGGTTTTGGAGACCGTCGCTCTACCAATTGAGCTATGCCCGTGGATCAAGCATAGTATCTCCATGCTCAATGATCCTATATCTCCGAAAAAGGAATTAAGCACCCTCCATTGAGGGTGCTTAATGATGCTTTACTTTTTACTAATGCGCTCAACCGGCGACTATTCAATAATCTCAGTAACCTGACCGGCACCCACTGTCCTTCCACCTTCACGAATCGCAAAACGAAGTCCCTTCTCCATGGCGATAGAGTTAATCAGAGAGACCTCAACAGTGACATTATCACCGGGCATAACCATCTCCACTCCACCAGGGAGGGTCACATCTCCGGTAACATCGGTTGTCCGGAAGTAAAACTGCGGTCGGTAGCCATTGAAAAAAGGAGTATGGCGACCACCTTCGTCTTTGCTCAACACATACACCTCACAGTTAAATTTCTTGTGAGGATTAACAGATCCAGGGGCACAGATTACCTGCCCTCTTTTGATTTCCTCCTTATCAATACCACGGAGTAAAAGACCGGCGTTATCACCAGCTTCTCCCCGTGAAAGAATCTTTCTGAACATCTCAACACCGGTTACAACCGAAGTCATGGGTTTTTCACCCTCTCTCATCATCCCTACGATTTCTACTCCGTTACCCGTCTCGATTACACCTCTTTCGATCCGACCAGTTGCTACCGTTCCACGACCAGTGATGGAAAAGACATCTTCTATTGGCATGAGAAAGGGCTGATCAATCAATCGAACTGGTTCTGGAATTTCGTTATCCACTGCTTCCATTAACTCTCTAATTGCTTTTTGAGATGATTCGTCACCTTCCAGAGCCTTAAGAGCCGATCCTTTCACAATAATGGCGCTGTCACCATCAAACTCGTATTGATCCAGAAGCTCTCTTACTTCCATTTCAACGAGCTCTAACATTTCCTCATCGTCCACCAGATCAACCTTGTTCATGAAAACAACAATTTTGGGTACGCCTACCTGACGAGCAAGAAGGATGTGCTCTCTCGTCTGCGGCATGGGTCCGTCCGTTGCTGCAACTACCAGGATGGCGCCATCCATTTGCGCAGCACCAGTAACCATGTTCTTCACATAGTCAGCGTGACCCGGACAATCCACATGGGCATAGTGACGATTTGATGTTTCATATTCCACGTGAGCCGTATTTATGGTAATACCTCTTTCTTTCTCCTCGGGTGCAGCATCAATTGAGTCATAATCCATGCTTTGAGCAAGGCCATCTTGAGACAACACATAGGTGATGGCAGCTGTCAAAGTTGTCTTGCCATGGTCTACGTGTCCAATAGTACCCACGTTCAAATGTGGTTTTGTCCTTTCAAAAGTTTCCTTCGCCATCGGATAGTTATTTTACGTTTTCTAAAATTTTTATTCGCGTTCAAAAATCTTTGAGCCAATGAAGGGAATTGAACCCCCGACCCCTTCCTTACCATGGAAGTGCTCTACCCCTGAGCTACATTGGCAAGATGGATGTGAGTGTGGGTGTGTGTGTGTGACTGAAAATTCATGAAAATCACGCACTTATCTTATGCCAATGCATCTAACTAAAAAAAATGGAGCGGGCGATGAGACTCGAACCCACGACCCTCAGCTTGGAAGGCTGATGCTCTACCAACTGAGCTACGCCCGCAAATTGGGTGTGAATGTGCGTATGGCTGTGGGTGTGTCAGTTTTCTTGATCACACCTACACTCAAACTCAAACCCACACCCAACTCGTGGGGGCGATAGGATTCGAACCTATTCAGTCGTAGACAACAGATTTACAGTCTGCCCCGGCTCTCCAACTCCGGCGCGCCCCCTTAGAAGAATATTACATTTCAAACGAGGAATACCAGAGCTAATCGTCTTGCAAAGTGAGAGCCGATGGAGGGACTCGAACCCCCGGCCAGCTGATTACAAATCAGCTGCTCTACCAGCTGAGCTACATCGGCCTAAAAATTCGTGAGATTGGCTCAACTATGAATCTTTCGTTCTCGTTCTTCATTCTTCCAAAATCCACTTTTCAAAGCTTACGAGAGCGGCCAATGTGCATCTAACAATCATACATGTATTTTCCCCCTCAGAATCAACTAAATAGCTCTCAATTTTCTACTAAATCCATCCCAATTTTGGGAGTGAAAAAGTGCGCTAAGAAGAACTTTTTCTCAAAGCGATGGCAAAGATATCACTTTTTTCCTAAAATTGAAATGCATTCAGTGAATTTGAAATGCCTTGTTTCACTGCAAATCTAGCCCATATTCTCCGGCTCCAACGGATCGGAAAATGATCGTTGTC
>Ga0224508_10003528_pt1 | contig 12915 bp, 9 predicted proteins | sample SF_Jan12_sed_USG_4_FD_170157 | JGI IMG/M metagenome (GOLD analysis project Ga0224508, IMG submission 170157) | Sediment microbial communities from San Francisco Bay, California, United States - SF_Jan12_sed_USGS_21 | ecosystem: Environmental > Aquatic > Marine > Sediment | place: USA: California...
CAGGTAGCTGCTGGACTGGTAGCCGAGGGTGAGCACACCCTCTTCGACGAGCCACAGAATGTCCAGGCCACGATAGCCCAGATCGAGGATGTTATAGACGTACTTCACGTCCACCTCGTCCCCGAACCTGGCCTCGAGCCGGTCGCCTATCCGCTTCAAGCCAAGGCTGAAGCTCGTCGTCGGAGGCCCGTATCCCGACATGATGATACGAAACGGTCCACCGCTCGAGCGCTCCGCCCGCTGGGCTCTGGCAGGGGTGAATCCAAGGCCACCCATCCCCGCGCTCGCCCCAAGCAGTGCGGAAGTCTGCAGAAAACGTCGCCTCGACATGAATTCCTCCTGCAAATCCGGTCGCAGTGCCGTAAGAACTTACAGGATCAATCTTGCCCTTCGCCCCCTGACAAGGCAAGCGGAGATCGGCAACTTATCCCACCAGGTGTGGAATCTGGCGTCGTTTATGTCGCAGGAATATGATCCCGATCAGAAAACCGATGGCTGCGCCGCTCACGTGATAGACCAGATTGATGCCGGATTGCTCCTCTTGGGTGAAGAGCGTGTAGGCGTCAAAACCGACGAACCAGAGCGTCAACAGCCAGGCGGGTATGCTGACGGTTCCGATCTTGATGAGGATCCAATAGAAGCACTTGATCCGTCCAGTGGGCAGAAAAAAGGTGAAGAGCGCCATCATGCCCATCACGATCCCGGATAGACCGACCGTCGGAAGCGCCTCGGCGACGTTCGCCATGGCGATCGAATAGGACACCCCCGTGCCGAACGCCATCGTCATGATGGTGCCGATAAAGATCAGCGGGCCGACCAGAACTTCCACCGTGGCCGCGAACGCAAAGAAGAAGAACAGATTGCCGATGACGTGTCCCCAGCTCCCGTGAGCGAACGAGGCCGTGACCATCGACCACGGGTCCCATGAATGGGGGTGGTACCAGAGTTCTTTCGTCTCCAGGGGCGGCACGGCTCGACGGTAGCTGTCATAGATTCTCGTGATCAGCAGCTCGGTGTACGCCCGGCTCTCCTCGTCGGAGTAGCCGACGAATGGCTCGCTCTGAGCCACGAACCCCTCCATCGCAACATCGCGGTCTTCTGCCAGACTGAGTGTCGACACGATCTCCAGACACGCCTCACTCCCGGCGCCACGCGTGACCTTCTCGAGCATCATCCGTTCGATGTTCGAGCGGGGCGTCTCGCAGAAGATCTCGGTTTTCGAGAAATATTCCCGCTCGTTGGCATGCTGTCCCCAGTAGATAGCGAGACAGAGCAGGCAGACCAATATCGTCACGACCGGAAGCCGGTAGAGCTCCATATCGAACTTGAAGGGCAGGAAGAACATGGCCCACCGAGGGTAGCCGGACGAGTCTTCACGCTACTGAATCGTACGCGGGCGGGGTGTGATCCACATCCCAGGCGTCGGAATGGGCAGTACTCGTGCGAATGGTTATCATAGCGCTATGGCCCGAAACGCTTTCGCCGTCGTCGCTTTCGTACTGGCTGCAACCGCAGCCTGCGCCCAATCGAGCTTCGACGCCCAGCGGGCGAGAATGGTCGAGGAGATACTGCGTGACGTCGAGCAGACGAGCGCCTACACCGGCAGGCCTGGCCTCGACGACCGGGTGATGGACGCCATGCGCATGGTACCGCGACATGAATTCGTGCCCACCGAGTTTCGGGGCGCTGCCGCCTATCGCAACCGTCCGTTGCCGATCGGCAATGGCCAGACGATCTCCCAACCCTATATCGTTGCGTTGATGTCGGATCTCGCGAGCGTCACCCCGGACTCCATCGTCCTGGAGATCGGTACGGGATCCGGGTACCAGGCGGCGGTGCTTGCGGAGATCGTCGCGCACGTCTACACGATAGAGATCGTCGAGCCACTCGGTCGGCGCGCCATGGAGACGCTGGAGCGTCTGGGATACACGAACGTCAGCGTGCGAATCGGCGATGGCTATCGCGGCTGGCCGGAGCACGCGCCCTTTGACGCGATCGTCGTCACCGCCGCACCCGAGCAGGTCCCCGAACCGCTCATTCAGCAGCTCAAACCCGGCGGCCGACTCGTGATACCGGTGGGCTCCAGAGGTCAGACACAGTCCCTCCAGGTCCTGGAGAAGATGACCTCCGGCGAGATCCAGACGACCGACGTTCTACCCGTCCGCTTCGTCCCGTTCACCCGGGAGTAAAGGGGTCTAACGATGGGAGCTCTGGTAATGATCCAGCAGCAGGTCGTCCCCGAAATCACCCGCCTTGCTGCGCCAGACGGAATGAACGTGGTTGGCGTCGTCCTGCACGTTGTCGTACTCGAAGACGAAATCACTGCCCTGTAGTCGGTAGTAGTGCGGAGCCCTCCGCTCCACGCTCCCCATCCATGCGAAGCTCAGCTCATCGATATCGATCGTCCTGAGATACGCAGAGGAGACCTCGGGACGATAAGTGGCGACCACCTCGTCCAGGATCCGCTGCGCGATGTGGCGCTGTTGCGCACTGAGGTCCTTGATGGCAATGCCTTCCGGCTGGAGCGTCTGCCGCCAGGTCTCCCAGTCGTCCTCAGGTTTCCCCAGGTTGCCCGCGAAGACGTCCCGCGGCGGTTGATCCGCGATCACTGCAATCTCGCGCTGCGCCGCATCCATGCTGAGAATCAGGTCGCGGCCAAGATCCTCCGTAGCGGCATGGGGACGAAAACCGGACAACGCACCCTGAGGTATCTCCGCGGGATCCGCACCGAAGAACGTCGGTGTGACGCGCAGATTACCGCCGGGGGCTACCGAGATGTTCAATGAGACATGATGTCCCTCGAACCGCCAGCCCCACGGCTCATCCATCGACGGGGTGCCAAACAGGGACAGCCAGTACTTCTCCTTGCCCCGAGGTATCCCGGAATCGTCCCACACGCGTAGGATCTCGTCGGTCTGCATGACGTGGACAGTCTTGAGGTAACCGACGGAGCTCAGGAGTGTGTTGAGGAGGTCGTGCACCATCGTGCGCTGCTCGGTCGTCATCTGTTCCAGGCTGAGACCGACCCGCGGCCGGGGCCAGTAGGCCCAGTCCCGTCTGGCCTCATCCATCGCGGGGTAGGAGAGTAGCTCCTCACGTGAGTAGCTCATCATCCGTTCCACACGATTGGTGCCCGAGTCTCCATCGCCCTGCTGGGGTACTCCGGTCCGCGTGCTCTCCAGAATCATCGTGGCCGCGGCGACCATCTCCTCGGTGACGCGCACGTCGATGGGATCGAGAGCGGTGCTCCCCTCCTGGGCAAACGGCTCGCTCGTGAGACAAAGGACCCCGGACAATACTGCGACAACTCTGATCTTCATTGGTGATCTCCTATCAACCGCCCCCAGCCGACGGCTATGGTACACGCTATACCTGGCGCAATTCCGCAATTCTTAACATCATTTCACGAAATCCACGGTGGTCGCGTCATTACCCATCGCGACGATCCGATCACCCTGGATCGCCAGAGCCTCGACGATAGAGAACCCATCGTCGACGGTCAGGACCGTTCCTCAGGACTTCGTCGACCGGACCGCGCCCATCGACTGACAGGCGGTGAGCGTCAGAAACAGGGTGGCTCAGCGCTGCAGCAACGGCCACAGCCTGATCGACGCTAATCGAAATCGAGCTCCGGAATATCCTCGAGCGCCGGCGGCTCGGGGATCGAGCGCAGATACGCGTGGATCAGCCTGAGATTCTCGTCACTGAGCACATTGGGTGAGTAGGCGGGCATCAGGTTCGTGTGCCGGACGAGTTGCGCGAACGCTTCGAACGGATAGACCATGGGAGCGATCCGCACACCCGCACCACCCCCCTGACCCTCATAGCCGTGACACTGCCAGCACTGGTGGCTCTCGTAAAGCGCTCGGCCTTCGCTGGCATCTGCCCCCGACTCCTGCGCCGTACCTACGCCGGACCACAGGACCAGCGAAACCAAGGCGCAAGGGAATAGACCCTTCGGAATGATCATCTGGGCCCTCCCTTTATCGCGGCTGCGTCCGGATGTGCACGAACGCGGGCTCGCCCGAGTCCACGACTTCGAGTGCCCGAGCCATCGCGGGACCTATATCGTTGGGATCCGTGTACGGGCCTTCCGACCAGACGCCCATGCCTTCGACGATCTTCGCGAGGTCGATGTCCGGGTTGCGCAGTTCGTTACCGACCCAGGAGCTGCCGTCGACGCCCCGCTGTCTACGCGCGGACATGCGTTGCAGGTGCATGAACTCCTGGTGATAGCCCTGGTTATCGTGAGTCACCGTGAGCATCGGGATGCCGTGATGAGCGGCAGTCCAGAACGTGCCGGGCACATACATCATGTCGCCGTCACGCTGCACGTTGATGGCGAGCCGTCCCTCGGGACGATGAGCCAAGGCCGCACCCAGCGCGGATGGCGCGCCGTAGCCAAGACCCGCGCCGCCCGAGCGGCCGATCCACTGGTAGTGCTTATCCATCGGCCAGAGTCGGCGTGCCCAGCGGCTCTGCTGCCCATCGTCGGAAACGAGCGCCCAGTCTCTGTCCTTCACGACATTCCAGAGCTCCGCGTAAAGGCGTGCGGTACTGACCGGGCTCGCGTTCCAAGCATAACGCGCGGCATCCAGCGCCTGCTCGCGACCCCGCAGGTGAGCGGCACGCCAGCGCTCTTCCCGCTCGCCGTTCGAGGAACGCCGTGAGCGGGACATCGCCGACTCGACCGCGTCGGTCAGCACGGGCAGCGTCGCCTGGGCGTCGCCAGCAATCGACAGATCCGCCGCGTAATAACGCTGGAAGCTCTGGTAGTTCGATTTCGTGAACAGGTCCTTCGTACCGATGTCGATCACGCGGGCGTCAGGCCGGGCCCTTCTCTGCGCGTCCTTGTGCACCCGGTCGCGCAACGTGTTGATCGTCCCCCAGGTGTCATAGAGCTCGAGCCCGAGTATCACGTCCGCCTGAGCGATGGCGCTCGCGCCCTGGGCGAGATGATGGTTGTTCGGGAAATTCGTGCGCCCGTATTGGTTCACGACGGGTGCCTGCAGCGCCTCGGCCAGCGCGATCAGCCGCTCCATGCCTTCCTGATTGTGAGACATCAGGTCCACGACGATCACCGGGTTCTCGGCTTCCACGAGCCATTGGGCCGCTTCCTGGACGGCACCCCAATCACCGCTCGGGGGCTGCGTCGGCGCCATGGCGGGCATCATGAGTTGTTGGTCACCGACCTCCATCTCCTGCAGGTGGCCGTCCAGGACGATCGCCACCGGACCCATGGGCGGTGTCATGGCGATCTTGTAGGCGCGCGCCATCGATTCGGCGAAATGCGTCAGGGAGACGGGGTTGTCGTCCCACTTGATGTAATCGCGCACGACCCGTACGCAGTCCTGGGCGGAGTGCGACCACTCCACGCCCGGGCGCCGATGTTGGACGTCCAGGTGGTTCCCGGCGAGGATCACCATGGGCGCCCGATCGCACCAGGCGTTGTAGACCGCCATCGCGGCATGCTGGAGTCCCACTGTGCCGTGGGCGAGCATGACGAGCGGCCGGCCCGTGACCTTGTAGTAGCCGTGACTCATGGCCGTGGCGATCTCTTCATGGTTGGCTTCGATCAGCTCGGGCGCCTGGTTGCCGCCGTAGTTGACGATGGACTCGTGGATGCCCCTGAAGCTCGAGCCCGGATTCGTGGTGACGTAGTCGAAGTCCAGGTGCTTGAGGATGTCGACCATGAAGTCGGAACCGGGATTCCTGACGAAGTACTCCTGCGCTTCCTCGGCGCTGTACCCGGTCGGGACGTCGTATTCCATCGACTCCTGCCTGGCACTGGGCGGGCTGACCGCCGCGACCCGCGTCTGAGAAACTTCCTGCGTCAGCGCTTTTTCTGACGCACCTAGAGAGGCAGCCGCGAGACCCGCAGCCGTCGCAGTAGAAAGGAATTCCCTGCGATTGACGCCATTGCCTTCGTCTTCATTTCGGGCTGTATCGGGCTGAGATCTGTCATCCGACTTCATGGCACTCCCCTCTGGTTGGACGGGCCACCCAGGGGCCCGCGCACAGGTTTCTGGTACAGGAGAGCATAGAACTTGAGCGGCCTCAATTCCACCACTTTTCGTGGCGGATTCCCCCGTCAGTCGAGTCCCCTAGCGCTCTGAAAATAACTCAAATCCAGGTAGGGCGCGGGATCCGTAAGTTGTTTCGCCGGTCTGGCGTAGCGGCTCCGGAGGCCGAGAACCGTTTCGACACCTGCGGCGTCCATCTCGCCCCCTGGCGTGAGGCCGGTGGCCGGGTCCAGCAGCTTCGTCATGACCGCATCCGCAACCCCGGGCTTGATGGCGGGCATATTCGCCAACAGGAGGTCCTTCGCATCACCGTAGTTATCCCCTGTCAGCGTCCACGCCAACCCGGCAAGATAACCGCGAATGAAGGCGCGGAGCGTGTCGGCGTTTTCCACCGCCCAGGCGCGGCTCGCCGTGAACACACCGCCCTGGTAGCTCGGCACGGTCTCGAGACTGGTCTGCAGCACGCGAAATCCGTTGGCGACGGCGATACTGGTAAACGGCTCGATCGTCAGCGTCCCGGCGTGTTCTCCCGACTTCACGGATTCCCAGCGTTTCGGCGTAGCGCCTACCGGGACGAGCTCACAAGCGTCCGTCGAAAGGCCGGCCTTCTCCAGCATGTCGTAGAGCACGAATGCGAAGCCGGTGGCGAGCGCATCCAGTGCGATCGAGCGTCCGCGCAAGGCCTCGTAGGTCTTGATGTCCGATGCAACCACGAACGAAAGCTCGATGCGTGTCGCCCCCATGAAAGCGAAGAGGTCGGGAGGTTCATCGAGCTGTACGGCGCCCTGCCCCTCCCGGTAGGCGACCACGTTGTCGAAAGCCGTCCCGGCGATCTGAAACGCGCCCCGGGCGAGGTTCTCGATCTGATAGGTCGAGCTGGGCGTGGTTTCCAGTCGCACGTCGACCCCGGCGTCGGCGAAGAACCCGAGCTCAAGCGCCGCGAAAATCGGCAGATTCGGCGCGCCTGGAAAACAAATCAGATCGAGCTCCGCGTTCGCGCTCATCCCGTCGTCTCACCGTCCGAGGCCCGAGCTTCTCGAATGGCGGTCCATACCCGAAAGGGTGTCGCCGGCATCTCGATATCACGAACGCCGTAATCGCGCAGCGCATCGACGATGGCGTTGATCATCACCGCAAGCGCCGGTGTCGTTGGACCCTCGCCACCTGACTTGATGCCGAGAGGGTTGGTCGGGGAGAGCACCTCGTTCAAGGCTGTGGCGAACATCGGCAACTCATCCGCGCGGGGCAACGTGTAGTCCATCAGGGAACCGCAGATCGGCTGGCCCGATTCCGGATCGATGATGCACTGCTCCCAGAGCGCCTGCCCGAGGCCCTGCGCAATGGAACCATGAGTCTGCCCATCGACGATCAGGGGGTTGATCACGCGCCCGACATCGTCCACCGCAGCATAGCGCTTGATCTCCACGAACCCGGTCTCGGGATCCACCTCGACCTCACACGCCGCGCAACCATTCGGGAACACCGCGGCATCCATATGATTCTCCCGCGTCACCGTCAGTCCGTCCGCAAGCTCCTCGGGTAGTTTCAACGTGGCGCACGCACGAGCAAGCTCGAACCAGTCCGAGCTGCGCTCGAGGCTTGGGACGCTGAACACACCAGCCGAGAACGCCACCTCCTCTGCGCCCACTCCGAAGACAACCGCCGCGATTCGTTTCGCTTTCGCGATGAGATCCTCTGAGCCCAGATAGATGACCGTGCCGGCCTGGCGCATGGAGCGTCCGGAATGGGATCCGCCGCCCGCTTTGACGATGTCCGTGTCCCCGACGACGATTTTCACCGCGTCAACGGTCACCCCCAGGAAATCGGCCGCGACCTGGGCGAAGCTCGTCTCCTGGCCCTGCCCGGTGGGCTGGGTTCCGATCACGACTTCGACGAACCCGTCCGCGCTCACGGTGATGTCGGTGCGCTCCCCGGGCGCACCGATGGAGGACTCCACGTAGTTTGCAAACCCACGCCCCAGGCACTTGCCTCGCGCGCGAGCCTCGGCCTCGCGTTGCGCAAAACCCGACCAGTCGACGAGCTCCAGCGCGATATCCATGTTCTTCTCATACTCACCGCTGTCGTACGTCACGCCAAGCGGATTCGTGTACGGCATGGCATCGGCCGGGATGAGGTTCTTGCGGCGCAACTCGAGCGGATCGAAGCCGAGCTCGTGGGCTGCCGTGTCGATCAAACGCTCGAGCGCGTGAATGACCTCCGGGCGTCCGGAGCTGCGATAGGCGTTGGTTGGCGCCGTATTCGTGAACACGGCCCTGGCGCGAGCCGTCGCGGCGGGTATGGCGTAGCCCCCCGTGACGAGCGCGATCCCCTTGCCCAGCGGTGAGAGTGAAACGACCCACGCCCCGACGTTGCTCAGGTTGGACGCTCGATAGCCGAGAAACCGGCCATCGGCGTTCAGGGCCAGCTGCACGCCAGTCTTGAGGTCGCGCGCCTGGTAGTCGCTCAGGAAGGACTCCGAGCGAGAGGCCGTGAACTTGATGGGCCTGCCGAGCTTTTTCGCGGCCCATAGCGTGAGGCCGAATTCCGAGTAGACCCGGTTCTTGGTGCCAAAGTTACCGCCGACGTCGAGGCACAGGATCCTGAGGTTCTCCGGATCTTCCCGCAGGGCAGCGGCAATCTGATGCTTGTGTCGAACCGCACCGTTGCTACCCGCGTAGAGCGTGTATTTGCCCATGTCGGTATCGAAGCTCGCCAGCATCGATCTGGGCTCCAACGGTACCCCGGTGATTCGCCCGACACGGAACTCCATGTCGATGACATGTGCCGCCGACTCGAACGCCGATCGCGTTGCCGCTTCGTCCCCAAAGGTCGTGTCGACGCAGACATTTCCGGGGACTTCCTCCCAGATGACAGGGGCATCGGGACTGGCCGCCTCGAGGCTGTCCGCGACCCACGCGAGGGGCTCGTAGTCGATGAGAACGGCCTCGGCCGCATCCACCGCCTCCATGCGCGTCTCGGCCACCACCAGCGCGACCGGCTCGCCCACGTAACGCACCTTCTCGACCGGTAACAGGTGGTGCGGCCCGGTAAAGATTTCGCCACCGTCAGGCGCCGTGAGTTTCAGATCCGCCCGGGTCGAAGGCACCGGGTTATGAGGCACTGGCGCAAGGTTATCGTCCCGGCAGTCGCGACCCGTCAACACCGCCAGGACGCCGGGCATGGCGTTGGCGGTCGCCGAATCGAGATCACGGATGCGCGCGTGAGGGTAGACCGAGCGCACCACTGCCGCATAGGCCTGACCGGGAAGATTGAAGTCATCGCTGAACCGCCCCTCACCACGGACGAGTCGCGCATCTTCCTTACGGGGAACGGGCTGCCCGATGGACTTGAAATCGGCGTGGTCCAGGCGCGCGCTCATCCGCCCAGTCATTCGTCGTCCTCGACCAATCTCGCGGGCGTCTCCGGCACCAACCCCCCGCGTCTGCGTCGCATTGTCTGCGCACCGTTCTGGGCCCAGCGTCCTTCCACGGCGTTGCGCGCAAAACTCTCCCAGGTCTCGCTCCAGTCACCCATCGAGTAACCGTGCCACGGGACGCTCGGTGACAGAGCCGGCAGACCGAGCTCCTCCCAGATCGAGCGTGCGTTCTCCATATACTCCTGCGCCGGAAGCGCCAGAGGCATCATCCTCATCTTTCGCGTCGCGTCTACGAGGATCCCGGACTCCTCTCCCTGACTTCCCTTGGGCCCGTGCCCGCGCTTGCGTCCGGTCACGATTCGCAGGTCATCGGCCGGGTTCATTCGATACGCAAGAGACCAGAAGATGGCATCCGTATTCAACGGATCAATGTCTCTGCTGAGGGCAATGACGATCTTTCCGCATTGAGCCTGCAGCGTGGAAGCGCCCTCGAGCCCACGCCAGATCTCTTCTCGAGGGGTATCGTCCTCAAACCGGAGAAAGATTACCGGTCTTATGTTCGTCAACGGCTCGTGCATGGTCACGCCGAGGATCCCCTCGATACGCAGCTCGTCCCTCAAGTGGGACAGGAACAACGGCTCGTAGGCAACCCGCTTGAGAACGCTGGACTCACTCGGCGTGACTTGACTGACGATGGACGCGAAAACCGCCGAGCGCCTCCTCGTAATCGCGGTCACCTGCATGGACATGTTGAAGTCTTCCAACGCGACATAGCCGTGACTCTCGCCGAACGGGCCCTCGGGCTCCAGGAGCTCCGTGTCTATGAACCCTTCGATGACGATCTCCGCGTCCGCAGGCACCTCGAGATCCACCGTCACCGCCTTGGCAACCCGAATCGGCGCACCCGCGATGCCGCCAGCCACGGCCATCTCATCCTGACCCACCGCGAGCTTCTGAGGACCGCTGTACGCGACCGCCGGCGGCACACCGACGGCGATGGCGACCGGCATGGGCTCGCCTCGCTCCTGGAACTTCTGCCAGTGCAGGTAACCGCCGGCGCCGCCGACGCGGGTGGCCATCCGAATACCCAGCCTGTCACGCGCCTTCAATGCGGCCCGATAGGTCCCCATGTTGCGGACGCCGGTCTCCGGATCCTGGGTAATGACGAGCGTCGCAACGAGATAGGGCGCAGCATCGTACCCGGGTGTCGAGATCGGCACAGGGAGGGCGTCGAGACCGCTGCCCTGCGTCAACGCCTCGCCCTGAACGATGATCTCCTGACATGGCGGGGAGTCCACCCGGACAGGTGGGATGGGATTTGCGATGGCGTGCAGCCACCTCGCGCCGATTTCGTCCACGGCGACGCCCATCCCGATCGCGTAGATCTCGGGCGTGGCCGCCAGGGCGCCGACCGCGACCGGCATGTCGTAGGCGCGCCCGTCAGCGTCCGTGACATTCGTGAACAGGAAGGCCGAGCGCTCCGATTCGGGCACCCCGCCCTGAAACTGCCACCGAACCAGTGGATGCAGCTCGGTGTCCTTATTGATCGCCCGATCGACTCTGCGCAACAGGTGTCGTGCCTCTAGCTCGGCCAGATGATCCTGGAAATCCGGATAGCCGGATTCATTCCGATTCGCTGAATTAACGGGCCGATCGGCGCTCATGGGTCAAAACTATCCTTCCCCGGCAAAAAGGGGAACAATAAACCATCGCGGATGTTACGTGCACGAAAAGGGCGCGACTTGGCACTAGCAAAGAAAAGCATGCTGTTCATTGCACTCGCGCTGAGTGACATCGTTTCTGCTCAGGCAGTCGACGACTTCTACTCCGGCCGTACCGTGACCATTCTCGTCGGATCCGGCGCCGGCGGCACGACCGATATCTCGGGACGCGTGATTGCCGAACACCTGCAGCGGCATATCCCCGGTCAGCCCTCCATCATCGTGCAGAACATGCCCGGTGGCGGAAGCGTAACGATGACCAATCATCTCTATCGCTCGGCGCCGAGGGACGGGGCGGTTCTCGGTTACGCCCTGCCGGGCATCATCACGGCGCAGTTACTGGAACCGGAGAGGGCCAAATTCGATGGGCGTGAGCTCAACTGGATCGGCTCGGCGTTGAAGTACACGGGCATCGTTTCGGTGCTCAGCACGGCAGCGGCAACAACCATCGAGGAAGCCAAACAGACGGAGCTGTTCATCGGCACGACGGGACGAGGCTCACCCGCGCATCAGTTTCCGGCCATGGCGCAAGCGCTGCTCGGCCTGAAGTTCAACATAGTCGCGGGCTATGAGAGCAGCAACGATGTCGTGCTTGCCATGCAAAGAGGGGAAGTCGACGGACAGTCCAGCAGCCTTCAGGCCTGGGCGATTGCAAGGCCGGGGTGGCTGAACGATGGCAGGATAGCCCACCTCCTCTATATGGGACCCCCTGATCCCCTGGCGGCCCCCAACGTGCCATATCTGCGCGAGCTCGTAGCCGGCGAGCGCCAAAGGGCCCTGGTGGACTTCATCGAGATCGGCTCGAACATGGGCTGGCCGTTGTTCGCACCGCCGGGCGTGCCTGGCGATCGGGTCGAAACTCTGAGAATGGCATTCTCCGCGCTGATGAACGACCCGGAGTTCGCGCGCGCGGTCGAATCGACGCTAAGGGCACAGTTGCAGCCGACCGTCGGTCAAGGGCTCGCCGAATTCGTGGACCGCGCCCTGGATACGCCGGAGGGCATCTTATCCGAGGCCAAGACGATCCTCGGCCTGGACCGGCGGTAACCCGCGCATGTTTGAGATGGCACTCAGCGCGCTCGCGATCGTGTTCGATCCGTCCCGCCTCATGTTCGTCGCGCTCGGGGTCGTGATCGGGCTCTCGCTCGGCGTCATTCCGGGTCTCAGTGGCATTGTTGGATTGTCGTTGCTGCTGCCGTTTACCTTCGACATGGATCCGTTTACCGCACTCGCCTTCCTCGTAGGGCTGCAGGCCGTTGTCGCGACGTCGGATACCATCCCGGCGGTGCTCTTCGGTGTCCCGGGCACCGTTGGCTCGGCGTCCACGATCCTCGACGGCCATCCCATGGCGAAGCAGGGCCTCGCGGCACGCGCGTTCGGTGCGGCTTTCTCGGCATCGCTCCTGGGTGGGCTCTTCGGTGCGCTGTTTCTCGCCCTGAGCGTCCCGCTGCTGCGACCCTTCATCTTGAGCTTCGGCTCGCCGGAGCTCCTCGCTTTCTGCATCTTCGGGTTATCGCTGATCGGCGTGTTGAGCGGCGGCAACCCGCTCAAGGGTCTGGCGGCGGCCGGCCTCGGCCTCGTGATCGCCACCGTCGGTGAGGAGCCGAATACCGCGATCGAGCGATGGACATTCGGCTCCCTCTACCTGCTCGAAGGAATCCCGCTCGTGCCACTGGCGCTGGGGCTGTTCGCCCTTCCGGAAATCGCCGACATGGCGATCGCCGGCAGGACGATGCGCAAGGAGCATGGCGTCGCGACCGCCTGGGGCCAGCTCGCCATGCTCCTTGCGCATCGT